>Ga0247812_10001734_pt1 | contig 12300 bp, 10 predicted proteins | sample UWRJL149409B1_FD_178011 | JGI IMG/M metagenome (GOLD analysis project Ga0247812, IMG submission 178011) | Plant litter microbial communities from Arlington Agricultural Research Station in Wisconsin, United States - UWRJ-L149-409B-1 | ecosystem: Environmental > Terrestrial > Plant litter >...
GTTGTTGGTAGCCTGCACCGAGCCACCCTTGCGCTTCTGGTAGCTGGCGCTCACGCCAACGCCGAAGGTCTTTTCCGGGTTGCTGTAGCTGAAGAGGCCGGACAGTTCCGGCGTCAGGTCGTCGCCGAACGGCTGGCTCTGGTCGGAGACCACCTTCGCACCCGCACTGGCGACGGTGCCATCATGAGCGAGCGGTCGCGCCGTCAGGATGTTGATGGTGGCACCGATGCCACCGCTGGGCACATTGGCCTGGCTGGTCTTGTAGACCTCGATGCCATTGATGGCTTCAGCAGCCAACTGGGCGAAGTTGAAGGCCCGGGTACCGCCGTCGACACCGCCGATGGCGACCTGTCCGGATGCACCGAACGCATCGGCGCCCGGCATCTGGCGCCCGTTGAGGGTGACCATGTTGAACTGCGGGCCGAAGCCGCGTGCGGTGACCTGTGCACCTTCACCATCACGGCGTTCGATGGAAATGCCGGTGATGCGCTGCAGGGATTCGGCGAGATTGGTGTCGGGGAACTTGCCGATGTCCTCTGCACTGATCGCATCCACCACGCCGGCCGAATCGCGCTTGATATCCATCGCCTGGCTGAGGCTGTTGCGGATGCCGGTGACCTGCACGGCGTCCAGCTCGGTCGGGCTCGACTGGCCCCGCTGCTGGGCCGCCGGTGCCGGCGTAGCCGCGTCCTGCGCAAATGCGGGATTGATGACCAGGATGCCGCCGACGAAGGTGAACATGGCCCTGGAGGTGAACTTCGCCAGCGTCCGGCTCATGGACGAGCCCTCCAGCCGGGTGTACGACGGACAGTAACTGCGCTCATGACTCTCCCCTCTGACATACGATCGAATGGATGCACCGCCCCTTCTGGGGGCACGTACGGGCGACGCCCGTCTTCCAAACCGAACATCACAGTGCGCGTTGCGTGCACTGCGACTCACACTCGCTTGCAGATTTGCCAGAACAGCCGCGCGGTAAAGGGGGGGTACCTGCTGGCCTTACACTGGCTCAGTGGTAGCGCTACCATCACGTCACGGGCGCAGACTACGCACCCCGGATCGCGCTTGTCATCATGCAGCGCAGCAAAGGAGCCGATTGTTTGACTCGCAGCCGAAAAGCCATCCGTCGCAAGGCGAGCGCCATCACCATCGACGACGTCGCCGCGCATGCAGGCGTATCGGCGATGACCGTTTCGCGAGTCATCAATGGCCATGCCGGCGTGCGCGAAGGCAACCGCGAGCGGGTGATGCGCAGCGTGCAGGAACTGGACTACCGGCCCAACCTTGCCGCCAGCGCATTGGCCGCGGCGCAACACACCTGCATCGCATTGATCTACACCAATCCCAGCTCCAGCTACCTGCGTGAACTGCTGGTCGGCGCGCTCCGTGGGTCTACCCGGTCAGCGGCGCAGCTGGTGATCGCCAGCTGGGATGAGCTGGACGGCCAGGCACGTCGGGAAGCGGCACGGCAGCTTTCCATCACGGTCTCGGGCGTGATTCTTCCACCGCCCCTGTGCGAAACAAAGGCCATCGTCGATGTATTCGTCGACGCCGGTATTCCCGTGGTCTCCATTGCGTCCAGTCATTTCAGCGACGTGATTTCCTGCGTGCGCATCGATGACCGCCAGGCCAGCCGTGACGTGATGTCGCATCTGCTCGCCCACGGGCACACGCGCATCGGCTACATCACGGGCGATCCAAACCAGACGGCCAGTGCGCATCGCTGGCAAGGGTACCGGGACGCCCTGGCTGACGCCGATATCGGTTACGACCCCACCCTCGTCCAGCCCGGCTACTTCACCTACCGCTCGGGACTGGAGGCGGCCGAACGATTATTGAGCCTGGACCAGCCGCCCAGCGCGATCTTCGCCAGCAACGATGACATGGCATCGGCGGTTGTTTCAGTGGCGCACCGTCGCGGCATGGAGGTACCGGGTGATCTTTCGGTGATTGGTTTCGATGACACCTCCGCCTCCACGATGGTGTGGCCGGAGCTGACCACGCTGCATCAGCCGGTGGCCGAGATGGCAGACAGCGCGGTAGACATCCTGCTGCGGGAGATTCGTCGCCCGGCTTCCGCCGGACGTGTCGCTGTCAATCATGTGCTTGCGCACCGATTGATCACGCGCGCTTCCGTATCCAGGCCGCTGCTGCTCCCTGGCCGCCTGCCATCCCACCTCGCCGGATAAGGTGATGTTCCGACTCGACGCTCCAATCCGTTGGATGGATATCATCTCGGCTGACACGCCGCTGCTGTCGCCGGTGATGATGGTGAAGGTGCCGAGGCCGCCATTGCGCATTCACTTGACCGAACAAGCCGCGCCACCTAGATTTCCTGATGAAACCCACTATCACGCCGTAACCCCAAAGACGGCCTACATGCCGAGTCGGCCCCTATGATCATGCAGCCATGACTAATGCAACGCACCTCGTTGGCGTTGATCACGCCGGCTTTACGGTTTCCTCCCTGGACGAGTCCATCCACTTTTGGACCCAGGCGCTGGGTTTCGAGCTGCAACGCCAATCGGAGATGGGAGGCGACTTCCTGTATCAGGTTACAGGCGTTGATGATCCGAACGTGCGCACGGCAATCGTCTTGGCGCCGAATGGGTTCATGGTTGAGCTGCTGCAGTACTCTGGAGGTCGCCAGCATGGAGCCGTGCCGGAGAGTGCCGGTGCGATCGGCGCTGCACACCTGGCGTTGACCGTGGAGGACATTCACTCCGCCATCGCCCGTGTAGAGGCTGCGGGATGGAAGGCGAAGGGCAGTCCACAACCCATTCCAGGCGGTCCACGCAAGGGGACACTAGCGGCCTACGTCTCCGGCCCTGATCACATCACAATCGAGTTCATGCAGCCGCCAAGCAGGTGAGGGGCGTGCAGAGGAAAGTGAACTGGTATCACTGCGCGGGATGGTCTGAACGAATCGCGAAATCCGATGGTAGTGCCGGCCGCTGGCCGGCAAGCGTGAGGTCCATCAGACCATGTTGAAGGACCCTCGCGGCAAGACGCCTTAGGGAGATGTCGGTGGAGATGACCGATATCGATCCTGGGCTGGCGGAGGCTAAGTGGGCTGACAGCTGATCGTCCCAGAGCACGCGCCCTCGCCCGCCTCTCACTTACGGACAGGACGCGCGTCCCTTTTATCGCTGTCTTTTGCACCAGCGCGGCTCTGCGCGAACTCCGGGAACGTCTCTGCCATCGACGCCTTATCCGGGAGCACGTAGAACACCCCACCCCGCTCGAAGGTCGTGCGAACAATCTGCTCGTAAAACGTCGGCGAAATGTTGATGCAGCCATGCGTCACGCGGTTGTCTTCGGCTGACGCCGATGCCAGTCGCTCGGCACGCTTTTCGGCTGGCACGCCGGTGGCGATCGGGTGCAGCGCAACCCCGGAATCGTAGTCCACCCACAGCACGCGCCCGGCATCGATGGACGGGCCGTACCCGCCTATGAAGCGACCGGCAGGCGTAGTGCGATCTCGCCCTGGAATCTCGCGAAGCGCCAGACCGGCGACGCCGGGTGCGGTGTGGTCACCTTTCGCTGAACCGAATAACGCCGGCGCTGCGCCGCGCAGCTTGCCATCGCCGTCGAACACCAGGACCTGCGCTGCCGCCTTGTCCATGATCGCGAACGGGTAGCCTTGGCTGTCCTTCGATGCAACGACCCAGCCCGCCAGTTCAATCACGGTGTCTGACACTGACTGGCCTTCCGGAAGCTCGTCCACCGCAGCTACCGATGGTGCAGCGGGGTTCTTGTCGGCGTTCCTGGCACTGACCGTGCCAGCGCTCGCGAGCGCCAGCGCCACGACCACTGCGCCACAAAGCGGCCTGAAGCTGGAATAGGAGTGGGTACGGATGGGAGTATTCCTTCGAATCATCTCTAACGCCCTAAGGACGCAGGTGGCCTGTAACGGCCACCGGTCCCTGGTTCAAACATTCACTGCAAGGTGAGCGAAGCGATCAACCGCGCGGCTTGCGGCGCGGGGCCTGCTCAAGCTGCTGCACACGGCCTTCAATCTGGTCCAGACGCTGGTTGGCCTGGGTCGCGGACTGATTGGCGGATTCGGCGCTCTGGGCGGCACCCTGCACCTTCACGTCCAACTGGTCGAGGCGGGAGTCGATGCGTGCGAAGTCGTCTTTATAGGTGGCGCAGGCACTCAGGCTGACGCCTGCGATCAGTGCGACGCCAAGCGTACGTGCGGTCGTCAGGTGCTGTTTGGTAATGAACATTTCGCTGTCTCCGTCGTATGGGGTGTTCGGACTATAGCGGCGTTTTTGACTAGGCCAAGACCGACGTTCAGTGAATGCCCGGGGAGGTAGAGGGGGCGTGAAGACCCCCTCCCCCCGCTCAGCTTCTATGCATCAGGATCATTTTTTCCTGAGACATGTCGCGCATGGTGTACGGGATGCCGCCGGTGCCATATCCCGACTCACGGCGTCCGGCAAAAGGCATCCAATCCGTGCGGAACGCCGTAGCGTCGTTGATCATCACCGCTGAAGCATCCAGCCGGTTGGCTGCTCTCAGGGCGATGTCGATTTCCTGCGCGAAAATGCTGGCCTGGAACGCGGTTGGCAGCGCGTTGGCGCGCGCGATCGCCTCGTCCAGCGCGGCGTAGCGATATACCGCCATCACCGGCCCGAACACTTCCTGCGTGGTAATGCGGGCATCATCGGCAGGATTCAGCAGCACGGTCGGCTGCAACGTGGTCTCGGACAGGCGCTGGCCCCCTGTGGCTAGCGTAGCGCCGCCGCTCACGGCGTCCTCGATCCATTCGGCAACGCGGTCGGCTTCGCGCGGCTGGATCAGCGGACCGACATCGGTTTCCTGCAGGGTCGGATCGCCGGTATGCAGGCGTTCGACGCGGTCGACAAGGGCTTCGGTGAACGCATCGGCGATGGCGTCGTGGACGAAGATACGCTGCGTGGACACGCACACCTGCCCAGCATGGTAATAGCCGCCCTTGACGATCGGTTCGATGATTCTGGACAGGTCCGCACTGCGGTCGACGATCGCCGGCGCAACGCCACCGTGCTCCAGTGCCGAGCGCGCGCCGTGGGCCAGCTTGGCATGCAGTGACCACCCTACCCTTGCTGAGCCGATGAAGCTCAGGAATGCAATTCGTCTGTCGGTGGCCAATGCCTCGGCCAGGTCATTACCTTCCGGCAGGAAGCTCTGGCACCACGGTTCGGGCAGGCCCGCCTCATGCACCATCGCCACGAACGCCAGGCAGGACAACGGCGTGGCGGAGGCCGGCTTGATGATGACCGGGCAGCCCACGGCAATGGCCGGTGCGACCTGATGGACGATCAGGTTCAGCGGATGGTTGAACGCCGAGATCGCCGCCACGATGCCGATGGGTTCGCGTGTGGTGAAGGCCCAGCGCCCCTCTGCGGCGGCCGACAGCCCCATCGGGATCTCGCGGCCACCGAAGTTCCGCAACTCATCTGCTGCGTTGTGGACACCGTCGATCGCGCGCGTGGTCTCGACAATCGCATCCCGCAGCGGTTTGCCGCCCTCGCGTGCGATCTGCAGGGCGAGGTGATCGCGCTTGGCATCCATCAAGGCGGCGAGCTTGCGCAGGATCGCGATGCGCTGGTGCGGCGGCAGCCAGCCGTCGCGGTCCTTGAATACTCGCTCAGCGGCGCTGAGCTTCTTCTCCAGCGCGCCAGCAGTGTCCAACCCGACCTCTGTGATGGGTGCGCGGTCGAAGGCCTGTACGACGGTCAGCATCTTGTGCTCCTTGATAAGGTCAGGGGACGATCAGGCGCAGCCCACATCCGGCACGCGATTACGCAGTTCATCCACCAGCACGCGGGTGTTCTCCGAGTAGTCGATCGGTACGTCCAGCAGGTGGACACCCCCGCCGGCAAAGGCGGCCTCGATCATCGGCGCCAGTTCCTCCACAGCCGTTACCCGGCTCCCCTTCGCGCCATACGCCTCGGCATACTTCACGAAATCGGGGTTGCCAAACTGCATGCCGAAATCCTCGAAGCCATCGACCGCCTGCTTCCAGCGGATCATGCCGTAGGCGTTGTCGTTGAGGATCAGCACGACGAGGTTGAGCCCCAGTCGCACGGCCGTTTCCATCTCCTGCGAGTTCATCATGAAGCCGCCGTCCCCACATACCGCCATGACCCGGCGTTTCGGGTACAGCATCGCCGCCATCATGGCCGATGGCAGGCCGGCGCCCATGGTGGCAAGCGCATTGTCGAGCAGCAGCGTGTTGGCGACATGCGTGCGGTAATTGCGGGCGAACCAGATCTTGTACATGCCGTTGTCCAGGCACACGATGCCGTCGTCGGGCACCGCCTGGCGCACGTCATGCACCACCCGCTGCGGCGTGACCGGGAAACGGTCTTCGTCGGCGCGTTCATTGAGATGGGCAAGGATTTTCTGGCGCAGTTCGCTCATGCCCTCGTCGCCAGACAGGCGACCTTCCAGGCGGTCAGCCAAGGCGTCGACCGATGCACCGATCTCGCCCAGCACCTCGATATCGGGGTGGTAGACCTGTTCGACCGTCGCGGACTGGAAGCTGATATGAATGACTTTCGGCCCGCCGCTGCTTTTCATCAGGAACGGCGGCTTTTCGATGGTGTCGTGGCCGATGGCGATGATCAGGTCGGCGCGGGCGACGGCCTCATGGACATAATCGCCTTCGGAAAGCGCGGCCGTCCCCATGTACAGGTTCGACCCCCCGGTGACGGCGCCCTTGCCCATCTGCGTGTTGAAGAACGGCAGGCGCGTACGTGCCACGAAGGCCGACAGGGCCTCGGTGAGCCACGGCCTGCTGCCGGCCGCGCCGATCATCACCAGTGGCCGCTTCGCCGCGAGGATGGCGGCCTCTGCCCGGTCCAAGGTGGCAGACGATGCGACGGGACGGTCCAGCGCGTGCACCGGGATGACAGGAACATCCTCCACCTCCTCGCCGGCAACGTCCTCCGGTAGCTCCAGATGGACGGGGCCGGGGCGCTCTTCCATGGCCACACGGAACGCATCACGCACCATGGCGGGGATAGCGGCCGGGCTGACGATCTGCCGCGTCATTTTCGTGAGCGGCTTCATCGACGCCACGATATCCACGATCTGGAAGCGGGCCTGCTTCGCACTCATTACCGCCTTCTGGCCAGTGATGAGGATCATCGGCCACGCACCCAGGTGGGCATACGCCGCACCGGTGGAGAAGTTCAGCGCGCCCGGACCGAGGGTGGCCAGGCACACCCCCGGTCTGCCCGTGAGGCGGCCGTGGGTGGCGGCCATGAAGGCGGCCGCCTGTTCGTGGCGGGTAAGAACGAGTTCGATGCGCGAGTTGCGGAGTGACTCGAGGAAGTCGAGATTCTCCTCGCCCGGCACACCAAAGATGCGGTCGACGCCTTCATTCTCCAGCGCTTTGACCAGTAGATCCGAGCCCTTCTGCATAGCTTCGATCCTTGCGGTGACGATGAACCACTATACCCCCGCGTATTTCAGCGGCTTTGGCCTCATCGTCACCCTGCCAGCCCCCTGTCTGCAGGTTGCTCAAGCCGCCGGCATCACCTTCCCCTGCCCCGCCAACCCCCGCGATGCGCTGACATACCGGATGAACTTGCCGACGAAGATGCCGGTGAGCCCACCGGAGATCATCAGGTACGCGGCACGGAATCCGGTATCAGCCACCAGCTCGGGTGACATCGCAAGCGCCACTTCAAAACCATACTTCACCAGGAAGGTGACCAGCAGCAGCGGCAGCAGGCTGTAATCCGCGCTCCGCCACAATGCGCCGGTGGTCGGTTCAACGCGCAGTTGCAGTCTGCGCAGCAGTGCCCAGCCGATGGCGGCGCCCGCCGCTATACCGACCAGCCAGAGCGCCCATGCCTGCCAGGAGCCTGCATACCGGGCGTTGATCGACCACATGCCCCACGCTGTGAACAGCACCGGCACGATGGCGAGTTTCCCCAGCGAGGTTTCCCCCGGCGTCATGGCCTTGATGCCGCGCACTACCAGGAATGCCAGGACCAACCAGACCCAGATCGGGGTATGCGAAACGATGAGCTGCAGCATCTGTACGGGAGGTCCTTGATGTAAGAGATACTGGCCAGGCGGGCCAGCGCGTTGGGTAAATGATGGGGGGCAACGCTTCTGCTTCACAGTGACAGCTGTCACCTGATTGAGGTGCACTTTGGGGCGTGCTGCTCACCGAACGCGCGCACCGGCCGTGTCATCCTGCCCCCATGCAGAAGACCTCGAACAAGGAAGCCTGGAATCCGCGTGGGTTCCTTGCCGACACCACGGCACTGATCATTTTCTTCACCTTTACCGGGGCCCTCAACGAGCGCTACATCACCGGCATGAGCTGGGAAGACGTCGGCCAGGCACGGCTGCTCGGTGCGGCACTGATGGTGCCCGTAGCACGCCCCTACGGCATGTGGCGCGATCTGCTGATGCGCCGCGCCACGGGGGCGCGCTGGTCCCGCGTTCTCTGGGACAGCACAGCACTGGTGACGTTCCAGGTGCCGATCTACGCCGCCGTCATCGCTTTCAGCGGCGCGTCGGGCCGCGATCTGCTGTTCGGCATCCTGGGTGCCACGGTCATCATGCTGCTCTCCGGACGCCCCTACGGCGCCTTCCTCAACTGGGTGCGCGCGCGGTTCGGCCTGCCGCCGGGCGGGGCCAAACCGATGAGTCTGCAGGAGTAGCCGGGAGGGATGTCTGCTGGCCGGCCCCGCAGTCGGGACCCCGGTCGTCCGGGGCACTGTGCGGAGAAAAAACGCCTAATCGCCGCATAATATGCGGCGATTAGCTTGCGGTTGCGGCGAATCCATGCGCTAATCTCCGCATGAATTGCGGAGATACGTCCTATATCTGGCAGGCAGATCGCTGGCCTGCGATGACCTACGATGCAGGTGCACTGGCCCCTGCATTGTCGAGTGTCAGTCGTGCTCAGGGCATGCTGCTCGGCCGACTGGCAGACGTGGGCATGGCCCTGCGCGATCAGGCGAGCTTGGCAGCGCTTACCGATGACGTGGTCAAGACCAGTGCCATCGAGGGCGAGGTGCTCGACGTCGAGTCGGTCCGCTCGTCGATCGCACGGCACCTCGGCGTGGACATTGGCGCCGTTTCGCCCGTTGATCGCCACATAGACGGGGTGGTCGAGATGGTACTGGACGCGACCTCGCGCAGCGCCGAGCCGCTGACCGCCGAGCGCCTGTTCGGTTGGCACGCCGCCCTGTTTCCGACCGGTTATTCCGGAATGAGCCGCATCAACGTAGCGCAGTGGCGCGACGATGAGCGCGGCCCCATGCAGGTTGTGTCGGGGCCGATCGGACGCCAGAAAGTCCACTTCCAGGCGCCGCCTGCCAGCCAGCTTGCTGCCGAGACGACGGCTTTTGTCGAGTGGGCCAATCAGGACGCCGGCCAGCCCGACCTGATCAAGGCGGGACTTGCGCATCTGTGGTTCGTGACACTGCATCCGTTCGACGATGGCAACGGCCGTATCGCACGGGCTGTGGGCGACCTGTTCCTTGCCCGGGCCGATGGTGCAACCCAACAGCGCTTCTACAGCCTGTCGGCGCAGATACAGCGCGAGCGTAACGATTACTACATCGAACTGGAGCGTGCGCAGAAAGGTTCACTGGACGTCACTGCGTGGCTGGCGTGGTTTCTGGGTGCGCTCGAACGTGCCATCGACAGCGCGCAGGCCACCTTGAATACCGTGCTGAGCAAAGCGCGCTTCTGGCAGCACTGGGCCGGTACGTCGTTCAACGCGCGCCAGATCAAACTGCTTACCCGTTTGCTTGATGGATTCGAAGGAAACCTGACCACCAGCAAGTGGGCAGCAATCGCCAAATGTTCGGCAGACACGGCGCTGCGTGATATCGGTGCTTTGCTGGAGTTGGGCGTCCTGACTAAACGCGCGGCGGGCGGGCGCGGCACCGCTTACGAGCTGAATCTGCCTGGTCCAAGGTGAGCCGCGCCTTGCCTTCCTGCGGACTCAACCGACGCAGTACCTGCGACAAACCGTCGCAGAATGGCGCAACCAAGCCGTTTGCCCCCTGACGCGTCCGCCCCATCCCGTAGAATCAGCCCCGTGCGCGTCCCCGTCTTCCATCGCTGGCTCCACGTTCTGGCCTGTCTGGCCATTGTGCTGGTCGTGGTCGCTCCGTTGGTCAGCCGGGCGTTGGCACATCCGGTGGCGGCATCCGTGCAGGCGCCGGATGCCCATGCGGGCCATGCGATGGACATGGACGCGCCGCCATCCCCGTCGGCCCATGCGCACCATCAACACCACGAAGGCATGCAGGGCATGGACCACGCCATGCCGATGATGTCGCCGCCTACGAAAACGGCGCCCCCGGAATCCACACCCGCGAAGGTCACTGATCCCCACGCAGACCATGAGATGGGCGTGGAGTGCGATTACTGCCTCATCGCCGCCCGCATGATTACCTTGCTGGTGGCGCTGCTGTTGCTGATCAGCCTGTGGCCGGCGGTGTTCCGTGCCGTAGCCGGACTGGTCGATACGCAGGCCCGCCCCGCGCCGGGAACGCTCGGGGCCCGCGGCCCACCACGCGCCCTCGCCTGCTGATCCAGCCCACGCCCTGAGGCTCGCCGAGCCCGGCCGTTCCTGCACGCTCCACGTCACTGGCAGGTCGCCGGGACAGGCATTTGCAGCTGGACACTGGATCCCCCGCTCCGCAACCGGCTGACAGGCCGGCTCAATTCCGTGTCGCGGCCCTGCAGGGTCGCGGCATCTCGATGTCGTGGCTGATCGTGCGTCGATCAGTGCCCGTTCGCTTGCGCGCCTGGGCACCCCGTATCGCGTGGTCCGACATCCCGTATCCAAGGTCCACCCATGACGATCTCCCGTTTCTCATCCGGCACGTTGCCCCGCCAAGGCGCGCTGCTGCTGTCCATCAGCGTACTCTGCGCACCCGGCGCCTTCGCCCAGACCACCAGTGCGCTTGCGCCTGCAGACCCGACCACGCTGGATGCGCTGAACGTGCAGGGGCAGCGGCAGCGCCTGCTGGACTCGCCGGAGGCGGTAGGCAGCCGGCTGGGCCTGACCCAGCGCGAGACCCCGGCCTCTTTGCAGGTCATCGACCAGAACGACATCGCCACGCAGGGGGCACGCACCACCAGCGAGGTGTTCGACATGGTCGGCGGTGCGATGGTCGGCAATGTGCCGGGCAATCCTGCCGTGGTCACGATGCGGGGGTTCAGTGGCAACACGGTCTCGGTCCTGCACGACGGCGTGCGGCTGGGCACCTCCACGATCGTCACCCGTAATCTGGATACGTTCGGTTTGGAACGCGTTGAAGTGCTGCGCGGTCCGGCGTCGGTGCTCTACGGTGAAGGGGCACTGGGTGGTGCCATCAACCTGGTGAGTCGCAAGCCGCAGTTCGGCGCGACCAGCATGGAGGGCATGCTCGGGGTCGGCAGCTTCAACACGTGGCGGGCCGGCTTCGACGTCAACACGCCGCTGTCGGATACCGTGGCGGTACGCGGTTTCGTCAGCCGGTTGCGCTCTGACAGCCTGGATGACATCGACGACAACGACACGGACCTGCTGACGGTAGGCGGCAGTCTGCTCTGGCGCCAGGATTCCGGCATGTCGATGTTGTTCTCTTTCGAGCACGCCGAGGACGAGAGCACGGGCACGTATCAGGGCGCGCCAATGGTGCCGGCCGACGTGGCCCGATCGCCCAGTCACGTCGTCCGCAGCAGCAACGGATTCGTCGTGGACAAGGCCACCCGCCATGTGAACTACAACCCGCTGGGTGCCACCACCGGCGCCAACAGCGACCTGCTGCGCTGGCGTGTGGAACTTCCGCTTGCTGACAACTGGACGCTGCAGAACGATCTCAGCTGGTATCAGGCCGACCGGGACTTTTTCTATTCCGACAACTGGATCTACAACCGTTCGACCGGACAGTTCTCGCGAACCGCCGAGCGGATCCGGCACGACCAGACAACGTGGAACGAGCGTCTTGCGCTGTCTCACGATGGCCAGATCGGGGCACGTCGCAACCGGTTCACGGCAGGGGTCGAGTACAACGACACCGATTTCCACAATCCGCGACAGACCGGCGTCACCACCCCGGTATCGCCGCTTGATCCGGATGTCGGCCTGTTCCCGGATGGATCGGCCGGCAACTTTCCCGGCGCGGGAAACAATGTGATCTTCGAGTCGCGCCTGCGCACCACCGCCGTGTTCGCCGAGAATGCACTCAACGTGACAGACCGCTGGATCCTGTTGGCGGGCGCGCGCGTGGAAAACATCAAGCTGTCGCGTGACATCCGCGATCTGAATACCGGCAGCGT
>Ga0247812_10001735_pt1 | contig 12293 bp, 12 predicted proteins | sample UWRJL149409B1_FD_178011 | JGI IMG/M metagenome (GOLD analysis project Ga0247812, IMG submission 178011) | Plant litter microbial communities from Arlington Agricultural Research Station in Wisconsin, United States - UWRJ-L149-409B-1 | ecosystem: Environmental > Terrestrial > Plant litter >...
GTAGGTAGATATACCCATAACAAACGAACGGAGTTGCGCAAGAGGCTCAGCCAATGAAAAGGCGGCTTTTGCCGCCCATAACTACGCCACAGCCTTGAAGTGCTACTTTTTCGGACGCTGTAGCCGGATCAGATTTTTCAAGTTGGACTGCAAGCTAACAAGATTGCATCCTGACCTTCGGACCGAGTCCGCCAGACCATATTCCCAGAACGCCACCGAGACCGAGATCCCCCGTCCCTTCAATCGGTTGATCGCGGGTAAGTAGTCCGCATCCCCAGCGACGATGATCACCTCGTCGCCGGCCTCATAGCTAACAAAGCTATCTGAAATCAAGTCGGCGACCAGCGCCGTGTCGACGCCTTTCTCTTTGTCTTGCAGGCGCTTCACGAAGGTTGGAACAAAGCCCGCCTTTGAAGTCTCAACGACCAACGCGTGCCTTTCGGCAGCGCTTCCAAATGATCCGTAGATTCGCGCCACTTTGGGCTGCTCGCCGAACGACAGCATTTCTTGGAGGGCTTTGTAGTTGCACACCGCGACACCCAACTGCCAGTGCGGAGACCCCAAGAGCTCGCGCGCGGTGGCCCGCAGGTTGCTGTCGTCAACGTAGATAAGACTTGCCATACTCCCCCCAAATGCTTTGTTACTTCATGCATAGCAAAGCATTCGAGTTCCGCAAGACCGGAAATGATGAGGGCGGCCTAAGCCCCCCTTTCGCCGTTTCCTCTTTGATGCAAGCGTAAGAAGCTTGAGAAAAAGCCACCGCTTAGTTAACCGACCTGAGAATTCACTAACTAAGCATCCCCTCAACACCGGCCAGGATTCGTCCTGACTCTTCCTTTGTAGCAAAGAACCTCAAGCCGTCAAGGGTGATCCGTGTGAGCACCCCATACCCCACAGCTTGAAAAAGATTTCAAGCCACGTCGCGCTCGCGTTCCTTCTTTCGCCCACGCGCCCCGCCCTTTTCCGAGCTCTCGGCCACCTGGGTTGAAGCGGGCTTTTCGGCTTCCTGTTCTTTTCTGACGACTGGCAAGGGCTCCCGCTCGAATGCCGGGATATCCAGAAAGGTCATGACCTTCTCAGCCTGGGACGCTGCACGAAACAGGGTTTTGGGGTCGTCGGCCAGGGCCTTCATCCAACTCTGCAGATAGGCGGCGTGCTGCCCTTCGTGTTCCCTGCCCACCCCGATCCCGAGGCGCTCGGAAATGAACAAACTTGAGAGCTCGGCTACCAGTTCCTCTTTGGCGTAGTCCTGGCTGCCGAACCGACCGGTCTGGTCGCGGTCGAGCCGGTGCTTCGCGCCGGTCCAATGGGCCAGTTCGTGGAGCAGCGTGGCCTGGTAGCTCACGTCATCGCTGAAAGTGTGGTGCTTCGGCAGGTGAATCGAATCCGCGGCGATGGAGTAGAAAGCCCGGTTGCCTCCGTCGTGGTTGACGTTGGGCTGGTGCTTATCCAGCAACTCGCGAACGCGCAAGTTGCGGATCAACTCGGGCATGATGAAGGGCGGCGGGGGCTCGGGCATCCCTTCTACTTGGCTCGAATGGAACACCGTGGCGACGAACACCGATGGCCCCTGGTATCCGCTCTTCTCTTCGCCTTCGGCCAACGGCTCGTCGCCGTCTTTGGCTTTGCCGGTCTTACTGAAATCCCAGTAGGCGATCTGTTGCCCCTTCTCGCCGCGCTTGACCTGGGCGCCGATGACAGCTGCCTGCTTGTAGGTCAGCCAACGGCTGTCCTCGTATCCGTGCACCAGTTGGGCCCCGCGCAGGATCAGCGTGTTGCTGCCCCGATAGGCCTTGCCCGTGGTGGGGTTCCAGGGCCCGTTGATGCTGCCGTTCTGCGGGGCGTTGGGGTCGTTCCAGGGACGGCGCCAGGGGATGGTGCCCTGCTTCATCAGATCAAGCATGCGCTCGGCGGTGGCTTGGATGAGATCGGAATACTTGGACATGCGGGTTGCCTCAAATCTTTTTCAACCGCCTGCGCCTCTTAAAACAGGTGGTCGTGGGTGGATGGGTTAGAACTCGATGTGTAGCGTCAGGGTCTTGCGGCGATAGAGCGCTTTCCGGACCAGTTCGGCGATATCGTTCTCGCTTCGCAGTCCCTCGTCGCCATCGCTGCCTGGCGTGATGTGAAGGCCAAAGGCGGACTGCACGATGAGGTATTGCGGATCAAACTCGGGGCCTTCGGGGCCTTCCAGGTCAGCGGCGGTGATCGCCTCCTCGTGGAACGCGTCGTCGGGGATGGATGGGATGAGCGGTTGCATGGGGTTTCCTTTTTCCGGATGACCCCTTTGCAATACCGCGGACTGGCCGAAAGTAAAGGCCCCTCCCTTTGGTGGCCATGCGTCCTCGCTTCATTGGGTGCCCCTTTTTGCCGCCTCGGTCTTTCGACGTTCGCGCGCTTCGCTCTCGCGCTGTTCCTGCGCGGCCCACCCTGCGGCGTTTCTGGCTTTGCGGTCTCGCTCAGCCCGTCGTTCGGCTTGGACATGCTCGTAGGGCGTGTCGGTGAAGCCGAAAGCGTCCTTGATGCTGTCGGGCATGTCCGCCCAATCCTGCTCGTCCTGCTGTTCTGCCTGAGACACGCACCTCTGGTTGTCGGCATCGTTGGCCGCCTGATTCGGGGCAAACTCGGCTTGGCGGGCTGCCGGGCTCATCGCCGACAGCCGCTTGTTCTCCTGCTCCTGGGCGCGCTCGGCGTCGGTCAGCTCCCCCTGCCAAAGGCAGAGGAAACAATCGGCTTGCTCGCCGTTGATGCGGCGGTTGGAAGGGCGCCCGCGCAGGTGCCCGGCGGTTTTCAGGCCGCGGGTGAACTGGCGTTGCGAAAGGATTTCCTCGACTTCGAAGCCCTTCTTTTCACACCAGGCCACGTAACGGGCGTGGATGGCCTTGATGCTGCTCCACTGGTTGCTGCCGGCGGCTTCACCAAAGGACACTCGGTCGGAATGCACCCAGCTGGCAATGGAGTCGGCGTTGTGGATCACGGCCTGCTTGTAGGATCGCGCGGCCTCTGGGAGCTCGTGGTCGGCCATGAACCGGCCGCGCGCCACAACCCGGCGGGCACCTTCGAGCATCCAGGCCAAGAACAGCTGCCCTTCTTCTTCCAGCAGCTTCTTGTGAAAGTCAGTGATCCGCTCGTCCTCAGGGATCGTGTGTGCCCACTCCACGATGGAGAGTCGGCGGGCCACACCGCCGGACTTGTCGCGGAAGAACGGCGCGGAGTTCGACGTGATGATCCACTTTGCCTTGGAGTGGTAGTTCAGGACGGACAGGTGCTTGCGGTTGATCCCGATGCCATTGCCTGACACCAAGGTTTTGAACGTCCCCTCCTTCCAGCGGTCGCATTCCACCTCATCGACCAAAATCAAATTGGCTCCAATGATGTGTTCCAGCGCGAACACGTCGCTCAACGTCGCCAGGTCCAAGCGTGCAACCTTGTTGTGCATGGCTTCCACGGCCTCGGCCAAGCTGCTTTTGCCCGAGCCCGCCGCACCGTGCCACCACGCCGCCATCTGGTAGTTGCCCGGCAACAAGGTCATGCCGCACTGCTCCTGCACCAGGTCACGGACGCCCGCGTCCGGCAATGCCCTCTCAAGAAACGTTGCCAGCAGGCTGTCGGCCGGCAGGGGCTGGGGGGTGTAAGCCTGGCCATGCGTGGCAGCCGTGGTGATGTTGATGGCGTGGGTCATGCCGTAGCGCGGTGCGGGGGCCAGGGCATGGATGCTGTCCTTGGTGATCTCCAAGTAAGCGTCCTGACACGGCACCAACGAGCGGCCTTCCAGTAGCGGCAGGGGCGATTGCTGGCCCAGCCGGGTGCGGGCGTAGGCCCAGAGTCCGGCGGAGGTCCTGTCGCAGGCCTTGGCGGGAATGTTGGTGTCCAGCCAATCGGACGCCAGACCTTGCCCTTTGCCGCCGTGGACCATAGACCAGTGGTTGTTTTCCCACCGATAGATCAGCGTGGACTGGGTGGCCCACTCGTCGCGGACGCTGGCCCAGAGGTTGCCGTCCAGGCCGAGCTGGAGGTGGCGGGCGTAGAGGAAGTCCAGGCTCTCCGGGCGCAGCTCGCCTTTGTTGAGCTTGGCCTGTTTGTGGCGATCCAGTGCCCGGCGCTCCGCCTGCAGGTTGCTGACGAACTCCTCACGGTTCTTTTCCCAATGCTTTTCGATCAAGAAATGAACGGTGGCGGGCTTGACGGCCGACGGATCATCGGCGACAGTTGATTTAGACATTGTAGTTGGCTCCAACGAACCCTCGCCCTGCCAGGCGGGGGTTTCGCATTTGTGGGGTTAGGCGACTTGGGGCAATGCGTTATCGAGGATGCGCCGCAGCTTTTCACTGGGAGAAATCCCCGAACGCTTGGCGTCGGCTTTCAGCCGTTCAATCAGCGCCCGTTCCATTCGAGCATTGAACGGATCTTTCCGAATCGAGGACTGAGGGGTTTTCTGCGGCTGCATGGGATCTCCGTATTGCTTGTGTAATACATCCAAGAAAGCAGGTTTCCGAACAACGTCAAGCTTAAAGCGAAAAGAAATTTTTTTTGCTGCTGGTTAAATTTGCTGCTGGTTTTCTACTTTTCCTCAAACCAGCAGCCAAACCAGCAACTAAAAAAACCTCGATTGATTGATATTTATGATTTTTGTTCAAGAAATAAGCTAACTGCTGGCTTGCTGGTTTAAAATTTTTATTTTTACGCTCGCACAACGTCTTATTAAAGATTGATATTTTTTAACTTTCTCACTCTTTTTCATCACTAAAGAAAAGTCGAAAAAGTTGAACAGCAAGCCAGCAGAAGCCGGAAAGCCTTGCCCTGTAAGCTTTTGCTGCTGGTTTGGCTGCTGGTTTACGGTTTTGGCGCTAATCAGCAGGCGAGTTAACCAGCAGCAAACCCTAACAACATGGATACGGGAATGTTGTTTTCCGCATGTTTTGGACTTGAGAAGGGCAGGTGACAAGCGCTTGTTACCGGTCGGAAAGAGCAAGAGCAAAAGCGGCTAGAGCAAAAGCCGGCGGCTGCTCGCCGCCGAGTCTTGGAAAAGAAGGCCATCGAGGCCTTCCCAGAGAGGTGTGGTTACCCATCACCTCCAACCAACCCTCGGGCGGCCTTCTCAACACGGACTTCCTCCTTCATCGCAATAAACCGCGTCCAGATCCAAGAAACGAACACCGCGCGAGATTCTGTGTAGTGCGTGATGATGTCCTTGCACTCAACAAAAACTTGCCGGATAGGCATCCGCCAAATCAGCTGATTCGACAGCAGCTGCAGTGCAGTCATTGCTGCGCATAAAGGATCTCGGTCATTCGCGAAGACCTCCATACCTCGCAAAACAGTGGCGTCCTCTTTTGCCAGCTGGTTGAGCTTGCCGAGCAGCAGCGCTCCTGCTCCGCAGCAGGGATCACACATCTGCAACTCGTCTTTATCGGGCTTGGCATAAAATCCAGCCAGGAAACTTGCGACGTGCCAAGGGGTGAAAAACTGACAGTCGTCAGCCTTTCCTGAACCCACGAACTCGGTGAACAACCGGCCCAAGATACATTCGAAGGGTTCAAAGGTTTCCACGGCGCTTCCGTAAGCCTGGCCCGCTTCGTAGCACCAAGCCTCGGTTCCCTTCACGTCATTTCCCAACAACGTCTCATCGCACCAGGCCACCAAGGGCTTAGCTCCAAAGCCACTCAAGTCAACCGTCTCGTTGAGCACGCAGACCTTCAGCGCAAACGCAGTGAACTTGCGCATCTGATCCCTTGGTGAATCCCCGGGGATGGCTTGGATGGCCTTCAGGAGGCGCTGGTAAGCCGCTTCGCGGGGATTGAGGGCCAGCTTGGCCTTCTTCTTCGAAGCGGACTTATTCATGGTTGGCCGCCCCCATGTCAGCGCCGGCCACCAAGCCCACGCGTGCCGCAACCAAGTCCAAGTAGGTGCCCCGAATGACCCCGTTCGTCTGGGCCTTGCGGAGACGGCGTGCGCCCTCCTTGCCGTAGGCAATGAACACCGAACCCGCCGGGCAGCTCTGGCCCGGGACACCATCAGCGCGGCAGAAGCTCAAGCGGCCCTTGGTGAACAACACGCCGGTGACGTTGGGGTGGTTGAGCGCTTCCTGCATCCAACCGGTCTCCATGCGAGCCAAGACCAGCGACACCCCGTTGCCGTGCTCTGCCGCCTTTTCCATCCAGCGGTGCTGGCTGGTCGGGCTGTTCTTGTGTCCACCGTAAGGCGGATTGCAGAACACAAAAGAGCTCTTCGGCCAATGGGTTGCCAGGCCGTCCTCAATCGGGGTCAGCATCTTTTTTGCGGTCCGCCACGGCATCCCCTCTTCCGGGGTGCAGGGATCGAGGTCCACCGGCTGGAAGGCCTCGATGATTGGGCGCGGTGTGAGCCAGGTGACAGTGGATTCCCCTTCCGGCAGGCGGTCATACCCGAGCGTGGCGGACGCGAGCTTGGTTGCCCGCGGGGCGGACGTGTCCTTGCTGCCCTTGGGCAGGGACAGGGTGTCGTGATCAGCACGGACGGTTGTGATATTCATGGGTAGAACTCCGGTTTTGGTTGAGGGTTTGGGCAGAGCTTCGCCAGCACGGCTAGGCCGCCGCGTTGAAGAAGTCGTGTTCTAGGGCCTGAAACGTTGCCGTTTACAGCGTGATTTCGAGGTGCCCAGCGATATTGAAAAGGACGTCTTCATCGACCTCGTAGGGCTCATCCCACACGAGCACCTCTTCCTCCAAGTCAATGGCTCCAACATTCCAGGCCGATGCATTGAGCTCTTCGGCAGTGAGCGCATCGAACTGCTTGAGGGCGTCGTCAACGCTGTCTGCCTGGAACGAGTACTCGCGCGTGGCAAGTCCATCTCCCCTCAGCTCAATCCCCGGATCGCCCTCGGCACCGGGCGGGTTGAACTCAAGCGCCGACCGCTGCTCGAAGCTGAGGTAGTAGTCCCAAATCAGCTGACCCGATTCGTTTCCATCGCAGAAGGTCAGCTCTCGCTCAACGTTCTCCAGCTCGTATGCAGCGCACTTCTTCATCGCATCAGCCAGGCTTCCGGGGTTTTCGCCGAAGACACGTGCGATCGCGTCCTCAGGTGATTCGGCAGGATCCAGCGGCAGCCAGTAACTGACGCCGACGGTGCCGATGATGAGGATGGTGTAGGTCTTCATAACGGGTCCTTTGTTTGGGCAAAGCTTCGCCAGCACGGCCGAGTTGCCGCGTTTAAGAAAAGATGTTGTGGGGGGTTAGGCCAGACGTGGCCAGGGTTGGTTACTTCAGGCGTTCAGCCAAGCGGACGGGCCTAGTCATTGGCGGCACCGTCCATCGCAAGGAAGTGGTCCAGGGTCGCAATCTGGAGGGTCAACACCTGCGAAGCCGGGAGGCCTGCCATGTCGCTGTTGGAGATGGTGGCGGCATTACCCAGCCCGGCGTCAAACAGCGCCAAGGCTTGCGGGAGCGCGTCGGCCAAGGCGTCGGCAAGGGCTTGGGGAGAAAGGCGGCCGCGGTGATGCTCGACGGCACTGGAGTGAAGGTGGAGGATCAAGGGGATCATTGGCTTGGCTTCCGGTAGGAGGAGATGTGCACCGGGCATCCCCGAGTTCACGCCGTTGATTCTCCGGATTCCGGGGCACCACGCCGACGATGAAAGGGGCAGCTGTCCCATTGCCGTTTTTCAGCCACAAAAAAGCCCCTACTTATCGGGGCTTGCTTGGCAGCGGCGGCGGGAGCCGCTGCTCCCCCGCTCTCTCCTTCGGGACCTGGCGGCGAGCAGCCGCCAGTGCCCCACACCCTAGAACCGAAAAGGCTTCGGTCCTGTGCCGGGGGCAGGGGAAGGCAGCGAGGCATCGAGGGCAGCCGCGCGAGCGCGGTTACTCCACTCGTTGGCCCGCCTCGCTTCAGCCAAGGCTTTGTCCTCCTTCACCTGAAGGCGTTGGCGCAGCTTCTCGGTCAGCCCCTCACGCGCACCCTCCTGCTTCCACCCCTGGGCGGCGGCGCGCGCCGCTTCGGCGTGTTCGTTCAGCCATGCTGTCCAATGACCCAATGCGCCGGTGTAGGCCTCCAACCAAGCAGCTCGGCGCTCTGTATCTCTCCATGGCAGCTCAAGTGCTTCGCTGAAAGTGTGTTGATTTGACTCAAGCCTCATGAGGTTGCCGCGCTTGTCCAACTCGATGAACCCCGCCGCTTTCAGCCCTTTTCGCATCAAATTGCGCTCGGCAACGCCGAGGTCGAGGTCCTGCACATGGCCATCGAGTCCATCGTTATAGACATTTAGCTTTCCCTCTATCGTCACTTGAATGTAGCGAATGACCGTTGCGATCGAAGGATCGACGGCGATAGGGTGATTTTCGGTTCGACGTGATTCCCAATCTTTGAGCAACGGATGAGCGTCGGCCCACTCAATCATTACGGCAGGAACAAAGCGCGTCTTCTGACCTGTTGTCTTTTCTGGAAGCAGCCCCTCCTGACCAATCTCTCGGGCAACCTTGGCCATTAAGTCCAGCCGGCTTTCTGCCTTCCTGCTCTCCGCAGTGGAGGGCTTGCCCTTCCTTGCGAGCTTATCATCACGCTTTCGGCGGGCTTTTTCCTTCTCCGACTCGTACGAGGCTGTGATCGGAAGCGCGGGATAGGCGTGCCTGAGGTCCGTTTCTGTGTCCACCCCACGCCACCGGCCGAGTGTCGGCTCCCCACTCCCTGGCAAACGAATCGCCGCTATCGGAAACAGCGAGCGCCTGTTGGCTTGAGCCTTTAACTGCTTGCCCTCTTCGACGCTGACGTTGAGCACCTCCGCAGCTGCCTCAATGGTCCAGCGCGTCCCAGCTCCGTTCAATAACGCGTCTTCGATCAAGCCATCTCGGATTAGGTCTTTGAACTGCCTGGGCGTGATGCTGAACAGAGCGGCCGCTTCCGCCATCGTCATATCGCTTTGGCCCGTGGGATCAGGAGCTTCCTTCTTCACTGCATCACGAATCTGATACCACTGTGCCCCCTCCTTCTTCTCCCGGACTGGCTCCATCAGCGAGGGATCACGAACCTTCGCATTTTGCCGCCTTATCCGCGCGTTCTCGGGCTCAGCTTCCCACTTCCAGTAGCGCTTGAAGAGAGCATCGAGCGCTTCATCCTTCTTGTATGTCATCGATCCATCCGTGTTCAGGCATCGCGGCAGCGATGCCGGATACAAACCATTACTTAAAGAAAGCGGCAACCAGGCTGTTAGGTCGCACCTTCCGACTGCTTTTTTTCTGCGAACCGACTTCGACGGCGCCGAAGGAGCGCCGCCAAGACTTGCGGAGACGCTCTGATGGGAACTCACGTGTCTCGAATGCCATAGTCGACGACTGACAGCCCGGGACTGTGGGGACCCATGCCGGACAGCTTTTCGCGGACGCTGAACGGACGGCTGTACGTCGCGTGGTGCTCGTCGTCGATCTCGTGGCCCACGATTTGCGCACGAAGTTCCGACACCACCCCGGCGCCTTGCAACTCTTGAATGAAGGTTTTCCGCAGCGAATGGAAGCCCCGTTTGGCCGGCTCCCAGCCCTTGGAGACCTTGGCCAAGTGCCTGCTGAACGCTTTGGTGATCCAATTGCCCTGCCCGTTCACCGCATCTGCTTTTGCGTCCGGGAACAGTCGCGTCTGACTGGCCTTGCGCTTTCCATCCACCCAGTCCAAGAACCCCATTCGGAGCAGTTCAGGGTGAAGGGGAACTGTGCGCAGGCTGACGTCCGTTTTGACCTTCTGGTGTGCACCTTCGTCGGAGATTCGGACGCAAGGAATGCCTTGTTCGTCGAGCACATCCTTGACGAGCAGCTGCCCTACTTCCGATGCCCTTGCCCCTGTGTAGAGACCAATGAAGGACGCCCACCGGGCTGACTCAGACATCTTGGCTAAAGCTTGGGGGTCGAAGAGCGCTTGAATCTGAGCGCGGTCATAGGCTCTGAAGCCCAGCTTCTTCCGAGCGCGCTTCTCACGGGCGGAGTAGCTCACATGGCTCGAAGCGGGGTTGTCGCCATTCGGATAGTGTCCCGACGCCATCGCCCACTCGAAAAACCCGCCCTTCCCGCCGATGTAGCTCTGCTTGTTCGTCAGCGTGGGCGTGGAAGCGCCTTTCTCGCGCATATCCTGATACCAACGAGCCAGGTCCGAACGCGTGATGGCATGCACTTTGGCCTTCGGGCCCAAGAAGGCGACCAGCGCTTCAATGGCGGTCTTTTTGATCGTGTAGGTCTTCGGCAGCGTGGACGGCCTGAGCGTTGCCAAGAACGCATCTCGCGCCTTGCCCAAGGTCATCGTCTCAATGGCGGGCGTAGCCGCTGACGCTATCGGGCCGCGAGGTGCCGGCGTCGGAGTGGACTGCGCCCTAACCGGCAAGGGATGCGACCGAGCGTTCTCAGCATCCAAAGCATCCAACTCCATCATCAGGCGATAGAGCTTCAGGTCCCTTGGGCTGTCTATCTGCCACTGCTCCGTGACCGTGCCGTCTGGCGAGCGCGACCGTTTCAACGTGAGCTCCTGCAGATTCTCCGCGCTGGTTAGACGAGAGATGAGAAGGTCTGCGTCGAATTTGCTCAGTTTGTCCACGCGTTGATCCTTCAACTGTACGAAGAGTCGAGCATAGCCCGCCCCTAACAACACTGCACGCGCGTGGGCCTGCGGGAGGTCTTTGGTCCGAAGCGTACGTTTGATGAGCCGGCAGTCGAGCACGGGCTGAAGGTCAATGGGCACCCGCTGGACGAACGACCAGCGGCCCGTTGAAGAGCGGCTTAGATGATGGGGAATGCGCATGCGAGTGTTACCTCGACATGTTTCCTGCTTTCCCATGAGCCGAAGTCAGCGATTTGCTTTAAAAATCAATGACTTATAATAACCTGGCGGAGAGAGTGGGATTCGAACCCACGGAAGGTTTGACCCTTCGCCGGTTTTCAAGACCGGTGCCTTAAACCGCTCGGCCATCTCTCCGATGTGCTGCAGTCCCGGAGGCTGTCCGGGGAGACGTATTCTCGCATGCGTCGGGGGCGTTTGCCCATGGTTCGGCGCCTGCCAGCCGGCTGGACGGTGATGGGTTCCGCCGAGCGTGGCTCGGCGCTATCAGGCGACGGGCGTGTTGGGTCAGCCGGCGTCTACGGCCAACGCGCCCAGAGCTGTCGCCTTGATCTTCTCTTTGGCCCGCTCGCAGGCGCCGCCGCAATCCAGTCGTGAGGCTTCCAGCTGCGGCGGCAGGTGCTCGGCCAGGAAGTCGATGAACACCCGCACGGCCGGCAGCAGGCCGCGCCGTGAAGCGAACACGGCGTGGCAGATGCCCTGCGGCAGCGACCATTCGGGCAACACCACTTCCAGCTCGCCCTTGCGCACGGCATCGGCGCAGACCGTTTCCGGCAGCATGGTGATGCCGAAACCGTCTTTGACCATGCTCTGCAGCAACGGGAAATCGAAGCCGGCCACGCGCGGTTGCAGGTCGACCCGACGCACGGCGCCTTCCGGTCCGTGCAGTTCCCAACGCTGGCGGGCCTCGTCTTCGCTGATGCTCAGCGTGACGTGGTTGATCAGCTCATCCGGATCCTTCGGGCGGCCAGCGCGGTCCAGGTATTTCGGGCTGGCGACCAGCAGTTCCTGCACCTGTCCGAAGCTGCGCATGACCAGGCTGCCATCGTCATCCAGCCGCGAACGGACGCGCAGGGCGACGTCGTAGCCTTCGTTGATGATGTCTACGCGGCGGTTGCTGATGTTCAACTGCAGCCGCACCTTGGGGTACTGCTCCAGGAACTTCGGCAGCAGCTTGGGCAGCTGCATCTGTGCCAGCGAGACCGGCACACTCGCACGTACCAGGCCACGCGGCTCGGCGCTCAAACGGTCCACGACCTCGCGGGCGGCTTGGGCTTCGGCCAGCATGGTCTGCGCATGGCGGTGCACGCTGGTGCCGACGTCGGTGACGGCAAAGCGACGCGTGGAGCGCTGCAGCAGCCGGACGCCGAGGTCGGTCTCCAGCTGGCTGATACGGCGGCTCAGGCGCGACTTGGGGATGCCGAGCGCACGTTCTGCTGCGGCAAAACCGCCGTGGTCAACCACCATGGCGAAGTAGTAGAGATCGTTGAGGTCTTGCATGTCGCAGTTCCATAGGTAGAACAATACGTGGCATTCAACCATCTTTATCCCACATTGGCAACAACCTATCGTGTGCCCTGTCGGCGGCGCTTAAGCCTCCCCCCATACATAGGTGACTGCCATGAAGCTTTTGCATATCGACGCCAGCGCGCTTGGCGACAATTCGGTTTCCCGCCAGCTGTCCGCAGCGGTGGTTGGCCGTTTCAGGGATTCCGCTAAGGATCTGG
>Ga0247812_10001736_pt1 | contig 12292 bp, 5 predicted proteins | sample UWRJL149409B1_FD_178011 | JGI IMG/M metagenome (GOLD analysis project Ga0247812, IMG submission 178011) | Plant litter microbial communities from Arlington Agricultural Research Station in Wisconsin, United States - UWRJ-L149-409B-1 | ecosystem: Environmental > Terrestrial > Plant litter >...
CTGAACCTTTGTCCCTTCTTACTCTCCTTTTGGTTTCGTCAAGTAATATACCGGAATACCTGTTAGCATAATTAAAACGCCCCAACCACAAGTCGAGAATTTGGTGATTAATAACGAAATACAAATTGCCGCTGCAATCACGATATAAAGTAATGGCAAAAACGGATATCCAAAAGCTTTATAAGGTCTTTCTACATCTGGCATTTTTTTACGTAAAATAAAGATTCCGTAGATAGTCAGGATGTAAAAAATCAAAACAATGATAATTACAAAATCTAATAAATCTCCGTATTTCCCTGTCAGACACAAAGCCGAAGCCCAAATACATTGCGCCCATAAAGCCCATGAAGGCACACTAAATTTATTTAGAACAGCTGCTTTTTTAAAGAACAAACCATCCGTTGCCATTGTATAATATACTCTTGCTCCCGCCATGATTAATCCGTTGTTACACGCAAAAGTCGAAATCATAATCATAATGGCAATAATCAGTGTTCCAATATTACCAAAGATATATTGTGAAGCCACAACCGCTACTCTATCAGATTTTGCAGTTGCAATTTCGTCTAACGGAATCACTGCCAAATACATCAAATTGGTCAAAACATAAATAATAGTCACAATAAAAGTTCCTAAAAACAAACTGAAACCAACGTTACGCTTCGGGTTTTTAATTTCTCCTGCAATAAACGTTACACCATTCCAGGCATCACTAGAAAATAAAGATCCAACCATCGCAGCCGAAATTCCGCTAATCAAAGCCGTTCCGCTAATTGGCAGCCACGAACTAGTATCTTTATTAAACGAACGTGTTGTCCAAGCATCTGCCCAGTTGGCATCCCAAACCGAAGCTTTTGCGGCCAATGTTAATCCGAAGACGATTAAACCCAACAACGATAAAATTTTGATAATTGTTAGAACCGTTTGTAGAATTTTTCCGTTTTTAACACCACGGCTATTAATAAAAGTTAGTAAAACAATCGTTAGGATCGAAACAATCTGAGCGGCATTAAGTTTAAAAGAACCCAATTCGAACAAAATATTTTCATCGCTAAAAGGTTCATAAAGATACGATGCAAACTTAGAGAAAGCCACACCAACTGCAGCAATTGTTCCCGTTTGAATTACAGCAAAAAAACTCCAGCCATACAAAAAAGCAATTAGCTTATTATAGGCTTCTTTTAAGTAAACATATTGTCCTCCAGCTTTTGGAAACATCGCGCTTAATTCGCCATAACTCACTGCGGCAATAATAGTAATCAAGCCTGAAATGAGCCAAATAAGAGTCAGCCATCCTGCAGAACCTACTTGTCTGGCGATGTCAGCACTCACGATAAATATCCCGGATCCTATCATAGAACCAACTACAAGCATAGTTCCGTCTAATAATCCGAGTTCTCTTTTAAAATGTTCCTGGTCGTTTTCTTGCATTGGTTTTGTTTTTTTGGGTTGGTTAAAGATATACTTTTTTCTGAAATTTTAGATTTTAGATTTTAGATTTTAGATTTTTAGTAAAAGCCTCTGTCTAAAATATTATATTTCTAATGAGAGAAGCTTTTAAGATTGAAGATTCCAAAATATCAAATTCCAAAATCCAACAATCTATACCGCCTCTATCCCTCACGCAAATCCTGATTTCATAAGAAAGAAATTAATTCTAAAACTCAAAAAGATATTCTATACTTTCGCAATACTGTCGAGGAATGTAAGACAACAATTTAAATAAAATTGAATTATTTTTATGTATCAAATGTCTCAAAAAGAACTAATAATAAACAAAGTCGCCCAAGATAAAATAGACTTTAATCTTGGCGTACAGCTTTTATTAGAAGATCCTGAATATGATTTCGAAGTACTTTTTACAACTTTAAAAAATTATATTTTTAATGCTATTCCGGAGAAAACTCATTACAATACAGAAACATATCAAAATGAGCTGAATACAATTCCTTTAAAATCAACCTATACTCCTATTGTGATTTTAAAAACTTTTCCAACAAAAATTGCTTTTTATAAATTAGCAGAACTTCCTGAAAACGAAAATATAAAAGTTGTACCCTCATTACTTTGGATTTTTAAAGTAACCGACACTGAAAGAAGAAATACAGAATGTAAAAATGGCTGCGGGCATTTTTGGCATGAATTCGAATAAAAAGGAGAAACTTAATGTAGAATTCAAAAAGTGAGATGAATTTCTTTTTTAATCACATTGAAAAGTTGTGAAACAAAACGTCACTTTTCATATTAGTGAGAATTAAAAAAGAAAACTGATTGAAACAGTTTATTATTGCAAAATACGATTTACCTGAGAGAAGGTTCTTTGGTAATACGGTTCTTTGGTAGAAGAGATCATGACACCTCCGTGAGTAGAAGAATGAACAAACTTAATTTCTCCATCAACAACCTCAACGACCATTCCTACGTGATTGATATGGCGTCTTCCGTTTGTTTTAAAGAAAATCAAATCTCCTTTTTGAGCTTCTTCTGTACCGACTTTGGTACCCACTCTGGATTGTTCTATAGAACTTCTTGGCAATTTAATATCAAAATTATTAAACGTACAAATCATCAATCCTGAACAGTCAAAACCTGCTTTTGTGGTTCCGCCTGATCTGTAACGAGTTCCAATATTTTCAGTTGCATTATCGATCAATTGATTCACTAATTCTGAATGATTACTCACTCTAAATATTGTAGTGGTATCTTTCTCAACTGTTGAATTATCCGCCACTTGCGAAGTGTCTGATAAGCTGTCGTTAGTTTGTGGAGTTGTTGCTAATGCGGCTGCATCGGCCTTTTCTTTTGATGTATTAATTTTGAGCACATAACCAACAGGCAATTTCCCTTTAATAAATGGATTCTGTCGCTCTAATTCTGCAACAGTGATTCCGTATTTCTTTGCAATGGCATATTTTGTTTCCTTTGGCTGTACCTCAACTACTACTTCAACGTTTTTTGCAGGTATAATTTCCGGCCTTATTTCATCGTTTTTACCGTTATTTTCTGAAGTTGCAACAGCTTCGGCAACCTGAGTTTGAGATGCGCTAGCAATATCCTGATTTGCTTTTTCTTTTGAAGTTCTAATTTTTAAAAGATAACCAACCGGCAGCTTTCTTTTAATAGATGGATTTTGCCTCTCTAGTTCTGCAACCGTTATCCCGTATTTTTTCGCAATTAGATATTTTGTTTCTTTTGGCTTTACTTCAACTACAACTTCTACATCTGTTGAAGGAATTATTTCCGGTTTTTCTATATTCTGATTTTTCTTTGTATTCTTTTCAGTCGCTGCAATAGCATTAGACGGAATAGTAAGTTTCTGTCCTATTTTCAGATCTTCACTTTCCAGCGACGGATTTGCTTTTTTTAAATCATCAACAGAAACATTGTATTTTTTTGAAATTGCCCAAAGATTTTCTTTTTGTTGTACTTCGTGTACACCTGAATTTGAAGATGTTACGGGAGTTGTATTGGCAACTATTTCAGTTTTTTTTGTAGTAACCTTTTTATTGGTATTCGGAATTAAGAGCACCGAATTTAATTTTAAAACTTTAGGAGCGTCGGGATTGGCATCTTGAATGTCTTTAGTTTTTACACCATATTTTTTAGCAATTACAGATAGGTTTTCTCCCTTTGATATTTTGTGCTTGATAAACTTTTCCTGAGAAAATACACCAACACTGAAAAAAAACAACACTATAATTAATCTAACAACCATACCTATTAAAGTTTAATGAATACTTCTTTAAGTTTAAATAATATAACTTTTCGCCTGAATAATATAAACTAGAAAAATGTAAATATATTATGTAAAAAGCGAATTTACCCTTTTAATGTAAAATATACACGTTTTTTAACAACAAATTTACCCTGAATTAATTGTCCCCAAATAAAAACAGTCTCAACTCTTTGAAAATAGGCGTCTTATAAGAACGCGCTTTTTTTAAACAAAATAAGCTTTAATTATATAAAAAATACTCTAAATTATCTGTTTTTACCATTTGTTATCAATCGACAAAACTATAAATGATACTTTTATCTTATTAAATATTTGTTTTTAAATCGCAGAAAATCTTCATGAACTAATTTTTGTTATAAAAACGACTGCCCTAGCCCAGATGGGAGCGGCATCCTTTTATGGCAGACAGCTGGATTAGCTACAAATAAAAAAAACGCCCTGTTTACACAGAGCGTTTTTAGTATAATGGAATCTTAATGATTAAGCTTTTCCGGCAGCGATTAAGTTTAATGCTGAACCTGCAACGAACCAGCCAATCTGACCTGCGTTGTAAGTATGGTTTGCCAGGATGATATCTTTTGTACCATTAGCATGAACGAACTCTAATGTTAATGGTTTTCCCGGAGCAAACTCCGTTAAATCAGTAAAATTGATAGTATCGTCTTCCTGAATTTTATCATAGTCAGCTTCGTTTGCAAATGTTAATCCTAAAAGCCCTTGTTTTTTAAGGTTGGTTTCGTGGATACGGGCAAACGATTTCACCAATACCGCTTTAACTCCTAAGAAACGTGGCTCCATTGCAGCATGCTCACGAGATGAACCTTCACCATAATTGTGATCTCCCACAACGATAGACGGAACTCCAGCGGCTTTGTATGCACGAGCTACAGCAGGAACTGCATCGTAAGTACCTGATAATTGATTTTTAACCGAGTTTGTTTTTTGGTTGAATGCATTTACGGCACCAATCAACATATTGTTTGAAATATTATCTAAATGTCCACGGAAACGTAACCATGGTCCAGCCATAGAAATATGATCTGTTGTACATTTTCCGAATGCTTTGATTAATAATTTTGCTCCAGTAATGTTTTTACCATCCCAGGCATCAAACGGAGCTAACAATTGTAAACGTTCAGATGTTGGGCTTACCACAACCTGAACTCCTGAACCGTCTTCTGCCGGAACCTGAAATCCTGGATCTTTAACATCAAATCCTTTTGGAGGCAATTCGTCTCCTGTTGGAGCCTCAAGCATTACTTCTTCTCCATCTTCATTGATTAAAGTATCAGTTAACGGATTGAAACCTAAATCACCTGCAATAGCCATAGCAGTTACCAATTCTGGAGAACCTACGAATGCTAAAGTGTTTGGGTTACCATCTGCACGTTTTGAGAAGTTACGGTTGAAAGAGTGCACAATAGTGTTTCTTTCTTCTTTCTCTGCTCCGTCTCTGTCCCACATACCAATACATGGTCCGCAGGCATTGGCAAAAACAGTTGCTCCAATTTTTTCGAAAGTATCGATAAATCCGTCTCTTTCGATGGTATAACGCACTACTTCAGAACCTGGAGTAATGGTGAATTGAGATTTCGTTTTTAAGTTTTTAGCGCTTACTTGTCTTGCCAGCGAAGCTGCACGTGAGATATCTTCGTAAGAAGAGTTAGTACAAGAACCAATTAAACCAACCTGAATTTGTAATGGCCAATTATTTTTGATTGCTGTTTCTTTCATTTTAGAAATTGGAGTCGCTAAATCCGGTGTAAAAGGGCCGTTTAAATGTGGCTCTAATTCAGTTAAGTTGATTTCGATAACCTGATCAAAATATTCTTCCGGGCTAGCATATACTTCCGGATCTCCTGTTAAGTAAGGAGCTATTTTATCTGCAGCATCTGCAACATCTGCTCTGTTTGTAGAACGCAGGTAACGACTCATTGAATCATCATAACCAAAAGTTGAAGTTGTTGCTCCAATTTCGGCACCCATGTTACAAATAGTACCTTTTCCGGTACAAGACATAGAAGTTGCTCCTTCTCCAAAATATTCAACGATTGCACCAGTACCACCTTTTACAGTAAGAATACCAGCAACTTTTAGGATAACATCTTTAGGAGCTGTCCAACCTGATAATTTACCGGTTAGTTTTACTCCAATTAATTTAGGAAATTTAAGTTCCCAAGCCATACCGGACATAACGTCTACAGCATCGGCTCCACCAACACCAATAGCTACCATTCCTAAACCACCTGCGTTTACAGTGTGAGAATCGGTACCAATCATCATTCCGCCAGGGAAAGCATAATTTTCTAGTACTACCTGGTGAATAATTCCTGCTCCCGGTTTCCAGAAACCAATTCCGTATTTATTAGAAACTGACGACAAGAAATCGAAAACTTCGTTGCTTTGTGTTTTTGCTCTGGCCAAATCGGTTGCTGCATCTACTTTTGCCTGAATCAGGTGATCACAGTGCACTGTTGTAGGCACTGCTACTTTAGGCTTACCGGCGTGCATAAATTGCAATAATGCCATTTGAGCAGTTGCATCCTGACATGCTACACGATCGGGCGCAAAATCAACATAATCAACTCCTCTGCCAAAAGCCTTGGTTGGATTTCCATCCCAAAGGTGATTGTATAAAATTTTCTCTGTTAATGTAAGTGGACGACCAACAATCTCGCGTGCTTTATCAACACGATCCGGCATGTTCTCATACACTTTTTTTATCATTTCAATATCAAAAGCCATAAGTATAATTGTTTTTGTTTTTTTAATTTGAACATGACAAGTTACAAAAAATAGAGAAGCCAGAAAAGAAAAAGCCTGAGTTTATCGACTCAGGCTTTTTATATATAATGATTATAACTAATCGTAAATTACATTACCAGCAATTTATGAGAAGGTGCAAATCTTGTTAGGCTAATACCATCTACTGCTGCTGTATATTCAGCAAGTGTAGGAGTTCTTCCTAAAATTGTAGATAAAACTACTACCGGTGTAGAAGAAAGTAATGACTCTCCTTTTTTACCTTCAGTATCTTCTACTACTCTTCCCTGGAAAAGACGTGTTGAAGTTGCCATTACAGTATCTCCTTTCGCCGCTTTTTCCTGGTTACCCATACAAAGGTTACATCCCGGACGCTCTAAATATAACATGTTCTCATACTCAGTACGTGCTGCTCCTTTAGGTGCATTATCGTTGAATTCGAAACCAGAATATTTTTGTAAAACTTCCCAGTCACCTTCGGCTTTAAGTTCATCTACAATGTTGTAAGTAGGGGGCGCTACTACAAGAGGCGCTTTGAACTCCACTTTACCGTGTAAATCTTCTATATTTTTAAGCATTTGAGCTAAAATCTTCATATCTCCTTTATGAACCATACAAGAACCGATAAATCCTAGATCTACTTTTTTCTCTCCGCCATAGAAAGATAAAGGTCTGATCGTATCGTGCGTATATCTTTTAGATACATCAACGTTATTTACGTCTGGATCTGCAATCATTGGCTCGATAATCTGGTCAAGATCTACAACAACTTCAGCATAATATTTCGCATTTGCATCTGGAGTCAACGCTGGTTTTTCAGCTGATTTGATCTCTGAAATTCTCTTATCTGCTTTGTTAATCAATCCCTGAAGAACTTGTTTCTGATTGTCCATTCCTTTGTCGATCATAATCTGGATTCTGCTTTTTGCAATCTCCAATGATTCAATTAAGGTATCATCTTCAGAAATACAGATAGAAGCTTTTGCCTTCATCTCTGCTGTCCAGTCTGTAAATGTAAAGGCCTGGTCAGCTGTAAGAGTTCCAAGATGAACCTCGATAATTCTACCCTGGAAAACATTTTCACCACCAAATTTCTTAAGCATTTGAGCTTGTGTTGAATGCACCACATCACGGAAGTCCATGTAGTCTTTCATTTCTCCAACAAACGTCACCTTTACAGATTCCGGAATTGGCATGGAAGCTTCTCCGGTCGCCAATGCAAGAGCAACTGTTCCTGAATCAGCACCAAAAGCAACACCTTTTGACATTCTTGTATGAGAGTCACCACCAATAATGATAGCCCACTCGTCTATTGTAATATCGTTAAGTACTTTATGAATTACATCTGTCATTGCATGATAAACACCTTTTGGATCACGAGCTGTGATTAAACCAAAATCGTTCATGAATTTCATCAATTTTGGAATGTTTGCCTGCGCTTTTTTATCCCAAACCGAAGCTGTATGACAACCTGATTGGTATGCACCATCAACAATTGGAGAAATTACTGTAGCAGCCATAGACTCTAATTCCTGAGCAGTCATAAGACCAGTCGTATCCTGAGAACCTACGATATTAACTTCTACACGAACATCTGATCCAGCGTGTAATACTTTACCCGCAGTGATACCAACAGCATTTCTGTTGAAGATTTTCTCAACTGCTGTAAGTCCTTGCCCTTCAACTGAAATTTCTTTTGATGGAGCAAATACAAGAGGAGCTTCGATATCTAAAACTTTTGCTGCTAATGTTTGGAGTTTTTTACCAAAAACAATTGCGTATGATCCTCCAGCTTTGATAAATTCCATTTTCTGAGGCGTAAATGCCTTAGAAATGTCTATCAATTCCTGATCACCGTTGTATAGTTTTTTTGTTTTTGTATTTATTGTAAGTACAGTTCCTGTAGCAACAGAGTATGCTTCTTCAAGAATTGGCTCATTATTCTCATTTCGAATAATATTACCTTCTGCATCAAGCTTTTTTACCCAGTTTTTAAGATCTAAACCAATACCACCAGTAACGTCTACAGTTGTTAGGAAAATTGGAGAAATACCATTTGTTCCTGCAACGATTGGAGCAATATTAATAAACGGAACATAAGGACTTGCTTGTTTACCTGTCCAAAGTGCCACGTTGTTTACACCTGACATTCTTGATGAACCTACACCCATTGTACCTTTTTCAGCAATCAACATAACGCTTGCGTCAGGATGTTTTGCCTGTAATGCTTTGATTTCTTCTTGTGCCTGAGGCGTAATCATACATTTACCATGAAGTTCACGGTCAGAACGTGAGTGCGCCTGGTTACCCGGAGAAAGTAAATCTGTCGAGATATCTCCTTCACCAGCGATATAAGTAACTACTTTAATTTCTTCTACTACTTCTGGCAGTGAAGTAAAAAACTCTGCCTGTGCGTAACTTTTAAGAATTTCAATAGCAATTGGATTACCATTTTTAAATGCTTCTTTAAGACGGTCTGTGTCTGCCTCATAAAGGTAAACTTGTGTCTTAAGAACATCGCCTGCTTGTTTTGCAATAGAAGTATGATCACCAAGTGCCAAATCCAACAACACTTCAATCGAAGGTCCGCCTTTCATGTGTGATAATAACTCAAAAGCAAAAGCAGGTGTTATTTCTTTTACTTCGGATTGACCCAAAATAATTTCCTTCAAAAACTTAGCTTTCGTACCGGCTGCACTAGTAGTACCCGGTACAACATTATAAATAAAAAAGTTCAGAGAATCTTGTCTGTACTCGTTATTCAAATCTTTAATTTGTTCAATGATTTCGCCTAATAATTCAGCGCCATCAATTGGTTTCGGGTTAAGCCCTTGACCTTTTCGTTCTTCAATTTCTTGGATGTAATCCTGATAAATATTCATAATAAAAGTCTTTTCTAGGTATTTTATTTTTTTTGTACGCAAATTTAGGTATTAAAGCCGACAATTAAAAAAAATATAATAGAAGTCGCCTTTTCAAAAATTATTATTGCTAAAAAACGATTTTGACTGCTTGTTTTTGTCAAAATATCAATTTTGAATAGAAAAAATAAATTATTGATATTTTAAAATCTTTTCTTTAACAAAGTCGGAATTTGCTGTTATAAATGAAGTCAGAATTTACCTCTGTTTTAGCAAAGAACGGTTCTAAATAAGGAATTATAACGTTATAGTTACTCTTTTACATCACTTTTTCTTCTGCATTTTAAAAAATCAGTTCTAAGATTAAACTTTCCTCCACTTTCAAAAAAAATCCTAATAAAAAAACTTGTAATTCAAATTATTTAATAGCTTTGCAATTCAAAGTACTTTTAAATAAATATAACTATGAAACACAAATTAGATATTTTAGAATCTTACACTCAAAAAACCGGAGTAGTAATTAGTTTAATTGTAACACTGTTTAGCAGCATTTTCCTGATTATCGCTCTTCTCTCCAAAGAACATTATTGGCGTAATTATGAATCAATTGATTTACTAAGTCTCATATTCGAATTTGTATATGGAGTTGGAGTTTCCTTCTTAATTCTTAGAAAAAGGGAAACGTATATTCACTTAGCTCCTTTCCTGATCCTAAACTGGTTTATTGGCTGCTTTAGCTTAAATACATTTATTCCTGTTTTTCAGGATCTCCCTGTATGGGTTTATTTAACCACTCTGGCTTTTTGTCTCTCTAATTTTTTTATTTACAGAAATTCAGATGAAAAGGGAAATACATCTATTGCCTTTTTCATAAATGGCGTATCGTTTTCTATCATCTTATATTTTGCGCTTTACCTGATTCCAATTATGCCATTCTCTTTTATGGGACTTATAGCTTTAGGAGTAGGTTTCTATGGCTTGGTACCGGCACTCGTTATTATTATCCATACAATCACAATTATTCGATATCTCAGTAACAATAAAATTTATGCTGTTTCTTTTAGCGGAGGTTTTTTAGCGGTATTAATTAGCATGATCGTCTTTACTGTAGGATTAAATATTGAAAGCAGAAAAATAACTCAATCGGCCAGAATCAATTCATTTGATCAAAACAATGAACTGCCTTATTACATCTCAGTTTCACAGAATTTAAAACCTAATTTTTTTAATGAAATTCTATTAAAAAAAGACATTGTCTATATTCCGCTTCACGATATATTTTCTTTTAGCTCTTTTAATTCCTTTGGCAGCAAACAATTTAATGAGCGTAAAATTAATAATCCGTTCATATCTATTGCCTATTTGTTTTGTGAAGACCTAACTCTGGATAACGACGATAAAATAAACATTCTAAAATCAAACTTTGACAAACGATTAGAAACCGAAGAACAATTATGGAGTGGCGACGATTTATTTACCAAAAGCATTAAGGAAGATGTAAAAATTTATCCGGAAACGCGTTTGGCTTATACTGAAATCACAATGAAAATTGCCTGCGAGCAAGAATCCGGGAGAAACAACAAGGAGGCTATTTATTCTTTTCAATTACCGGAAGGTTCTGTTGCAACATCGTTATCATTATGGGTAAACGGAATCGAAAGAAAAGGAGTTTTGACTACAAAAGAAAAAGCGAAAGCAGCTTATAAACAAATTGTTGGTGTAGAATACCGTGATCCTTCTTTAATGCAATGGAAAGAAGGAAATAAAGTGGTTGTTAGGGTTTTCCCGATCAATTATAAAACGCCACGCACCTTTAAATGTGGTTTTACAACTCCTTTAAAAGTTGAAGACAATCAAATGAAATACCAGAGTCTTTCTATAAAAGGCCCGAACATTTCGAACGCCGAAACGATATCAAGAATCCAGACCGTTGGCAATACAAAAATAGAAACCAGTAAAGATTTTGAACTAAATAAGAACTACTACATCAATCAATCAAAAGGATTAGACGATTGGGAAGCTACTATGCCCTTGACTCAACCTTTGCAATCAAATTCATTTGCATGGAAAAATAAAGTGTATGAAGTCACGGAAATTCAGAAAACAGCTATTCCGTTTACACCTTCAGAAATTATATTAGATTTAAACAGCAGCTGGACGACCAAACAAATCGAATCTTTTGTGGACTTAAATAAAAAGAATTTGTTTGTTATTATAAATGGAGAAAAGAAAGCAATCGATAAAGACAATTTTAAAGCTATCGAATTAGAATTTGAAGATTTACATTATTCTTTGCTACCTCTTTATAAAATCACTCCAAACAGCTTAATCATTACAAAATGCGGTACGTTTTCTACTAATTTTGAAGAACTTGAAGATTCCCGCTATTTAAAGAAAATAAGAACCGGAACGAAAAAGAGAAATTTAAAAGTAATTAATATTTCATCTGATATTAATCCGTTTTGGCAAACTGTGAAGGAGCAAAAATATGTAGATTATTTTCAGACCAGTTTAAAAAACAGCTTAGAACTCATTGATAAAAATCAATTTATTCTATTTAAAACTGAAACTAACACGGTTAATATAGAACCTGCAAATATTGCTATTCAAGAAATTCCGCAAACCAGCGCTACTAAAAGCAATGGACCAAATCATATTTACAGAATGTATGCTTTTGGAAAAGTTTTGGAGGAGCAAGTAAAGATTCAAAATAGTTATTTGTCACATTATAAAAATGAGCCTATTACTCAAGATACTGCTAGCGTTACAGTGATTTCGGTTGACGAATTGCGCGAAGAAAAAATCAAAATTAAAAATGATTCCCTTTTTTATAATAAATATGTGAATTTAGCAAAAGATGCCAATATTGTAACACCAATATCTTCTTTAATCGTTCTTGAAACTGATGCAGATTACAAAAATAACGGAATTG
>Ga0247812_10001743_pt1 | contig 12268 bp, 10 predicted proteins | sample UWRJL149409B1_FD_178011 | JGI IMG/M metagenome (GOLD analysis project Ga0247812, IMG submission 178011) | Plant litter microbial communities from Arlington Agricultural Research Station in Wisconsin, United States - UWRJ-L149-409B-1 | ecosystem: Environmental > Terrestrial > Plant litter >...
TATATTATCGACATGCAGGATCTCTGGCATTCAGAGTATTACCAGAATAAACCCAAAGATCAACGGCCAGCAAAACACTGGTTCTCTTACCGCCTTAATAAACTTTTAGAGCCCATAGCCATGAGAAGTGTGGATGGGTTAATCAGCGTTTCTCAGGGTTATCTCAACATCTTGAATCACAGATATCCGCAGCTTAACGCTATTCCACAGGAAGTTATTACATTTGGTGCTTTCCAACAGGATTTCGACATTGCCAATGACAAGGTACAGCAATCCGAAACCTTAAACCCGCATAGCATCAATGTGGTCTACGTGGGGCGTGGAGGGCATGACTTTGAACCTGCCTTCCAACTGTTACTTAAAGCCATTGAAAAAAGCGGTGTTACAGCAGATCGGATTCACTTTTACTTCATCGGTACGAGCTACGCCCCTAATGGAAGCGGCAAACCCAGTGTCAGTCCGCTGGCGGCAGCATCAGGACTACAGAACTATATCACTGAACTGACAGATCGAATTCCATTTTATGAAACATTAAAGTTACTGCAGATAGCTGATGCATTGTTCATCCCAGGATCTGATGATGAAAATTACACCGCATCAAAAATTTATCCCTATATCATGGTTGGAAAACCTCTGCTAACGATTTTTCATAAAAACAGCAGTGCCGGAAAAATTATTAAGTCATGCAATGCGGGACATTTATTTACTTTTGAACAACCCGAGCAGCTAATAGTGCAGGGCATGGCTGATTTCATATCAAATCTCGTAGCTGGAAAATTGATTGCCTACAGTATTAACCAACATGAATTCAGAAAGTACTCAGCCGAATCTATGACCTTAAGCCAGGTGAATGTATTTAATCGGGTAATAAACTCTTGAAAAAACTAGCCATCATAACGACCCACCCAATACAATACTATGCTCCAGTATTTAAAATGCTGGCGATGCAGGTTGATGTTAAGGTTTTCTATACAGCTGGCGCGATGCGATCGTCGTACGACAGCGGCTTCAAGCAAGATGTAGTATGGGATCTACCTCTACTGGAAGGTTATAATTATGAATTTCTAACGAATACAGCAAAAGATCCAGGCTCGCACCATTTTAACGGAGTTATGGCCGACAATGCCATCTCAAGAATTATCGATTTTGGTCCGGATACCCTGCTGATCTATGGCTGGGCCTACAAAGGACACCTGAAAATACTCAGACATTTTAAAAACAAGGTCGCAATCGTTTTTCGCGGTGATTCTACTTTACTAGACCCGAGCCCATTTTGGAAATCTACATTGAGAGCCATTCTTTTAAAATGGGTTTATTCCCATGTTAATCATGCGCTTTATGTTGGGTCCCATAACCAAGCGTACTACGAAAAACATGGTTTAAGCGAATTACAGCTCAGTTTTGTACCACACGCTATAGATAATGAACGCTTCGCAACACCAAGAGAAAAAGAAGCTCAGCAATTGCGTAAAAAGCTCAGTATTCCGAACGAAGACATCATGGTGCTTTTTGCGGGTAAATTTGAAACCAAAAAAGATCCTTTGGCATTGCTTGACGCATATGTTTCTCTTGAGTCTACAAATATTCATCTCTTGTTTGTGGGTAACGGCGAGTTGGAGAGTAAACTTAAATCAGGTGTGAAGGAATGCGGTTTGACTACAATCTATTTCCTACCCTTTCAAAATCAGCAGCAGATGCCTGTGATATATCAGGCCTGCGATTTATTTTGCATTCCATCAAAAGGCCCTGGTGAAACCTGGGGCCTTGCGATCAATGAGGCTATGGCAGCAGGAAAAGCTATTCTCTCATCCGCCATGACAGGCGCGGCTATTGACCTGGTGGATAGCACGAACGGCGCCATATTTGACAACACAGCCGATGATTTAAAAAGCAAACTAAAACAACTTACTCAAAGTAAAACTCAACTTACCAAGCTGGGAAAGGCTTCCGCGATAAAAATAAAAGACTGGAATTTCGAAGCCCAGGTCAGAGGAATTATAAACTATGTTTAATCATCAATTTGCAAATATATCTAAAGAGAAGATTCTTCTACCCATCTACCTTCCCGTTTTACTCGCCTATATTTTTCAATTTAATCCAGTAACATCCTATTTGATCGCCTGGTTCGGTTCACTGATGATCTTTTACTGGACTATACTATCTCCTGTTAAATATATACAGTTAGACCTACCCTTAACAAGGCAGATCATGCGCCCTATCGTACTCACGCAGTTGGTGTTTGCCGGTTTTATGTGTTCCACATCGATATTCTACTTCATGGACCACTTAGGCTACCAATATCTCAGCAGACCCAATAATCAGATCTTCATAGCAAATGTACAAACAGAAAATATAGCTGCATGCCAGCGCTATTGTTTGATCGCCCATGCCGCATTGGTTACCGGAATCATCTCAGCGACCAGGTTAGACCTCAAAATCAAATATATTTTTTGGGTAGACACCGATAAAATACTGATTCAGATTTGCGGATTTGCTTATCTGATCGGACTTGTTTTATCTCGTGTTTCTGCCGTTGTACAGTTTTCCTATATGTTCATTTTCATCTCTCTGTTTGCTGGTTCATTAACGCTCGTAAAGGGCATTGTGAAAAAGCGGCCAAATCTGGTGGCAATAGGTGGTGGGGTTTTTCTGTTCAACCTCGTTGCTGCAACACTCTCCGGGTATAAGGAAAGTGTGATTAATAACCTCCTTATACTCATCTTTCTGCTATTCCCCTATTATAGAAAAGCCATTCTGCTTATTTCAATCCCATTAATTTGCCTGTTAATATATGTGCTGCCTACACTAGCGAACACCATCAGGAGTCAGTCCTGGTCTGGGGAAGCAACAGCTGAAGAAGCCAGGGATGATGCCTACGACGCGTTAACTGACGAGGACATTGCAAATGACATACATGAAACCAACTGGCAATTTTTGACAAACAGATTAAGTGAAATCAATATGTTTACACAATATGTAGAGCATGTTCCTTCAGCACACCCCTATTACGGGTTCGAAATTCTGGAAGACTCATTTTACGCCCTTATTCCGCGTTTCATGTGGCCTGGAAAACCCAATACTGAAAAACTATCGATGGAACGTGTATATGAAGCGAATGTCGCCAACAGACTATCCTCGGTTTCAGCAAAAACACGACCCGTAGTAGACGGTTATCTGAGCGCTGGAATCTTCGGTGTTTTTGTGTCCATGCTAATCTATGGTTATCTTACGCAATGGCTTTGTAACCAGGCAGAGTCGCTCTTTGGGGGTTATGAAATGGGCTGCATCATCGTATTTAATGGGATTTTCCAACAACTTTGGCGCGGCAACAACTGGGAATTCCTTCTAAACAATATTTTATATGGTTACGTTCTGTTGATCGTTCTGTTCAATATACTCAAACAAAAAAACATACTGGTCAGAACATTACCCGATGAAGAACATACAAATCAGTCCTTCTTATAAACCTGCCTACTATTATGGTGGGCCAACGATGTCTGTATCCAAGTTGTGTGAAGAACTTCAGATAGCAGGGTTGTCTCCGCTTGTTTTGACAACAACAGCAAATGGCAGTGCTGAATTACCTGCGAAATCTGTACTAGTAGATGGTGTAGCTGTACGTTACTTTAAACGCATCACTAAGGATCCTACGCATTATTCTCCCGATCTGTTTAAGGCACTTAAAGGTTTACTCAGACATCGGCAGCAAGAACCGACATTGATCCATATACATTCCTGGTGGAACATCGTAACCTTGTTCTCTTGCTGGATTGCAAAAAAAGCAAAGGTAGCGGTCGTATTGTCTCCAAGAGGGATGCTTACTGAATATACTTTGGGTAACAGGAATTCGATAATCAAGTCAGTAATCCACCGTTTTATCGGGCAAGGTCTGATCAGGTACTGCCACGTTCATGCAACAAGTGAACAGGAAAAACGGGACATTCTGAAAATCATCACCCCTAAAAGCATCACAATCATCCCCAACTTTGTTCGTTTTCCTGTAGATTATAATCCCTCAGGAGCTCAGAATGACGGGCAATTTAAGCTTATTTTCCTGGCCCGAATTGAAGAAAAAAAAGGGCTAGACATCCTTTTTCAGAGTCTAAGCCAGCTGGCATTTAATTGGAGATTGACGATTGCTGGCGCAGGATCTGTAGCATACGTCCAGGAACTTAAAAAACAGGCTTCATGCCTTAACATCAACCATCAGATCAACTGGATTGGCCAGGTCAGGGATGAGGATAAGTTTTGCTTACTCTCTCAGCATGACTTGATGGTATTGCCTTCACACAATGAGAATTTTGCTAACTCGGTTATTGAATCACTGGCTGTGGGAACACCGGTACTGATCTCAGCGCACGTTGGCCTGGCCGACTATGTAGTAGAACATAACCTTGGCTGGATTTCAGTCCTGCATCCAGATTCCTTTGCCAGCGCCCTTACACTAATCCACAATCATGCCTCAGAAAGGAAACGGATCAGGGAACAGGCTCCTTCCATTATCCATGCAGATTTCCATCCCAAAAAAATAGTGGGCCAATACCTGACACTTTACGATTACGCAATTAAACATGGCTGATTTCACCTTTATTATCCTGACTTACAATGAAGAAGATAACCTCCCCAGGTTATTGGATTCTATAGCCGGACTTGGGGCAAAGACATTCGTATTGGACTCTGGAAGCACAGATCAGACCTTAAACATTTGTCAAAGCTACGGCGTACAAACAAAACAACATCCCTTTATTAATCATCCTAAACAATGGGATGTTGCTTTGAAATCCTTCAACGTAATAACGCCATGGGTTGTTGGTCTGGATGCGGACCAGATGCTTACGCCTGAACTATACAAAGCTCTTGACACCTTCAGAGACAGCGATCACAGCAATGTAAATGGGATATATTTTAACAGAAAATACATCTTCAAAGGAAAATGGATTAGGTATGGTGGATATTATCCGATTTATCTACTCAAAATGTTTCGGTATGGGTATGGTCACTCCGACCTTAACGAAAATATGGACCACCGGTTCGTTGTAACCGGTAGTACCCGGGTTTGGAAAAACGGACATATACTTGAAGAGAATAACAAAGAAAATAATATTGGCTTCTGGATCGCCAAACATAACCGGTATAGTGATCTGCTGGCCGACGAAGAAGTGGAACGTATCCAGCAACTCCGTTCTCAGACAGTAAGACCAAATCTATGGGGTTCTCCAGACGAACGCACAGCCTGGTTAAAACGAATGTGGTGGAAATTGCCAAGATATTTCAGACCTTTTCTCTACTACGGATACCGCATGACCTTTAAACTCGGCTTTCTGGATGGAAAAACAGGAATGCTCTTTCATTTTCTGCAGGGATTCTGGTTCAGACTAATTGTCGATGTAAAAATTGAAGAAAAATTAGCAAATTTGAAATCAGCGGAAATACACAAGCTCCGTGATTAAAATGCAAACAGCTTTCCGAAACATCTGGAAGAATAACGCGAACAGGTTTATCATCAGCTTCCTGGGATTGTTCCTGCTTTTTTACGGATTCAATACTGCTTTTATTGGAATCGTTGCGCCTGGTGGCGTATATAGTGCATTTTTAGACCAACATTTCAACTATATCGTTGCATGGCGGGAATTCTGTATTCAGTCATCGGCGAAAATTCTTACAGCTCTGGGTTATAAGGTCTTTACCAATACCAGCAGGCTCATTGTAGAAAACCATGCTGGTTTTAAATTGATCTATACCTGCCTTGGATATGGTGTTATGAGCTTTTTCGCGGCATTTGTCCTCGCATTCCCCAGGCCTGTCAAATCTAAAATTATTTTCCTGATCGCCGGACTGCTGATGATCCAGGCATTAAATACTGCCCGTTTTATTCTCCTGGCATTGTACTGGAAACGCAATTTAATTCCTTTCGGCATAGATCATCATACGATCTTCAATATCTGTATCTATGCCATTCTATTAATTTCCATTTATCTATGGGTTAATACCCGTCCGAAAAAACATGCCGCAAACCCAGCTTAGAAAAGCATTTGACAAGAAAGACTTCCAGGCTGGGGCGTCTCCAGTAAAGATAATACTCTGGTACTTTACCAGTACGTTATTCTTCAAATCTGGCCTTATTCCCTTTAGCACGATACTGGTATTTATGCTAAGGTTGTTTGGTGCTAGAATTGGGAAAGATGTACGGGTGAAGCCATATATACATATCAGATATCCCTGGAAGTTAATCCTGGGCGATCATTCCTGGCTGGCGGATTGTTACATCGAGAACCTGGATCAGGTAACAATAGGGAAAAATGTATGTGTATCCCAGCAAGCCATGTTAATGACAGGGAACCATGATTATACTTCGTCATCCTTCGATCTGATCATCAAGCCCATTGTTCTGGAAGATGGCGTTTGGATTGGTGCCCGTGCAACGGTCTTACCTGGTGTCACTGCTTTTTCCCACTCAATGCTGTCGGCCAGTTCTACAACTTCTAAAAACATGACTCCCTATACTATCTATCAGGGTGTACCAGCCATTCCTGTCAGAACCCGGAGTATCAGTTAGTTTTTAAAGAATTTCGAAGTTCCTATTAATGAATTATCTCCTGCTGATTTTACCTCCAGCACATGCATTCCTTTCATCAGTGTACTCACATCCAGTTGCACTAAATCATCTTTCTTAAAAGCTTTTTGCGTCAACAGCCGTCCGGTCAGATTATAGACATTTACCTGCACAGCTTCCGGTTCCTTTAACGCCACCCTAATTTCGTTAACTACTGGGTTTGGATAAACCATAAAATCTGCCTTTGCACTCAAACCAAGATCTGTTTGAAAATTCATTGACAAGGCTGGAGAATACGTTCTATGATTAAGGTCGTCGACCTGAACAATCCGATAATAGTTTTTTCCTGCCAAAGGTGACTGATCAGTATAGGTCCTGGTAGAAGCATTACCACCATTTAGGGTAGTCAACGCTAAATAAGCGATTCCATCCGATGAACGTTCTACAATGAAAGTATCCTGTGTAGAACTAGCAGCCATCCATTTCAACTTGACACCCGACATTAATTTCTCTGCAGTGAAGCTCAGCAGCGCAGCTGGAGGAAGCTTTTCATCTTCGAAATTTAATTCAAAACGCTCCGCACCGTAAGATGCTGCCACATTACGGTCTATACTAAATGGATAGCTTGTCCCGGTAGCAGAGATGCTCGTTGTAGTATTCAGGTACTTATCTTTTAATCGCATCACTTTACCGGATATCCCTGAGATATCTGTAAAATTTAAGCTGACATTCCCAGTCGCCGTAGCATTGACGACGAGCTTAATACGTGTATCATTGTTCAGTTCAGGCATAAAGTTAATTGCCATAGGCATATTATCAGCCGTCAGGCTAGAAAGAGAGACAGTTGTTCCTGAAAAATAACTTGCGTCATCTACACTATACGTTGACTCATACCCTTGTTTAAATACAAGAGCTGTTTCATCAGTATTTTCCGCGTCTTTTAGCGCAATGCGAAGCACTTTGATTGGATCTGAGGCGGTTATAGCTGTTATTGACTGTGTGTTCGGCACATTCATAACGGCATTGAGCGCCAGGACTTTTGGGTCTGCAGGAAGATCAAGTAAGCGTAATGGTGTATTGGCTACTGATTTGCTGCCCTCGGTAAATGTCAATGAGGTCCCGGTAGCACGGGTTTTTACATAGAAACCCTGACTTGGTTGTATATAAAAAGAAGCTGTTCCGGTATTTGGCGTGGGTGCACTGCCGTTGGCCGGAGCTGCATTGGTGACAACGCCTGCACTATACGTAGTCATACCCCCACCTGGCTTAATCACCGAAACCATGTTATCAATAGCGCCATTCCTGGTCACTAATGTCCAGTCTATTACCGCGGGGTAAGGATTTCCAACAGCATTATAGCCGTCATATCCATCGCCATGGACGGTATAGGAAAGATTCACATTCACATTTCCCTGATTCAAAGAGCCGACAAATGTTGATATCGCATTTTGAGGCGCAGAATAGGGTGTATTCAGCATGGTACTTGCCGAGCCGTTGGCATCTCTTGCCCCCCTAAAGAACAGAAAAACACTTTGTCCAGCTGCTGGAGGTGCCTCATTAATAGAAGCAACTGCCAAAAACTGACTTGTAGCGGGTATAGTACTCCTGCTCTCCACATATTTATTTAACGTTACTGCCGTAGGCTGCGCTGCACCGCCCTGGTCAAAACCGTTCGTAGTGCCTCCGGGACCCGTGATAAAAATTGCATTCTTCAACTGAGTATACAAACTAGGCGTAGATACCGATGATGCCACCATACGTGTTCCTCTATTTGAAGCGGTTCCATTTCCCGTAAAAAACGTTTCTGCATTCACATTTCCGGTAATGCTGGCGCCACCAGTGATGGGTCCGACATTTGCACTTCCTGTAGCATCAGATTTGAGATATAAAAAGCCACCTGCCGCTAGTTCAGCGGTTCCGCCCATGGTCAGCAATCCTGTTGATGTTACAGAGAACTTTCCGGTACCCGCCAAAGTCTTAGTCCCATTCCCGGAAAAGCCGAGACTTTTAAAGAAAACACCATTTCCACCGTCCGAACCATTATCTGTAATAGTTTGATTCGTCGTTCCAATAAAAACTACCGGAGTATTATTCGTTAAAAAATCAATCTTGCCCCCACCAGAGGTCCAGGTTCCGTTAACATTTATTGATCCAGCTTGGCCGCTCTTTGTTGACGCTTGTAAAAGGGACAATCCACCAAAGGTACCGGGCACCACAGTTTGATTCCCAACTGTCGAGTTGTAAGTAACCCCAAACGACCATGTCCTACCCGTTGGGATAGGCAGTGCCGATGTATTTTGTGTTCTGAGCCTGTCAGTTCCGGCAGTTGCGAAACTTGGTCCTACAAGCAGTTGCGTAGTCGTCATATCCAGGTATCCACCGATAAGCGTAAGCGTGCCGTTTACAGTCAGCGACGTCGCCGCTGTCAATAAAACACCTACTGACGGCATTGAACTTGTTTTATTCACTGTCAAGTTATTTACTATTGCGGGCAATCCATTGCCTGCTGCCTGGTTTACTGTAGCAGCGTTGTATGTGTAGCTTGCTCCATTGCTAAATGTTCTGGTTCCCGTAGACTGTATTGTACCACTCGCTCCAGTCGTTATTCCAGCAGTGTGAGCGGTAATCAAAGTTCCTCCCGATAGTAGATTAAAAGTGCCAGTAGATCCATCCAAAACTGAGGTTCCAAAATCTACTGCCGAGCCCGGATTAATTGTGAAGTTAATCGCCTGCGCATTGATCGTTGCCGTTGGCGGTAAGTTTTTGGTGAACGTCTGCGCTGTACCATTAAAGAAAACATTTCCAGTGCCCGTCCCATTTTTTCGGAGCGTACCACCTGTCATGCTGAAATTCCTGGCGATATTAACTACTCCTGCATTCGCATTCCCATTCATGTCAAATATACCCCCGGTTTGAATATAATCCCTTCCAATTGTAAATGTTGAACCATTAATCTGCAGACTGGCAGACGCACCTGATGCAGACATGATAAAATCACCGTTAACCGCAATAGGAGTATTATTAGCTAATACTATGGTACTCGCCTGATTGGCACAGTTCCACCTGAAGTTATAAAAGGTTTGAGTGGTCAAACCTCCCGGTAATGCAGTATTAGAAGTATAGCCCATTATTTCACAGGTAGAGCCTGTATTCCATGTGGCTGTGGGGATTGTGCCCGCGCTAGTTGTGTATTCATGAATATAGCTGCCGCCATTATTGATTTTAAGACTTGAAGTGGTGGATGTAATTGTTGAGGCGTTTGCAAGACTCCCATTAACATTTACGAGGCCGTTAAATACTGAAGAACCAGGACTTGGTAGTGTCAAAGTACCGTTAATATTTAACGTCCCAGTAGCGTTAACAGTCAATTCGTTTACGAGAAAAACTTCGGGAATGGTCAGATTAGCTAAAGCATCTACAGTCAATAAACCATTAGCCTCAACCGTAACATTTGCTCCGCTGGTAGAAGATGTAACGCTGACAGTGTGTGTCGCCCGAATATTGATTGCTACGGCTGAACTTGTGGGACTAGTAGTTGCCGGTATCCAGCCTCCTCCTAGAAGTTCGAATACCTCCCAGGTAGAAGGAGCACTCCAAGGCCCCGAAACTCTGGAGCGGTAGTTTTGCGCTTCACAGTTTACCGCGAAACCGCACAGCATCAACACCACACATAGTATGATATTTGCTTTGAATGAATTTAATAACATAGGGTGGCTTTCTAACCATTTAAAAAATACACGTAACTGGCGATACCTATCGAAAAAAATCAATCTGACGTGAACAATTCAGCGAATAACGGAACATCTTAAGTCTGCTGTACCCGATGCTTTTTATAAAAAATAACACCTAAGACAAGTCCAGCTATAACCAGCCAAATGATATTATCATCAAGCGGTACAGCATCATCCGGATCTCCTTCGTAATCACAATTGGGATCAAGTGGATTAGGGCATTGGGCATAAACAACACATGTCATGGACAGCAAAAACATAACCGCCAAAACTGTTCTCTTAATAAAACACATGCAGCAGTACAGCATGTTTCGCTGCATATGTAGCATCGGCTCTTTCATCATCAGGGAGATTATTTGCCAATTTTAACAAGAATCACCTGTTAATGATTGATACCCAAACGTTATGAATGAATTGAACACGAACGAAAAATGAACAGACTGAATATATATTTATGATTGATACGTCTTAACATTCGAAAAGTGTTCGAGGACCTCAAGCCGATAAGGCTGGTCTCAAGATCAGTTCTCTAAATACTCATTACATATTTGGATGTATATTACTTGGGCATATTGCCGAATGTTCATTCATTTGGATGTAGCACTCAATTGTGATTTTTTATTTTGAATGAAATTAATACCTTGACGGGTGCCGTTAGTCGTGGATCATTTTAATAGCTATGGATATATTAAAGCCAAATAAAACAACTAAAATTATGCTTTGGACCTTTCTAACAGTATTTATATCCTGTGTAGAAAAACCTATACTATTATATAAAAGCAGTGAGTGCAAGTTATATGTAGCGGCAAAACAAGGTTTTTGGGTAGAAGTTTATTCGGCAGGTTTAAAGGTAAATGATGTGGAATTTCAGTTTAAGAAAAGAAGGATTATTCCCCAAAAAACGCAAATTGGCATAAATCGTATTAATTTTTTTATTGATATGGATTTGAAGCTTAAAGATACTTTGTTGCTGAGCTATAAGAAAAAGGATTACAAAATATATGATTTTACAAATTCTGAGGACACGGCTATTGACGGTGAAAACCATGAAAAGATCGGTATCTGTCGCGTTTCAACCGCTAAAATTAATGGTATCAACATCCAGGATGTCAACAACAACGTTTTAGAAGTGAATTTTGACACCAAAAACCCCTAGACTTATGATGTATACGATTAAGATAATGCTCTTTAGCCTCTTGTTTTTCATCCTGATTTTTGCGTCGACTTACCTCGCTATGCAAAGTTTTGCCGACCAGCCGTCTTCAAGCTGCCTGGACTGCGCTTATTTGAAAGACATATTTTTCTTTTCCTTCCTTTCCCTTTTTATCATGCCTTTTCTCCTATTCATCATGGACAAAAGGAAAATAAATAAATTATCTTTTTCAATCGGCATTGCTGCACTCTTCGTAATAATGGCTTTTGCCATTGATTTGAATGTGTTCAAAGACAGGGTTTCTTCATGGAGTTCATACAGTACTAAAGACGAAGTTATTGCTACACTATTTCAATCCTACCTGTATACGCTTTCAGGCAGTGGTCTTGTATTTATCATATTTTATCAATTTTACAAAACTGATAAAAAACGCTGAAATTCGACGTTAAGATCTGCACCCCGGCAAATTGAATCACCAAATGCGCGTTTACTCGGCTGGAAAAACAATTTGATACCCAGCAGGGTTATTTCCTGAAGCGCATACTAACATGATGAAAATATTAATCCTGGCAGTTTTAATCCTGTTTTCCTGCAATCGCCAACCTATTCAAAAACAAACTGCACATACCGCTACCAACCGGAAAAATGCTATTGAATCTTTTGTTGTTAGCTGCGGTTCTGGGTGTGCAATGACTTATACCTCAGTCCGTATCACACGGAATCTCCCTGAAATTAAGGTTAATTTTGAGGTCCAAATGCATGTTGACGAAGAATTAACAGAGACCTACGAGGAAGTTTATATATTTTCTTACAACAAGTCTAATGAACTCA
>Ga0247812_10001745_pt1 | contig 12254 bp, 5 predicted proteins | sample UWRJL149409B1_FD_178011 | JGI IMG/M metagenome (GOLD analysis project Ga0247812, IMG submission 178011) | Plant litter microbial communities from Arlington Agricultural Research Station in Wisconsin, United States - UWRJ-L149-409B-1 | ecosystem: Environmental > Terrestrial > Plant litter >...
GCAATATCGTATAGTATCGGTTATCCTCAAAAAGATTTGAACTTTAACGGATCGCTTAATAATACCTATGGAAAAACAGACTCGGGAAAAAATCTGATTTTTGGACCAACCATTGGTGCTTCCAAACTCTTTTTTGATAAAAAGCTGACCACCAATGCCTCTACCAGTTACAACACCAGTTATAACGATGGCGAGAAACAGAATGATATTTTTAACCTCAGACTTAATGGATCTTACATCTACCTGCAGAAACATAATTTCAATATGGGTATAATTTCCTTATTCAGTAATGCATCGGGCAGAAAAAACAACGATCTTACCGCTACATTGACCTATTCTTATTCGTTTGATAAAATTAAAATGCGCCCTAAAAGAGAACCTTTAACTGAAGAAAAAGCAATCTCCGATCCTGTTTTAAAAATAAATTTTAATGATAAGATTTTTGAAGGAACAAGGGATGAAATCATAGCACAGCTTAAAGATTTACAACTTTCGATACATCCTTTGCCAGCTGAAACAAATGCTAATTTAGAGCACCTTCTTACATTGGCTGCATTAACGCCAAATGATAAGGAACTAAAAGAAAAAATCCTGGATTATCTGGAGTCATATGCCGAAGCAGACAAAACTTTAGAAAAATACAACGGCTATTTCCTCGAAGTTTCACAAAAACTGGAAAAGGAAATGAATCAAAAAGATGAAGGTCTTGAAAACAGTTATGTAATTGCTATCGGAAGAGTAAACAGCCATAAATTACATGGTGTAAATGAAACGGATATTACCAATAAAACGCTTCATAATTCTTATCTGAAATTAGTTGAAAGAAGCAACAGCAGCCGTAATCAGCTAAGAAATCACAGATGGATGATGCGTGAAATGGCTTTATTGGCAAAAACGCCTGTAAAGGAAATTCAGCAAAACGAAAACGCAGCCGAATTCAGTAAATTATATATTGAAGAAGCTTTTAAACTGATTAAAGACAAGAAAAATGCAGCCGATATAGTGGATGCTATCGAAATAAAAATAATTCCGTTTTATCATGATCTCGCAGTTAAAAATACTGCTAATGATGAAATTGATTTAAAATATATTCAAAAATAAAGTAGCAGATAAGATACTAAACGAAACAAATAATGGAGACATCTCAATTACCCAAAATGCTAAAAAAACTACACCTTTATACATTGCTGTTATGCGCGCTCATTAGTTTTGGAAGCTACGCGCAAACGTATCCAATTTCCATAAGCACTCAGCTTTCACAGCCCTCTCCTATTTATCTGAGTAATTATGCAGATGCGACAACGATTAACAGTCCAATAAAAATACAGTTGGTACTAAACGATTTAACCATATCAAATCGTCAGGTAAGGCTGAAAATTTATTTCCAGGGTAACGGGATTTCTTTCAGCACGAATGATTTTGTTGTGGGTTCACGACCTTTATATCTGGAAGGTGGTTTTCCGCTTCAGTTAACCAATGTAGATCTTGCGCCATATTTTGAATATCAAAACCTGTCAGGTCTTAATCCGAATCAATATGCGCAGCCTTTACCGGAAGGTATTTACAATATCTATGTAGAAGTATATGATTTTGCCACAGGGAAAAAACTGTCCAATAAAACGGGTTCTACAACTATTATTTTTCAGAACGATCCTCCTTTTTTAAATCTTCCCCTGCATAACGCATCCATCATGCAGCAAAATATTCAAAACATCATTTTCAGCTGGACGCCTCGAAGCATCAATGTCAGTAATGTCGAATATGAATTTTCGTTGGTCGAAATATGGGATAAATATACTCCCATTCAAAATGCATTCGCTTATTCGCCTCCTTTATATACAGCAACCACAAGAACAACTACTTTACAATACGGTATCAATGAACCGCAGCTGATTCCAGGTAAAAAATACGCCTGGCGCATTAAAGCAAAGGCTATTTTAGGTGCTGAAGAAATAGGCGTTTTTAAAAATAACGGCTACAGTGAAATTTTTTCATTTGATTATGAAATTTTTTGTACCGCACCACTTGCCATAAAAACTTCAGGTGTTAGTGAGAATCAGGCGAAAATAGAATGGAGCGGCAATATCGATAATTATGACTATCAGGTAAATTATCGTGAAAAAAATGCCAATTCAGAATGGTACAAACAGGTTACTCCAAGAGAAAACATAACGCTGAGCAATCTTAAACCAAACACCAATTACGAATATACGGTAGGTTCATCCTGTGATGTTGGCAAGTACACGCATAGTACCGTTAAGGAATTTACGACAATTGCCAGAGATGAAATTGCTTTTGCAAGCTGTGGTATCAAGCCCGATCCTAACGATCTTACAAACACAACACCTCTTCCTGAACTTTTTCCTAATGATGTTGTCAGTGCAGGTGATTTCCCTATTGTAGTAATCAAAGCAACAGGAAGCAATGGCACTTTTAGCGGAGAGGGTTATGTAACTTTTCCTTTTTTAGAAAAATTCAGAAAGCTGATTGACGCTACCGATAATCTACAAGGCATTGCAAATAAGGGAGCTGAAATTGTGGGGAAAGTTTCTACAGCAGCAAATGCTTCTGCTAATTTAGCGTCTAATGCATCAGATAAAGTTTCAAGCCGCCTTGACAATCCTACGGCAAACTCAATCAGTAATTCTACTGAAAATGCACAGGGTAAAGTCGCTGACATTGGAGCCAAAGTAAATGAAAAAGCAGGCGATATTGCTGCAGATATAGGAAAATACGAAACCAATATTGGTGAATATACCCGTGTAAGGATAACATTCAATAATATTGGAATTAATACCGATTTCAAATTAATCTCCGGAGAAATTATTGCCAGTTATGATCCTGAATGGAAAGGTATTGCTGATTTGGACAAGGTATTTGATAAGGTGTTTGGCAGCGATGGAATACCAATAGAAGGTAAATTTGATTATGAGGTAATTGACGTAAAATTAAATGCGGACGGAAGCACGACAATAATAGGCAAAGATGGTCAAACATCAACAATTGCAAAGTCTCCTTATGAAAGGGTTTATACTGACAGTACAGGAAAAGTAATAACAATTCCTGCCAATGGTGCGGGAGCGCCAAATATTACAACAGGTGCTACAGGAGGTAAAGCAACAGCCGCCAATACTAATGGTATGTCCGCAAATGGTGAAGTAATACAAATATCTTCAGCCGATGTAAAAATTACTTTTAAGAACGGAGATGATAGTAAATATGCTTTTGATGTTAAACCGGATTTCGCTTCACAAAAACTGTTAGCTACATACGAGACTATACCTATGAAAGATGGAGGTGTCTACTATGTAGATTATAAAGCGGTCTCAGACATTTATGATGCTAAAAAATTTCCTGAAGCTATTATTGCCAAAGCGGAATTTAAAAACGGAAAAACAAAAGACGACATCATATTCAAAACCAATGCAGGTGCCCAAGTTAACTTTGAATGGAAGAATGATGATACTGCAATAATTACTGTCGAGAAAACACTAAACTTCTCAAAAGAAAGTATTATTGCTACCGTAAAAGGAGCGAAAGAAAAAGATCCGAAAGATGCTACCAAAACTATTGAAGGCAAATCAGAAATTGCAGGTAAAATAAATCTTTGGCAGCTGGCGCAAAAACCTGTTATCAACGTCACTTTATTAAGTGTAAATGGTGCTAGTACTCCAAGCATTGATAAGGCAAAAGAATTCCTAAATGATGTTTACAATACCGTTGGGATTAAGTTTGAAGTTACCACTGCTAATGTAGAGATTGAAGAATTACCAAATGTAATTCAATGTGGCGACAGTGACATTTTTAACTTTTATTCTGACGGACAGAAAAAGATTATAGGCAATATAGAATCTAGCAGTAACTTTGAATATAACGATAAAACCTATTATGTTATATACACTGGAAAATCTGGTGAAGAGAATTACAAAGGTTTCATGCCTTTGGGAGGTCAATATGCTTTTGTATTCAAGAATGGTAATTTAAAAACAGCTGCACACGAATTAGGTCATGGTATATTTGGCCTGAAACATCCATTCTCAAATACCTCAGAAGCAGAGAAAACAGATCTTTTAATGGATTACAAGGAAGGTACTCTATTGTCTCATAACGACTGGGATATTATTCATAGCGGCGGATGGAAGTTTTATGGGTTTCAGAAGAGTTCTTCAGGGGCTCAGATTGCTAAAGGATTTAACTATATAATGCCAAACCATAAATCATTTAGGTTTCAAACAAATGATGGAAAAAAAGATTCAGATATAATAAATGTTGATCACATCAATAATGGAGGTCATCCAAACGGTACTCTCTACGCATTTACCATAAATGGAAAAGAATATGAATTTGGATTTGATTCTAAAAAAACTACAGAAGCATTCTACGAAAAAGGTTCTGATATTCCTTATACTAATGCCTATAGTAAAAGTTTTGAGGAACAAAACTATAGATTGTTAATTCAACAAGCTGCAAACTCTTGTAATTATTATCTCGCTGTAAGAAAAAAACCTAATTTATTAAATCCTGTTTTAACAATCCTTCCTGGTGAAGTACCAGAAACAGCCAATAATTGCAGTAAAATATTACTAAATGAAACATCAATAAACGGAGGCACCATAGATTGTAGTCTAATTGCAGAAATAAAAATAGACAACCCTGGTTCTATTGCTTTTCGAGTAAACAGAGCCGTAAAAGAATGTTTACAAGCAATAGAAACAGCCGAAAGGGTGTCTATGATTAATGCTCTGCTTCCCTATCTTGGAAATATAGAAGACTCAAAAAGCAAAACTGCTTTGGAGACAATGAACAGGGAAATAGGCGATACTAAAAACTTCGTTTCAAATTTTTTTAATGCAGGAGATCAATATGATGTAGGAAGAGCCATTGCTAGACTAACGAGTACGGGTGTAGAAAATAATGACTTTCAAAGAGAGATTATAAATATTGTCAAAAAAAACAATTACGCCTTATTGGTAAAAATGCTTGGAGAATGTGACTTTGACGAAGTCACACATCCATTTATAGACGAAGTAAGTATTGCCTTTATGGCAAATCCTAATGCGGCTACAACCACAAAAACAATACAAGTTTTAGGCGAAACGCTAACTTACCCTTCATCGCTAATGCCGTATATCATTGGACTAAAACCTAATGAGTCTATCTCAAGTGATAAAGACCAATTGAATGCGCAATATACGGTACTGAACAAATTGCCGATAACATTTAATTCAAACGGAACAATTAATTTAAAAGAGTCATACTCTGAATATTTTAAAGGTAAAGGGATTGATGACATGACCTTTCCATCTCTTTATGACAATCCCACAGCAGACCCATTTGAAGCTACTATTTTCTTGATAGGTATTGATAATAACGAATTAGGCTTACAAAAAGATAAGGTTCTTGTAATGCCTGCAATATGGGGATTTTGTATAGAAAAAGTAATAACAGAGCATAAAAAAGCCCGAGTTTGGCGCCATGTAGGTAATGGTGCTGCGGTAATAGGTGCAATAGTCTCAGCGGCACCATCAGGAGGCACAAGTATAGTTGGTGCAATAGCTTTGTTAGGCGGTGAAATTGCGGTTCTTGATGAATTGATGATGCTATCAAAAGATGGTGTCACGTTTGAACAATATCAAAGCAACAAAGAATTATATGAAAAATGGGATGTAGTCTATAACAGCGTAATGTTAGCCGATGGACTAGTAAACGCTCCAGAGCTTGCAAAAACATTAGGCGGACTCTTGCAGCGAATGCGAAGCATATCGTATCTTAAAAGTGCAGGCAAATATTTGAAGCCTGAATTTGTTACTTCTTTAAAATTAGCGCTACAAGATGTTGGTAAATATAAAAATATTGCAGCCATCAAGCTTGGAATAAAAAACACCATAAACTACACAAAATTTGCTTTTAAAAGCACGGATAATTATATAGACATTATTATTCATGCAAAAGACAATAAATTTTATGTAGTTGTTGAAGGTGTAGTGCAAGAAAAAAGCAGTAGAGAAATAATTAGTATCATAGACAATGTACCTACTGGCAAGACAGCAAGATTATTATCCTGTAATGATGAAGCAGCTGCAATAGCCCTCTCAATTGAAACCAAAAAACCATTTTATGCCAGTGATGGTTGGGTAGAAATAAATAAAAACGGTGATGTTTTTTCTCAAAAAGATTTTTATCTTTACAACAAAGGTACTAAAGGAGCAAAAGGTAGTAATTATACTAAAGGCAATGCTCCTGACGGTATCGATTTTTTAAGACTTGGAGATGGTGTACAGGGGGCGGGGAATGCTGGTTTACTTACTAAATTAAACAGTTACGCAAGCCTAAAAACATGGGTTAATACTTTAGATGATGTAGCTGATGCAAAGTTGATTTCTAAATTGGATAATTATATTTACTCAAATCCAACTAAACTACAGAAACTTGAAGATGTATTAAATGCCCCTGTACTAAAAAATCAACAATGGGATGATTTAGAAAGCGTTTTTGATGCCTTTAAAAAAGCAGAAAGCAAAGGTATCTCTGTTGGACACAAAAAATTTCCGGCTGTTGATGATGAGGGAAGTAGCTCGTTTGTTTTAAAAAATGCAAAACAGTATCAGGCAGAAGCCAGTGGTGATGCAGCTTTGAGTCTTGAAAAAGCAGGTACTAGCTGGGACAATATAGACGATACAGGCAAATTGATAGATCGAAAATATGGACATGGTGCTAGCATATTTAAAGAGGTAGACGATGGATTTGGAGGGAAAATAATATCTATTTCAAATAATACTCGTGCTCAAAGTATATTAGATCAAGCTAAACGTCAAGTTAACGCAGCGGGAGGTACTTCAATTAAATGGGAAATATCTACTGAGTTAGGTGCAAAAGGAATAAGATACTTATTTGATTTGCCAGCAAATGCGGCTTTGAAAAACATTGATGTTGTTTATGTACCACAAGTAAAAATAATTAATTAAAGAATAATGGCACGAAATATATTTGGGGTATCATTTGTACTACCAAAACAAATATTATCTATTAACGAAACTGCAACTAAAGTAGTATCGTTATTAGAAATTTTGAGAATAGAGGATGATGTTTTTTCAAAATTCAAAGTATCTAAACTTCTTTTTAAAAGTATTGAATTTAATTTAGAAGATAATTCTTTTGATAATATTTTAAAATTATCAGAAACAATCCTAAGTTTTGAATTGTCTGACATTAAGCATTATGAAAAAGAGGAAAACCCTACAATTGATTTTTCAAGAGACCATGGTTTTAATGTATTGTTAGAGTTTGAAAAAAATAAGAAGAAACACTTTTCGTTGTCATGTAATTTATCTTCATCAAAGTGGAATTCTTTATCTATAGAAAATTTCCCTTTTGAAAATAGTGATTATGATTTTGATTGGTATTTTAACATACTCAGAAAAACTAATGATTTTTTAAAACCAATATATAGCGGTGTAAATATTATACTTCCTCAATATGTGGAAATGTATTTACCACTTAAAATTGCTTATCCCTTTGGCTGGATAACCTATTTTTCAAATGAAAGTAATATTAGAATTCCTACTGATATTGATTTTGAAGTGAAACAGGAAGAAAAAGGGCAATATGTAATTGCCACCCGAGAAGATTTTACCGCCAGCAAAGAAAGTTTTTTTGCGATGAAAGAGAAATTGATTGAGGGGATGAATGTCCTTAAAAACATTTCCCCCGAATATTCAGAAACCACCGCTTAGGTAGTTTATTCAATAATGTCCTTCAATATCTGATACTTGTTTGCAACGAGTACCTATGTAAAATTAAAAGATAAATCATAGCGTTTTCAACGCGGATCATTAAAACAGAGTAATTGACGTCATTAACAAAGAAGTTGCTATAAAAAAGTTGTTGATGCCTGGAGTAAACAAAGTTGGTTCAAAAGTGAACAAACCAGCTCTACGAAGTATTCCTCACAAAAAGCTGCGCAAATGTCTCTGACTTTACACTTTCAAATCCTAAATCTCTTAAAAGTCTCCTGACTTTTACCAATTATTTTTAAATCGTATAAAAATTTAAGTGCTATATTTATGAAAAAAAAAGTTGAAAAAAGGATACGTAATTCGTGACCAAACTTTGATACAATAATTATTTGAACAATTCGGGATTGCTTACTATTGAAAAAAAAGATACTCCTGTTGTGGATGTTTTAAATTCGAAATCATTTGCAAGACATAATCAATATTAAATATTAGGTTAAAAGTCGGAGACTTTTGATAAATTTTTCTTCTAAACAACTTTTGAGTGGCGCAAAGTCAGAGACATTTGCGCAGCGTTAGAAAGAACACTTCGGGGAGCTGGGGCAGGATCTGTCAAACTATTTGAAGACTTAGCTCATAGTCTGGCATTACACCTGAAAATCTTAAATTGTACGATATATTAACTGAGGTACCACTTGAAACTACAGGAGGTTAATTAAAAAGAATGCTATTGGCAATATAGATGATGTAATTATTATAGAAAACAAACTATCAGCCACTACGGCTTTTACAAAAAGACAAAAAGAAGGTTTTGGAGCTATTATTAACGGACAAACTAGCATGAACATTAAATATAATGTAAACGGTCTTTTAGCAACTCAAGGACCATTGACAGTATCTAATAACAAGATTTTTAAAATATCAGATGCAGGAACAGATAATATTGCTAATGTTACAATAACTAAAATAACAAAAGTAAACTAACAATGAAAAAAGCAGATAAAAAAGAATTTGTATTCGAGAAAGTATCACAATTACTTAAACCACAAGGATACTATTTAGTAAAAACAGGTTTAGACCCAAGTTTTATTTTAAAAAAAGAAGATTTAGTTGTTTTATTTTTTTTCAACTTCAAAGATATGGGAGAAATTGCATTTTCAAAATTTTTAATTTCTCTACCAATTGTCGAAGACATAATGTTTGATATAAAGAAGCCTAATCAGGATTATAATTCTATAGACAATAAAAAATATTTTTTAATTACTATTGAAGATTTATCAACTGTAATGCCTGAAGGATATTACAAAGGGATTGGTTATGAAATAAATAGCCAAGAGAAATTAGAATTTTTTACTAATTGGACAATTAATTATCTAAATAATGTAGGCAAAAACTTTGTGGAAAAATACAGTTATTTGCCTAATATATTGATAGAAATGGATAGGTTAGAAGTTGAAGGTAAATATTGGAATGAAATATTATCTGGTGGACCAGAATTTTTATTTAGAGGTTTAATAATTTCTAAGTTGTGTAATGATAATGATTATTTACGAAAATTAGATTATGTAAAAGAACTTATAATTCCAATGGCTATTGATTATTTGCCTTTCTACGAAAAACTAAAAACTAAACTGGAAACATTAATACCTGTTTACAATGTGTAATACTACTCTACGAAATGTTCCTTATGAAAAACTGCAAACGTCTCTTACTTTGCGCTTTTTTAATGCCCACACTCGCCCTCATTTATCATAATAGTGCCCATTTGCAACGAGTAACTAATATAATAAAAAAATTAAAGGTTGCAAACGCTTTATTACCAGTGATCAATAAGATTTTTCTAAACTGGCAAATACAAAAAAAATGCAAGACCAAAATTGATCTTGCATTTTTTATAAACTAATAAATCTAATTTATTTTTTTTACACTGTCTGACGTTCGTGTTTTCCTTCTTTAATTTCTTCCACCATTTTTTTATTAAAAGCGGGCAAATCATTAGGATTTCGGCTCGTCACCAATCCATTGTCTACGACTACTTCTGAGTCTTCCCATTGTGCTCCGGCATTTATCAAATCATTTTTGACAGAGAAAAACGAAGTTACTTTTCGGCCTTGTAGAACATCAGCGTCTACCAGAATTTGAGGGCCATGACAAATAGCAGCTACTGGTTTTTTACTTTCAAAAAAAGAACGTACAAAATTTACTGCTGCCTCTTCTCTTCTCAATGAATCAGGATTTATAACGCCTCCCGGAAGAACCAAAGCATCATAATCTGCTTCATTTGCCTGATCTAATACTACATCAACATCATATTCCTTGCTCCAGTTACCGTCTTTCCAGGACTTGATAGTTCCAGATTTCAAACTGATAATATCTGCATTCCATCCTTGCTCTTCAAGATATGCTTTAGGTGATGATAATTCTGATTCTTCAAAACCGTTTGTGGCTAATATGGCTATATTCTTCTTCATAATTTTAAATATTAAAACGTTATTAATTTCATTTGATTAAAATTAGTTATTTCAGACAGCTACCGAAAACAGAGCATGTTAAACCTTTCTTTAATAAAAGTTAATTAATTTTACTTCAGGTTTTTATTAAAAATTAAATTGAAATTATATAAGATTGGTATCCATTTAGATTACTATTTTATAGCATTAAAGGCGAGAAAATTATTGATTCCTAAAATAAAAGTTCATTTAGGCAAAAAAGAGAATAGCTTATAATAAATATTTTTATCACTTAAAATTCTCCCTCGACGACTATTTCTGTTACGTCAAATTATCCTTTAATCAACATCAAAGCAATCTACCAAAAACAAAAAAAAGGATCTTTAGAATTAATCTCATTTTTTAACGCAACCAATTTATTTTTTATACATCTACCTAATATACCTGCTAATGCAGTGTATGCCTTTAGTTATAATAAACAAAATCATCCAATTTTATATTTTAGAACAACCATTAATGAAAAACTTTAAACGATTTCTTAAATACTTGATTCCATACAAGAAATACCAAATTTTAAGTATAATATTCAACATTCTTTACGCTCTTTTTTCATCATTATCAATGCTATCCCTGCTTCCAATGATGAAAGTCCTTTTTGAGGAAGGGGAAAAAATCAGGGTAAAACCGGTTTTTAACGGAATGAAAGATCTTGATCTGCATTATATTGAGAATTTCCTAAATTATTATATAACGACCCTTAGGGAAACCAAAGGTCCATTAATAACTTTAATCACTATCGTTGGATTCGTACTGACTACTTTTTTTCTAAAAAACGTATTTAGCTATCTCTCGATCTTATACATGACTTACCTGAATAATGGAATCTTAAAAGACCTGAGACAGGATGTTTATTCTAAAGTAATATCATTAAACGTTGGATTTTTTTCTAATGAACGAAAAGGTGACCTTATAGCACGCATGACTTCCGATATAAACACCATCCGCATATCATTTATGAATGTCTTAATGATGATCAGAGAACCTCTGACCATTCTTTTTACTCTCGCGGGAATGATAGCCATCAGTTGGAAATTATCCATTTTTGTCTTCTTTTTTATACCCATTTCGGGCTTTTTAATTTCAAAACTGGGAAAGGGAATCAAAAGGCAATCAGGAAATATTTTTGAGCTGGAAGGACATTTAATTTCCAATATTGAAGAGACATTAGGGGGTATAAAAATTATAAAAAATTTTACTGCTGAAAAGTATTTCACAAAAAAATTTAATGGTTTTACCAGTGACATACACAATCTTAATAATTCTGTTGGCAAAGTCATGAGCTTATCTTCTCCAACAAGTGAATTTTTAGGAATATTTGTTATTTCAGTTTTGCTGGTTTACGGAGGCTCATTAGTACTTGTTGATAAGTCGCTTAGCGGCGGGGCATTTATGGCTTATATGGGATTAGCCTATCAAATTCTGACTCCGGCAAAAGCTATTACCAGAGCCCATCATGATTTACAGGGAGGAAGCGCCGCTTATGAAAGAGTAGCTTTTATTTTAGACGCTGAAAATCCATTACAGGACAAGCCTGATGCAAAATTAATTACCGGATTTAACCACGAAATAAAATTCAATAACGTATCCTTTAAATACAAAGAAGATTATGTTCTGAAAAACTTCAACCTTACCATTCCAAAAGGAAAAATTATAGCTCTCGTAGGACAATCAGGAAGTGGCAAATCGACGATTGCTAACTTAATTACACGCTTTTATGACGTAACTGAAGGCAGTATAACTTTTGATGGCATTGATATTAGGGATGTCTCGGTAAAATCACTGCGGGAGCAAATGGGAATCGTAGCTCAGGATTCGATTCTGTTTAATGACACAATTGCCAATAACATATCTCTTGGAATTGAAAATCGAAATGTGGAAAAAATTATAGAAGCAGCCAAAATAGCAAATGCACATAATTTTATTTGTGAATTCCCAAAGCAATACCAAAACAATGTTGGTGATGGAGGATGTCTGCTTTCTGGTGGTCAGCGCCAGCGAATTGCCATTAGTC
>Ga0247812_10001746_pt1 | contig 12250 bp, 10 predicted proteins | sample UWRJL149409B1_FD_178011 | JGI IMG/M metagenome (GOLD analysis project Ga0247812, IMG submission 178011) | Plant litter microbial communities from Arlington Agricultural Research Station in Wisconsin, United States - UWRJ-L149-409B-1 | ecosystem: Environmental > Terrestrial > Plant litter >...
GAGATCGAAGAGGATGCCGGAAACCTCGGCAATACCGAGCTCGGCGAGCACCTCCGGGATGCGGTCGTAGATGGTGTGCACGAGCTTTACGCGGTCGCCGAACGGTGCGAGCCGCTCCCCCGCGAGGGCAAGGGCGTGCGTGTCGCGGTCGAGTCCGACGAGCGTCAGTTCGGGGTGGGCGGTGAGGAAAGCCTCGGCGTGACCACCCATCCCAAGCGTGGCGTCGATCAGGACCGCGCCGGGCTTCTGAAGCGCCGGAGCGAGCAACTCGAGGGTTCTCTCGAGATTGACGGGGGTGTGTAGGGGTTCAGCCATGGTGTTTCGGTCGGCTAACTCCTGAGAACTGATCCCCATCCGGTCCGACCTGACATCGGGGAAGAAAGTCAGGGCGAGTGAACGGCTGGGAGTCAGCGCCAAGGCGTTAGAAGAATCCCGGAATCACCTCCTCGGTGGTGTTGGCGAAATCAGATTCCGCATTGGCGTAGTACTCGTTCCAGGCTTCGGTGTCCCAGATCTCGGCGCGGCTACCCGCTCCGATGACCGTGAGATCGCGACCGAGGCCGGCATATTCCCGCAGCATCGCCGGGATGGTGATGCGGTGCTGCTTGTCGGGAACCTCCGGGCTTGCTCCGGAGAGGAACAGGCGCAGAAAGTCGCGACCCTGCTTGTTCGTGACCGGAGCCTTGCGGATCGTGTCGTGCAGGTCCTCAAACTCGCGCTGGCTGAAGACGTATAGGCAGCGTTCTTGCCCGCGAGTGACGACAACGCCACTCGAGAGCTCCTCCCAAAATTTGGCCGGCAGGATGACGCGGCCTTTTTCGTCGAGCTTGGGGGCATAGGTGCCTAGAAACACGTCTCTACCCCTTCCATTCGCCGGCCACAGGTTCAGGTATTCCCCCACTTTACTCCACTTCCAACCACCAAACAAGGAAAAGTGGCCCAAATACGCGGATTCATCAGAAAAACCCCAGTAAATTACTGGGGTTTACGCGGTGGAGGGTAGTGGAGGGATTTTGCCTATTTTTGGCGCGTTGGGGAGGGCGAAAGGGAGATTCTGCCCAGGCACGGCCCGATTGGAGGCGAAACGGGCGTGAAACGGGCATTCCGCGGGCGGTCAGCGGGTGCGAGTGGGCAAAAAAATAGGACCAACCCGAAGGCTGGTCCTAGTTTCTTTTCGCGGTGTTGCTTTGTCCTGTGCTCTTAGCGCTCTCGCTCGTCGTTGCGACGGTCCCAGCGCTCGTTGAGTCCGTCCATGAACGACGACTTGCCAGAGGCGGAGGTGCCGGAGTTGCGACTACCGGCAGATGCGCCGGACGGTGTCGAGCTCGAGGAGCGCGGTCGTCCGGACGACGGGAGCGCGGTGAGCCGACGGGGCGGAGCGACGGCGAGCAGCACGCCAGCGAACATGATGGCGAATCCAAGCACTCCGACGAGCGGCTGGCGAATAATCACACCCGTAACGAGTGTTGCTATTCCGGCGACCCCTAAAAGGACGCCAATAACGATAGTGCGGTAGTTGGGAGCGCCTCTACGCGTTCCGACCGTCGCCACGAAATCGGCGTCGTTCTGGTAGAGGTTGCGCTCCATCTCTTCAAGGAGACGTTGCTCCTGCTCGGAAAGTGGCATCCTGTTCCCCTCAGGCTCGGGATCGACGCGTTGGTAGGTAGCTTTCAATAGTACGCGCATCCAGCCTCGCTAGGCTAGGCACGTGGCTGAGAGTACCCGGTTAGTTGACCTTGTTCAGGAACGCATTGATCTGTTTTTGGAGGAACGCGAACCAGTAGTTGCCGCGATCTCTCCAGACCTTGATCATTTCATTGATTTCTCGCGGTATTTTCTCTCCGGCGGAAAGCGCTTCCGTGCGCTGTTCTGTTACTGGGGCTGGGAAGCCGTTCGAGACGACGGCAACGAGTTCGACCCGATGCCGACTCCGCTACCGACTGCGGAGCTGTCGACGGTCGTTCACGCGGCCGCCGCCCTCGAGGTATTCCACGCCGCAGCGCTCGTGCACGACGACATCATGGACAACTCCGACACGCGGCGCGGAGCTCCCGCAGCGCACAAGCGCTTCGAAGCCGATCACGTGGCCGGGGCCTGGGTCGGCTCGGCAACCGGCTTCGGCGAATCAGCGGCGCTGCTGCTCGGAGATCTGCTTCTCGGCTGGAGCGACGAGCTCTTCGACGACGCCGTTCAGTCGGTTGACGATCGCGCGGCCGGCCGCGCCGCCCGCGCCGAATTTGTGCACATGCGAACGGAAGTGACGCTCGGCCAGTACCTCGACATTCTCGAGGAGGCATCCTGGCTGAGGCACGATGAGAGCGAACTGCTCTCTCGCGCGCACCGTGTCATCGTCTACAAATCGGCGAAGTACAGCATCGAGGCTCCGCTCGCCATCGGCGCGGCACTAGGTGGCGGCAGCGCTGCGCAGTTGACGGCGCTGCGCGAATTCGGACTCCCGCTCGGCATCGCCTACCAGCTGCGCGATGACCTGCTCGGGGTCTTCGGCGACCCGAGCGTCACGGGAAAGCCCGCCGGCGACGATTTGCGAGAGGGGAAGCGCACGGTACTTATTGCACTTGCCCGCCCACTTCTGCCCGGCAACGTTCGCCGGGTACTCGATGATTTGCTCGGCGATGCGTCACTCGACGCCGAGCAGATTCTTATGCTGCAGACGGCGATCCGCGAATCTGGTGCGATCGAGCAGGTCGAGCGCATCATCTCGCGCAACGTCGGACTCGCCAAGGAAGCGATTGCGGATGCCCCGCTCAGCGCGGTCGCGCGCCGCCAGCTTCTCGAGCTGGCCGACACGGTCAGTCGCCGCGTGGCCTAGCTAAGAGCGCTACACGCCGAGAGTCTGAGAAGCCGAGAACTTTAGAAGCCGAGGGCCTGGGCTACCCGGCGCACCTCGGCCTTGCGGCCGGCCTTGAGTGCGTCGACGGGAGAAACTCCGAGGCTTTCCTCGGGGCTGAGCAGCCAGCGCATTGCCTCGTCGTCGGCGAAGCCGCTGTCGGCGAGCACGATCAGGGTTCCACGAAGCTCGCTCATGGGTTCGCCGTCGACGATAAAGGCCTCCGGCACTTTCCAGACGCCGTCGATCTTCTCGGCGAGCAGTGCGCGGTCTTCGATGAGTCGGCGCACCTGGCTCACCTTGAGGCCGAGGAGCTCGGTCAAGTCGGGAATAGTCAGCCAGCGGGTGTCGGCGGTTTCAGTCACGAGTTAAGACTGCCACGTCCGGCGGTCGTCGTGGTTCGGACACTTCGAGGCGGCCGGTCTAAATGTTTCGATTGTGTTAACTGGAACAACATCAGCCCCACTAATTGACACCTATGTATATGTGTGTCACTTTGGAGGGGTCGCCGCGCTCGACGACACCGCGCCTGGCCGGGAGCAAAGGGGAAGCGCATGACCACTCGTACCGCCGCACGACTGACCAAGAGTTTGTTCACCACGATGCCATTGCTGCTCGTCAGCTCGATGGCCGTGACGCTCGGTGCCACGCCGGCCGCGGCCGCCGCTGACGGCGATCCGGTAAAGCGCGCTCCCAAGACGGAGACGAATACGCTCGCCAAGAAGGCCGGCGTTCTCGCCGCAGCCCGCACGGTTGCCACGAAAGCGACCATTTCCACGGCATCCATTTCTTCCGTTGCAATCTCGAAGACCAGGATCGCCGCGGCGCCGTCCACTTACCGCGTGGTCGAGGGCGACACCGTGAGCTCGATTGCCGGTCGTTACGGACTCTCCACGGCATCCGTTCTCGCGTTGAATGGCCTCGGCTGGAAATCGATGATCTTTCCCGGACAGGAACTACGACTTGGCGGAGTCGGAAGTAGCGGTGCCGCGAGCGGCGGTTCAGCATCCGGTGGCTCGTCGAGTGACGTCACCCGCTACACGATCGCGAAAGGCGACACGATCAGCGGCATCGCCGGCACGTTCGGCGTCAGCACTGCCGCCGTGCTCTCGGCCAACGGGCTGTCGGCATCGAGCCTGATCTTCCCCGGGCAGCGCCTGACTATTCCCACCGGGCGCGGTGCGACCATCTCGGTTGCCGCAGCCTCGACGGTCTCCCCCATCGTTTCAACGAACGCCAAGCCCCGCAGCTACGTCATCGCCACCGGAGACACCATCTCGAGCATCGCGACGCGCTTCGGTGTTCCCGCCGCAGCGATCCTCGACGCGAATGGCCTCGGCGCCTCGAGCATGATCTACGCGGGACGCACCCTCACCATCCCGCGCGCGAGCGAGATCACGACGCTCACCGCAGAGATGCGTGCGAACGCTCGCGTCATCATCGCCGTCGGTCGCGATCTCGGGGTCAGCGACTACGGAATCGTGGTTGCTCTCGCAACCGCGATGCAGGAGTCGGGCCTCCGCAACCTCAACTACGGTCACCTCGACTCGGTCGGGCTGTTCCAGCAGCGCCCGAGTTCGGGCTGGGGCAGCGCAGCACGCCTGCAGGAACCCGCCCACTCCGCCCGCCTGTTCTACGGCGGCGCGCACAACCCGAACGCGGGCGTCACCGCCGGGTTGCTCGATATCGCCGGCTGGAAGTCGATGTCCGTCACCCGCGCCGCGCAGGCCGTGCAGGTCTCCGCGCACCCGGTGGCCTACGCAAAGTGGGAAAAGTCAGCACGGTCCTGGCTGAAAGACCTCGGCTAGACGCTCGCGCAGCCCGATAACACGCGCGCGACGCCAGATAACAATTGGGCTAATCCTCGCTTTGCCGTGTTCCACCCGAGCCCACGCGCTCCTGAACTTTAGAATTGGCCAGTGAGCGAACCGCAGTCAGACCCCATGATCGGTCGTCTTATCGACGGCCGCTACCAGGTTCGGTCTCGAATTGCCCGCGGTGGAATGGCGACGGTCTATCTGGCCACCGACCTGCGTCTTGAGCGCCGCGTCGCCATCAAGATCATGCACGGGCACCTCGCCGACGACAGCGATTTCAAGGAGCGCTTCATTCAGGAGGCGCGTTCGGCCGCGCGACTGGCTCACCCCAACGTCGTGAACGTGTTCGACCAGGGCCAGGACAGCGACATGGCCTACCTCGTCATGGAATACCTGCCGGGCATCAACCTGCGCGACCTGCTCAACGAACACAAGACGCTGACGTCAGAGCAGACGCTCGACATCATGGAGGCCGTGCTCTCCGGACTGGCCGCAGCACACAAGGCCGGGATCGTCCACCGCGACCTCAAGCCAGAGAACGTGCTGCTCGCCGACGATGGCCGCATCAAGCTCGGCGACTTCGGTCTCGCGCGTGCCGCATCCGCCAACACCGCGACGGGTGCCGCACTGCTCGGAACCATCGCCTACCTCTCCCCCGAACTCGTCACGCGCGGTATCGCCGACGCGAGAAGCGACATCTACGCCGTCGGCATCATCATGTACGAGATGCTCGCCGGTGAGCAGCCGTTCAAGGGCGAACAGCCCATGCAGATCGCCTACCAGCACGCCAACGGGCAGGTGCCGACGCCGAGCACGAAGAACCCGCGTGTGCCGGCCGAACTCGACGAGCTCGTGCTGTGGGCAACAGCCCGCGAACCCGACCAGCGCCCGCGCGACGCCCGCGTCATGCTCGAGCAGCTCGTCGAAACCCAGCAGCAGCTGCAGACCGCTCTTCCGACCGCAGCCACCCAGGTGCAGCGCACGATGGTCATGCCGTCCGGACTAGCGACCCAGAACACGGATGCCGAAACCCAGGTCATCGGTGCACGCCAGCCCGCGGCACCCCAGCACCGCACCGGACCGCTCGCGACCGAAGCGACAACCGCCCTCGCCGACTCCGCCGACAAGCGCCGCAAGCGCGGATGGTGGCTGTTCGGAATCGTCATCCTGCTCGCCGTGGCCGCCGGAGGTGTCGGCTGGTACTTCGGGGTGGGCCCGGGCGCCACCGCAGTAATCCCGACCAGCGTCATTGGCGCCGCACCGGAAGACGCAACGGCAGAACTCGTCGAACTCGGATTTGTCGTTTCCGACGAACCGACGGAAGCCTATTCGTCGGATGTGCCGGAGGGACTGGTGAGCGGTATCGACCCGGCTGCCGGCGCTACCGTGCAGAAGGGCTCAACGGTCACCCTCGAGCTGTCGCTCGGCTCCAAACCCGTCGATGTACCAAGACTCGTCGGCGCCGACCGGGATTCCGCGATCGAGCTGATCGCCGAGGCGGGCTTCATTCTGGACGAATCGGCGACCGTCGAAGAGTTCAACTCGAAGGTCGCCGCGGGCGAGGTGCTGCGTGTCTACGGAAAGCAGGGCGGAAAGTCCGACGGCAAGGGCATCCGCCTCGAAAACGGCGACAGCTACTTCGACCAGGCCCCGGTGTCGATCGTCGTATCGCTCGGAAAGCTCCCGACCGTCACGAACCTGACCCTCGCCGACGCCATTGAGGCGCTCGACGAGGTCGGCGTGATCGGCGTCGAGGGCAAGTCGACCTTCAGCGAAGAGATTGAAGCCGGGCGCGTCATCCGCGGCGACAACTCGGTCTCTGATGAGGCAGTACGCCCCGGAAGCACCGTAAAGCTGACGGTCTCGCGCGGACCGCAGCTCTACGAGGTGCCGAATGTCGCGGGCACGCTGATGCGTGACGCAAAGCAGCAGCTTGAGGAAGCCGGATTCGTGGTGCGATTCGACGGTGACGACGGCCCGTTCGCCGGCCTCGTGCTCGACTCACAGACCGCGACCGGCACCGATCCGGGAGCCGGCGAAGCCCTGCGCAAGGGAACCGTCGTCACGCTGCTTTACGACCTCTAGAAAGCTGCCCCGCCCGCAGTTCACGTTCTCTCCTTCGCCGGCCAGACGACCTCTCGGATGATCAGGATGATCGCTGTTGCGAGCGGGATCGCGATCAGGATGCCGACTAGCCCCAGCAGTACGCCGCCGACCACCGCGGCGATCAGCAGTGCGGCGATAGGAATCTCCACTGCTGTCCGCATGATGAGCGGGTCGACGAGGTACGCCTCCACCTGCATGTAGACGAGCATCGTGACGAGCACGATGAGCGCGGACGTCGGCGAGTGGAGGTACGCCAGAACCGTCATCCCGATCGTGGTGACGATCGTCCCGGCGACGGGTACGAGGGTGATGAAGAACACGACGACGGCGATGAGTACGGCCGCCGGCACTCCGACGACCGCAAGGAGCACACCGCTCACGACAGCGTTGATCAGAGCGACCGTCACCGTGCCGGTGAAGAAACGCCCGACACCGAGAATGATTCGCTCACCGCGGCGAACGACGTCCGCCCGCCGCGACAACCGCACGAGCCGGTAGGCGGCGAGTCTGCCGCCCTCCCACGACACGACAAGAAAGCACACGAGGATCGCAACGAAAATCCCCGCGGCGATCGCGCCCTCGATGGTGAGCCCGAAACCGACAACCCCGGTCGCGAGAGCCGCGGACGACGTCGGCTCGGCACCGGCGAGTGCGATCCAGTCGAGGAACGCGCCGATGACGCCGTTGGTCGCCCCGTTCAGGTCGACGAAGTCGGCCGTGGACGTCACCCGGTCAATCTGCCCGGGTAGCCACGTGGAGAGCGCGTCCTTCTGCGCGAGCGCGATGGGAGTGACGACAAGGAGAATCGCCAGGAACGTGATCACAACGCCACAAATCACCGTGGCCAAGGCCCACGCGCGCGAGAATCGGTGGCGCTGGAGCGTGCGTAGGATCGGGTCAAGACCGACCGTGATAATCACCGCGAGAAGAACGCTGAGGATGACCCCTCGAATGCTGACAACGGCCGCAACGGCGGCCAACGTTGCCAGCACGATGAGTACGACGGCAGTTGCCGACCGGGGGTGCGCGGTTTCCTGGCTGGCTGCCATGCGGCGGGGAACACCGTGCCGTGCCTGGAGCGCTCGCACGACGCGGGCAGCTTGGCTCTGGACGACCACGACTCGCTCCCCTCGTCTGGTCCTCTACTCAATCGGTCATCCGGCCGCGATGGGACCGGCAGGGTCACCCTAGCGGCGCGCTGAGAGCGACTCAACGGGGTGAAATCGGCGGGCAGACATGACAAAACGGCCCGCACTCTCGCGAGTGCGGGCCGTTCTGGTACAGCTATCAGACCGCGGCGAGCTCCTCAGCAACGAGGAAGGCAAGCTCGAGCGACTGCATGTGGTTGAGGCGCGGGTCGCAGAGCGATTCGTAGCGCGACGCGAGGTCGTGCTCATCGATCTGCTCTGAGCCACCGAGGCACTCGGTGACGTCGTCACCGGTGAGCTCGATGTGGATTCCTCCGGGGTGCGTTCCGGCAGCCTTGTGCGACTCGAAGAAGCCCTTTACCTCGTCAACGACGTCATCGAAGCGGCGGGTCTTGTACCCGGTCGCCGTCGTGAGCCCGTTGCCGTGCATCGGGTCGGAGACCCACAGCGGGGTCGCCTCGTGCTCCTTGATGGCCTCGAGCAGCGGCGGAAGCGCATCGCGCACCTTGCCTGCGCCCATTCGCGTGATGAAGGTCAGGCGACCGGGCTCACGGTTCGGGTCAAGCTTGTCGATCAGGCGACGCATGTCGTCGGGACTCGTCGACGGACCGAGCTTCACACCGATCGGGTTGCGTACGCGCGAGAAGTAGTCAACGTGGGCATCGTCGAGACCGCGAGTGCGCTCCCCGATCCAGAGGAAGTGGGCGCTCGTGTTGTACGGCGTTCCGGTGCGCGAATCGATTCGCGTCATCGGGCGCTCGTAGTCCATGAGCAGACCCTCGTGGCTCGTGTAGAAGTCGACGCGCTTGAGTTCGTCGAAGTCGGCACCGGCCGCCTCCATGAACTTGATGGCGCGGTCGATGTCACGCGCGAGAAGCTCGTAGCGGGCGTTCGCGGGGTTGCGAGCGAATCCCTGGTTCCAGCGGTGCACTTCGCGCAGGTCGGCGAAACCACCCTGCGTGAATGCGCGAACCAGGTTCAGCGTCGACACGGCCGTGTGGTAGCCCTGCACGAGGCGCTGCGGGTCGGCTTCGCGCGACTCCGGGGTGAACGGGTAGCCGTTCACGATATCGCCGCGGTACGCGGGCAGCGTGACGTCGCCGCGCGTTTCGAAGTCGTTGGAACGCGGCTTGGCGAACTGCCCGGCCATGCGTCCCATCTTCACGATGGGCATCGACGCGCCGTAGGTGAGCACAACAGCCATCTGCAGGATCGTCTTGACGCGGTTCTTGATCTGCTCGGCGGTTGCCCCAGCGAAAGTCTCCGCACAGTCACCGCCCTGCAGAAGAAAAGCGTTGCCGGCGGCAGCCTGGGCGAGTTTGTCGCGCAGGTCATCAACCTCGCCAGCGAAGACGAGCGGAGGGAAACTGGCGATCTGGGCGGATGCCGCAGCCACGGCATCCGGGTTGGGCCACGCCGGCTGCTGCTTGATCGGCAGGGTCCGCCAATAGTCGAGACCGGCGATCACGGAGGGATCGGCGAGAACGACTGGCTCTGACGGGTCTACCACTGGACTTCCTTACAACGGGGTGATGGGGCTGGTGAATTGGTGCTTATCGGTACTGCGGGCGGGGCGTTCAGAAAAGAACACCCGGCCCAAAGACCGAGCCTAGCGCGAGCGGGGGCACGACGCTGGTGAGGAAGCCGGAGGCGAGTCGGCGGCGCGGAGTGTCAGCGCTTGGCGGCGGCTCGCGCCATGGCCTTGGCGCGTGCGGCCGAGGGCTTGGCGGTGCCGGTCGACGGCTTCGCGGTCTCCTTGACGGAGCTCGCATAGACGTCCACATACTCCTGGCCGCTGAGGCGGTTGATCTCGTACATGATCTCGTCGGTGACCGAGCGCAGGATGAAGCGGTCGCTCTCCATGCCCTCGAAGCGGCTGAAGTCGAGCGGCTCACCGAAGACGATGCCGATGCGGCGCACCTTCGGAAGCTTCTTGCCGGTCGGCATGACCTTCTCGGTGTCGATGAGCGCCACCGGGACGACGGGAACGCGACCCTCGAGGATCATGCGCGCGACACCGGTGCGGCCGCGATACATGCGTCCGTCTGGACTGCGAGTGCCCTCGGGATAGATGCCGAGTACGTCGCCCTGGTGCAGCACACGTAGACCGGTGTTGAGCGAGGCCTCGGAGGCCTTGCCGCCGGAGCGGTCGATCGGAAGCATTCCGGTGCCGGTCATGAAGGTCTTCATGGCCCAGCCCCCGATGCCGCGGCCGTGGAAATAGTCGCTCTTCGCGAGAAAGTAGATGCGTCGCTGGATGACAAGCGGCAGAAACACGGAGTCGATGAACGAGAGGTGGTTGGGGGCGAGAATAACGCCGCCCTTCTCCGGAATGTTCTCCGCGCCGATGACCCAGGGGCGGAAAACGGTACGAAGCAGCGGACCTGCCACCAGGTTCTTCATAAACCAGTAGAACATCGCTACCTATTCTGCAAAAGGAGATTCCACTCTAACCCGCGCGAGGGAAAACACTCGTAGGCGAGAACGGAGATCAGAGGCCGAAGTGCCCGGTCGCGTGGATGCGGGCGAGGTCTGCCGCGCCGACGACACCGGCGTTGTTGACGAGCTCGGCAATGACGAATTCGGGTTCGGGGTGGTAGCCGCGCGCCGGAAGGTGCGCGAGGTACGACTCGCGGATCGGGTCGAGCAGCAGATCACCGGCGACGGCGACTCCCCCGCCAAAGACAAACAGCTGCGGGTCGAGCACGGCGCTGAGCGATGCGCAGGCCTGCCCGAGCCAGCGGCCGAGCTCGGCGAGAGCGTGAACGGCTCCGGCATCACCGGCGGCGATCATCGAACCGACGATCTCACCGTTGAGCTTTCCGCCGTTCTGTCGGCGAGCATCGGCAAGTGCGAGGCCGATCCCCCCGACATCCGCGATCTCATTCGCCATGCGCAGGAGAGCGCGCCCGGAACCGTACTGCTCGATGCAGCCGCGTGCGCCGCACCCGCACGGAAGGCCGTCCGGCACGACGCGAAGGTGGCCGAGCTCAGCACCGGCGCCAAAGCCGCCGCGGAACAGGCGACCCTGCGTGACGATCGCCCCGCCGACGCCCGTGCCGATCGTGAGCATGGTCATGTCGGTTGAGGTGCGACCGGCTCCGAAGCGGAACTCGGCCCAGCCGGCTGCGTTCGCGTCGTTGTCGATCGTGATGTCGAGGTCGAGTCGGCTGCGCAGGTGCTGCTGGAACGGCTCGTTGCGCCAGCTGATGTTTGGCGCGTAATAGACGGTGGACTGCGCGGCATCGATGAACCCGGCCGCCGCGACGCCGGCCGCGGCGATCTCGTGCCCGGTCGACAGGCGCTGGATCATCGCGACGACGAGGTCGACGATCGCCGCGGGGTCTCCGGCCGGTGTCGGCTCACGGTCTTCGGCGATGATGTCGCCGTTTTCGCTTACGAGGGCTCCGGCGATCTTGGTTCCGCCGATGTCAATTCCAATGGCATGCACGAGGGACGAGTCTAGCTTTTCGCGGGGCGGCGCCGCGCCGATCCAGCGCCAGCAGAGGGTTCGGCCCGATAGAGTGTCACAGAAGAGCCCGCCCCGGTGCCAAAGGAGTTACCGTGACCGAATATATTGTTCCACCCGTCGTCGAGCCGGACCCGAACGCGAACGCCACCGACCTGCTCGTACAGCGCGTTGCAGCGTCACCGAACGACGCACTCTTCTCACTTCCCACCGCAGGCGGTGGATGGTCGGATGTCACGGCAGCCGAGTTCCACTCGCAGGTGATCGCACTCGCCAAGGGCTTCATCGCCGCTGGCCTCGAGCCGGGCGACAAGGTCGGTTTTATGTGCAAGACGAGCTACGAGTGGTCGCTCGTGGACTTCGGCCTGTGGTTCGCCGGAGCCGTCATGGTTCCGATCTACGAGACCTCCTCTCCCGCGCAGGTGCTGTGGAATCTCACCGACTCCGGTGCGACCGCGATCATCCTCGAAACCGCCGACCACTTCGCGCGCTACGACGAGATCGCGGGTGACGCTCCCCTGGTCGGCAGGATCTGGCAGATGGGTCTCGGCGACCTCGACAAGCTCGTCGCCGGCGGCACCGCGGTCACCGACGAAGAGGTCGAACGCCGTCGTTCGCTCGCCGTCGGTTCAGACCTCGCGACGCTCATCTACACCTCGGGTTCAACCGGTCGTCCAAAGGGCGTCATTCTGACGCACTCCAACTTCGTCGAGCTCACCCGCAACGCCGCGGTCGCGATGAGTGATGTCATCGCCCCAGGCGCCTCGACCCTGCTCTTCATCACGACCGCGCACATCTTCGCCCGGTTCATCTCGATCCTCTGCATCCACGGCGGCGTCAAGGTCGGTCACCAGCCCGACAC
>Ga0247812_10001747_pt1 | contig 12249 bp, 9 predicted proteins | sample UWRJL149409B1_FD_178011 | JGI IMG/M metagenome (GOLD analysis project Ga0247812, IMG submission 178011) | Plant litter microbial communities from Arlington Agricultural Research Station in Wisconsin, United States - UWRJ-L149-409B-1 | ecosystem: Environmental > Terrestrial > Plant litter >...
CGGCGTCACGAGCATGTACCTGACGCACTCCACCGACATCCAGCTGAAGATGGCGCAGGGTGCCAAGCCCGGCGAGGGCGGCCAGCTGCCGCCCACGAAGGTCTACCCGTGGATCGCGCGCACCCGCCACGCGACCGCCGGCGTCGGCCTCATCTCGCCGCCCCCGCACCACGACATCTACTCGATCGAAGACCTCAAGCAGCTCATCTTCGACGTGAAGCGCGCGAACCCGGTCGCCCGGGTGCACGTGAAGCTCGTGAGCCAGTCGGGCATCGGCGCGGTCGCGGCGGGAGTGACGAAGGCCCTCGCCGACGTCGTGCTCGTCTCCGGACACGACGGTGGAACGGGCGCGAGCCCGCTCAACTCGCTCAAGCACGCCGGCACCCCGTGGGAGCTCGGCCTCGCCGAGACGCAGCAGACCCTGATGCTCAACGGCATGCGCGACCGTGTGGTCGTGCAGGTCGACGGCCAGATGAAGACCGGCCGCGACGTCATCGTCGGCGCCCTGCTCGGCGCGGAGGAGTTCGGTTTCGCGACCGCGCCCCTCGTCGTCGAAGGCTGCGTCATGATGCGCGTCTGCCACCTCGACACCTGCCCCGTCGGCATCGCCACTCAGAACCCCGAGCTCCGTGCCCGGTTCAGCGGCAAGCCCGAGTTCGTCGTCAACTTCTTCGAGTTCCTGGCCCAGGAGGTGCGCGAGTACCTCAGCGCCCTCGGCTTCCGGTCGATCGAGGAGGCCGTCGGTCACCACGAGGTGCTCGACGTGAACGGCGCCATCGAGCACTGGAAGGCCGACGGACTCGACCTGTCGCCCGTCCTCATCGGACCGGAGTTCTCGGATGACGCGCCGCGCCGCAACTCGCGCCAGCAGGACCACGAGCTCGACAAGCACTTCGACGTCGAACTGATCCGCCAGAGCGAGAACGCGCTCGAGCACGGCACGCCCGTCGTCATCGACCTGCCGATCAAGAACACCGAGCGCGCCGTCGGAACCATGCTCGGCAACGCGGTCACGCTCCGCCACGGCGAGAACGGCCTCCCGGCCGGCACCATCCAGGTGAACCTGAGCGGAACCGCCGGACAGTCGCTCGGCGCCTTCCTGCCGAACGGCATCCGCCTGCGTCTCGTCGGCGACAGCAACGACTACGTGGGCAAGGGCCTGTGCGGCGGCGAGATCGTCGTGCTCCCCGACACCCGCTCGAGCTTCGCGGCCGAAGACAACGTGATCGCCGGAAACGTCATCGGCTACGGAGCGACGCAGGGCTCGATGTTCCTGCGCGGCATCGTCGGCGAACGCTTCCTGGTGCGCAACTCCGGTGCGACCGCGGTCGTCGAGGGAGTGGGAGACCACGCGCTCGAGTACATGACGGGTGGCCTCGCGGTCATCCTCGGTACCACCGGCCGCAACCTCGGCGCCGGGATGTCGGGCGGAACCGCCTACATCTACGACCTCCGCAACGAACGGGTCAACCCCGATTCGCTCGCGAGCGGCGAACTCACGCTGCTTCCCCTCGGAAGTGCCGACGTGGAGATCCTCACCGATCTCCTCACCCGTCACTTCGACGAGACCGGGTCAGCCGTCGCACGACGGATGCTCGACAACATTGACGAAACGATCGAACGGTTCGTGAAGGTTCTGCCTCGCGACTACGCAGCGGTCATTGCAACACGGCAGACCGCCGTCGACGAGGGTCTCGACCCCGACGGCGACGTTGTCTGGTCGAGAATCATGGAGGTTACCGGTGGCTGATCCGAAGGGATTCCTGAAGGTCCAGGAGCGCGAGCTCCCGGCCCGCCGCCCCGTCGCACTGCGTCTGATGGACTGGAAAGAGGTCTACGAGCAGGGCGACTCCGCTACCGTGCGCAAGCAGGCCGGACGCTGCATGGACTGCGGCATCCCGTTCTGCCACCAGGGCTGCCCGCTCGGCAACCTGATCCCCGAGTGGAACGACCTGATGTGGCGCGGTGAGGGCCACCAGGCCATCGAGCGCCTGCACGCCACGAACAACTTCCCCGAGTTCACCGGCCGTCTCTGCCCGGCACCGTGCGAGTCGTCGTGCGTGCTCGGCATCAACCAGCCGGCCGTCACGATCAAGAACGTCGAAGTCTCCATCATCGACGAGGCGTACCAGAAGGGCTGGGTCACCCCGCACCCGCCCGAGCGCCTCACCGGCAAGACCGTCGCGGTCGTCGGTTCCGGCCCGGCCGGCCTCGCCGCCGCCCAGCAGCTCACCCGTGCCGGCCACACGGTCGCGGTGTTCGAGCGTGACGACCGCATCGGCGGCCTTCTCCGCTACGGCATCCCCGACTTCAAGATGGAGAAGAAGCACATCGAGGCGCGTCTCGCGCAGATGCAGGCCGAAGGAACCCGTTTCCGCGCCGGCGTTACCATCGGTGTCGACATCTCCTGGAGCGACCTGCGCGCCCGCTACGACGCCGTGATCGTCGCGACCGGCGCCACCGTGCCGCGCGACCTTCCGATCCCGGGCCGCGACCTGCTCGGCGTGCACTTCGCCATGGACTACCTCGTGCAGCAGAACCGCGTGGGCGCCGGCGACACCGTCTCCGACCAGATCGTCGCGGAGGGCAAGCACGTCGTCGTCCTCGGCGGCGGCGACACCGGGGCCGACTGCATCGGCACCGCGCACCGCCAGCACGCGCTCTCGGTCACCAACCTCGCGATCGGCAAGCAGCCGGCCTCCGAACGCCCCGAGCACCAGCCGTGGCCGATGGCGCCGACGCTGTTCGAGGTCTCGAGCGCGCACGAAGAGGGTGGCGAGCGCGTCTTCCTCGCATCGACCATCGAGTTCCTGTCGAACGAGGCCGGAGAGGTGCGCGCCATCCGCGTCGCCGAAACCGAGTACCTCGATGGACGCCGGGTTCCCAAGGCGGGAACGGAACGTGAAATCCCCGCCGACCTCGTCCTGCTCGCCATGGGCTTCACCGGCCCCGAGACCGACACGATCGACGCCCAGCTGCCCGTCCCCGTCGACGCCAAGGGCAACCTGGGGCGCGACGGCGACTACCAGACCAGCGAGCAGGGCGTGTTCATCGCCGGCGACGCGGGCCGTGGACAGTCGCTCATCGTCTGGGCAATCGCCGAAGGGCGTGCTGCAGCATCCGCCGTTGATCGGTACCTTGAAGGGGCGACGCAATTGCCGTTCCCGGTCAAGCCGACCGATCACGCGATCGCGCTCTCCCTCTAACCACACTTCCACCGCAACCCACCACCACAGAAGGAACTCATGAGACGCGCGAAAATTGTCGCTACGCTCGGCCCGGCAACCTCCAGCTACGAAAACATCCGCGCCATCATCGACGCGGGTGTCGACGTGGCCAGAATGAACCTCAGCCACGGTTCGTACGACGTGCACGAGGCTGTCTACGCCAATGTCCGCAAGGCTGCCGACGACTCCGGCCGCGCCGTCGCGGTGATGGTCGACCTCCAGGGCCCGAAGATCCGTCTCGGCAAGTTCGAGGGCGGCCCGTACGACCTCGCCGTCGGCGACGTCTTCAAGATCACGACCGAAGAGGTCGTCGGAACGCGCGAACTCTCCGGAACCACCTTCAAGGGCCTCCCGCAAGACGTCAGCCCCGGCGACTTCCTGCTGATCGACGACGGCAAGGTGAAGGTGCAGGTGACCGGCGTCGACGGCCCCGTCGTCTCCACCGTCGTCATCGTCGCGGGCGCCGTGTCGAACAACAAGGGCATCAACCTGCCCGGTGTCGCCGTCAACGTTCCCGCGCTCAGCGAGAAAGACGAAGACGACCTGCGTTGGGGCCTGCGTCTCGGCTGCGACCTCATCGCGCTGTCGTTCGTGCGCGACGCCACCGACATCGTGCGCGTGCACGAGATCATGGAAGAAGAGGGCCGTCGGGTCCCCGTCATCGCCAAGATCGAGAAGCCGCAGGCCGTCGACAACCTCGAGGCCATCATCGACGCCTTCGACGCGATCATGGTCGCCCGTGGCGACCTCGGCGTCGAGCTTCCCCTCGAGGCCGTGCCGATCGTGCAGAAGCGCGCCGTCGAGCTCTCGCGCCGTATGGCCAAGCCGGTCATCGTCGCGACGCAGATGCTCGAGTCGATGATCTCGAGCCCGGTTCCGACACGCGCGGAGACCTCCGACGTCGCAAACGCTGTTCTGGATGGTGCGGACGCCGTAATGCTCAGCGGCGAGACTAGCGTCGGCGAGTACCCCGTGATCACCGTGCAGACCATGGCACGCATCGTCGCCTCCACCGAAGAGCACGGACTCGAGCGCATCCCCGAGCTGGGCACCAAGCCCCGCACCCAGGGCGGCGCGATCACTCTCGCCGCGGCCGAGGTCGCGACGTTCGTCGACGCGAAGTACGTCTGCATCTTCACCGAGTCGGGTGACTCGGCCCGTCGTATGTCGCGCCTGCGCTTCAACGTGCCGATGAAGGCGTTCACGCCCGACCCGGCCATCCGCCGCCGCATGTCGCTCATCTGGGGCATCGACTCCTACGTGGTCGAGCGTGTGACCCACACCGACGCCATGTACATCCAGGTCGACGAGGTGCTGCTGAACGAGGGGCTCGCCGAGGTCGGCGACGTCGTCGTCGTCATCTCCGGTTCGCCTCCCGGAATCTCGGGCTTCACGAACGACCTGCGCGTGCATCGCGTGGGCGACGCGAAGAACGCCGTGGCACCGGCGTACGCGGTCGCCGAATAGCCGCGTCCCGCCGAACGACGGCGAAGGGCCGGGCAGTCTGACTGCCCGGCCCTTCGTCGTTCCCGCTCACCGGTGCCGGACGCGCCATTGCGGCCGGGCCGGGGGAGAGGCTTTTGGGGCGGTGGCAGGGCTGGCCGCCACCACCCCACGTCATCCTCGCGCTGGACGCACAGAATGGCGGAGCGGGTTCGCGAGCCAACCGGGAGGTGTGCCGCGCGAAACGTCGTTCGGGAGTGAATCTACGCGCGCCGTCGGGAGGCGACCGAGGGGCTGTACAGCCATCCGCCGCGGGTTTATAGTTCCCGCTCTGGCGCTGGCCGTACCGCCGCCCGCCTCGGTTTTCCGTTGTGCCGGATGCGAGACTCGAACTCGCACGCCCTTTCGAGCAAAGCATTTTGAGTGCTCCGCGTCTGCCATTCCGCCAATCCGGCGCACAACAACTGTCAAAGAATACCGTAGGCTCGTTCACGTGACTGACCAAGAATCAACCCCATCCGCTCCCCGTCGAGTAGTTGTGGCAGAAGACGAGTCGCTGATCCGTATGGACATCGTCGAGATTCTCCGCGACAACGGCTTCGAAGTCGTCGGAGAAGCAGGCGACGGCGAGACGGCTGTAGCCCTCGCCACCGAACTCCGCCCCGACCTCGTCATCATGGACGTGAAGATGCCCCAGCTCGACGGCATCTCGGCCGCTGAGCGCCTGACCAAGAACCACATCGCGCCCGTCGTGCTGCTGACCGCCTTCAGCCAGAAAGAACTGGTCGAACGCGCGAGCGAGGCCGGCGCCCTGGCCTACGTGGTCAAGCCGTTCACGCCGAACGACCTGCTGCCCGCGATCGAGATCGCCCTCAGCCGTTACACGCAGATCATCACGCTCGAGGCCGAGGTCGCCGACCTCGTCGAGCGGTTCGAGACGCGCAAGCTCGTCGACCGCGCCAAGGGCCTGCTCAACGAGAAGATGGGCCTCACCGAGCCCGAGGCGTTCCGCTGGATCCAGAAGGCCTCCATGGACCGCCGCCTCACCATGCACGATGTCGCCCAGGCGATCATCGAGCAGTTGAGCGCCAAGAAGTAGTCGCACCTCAGCGAGAGCCCGTCGACGACCTCGACGGGCTCTCGCTGTTTCTCCACCCGGAAGGACCCCCGCCGTGACCGACGAGCTCCCCATGCAGATCGCCTATCCGATGCTCGCCGAGAACGCTCCGCGATTCGCCGACGACTTCGTGCAGCAGGCGCTCGAACAGGGCGTGCGCCTCGACTACTCCGGCGAGAGCGTCGGCTACGTCGATTCGGTCATCGAAAGCCTGCGCGCCAACGGCATCACCGTGCAGCAGGTGGCCGACGTCCTGTTCGGATTCGGCTGCTACCTCGGCGAGACGGTCGCCCGTGCGACCGGCGGCCGCTGGGTCACCTCGACCGCCACACCCCTCGAGGGCAAGTCGATGTTCCCGATCGTGCTGCACCTGCCGAGCGGGCTGATCTGCGACCCGACCGCCGCGCCCTTCGCGGCGCTGAACGGCACCGGGGCGACGCTCGCCGCCTTCTACGAGCGCTACGCGGCCTGATCACGCGCGGAACGCGTCATCCGCCCATCCGCCGTCCGCCCACTCGGTCACACCGCGCTGTCCTGTCGGCGCGCGGCTGTCGCCATCGCGGCCACGTCGCGCCGACCGAACAGCGCGGGCAGCGCACGGGCTCAGCGCACGTCGCGCAGCATGTTGGTCATCCGCACGGTCGACAGGCGCCGACCTTCCTCGTCGCGGATCACGATCTCGTGCGTCGCGAGCGTGCCGCCCAGAGTGAGCGCGGTGCAGGTCGCGGTGACGGTTCCGCTGGTCACCGAACGGCTGTGGGTCGCGTTGATCTCGATGCCGACGGCGAATCGTCCGGGGCCGGCATGGATCGCGGATGACACGGAGCCCAGCGACTCCGCGAGCACGACGTGCGCCCCGCCGTGCAGCAGCCCGACGACCTGGCGGTTGCCCTCGACGGGCATGGTCGCGACCGAGTGCGACGCCGACAATTCGAGAAATTCGATGCCCATTTTGACGGCGAGTTCGCCGCCGCCGCTGGTGACCAGCCGTTCGACGAGTTCTGCATCGAGATCTTCGGGGAACGTGGTCATGGCACTCTCTCGTCGGGCCCAGCGTGTCGGTGACCGCGGCTAGGCTTGCTCTCGTGTCGGACAACGAAAAGCCTACCCTCCTGATAATCGACGGCCATTCGCTGGCGTTCCGCGCGTTCTACGCGCTGCCGGTCGACAGCTTCATGAACCGTGAAGGGCAGCACACCAACGCCATCCACGGCTTCATCGCCATGCTCATCAACCTGCTGAAGGCCGAGAAGCCGACCCACCTCGCGGTCGCCTTCGACATCTCCCGGTTCTCCTTCCGCACCCGCGAGTACCCCGAGTACAAGGGCACCCGTGGCGAGACTCCGGTCGAGTTCATCGGCCAGATCCCGCTGCTCGAAGAGGCGCTCAAGGCGATGGGCATCCCCACGGTCTCGAAAGAAGACTTCGAGGCCGACGACATCCTGGCCACCCTCGCCCGCGAGGGCGCAGAGCAGGGTTTCCACGTCTACGTCGTCTCCGGCGACCGCGACGCGATCCAGATGATCAACGACGACGTCACCCTGCTCTATCCGAACGCACGCGGCGTCTCCGAACTCAAGCGGTACGACCGCGACACCGTCTTCGAGCGGTACGGAATCGAACCGCACCAGTACCCCGACATCGCGGCGCTCGTCGGCGAGACCAGCGACAACCTCATCGGCATCGACAAGGTCGGGGAGAAGACCGCGGTCAAATGGATCGTGCAGTACGGCAGCCTCGACGGCGTGCTCGAGCACGCCGACGAGATCAAGGGCGTCGTCGGCGAGAAACTGCGCGAGCAGAAAGACCGCGCCGTGCGCAACCGCAAGCTCAACCACCTGCTCACCGACGTCGACCTGCCGTTCGGCCCGAGCGACCTCGAACGCCAGCCGATCGACGAGGCCGCCGTGCGCGCGGTCTTCGACAAGCTGCAGTTCAAGACCCTGCTCGAGCGCGTTATGAAGCTCGCGGGCGAAGACGGACAACTCACGGAGTCGGATGGCACGGCTCTCCCCACCGCGGTGGTCGACGAGATCGCCGTTCCGCCGGTGCGCACCATGGTCGACGAAGAACTCGCCAAATGGCTCGACACCCAGTCGGCGCACGGCACCGTCGCCCTCGGTCTGCGGGTCGAGACGACCGGCGGCAAGGTTACCGCGCTCGGCATCGCCTCGGCGACCGACAGCGCGCTCGTGCCATGGGAGGCCGACCGGCCCGACTACACGGCCCTCGAGTCGTGGCTGGCGAGCGACGCCCCGAAGTACCTGCAGGGCTCGAAGCAGCAGCTCAAGGCGCTGCGCCGCAGCGGGCTCGACCTCGGCGGCATCGCCTTCGACACCAGCCTCGCCGCGTGGCTGCTCAAGCCGGCGGGCAAGGCCGACGACCTGGCCAGCCAGGTCTACGACTTCCTCGGCGAGACCCTGCCGCAGGCCGACCCGAACCAGCTCATGCCCGACACCGACGCGGTGAGCCTCGCGACCGAGGCCTGGTACGTGCTGCGCGTCACCGACTACCTCGCCGAGAAGCTCGGCCAGAACGACCGCAGAGTGCTCGACGAGATCGAGCTGCCCCTCGTTCCCGTGCTCGCCACGATGGAGCTCGACGGCATCACCGTGAACCAGCAGATCCTCACCAGGCTCTCGGGCGAACTGACCAACGTGAGCGCCGACCTCGCGAGCCGCGCCTACGCCGAGATCGGCCGCGAGGTGAACCTCGGCTCGCCCAAGCAGCTGCAGCAGGTGTTGTTCGAAGAACTGCAGATGCCGAAGACCCGCGCCAACAAGACGGGCTACTCGACCGACGCGGCGAGCCTCACCGACCTGCAGGAGCAGTCGCCGCATCCCTTCCTCGACCTGCTGCTCAAGCACCGCGACGCGACCAAACTGAAGCAGATCGTCGAGACCCTCGAGAAGGCGGTCGACGAGAACGGCCGCGTGCACACGACCTACGACCAGACCGGCACCTCGACCGGCCGCATCTCGTCGAACGACCCGAACCTGCAGAACATGCCGGTGAAGACGTCGGTCGGGCGCGAAATCCGCTCGGCGTTCGAGAAGGGCGACGGTTTCACCACCCTGCTCACCGCCGACTACTCGCAGATCGAGATGCGCATCATGGCGCACCTCTCCGGCGACGAGGGACTCATCACCGCGTTCAACGAGGGCGAAGACCTGCACCGCTTCGTCGGTTCGACCGTGTTCGGTGTCGAGCCGGCCGACGTCACGCCGCTCATGCGCACCAAGGTCAAGGCCATGTCGTACGGCCTCGCCTACGGCCTGAGCGCCTTCGGCCTGTCGAAGCAGCTGCGCATCGAGTCGAGCGAGGCCCGCAAGCTCATGACCGACTACTTCGACCGCTTCGGCGCCGTGCGCGACTACCTGCGCAACGTCGTCGAGCAAGCCAAGGTCGACGGCTACACCGAGACGATCTTCGGCCGCCGCCGCCCCTTCGGCGACCTCAATTCGTCGAACCGCGTGCTGCGCGAGAACGCCGAGCGCGCCGCGCTCAACGCGCCGATCCAGGGTTCGGCAGCCGACATCCTGAAGATCGCGATGCTCGGCGTCGCGAGCGACCTGCGCGAACAGGGGCTCGGCTCGCGCCTGCTGCTGCAGGTGCACGACGAGCTCGTCTTCGAGGTCGCCGACGATGAGCTCGAGACGCTCACCGCCATCGTGCGCGCGCGCATGGGCGGTGCCGCCGAGCTGCGTGTGCCGCTCGACGTGCAGGTCGGCACCGGCCCTGACTGGGACGCCGCGGCGCACTGAGGCCACCGACATGACCCAGCATTCCCTTGCCGACCTGCTCGCCGAATCGTCGATCGTGCTCGACGCGACCGCCGTCGACCGCGACGACGCGATCGCCCAGGCGGGCGCCGCCCTGCTCGCCGTCGGGGCGGTCGACGCCGACTACACCGCCGCGATGCTCGAACGCGAGCGCAACATCTCGACGTTCGTGGGGGAGGGTGTCGCGGTTCCGCACGGCACTCTCGCCGCCGAAGACGCCGTGACCCGCAATGCGCTCGTTCTCTTGCGCTTCACCACCGCGATCGACTGGAATGGCAACGACGTACACGTCGTCATCGGGCTCGCGGCCCGCGGTCGCGGACACATCGGGCTGCTCTCCCGCCTCGCGGGGCTGCTGCTCGAACCCGAGCGCGCGAAGGCCCTGCGCGAGGCGACGAACACCGAAGAGATCTACCGAGTATTCGCACTCGCCGCCGAGTAAACACCGAGGAGTCACCATGGCCGAACGAACCGTCACCGTCGCATCGACCGTCGGACTGCACGCGCGGCCCGCCTCGCTGTTCGCCCAGGCCGCGGCCGCGACCGGCGTCACGGTCACCCTCACCTCGGCGGCCGGCCGCAGCGTGAACGCGGCGAGCATCCTCGGTGTGCTGTCGCTCGGCATCGGCCACGGCGAAGAGGTCACCCTGTCGGCCGAGGGCGAGGGGGCGGATGACGCGGTCGACACGCTCGCGTCGGTGCTCGAGACCGACCTCGACAAGGAGTAGCCGGGGCGGGCCGCACGGCACCCCGCGCTATTAGGCTCGGTGCATGAGCGAAGCTGAGAACACCGCCCGCCCGTCCACCGCCGTCGACGCCGTCGCCGAGAAGTGGGTCGACACCGAACTCGACCTCTACCCCGAGTACCGCGTCTACCTGGGGCGTGCGGGGCGCGAGGGCGAGTACGCCGACTACTCGCCGGCCGGGGTGGAGAACGCCATCGCGCACACCCGCGCGGCCCTCGCGGAGGTGCGCGCTTCCGTGCCGGCCGACGACGTCGACGCCGTCACGAAGATGGACCTCGAGCGCGACCTGCAGCTCACGATCGACAAGCACGAGGCGGGGTTCGGCCAGCGCGACCTGAACGTCATCGCGAGCCCCGCGCAAGAACTGCGCGACATCTTCGACCTCATGCCCACCGACACGGTGGACGACTGGTCGCACGTCGCCACCCGCATGCACAACCTGCCGGGAGCCATGGCGGGATACATCGAGTCGCTGCGCTCCGGCATCGCGGCCGGCAACACCCCGGCGATCCGGCAGGTGACCGAGGTCGTCGCGCAGGCGAAGAAGCAGGCGGCCGAGACCGGCTTCTTCTTCGACCTCGTCAGGAACGCGAAGGCCGGGGAGTCGCAGCTCCCGGCCTCGATCGTGAGCGACCTGGAAAGCGGAGCGCGCGCATCGGCCGACGCCTACGCCTCGCTCGTGACGTTCCTCGGCGACGAACTCGCCCCGCACGCCCCCGAGAAAGACGCCGTCGGCCGCGAGCTGTACGAGCTCGCCTCGCGGGGCTTCCTCGGCGCCACGGTCGACCTCGACGAGACCTACGAGTGGGGAATCGACGAGTTGGCCCGCATGGTCGCCGAACAGGAGGCCATCGCGCGCGAGATCAAGCCCGGTGCATCCGTTCTCGAGGCCATCGACTTCCTCGACGGCGACCCGACACGCAAGCTGCACGGAACCGACGCCCTGCAGCGTTGGATGCAGGAGACGAGCGACCGCGCCGTCGACGAGCTGTCACGCACCCAGTTCGACATCCCCGACGTCGTGAAGCGCCTCGAGTGCATGATCGCGCCGACCCAGGAGGGCGGCATCTACTACACGAACCCCACCGACGACTTCTCCCGTCCTGGCCAGATGTGGTGGAGTGTGCCCGAGGGCGTCACCGAGTTCGACACCTGGCGCGAGCTGACCACCGTGTACCACGAGGGAGTTCCGGGACACCACCTGCAGATCGGTCAGGCCGTCTACAACAAGGCGACCCTGAACACGTGGCGCCGCAACGCCGGCACATCGGGGCACGCGGAGGGCTGGGCGCTCTACGCCGAACGCCTGATGCAGCAACTCGGCTACCTCGACGACCCGGCCGACCGTCTCGGCATGCTCGACGGCCAGCGCATGCGCGCCGCGCGCGTCGTGCTCGACATCGGTGTGCACCTCGAGAAGACCCTGCCCGACGGCTCGGGAAAGTGGACGGGGGAGTACGCCTTCGGCTTTATGGGTGCGAACGTCAACATGAGCCCCGAGTTCGTGCGCTTCGAGGTGAACCGCTACCTCGGCTGGCCGGGACAGGCCCCGTCGTACAAGGTCGGCCAGCGCATCTGGGAGCAGTTGCGCGATGAGGCGGCCGCCCGCGACGGCGCCGCATTCGACATCAAGGCCTTCCACAAGCGGGCGCTCGACATCGGCGGCGTCGGCCTCGACACGCTCAAGGCGGCGCTCACGCCGAAGGTTGCGCGTTGACCCGCACAATTCGGTATGCTGGAATGTCACATTCGTGACACCTATCCGCACGCCTCCGGCGAAATAACAGCATCACCTCGTCGGCGGCCCAATTTATGCCCTTACTGGAGCACTAACTACATGACACTCGTAACGCCCGCCAAGGCGCCCAAGCAGGTCGCGATCAATGACATCGGATCAGCAGAAGACTTCCTTGCAGCGGTCGAAAAGACGCTGA
>Ga0247812_10001749_pt1 | contig 12247 bp, 11 predicted proteins | sample UWRJL149409B1_FD_178011 | JGI IMG/M metagenome (GOLD analysis project Ga0247812, IMG submission 178011) | Plant litter microbial communities from Arlington Agricultural Research Station in Wisconsin, United States - UWRJ-L149-409B-1 | ecosystem: Environmental > Terrestrial > Plant litter >...
TGCGGGACATGCGGTGAAGCGGCTGCGGCGCGGCGCGGGGGTGACGCAGGCGGCGATGGCCGAGATGCTGGCCATCTCGCCTTCCTATCTCACGCTGATCGAGCGCAACCAGCGGCCGCTGACCGCCACCCTGCTGCTGCGGCTGGCCGAGCGTTTCGATTTCGATCCGCGCCGCCTCTCCGATGCCGAGCCGGGCGGCGGGGCGGAGGCGATGCGGCGGCGGCTGGCCGATCCGCTCTTCGCGGATCTGGAGGTGGACCGTGCCGAACTGGCCGAATGGCTGGCGGCGGCGCCGGGCGGGGCCGAAGCCTTTGCGCGCGCCTTCGATGCGCTGCGATCGGGCGGCGGGCCGGCGCCCGCGGACGACGGACTGGCCGCGGTGCGCGGCGAGATCGCGCGCTGGCGCAACCATTTCCCCGATCTGGACGCGCAGGCCGAGGCGCTGGCGGACGAATTGCGCCTGGGCGCCGGCGATCTCTATGGTGCGATCGCCGAGCGGCTGCGCGCCAAGCACCAGATCGCGATCCGCATCCTGCCGATGGAGGCAATGCCGGACCGGCTGCGGCGGCTGGACCTCCATGCGCGCCAGCTGCAATTGTCCGAGACGCTCGATCCCGCCTCGCGCACCTTCGCCGCGGCCTTCCAGCTGGCGCAGATCGAGGCGCGCGGCGAGACCGATGCGCTGGTGAAGGGCGCGGCGCTGGGCGATCGCACCGCCGCGCGGCTCTATCGCCGCCATCTGCTGAGCTATTATGCCGCGGGGCTGATGATGCCCTATGCCCGCTTCCTGCGCGCCTGCGAAAGCACGGGCTATGACGTCGAACTGCTCCAGCGCCGCTTCGGCGCGGGCTATGAGCAGGTCGCGCACCGGCTGACCACGCTCCAGCGCGTCGGCGCGCGTGGCCTGCCCTTCTTCATGATCCGCATCGATCGCGCGGGCCAGGCATCCAAACTCTATGCCGGCGCCAGCGCCGCACCGCTGCTGGATACGGCCACGCGCTGCCCGCTGTGGGGGCTGCACCGGGCCTTCGACCGGCCCGGCCATGTCGTTCGCCAATTGGCCGAACTGGAAGACGGCAGCCGCTGGTTCACGCTGGCGCGCACCGTCCAGCCGCAGGGGCGGCGCTATGGCGGGGTGGGCGCCGAATTCGCAATCGGGCTGGGGGTGGATGCGGCGCTGGCCGGGAGTCTCGCCGCGGTGGGGGGGATCGACCTCAAAGACGGGCGCGCGACGCCGATCGGGCTGGGCTGCCGCGCCTGCACCCGTCCCGATTGTCCGCAACGCTCGGTGCCGCCGGCAGGCCGGGCATTGCTGGTGAACGAACGCGAGCGGGGCGTGTCGCCCTTCGTCTTCGCGGGGGATTAGCCGCGGCGATCGGCTATATGATGGCCTCCACCAGTCCCAGCGCATGCGCCTCATTGGCCTCCAGATACCAATTGGAGGCGGCGCGCTCGAGCACCTGATCGAGCGACACGCGGGAGCCGCGGATGAGATTCTCAAAGCCTTCGTTCTGGATCCGGATCGAGCTTTCGATCTCGTTGAGCACCGCCTGCACGGGGGCGACGCAACTGGTGAGCGGGCCATCCAACTGGAGCGTCTTGCACAATTTGCGCTCGTGTATCATCACCCGCGTGCCGCGGGTCAGATAGCGATTGCGGCGCGCAAAGAAGGACATGAAGGTGGTGCCGGCGGAATAGATCGCCGCCTTGCCCAAGAACACGAAGCGCCGCGCGGGCTCCAGATCACTGTGAAAGCGCACGTCTTCGCCCATCATGCGGGCCACTTCCGGATCGCCGCCCAACGTCGAAAGCTCGATCACGACCAATCCTTCGCGGGGCGCCGCATCCAGCCGGTCGCGGAAACGGCCATACATTTCGTCATCGACGGAGCCCGAGAGCAGGATGGCAGGTGCCGTGAAATCACCGGGTCGAAGCAGGGGCCACGGATCGATCGCGCGCGGCGGGATCGGTGTCTGTCCCCCGCCCTCCGCGTCATGATCGGCCAAATTTTCCGATGGGCAATGTTCACGATCCACCATGCTCCGGTCTCCTTGCCACAGGCATAATCGGTTTGTCGTCCGGGAGTTCCTTGGCCATCGGCATGCCGCCGATCTGCCGATGGTCCGGCCTTGTCTGATCAGCGTGCCTCGAGCCGGTATCCGGCCACGATCCATCGTCCGCTCCGCGCGCCGATGAGGCGGCGCCAGTCGCGATCCGTCTCCGCCAGGAAGCGCCGGTGGATGCCACAGGCATGCTGCGCGAAATCGTGGAAATCGATGCGGTGATGCGCCAGCACCAGCCGGCCGCCGGGGCGCATTGCGCGGGCGGCGTCGCGGGCCACCCGGGCCATGTCGCGCGGGGAGAGATAATAGAGAAGTTCGGCGATCACCACCGCATCATAGACCGAGCGGGGGAAGCGCCCGGGCAGCGGCAATTGATGCGCCCGCGCCCGCCTGCTCCCCGCGAGCGCCTGCCGGATAAGGTCCGTTCCGGCAGACGTCCCCTCTGTGGCGTCCAGTGCCAGGGCATGGCGGGCCAGGGCGACGCTGTTCGATCCATTTCCCGCGCCCAGCTCCAGCACGCGACCATGGGCTCCGGGCCCCAGCGCGTGAAGGATCGCGTTGCGCTTCACCGCCTCGTCCCGCGCGGTGAAGGTGGACCAGGGGTCGTCGCTCCCCTCGAAGGTCTTCTCGAAGCCGTCCAAATGGATCGGTTTCATGCCCGTTCCTCCCGATAACCCTCGACTGGGCGGCTGAACGCCGCGATTTCCCGGCGCGAGATCGCAAAACCGTCCGGATCGTCGGTGATCGCGCCGCATTGGGTGCGATAGGCCTGCACGGCGCTGCGTTTGACCGGGCCGGCGATCTTCAGTCCGCGATCGGGCCGCGCGCTGCGAGGGCCGTCGCGGCGTGGCCAGACGAGATAGGCCAGGCGGCGCGCGCTTCCCGCGCGCAACGCGCGGGCGACCGCGCGGTGATCGGGGTGATCGTCGTCCCGTGCAGGCGCCACAAGCAGATCGAGATGGCGCATCTGGCGGACGGCGCGGCGGATCCGGCGTGCCATCGCGGGCCCACCTTCCGGGATCGCGCCATCGGGCAATGCCAGGAAGCGCAATTCTCCCGCCGCCACGCCTGCGCGGCGCATCGCGCGGCGCGTTTCACGGCGGCGTTCGGCGACAAGCCGGTGCTTGGGCCATGCCGGACTGGCCGGGTGGGAGGCCGCGCCGTCCGCCACGATCACCACGCGCACCCGGGCGCCCCGCGAGCGCAGCAGGCGGATCAGGCCAAAGGCGCCGATCGTCTCGTCGTCCGGATGCGGCGCCAGGACCAGCACGTGGCGGGGCGTACCAATGCGCAGCGGCGTCACAGGCCGGGCACGAGCAGTTTTTCGGCGGCCGCCTGGCCCACGCGCATGCGCTGCGCATCGGGGGCGGGCTGGCGCAGATACACCATCAGATCGGTGATCGCCGCCGAAAGCGGATGCGATTCGAACAATCCCTGCACCCCCACGGCCTGTTGCGCGACGGCCAAAGCGCGTTCGCCCAGATCGGCGACCTGGATGCGCGCGGCCGCGACGCGGGACAGGCGCAGCGCATCGCCTTCGCGGAACCAGCGCCGGGCGGCGCCGCGCACCGCAGCGCCCGAAAGCTCCGCCAGGTTGAACAGATCGGCCAGCCGTGCCGCCTGATGCGGATCGCTCGCGCGGCCGGCCTTCACCAGATGATCGCGGACATGATCGAACAGCGCGGCGATTCCCCCGGCCTGCACCGCCACGAAGCGCAAGGCGCCGCCGCTGAACCAGGGTTCGCGGACGTAGTCGCCGGGCTTGCCGATCAGATCGCCCTCCTCGATCGCCACGTCCGCCCAGCGCACGATATGGGTTTGCGAGCGCCGCATGCCCACGGTGTTCCACCAGCCGCGATCGATCTGCGGCGGCGCACGTTCCAGATCGATCAGGATCAGCTGTCGTCCCTCCGCGCTGTCCGCGGCGACCAGCGCATGGCTCAGCAGCCCCGCGCCGGAGGCGAAGCTCTTGCCGCCGTTCAGCCGCCCCCGCTCCAGCCGGAGCGGTTCTCCGACCAGTTCGGCATTCCATACGCCGAAGCTCGCCCCGCCCCGGGCGTTTTCCAGAGCGGCTTGCCGCGTGCCTTCGCCGGCATAGCGCGATATGATCTGGAGAGCATCGACATGCCCCTCGAACAGCCGGCCCAGCGGCAGATCGCGCCGGCCGACCGCATGGAGGATGCGCAGCAAGGCGATCAATTCCTCTGGGCTGGCCGGATCGGACAGGCCGGGCAGGAGCGCCTGGAGCCGGGCAATGGTTGCGGGAAGATCGCCATCATGATCCAGCACGGCCGCCAGGGTTTCGGTAAGGCTCATGCCGCCAGCTCCAGTTCGGCATCTTCCAGCGCGGCCAATGCGCTTTCGGCCTGGGCCAAGGGGATCAGCCGATCCCCGCCCGGCGCGGCGGGCACGATGCGGGTGGCAAAGGCCTCCGCATTGGGGCTGGCGGCCGCGGTGCGCGCCACATCGCCGGGGTCGCGATCCAGCGCCTGGGCCAGGGGGAGCAGCACATCGGGTTCCGTCAGATGCGGGAAGCGCGCCCGCGCGCGGGCATGGCCGCGATATTGCCAGGCGGCATCCGCCGGATGGGCGACGAGGCAGGCGGCAAGGGGATCGTCCTGCGATGCCAGATGGCGCAGATGCGTGGCCAACCCGGCGGGCGCGCGGCCGTCCCGCCGCGACGAGGTCACCACCCGCACGTCCGGATCGCGGCGCACACGCAGCCCGGCCCGGTGCGCGGCATCGACGATCGCCGCATCCTCGCCGCTGGGGAGCGCCTCAAACCCGCCGAGTGCCGCATAGGCGGCCGCGCGGAAGCCCAGGCTGGCGCCGCCGCTATGGTGGTGCGGCTCGGGCGCCTCCCAGCCGACGGGATCGATCCGGCGGCGATAGCGATGCAGCCGGTCCAGATAGGCTTCCAGCCGATCCTGCGGCGCATCGTCATGATCGCGCCGGCGGATGATCCGGCCGGCCACCACATCCGCTTGCGCCAGGGCGCGGCAGTTCTGCGCGATCCAGTCCGCCGCCGGCACCGTATCCGCATCGGTGGTGAGCAGGGCCGCGTCGCGGGCTTCTCCCAGAAGGCTCTGGCCCAGTCGCAGCGCGGCGCGCCGTGCGCGCCCGGCATTGGCGGCAGCCCCGGCGGGGATGGATCGCATCACGATGCGCAGTGCAGAAGTGGCGGCCAGCGCGGTGATTACGTCTTCACTGCCGTCCGTGCAGCCGTCCAGCAGCAGGCAGACGGTCACGTCCGCGGAACCACCGCTCTGCGCGGCCAGGGCGTGGAGCAACGCCGGCAGCGAGGCGCGCTCGTTGCGAACGGGTACACAAACAGCCGCCGCCCGGGCGTTCCAATGCATGGTCATCCAATCCCCTGTTCTGACGCGAAGTGAAGACGTTACCAGGCGCACAACGTCCCCGTGGGGGGAAGGATGCCTGCCGTCCTGAGATTCCGCCGATCCGTCCGCAGCGGGCCGTGGCAACATCGACTGGCAGGGACCGGGCCGATGCGATACGCCTCTGCCAAACCCCATCGGGAGCGCGCCATGATCAAGGTCCATCATCTCAACTATTCGCGCTCCACGCGCATCCTGTGGCTGATGGAGGAGCTTGGCCTGCCCTATGAGATCGTGCCCTACAGCCGCGATCCCAAGACGTTTCGCGCGCCGGACAGCCTGAAGGGCGTGCATCCCCTCGGCAAGGCGCCGGTGATCGAGGACGGCGATCTGGTGCTCGCCGAATCGGGCGCGATCGTGGAATATCTCGTCGCGCGCCATGGCGGCGGCCGGCTGGCCCCGGCGGCGGACACGCCGGAATGGCCGGCCTATCTGGAATGGCTGCATTATGCCGAAGGTTCGGCGATGTTCCCCATCCTGGTCCATCTGCTGGGCGCGATGTCCGGCGGCAATGGCGGTCTGGGCGCTTTTGCGGCACCGGAGATCCAGCATGCGCTGGCCTATATCGCGGGCGCGGTGCAGCCCACGGGCTATCTGCTCGCCGCGTTCAGCGCGGCGGACGTTCAGATGTTCTATGTGATCGAAGCCGCCAAAATGGGCGGGCTGCTCACCGATTTTCCGGCGCTCACCGCCTATCTCGACCGGCTCGAGGCGCGGCCGGCCTTTCAGGTGGCGCTGGCAAAGGGCGGCCCCGTGGCGCTGCCGCGGGGTTGAGCTCCGGCCGAGCGCTCTTGCATCGGCCCGTGGCTTTGCGCAGAGTTTGGGCATGAGCCATATCACCACCCGCCTCGGCCCGCCGCCGATCGATCCTCCCAATGCGCGCAGGAGCCCGGCGGCGCGGCACAAGGGCCCGGGGGGACCGCCCTCGTTGCGCCTGGCCGATATCGGCGTGCAGGTGAGCAAGCGACTGGGCGAGACTCCCGGGGTCCAGAAGCTCCCGATTTCCAAGATGGACTTGTTCGTCCGCCCCGATTTCCTGAGCGCTGCCGAATGCGACGGGCTGATCGCGATGATCGATCAGGATGCGCAGCCCAGCGCGCTTTTTTCCGATGGCGGGGACCGTGCGTTTCGCACCAGTTACTCGTGCAACGTCGATCGCTGGGACGCCCGCGTGCTGGAGATCGACACGCGGATCTGCGCGCTCACCGGAATCGATCCGCGCCATGGCGAGACGATCCAAGGCCAGCGCTATGAGGTGGGGCAGCAGTTCAAGGGGCATCACGATTTCTTCCATGTCTCGCAATCCTATTGGGCCGATATGGAGGCGCGTGGCGGGCAGCGTAGCTGGACGGTGATGATCTATCTCAATCAGCCCGCGCAGGGCGGCGAGACGCATTTCGCCAATGCCGGGGTGACGATCGCGCCGCGCGTGGGGCTGCTCCTGGCCTGGAACAATTGCGGCGCGGACGGCGCACCCAATCTGGATACGATGCATGCCGGCCTGCCGGTCATCGCGGGAACCAAATATATCGTGACCAAATGGTATCGCGAGCGCCTCTGGGTCTGAGCGCGCCCCTCCCCGCCGTTACATTTTGCGACACAGGCTTTCGCTTGCCTGACAATCGCATTCCCGGATCGTTCAGGCCGACTCGCGCATTTTCCCTTTATCGGCACTGCTTCTCAAGGGCGGGCCGGGAAACAAGGAGCTTGTCATGCGTAAAATGATCATCATCGCCCTGATGACCGCGACCGCGGTGCCGTCCGCCGCCATGGCGCAATCGAACGGCGAATTGCGGCGCGATCGCCAGGATATCCGCCAGGAGCAGCGCGAGCTGAACCAGGCCGTGCGCCGCGGCGACCGGCGCGACATTCGCAGCGAGGCGCGCGACGTGCGCGAGGCGCGGCAGGAATATCGCGAGGACCGCCAGGATCGCAACCGCAATTGGGGCCGCGACGACTGGCGCGGTTATCGCGAGCAGAATCGCGGCATCTACGCCCGCGGCAATTGGCGTGCGCCCTGGCGCTATCAGACCTTCCGCCCCGGCGCGCGGATTGGCGCAGGCTATTACGGCCAGCGGTACTGGATTGCCGATCCCTGGCGCTATCGCCTGCCCAATCCGGGTCGCTACCAGCGCTGGGTGCGCAATTATGACGATGTGCTGCTGATCGATACGCGGCGCGGGATCGTCATCGACGTGATCCGCAGCTTCTACCGCTAAGGCAGGGCTGCATGGGCGGCGGCTCCGGAATGTCCGGAGCCGCTTGCCGATCGACTTGGACTGTTATACTCCGGCAACACACATCGTCTTGCGGAGTTCTTCATGTCGTCCATCCTTCCGAAGCGTGCGCTTCTCCTCCTGTCGGCCGCCCTGCTCTTTCCTTCGGTGCCGGTTCTCGCCCAGCCCGCGCCAGCCGCCGCCGTGCAGGCGCCCGACGCCCGGCTCAAGACGCTGTTCGCCGAAAGCGACGAGGCCTCGCTCAAGCGCAATCCGATCAACGCCATCTTCCGCGGCGACCTGCGCTATGCGGATCATCTGGGTGACTATCTGAGCGACGCCTATTTCGACGCCGAACGCGCCGCCAACGAATCCGATCTCCAGCGGCTGAAGGCGATCGATCGCGCCACGCTCACCCCGACCGATCAGATCGCTTATGACGTCTTCGAATGGCAGGCGAAGAACAATCTCAAGGGCCTGACTCCCGAGATCATCGCGCTGACCGTGGTGCGGCCGATCGATCATTTCTTCGGCTTCCACACCTTTTATCCCGGCTTTGCCTCGGGCACCGGTGCCGCGCCGTTCAAGACGCTGCTGGACTATGAGAACAACCTCAAGCGCCATGCGGAATATGTCACGCTGCTGGACGCGGCGATCGTGCGCTTCCGTCAGGGGATGAAGACCGGGATCGTCCAGCCCAAATTGATCGTGGCCAACATGATCGAGCAGTTCGACACCCAGATCGCGCAAGGAATCGATGACTCGCCCTTCTATGGCCCGGTCAAGAAATTCCCCGAGGGCATTTCGGCCGCCGATCAGGCACGGCTCACGGCCGCCTATCGCAAGATGATCGGCGAGCAGATCCAGCCCGCCAATGTGCGGATGCGCGATTTCCTGAAGAACGAATATCTGCCGGTGTCGCGCGAGGGCGTGGGGCTGGTCCACATGAAGGGCGGCACCAAACTCTATAATCTGCTGATCGAGCAGACCACGACGCTGCCCTATACGGCAGATCAGGTGCATCAATTGGGGCTTTCGGAGGTCAAGCGCATCAAGACCGAGATGGAGGCGATCCGCAAGCAGGTGGGCTTCCAGGGGACGCTGCCGGAATTCTTCGAACATCTGCGCACCGATCCGCAGTTCAAGCCCAAGACCAAGCAGCAATTGGTGGATGGCTATTATGCCATCGGCAAGCGCGTGGACGCCGCGATCGGCCGTCAATTCTCCACCATCCCAAAGACCCCGCTGGAAATCCGCTTCTACGAGGAATGGCGCGAAAAGGCGCAGGCCGGCGGCTCCTATGAATCCGGTCTCTATGACGCCAAGGATCCCAAGCGCACGCGCCCGGGGATATTCTATTTCAACACCTATGATCTCCCCTCGCGCACGCTGCCGGGGATGGAGACCTTGTTCCTCCACGAGGGGGCGCCTGGGCATCATTTCCAGATCAGCCTGGCGCAGGAGAATGAGGAACTCCCCGCCTTCATGCGCTATGGCGGCAATACCGCCTATGTCGAGGGCTGGGGCCTCTATGCGGAATCGCTGTGGAAGGAACTCGGCATGGAGACCGATCCCTATCAGCGCTTCGGCGGGCTGGACGACGAGATGCTGCGCGCGATGCGGCTGGTGGTGGACAGCGGCATCCATGCCAAGGGCTGGACCCGCGACCAGGCTATCAAATATATGCTCGACAATTCGAGCATGGGGAAGACCGATGCCACCGCGGAAGTGGAGCGCTATATCGCCATTCCCAGCCAGGCCCTGGCGTATAAGGTGGGCGCGCTGACCATCCAGCGGCTCAAGGCCAAGGCGCAGCAGGATCTCGGCGCGAAATTCGATCCGCGGGCCTTCCATGCCCAGGTGCTGATGACCGGTGCGCTGCCGATGACGGTGCTGGAAAAGAAGATCGACGACTGGATCGCGTCGCAGAAATAGACGTCTCCCCCCTATGGCCGCGCCGCGATACACAGGGGCGCGGCCGATGCCGTTCCATCACGCGGTGACATCAGTCCGAAAGGGGAGGGACTGCGGGGGGAACGCGCCGATGCCGCTTTGGTTCATCCCCCGGTTGTTTTGGGGAATCGGGCGCGGGGTGCCAATCCGAATGGGCATCACTGGATCAGATTGGCAGCACCATGATGTCGTCGGTGAAACCGGTATCGCCGACCATGAACCGCTGCGTCCCGATCCGTGCAAAGCCGATCCGCTCGTAAAAGCGCCGCGCACGCACATTCGCTTCGTACACGCACAGATACAGCCGGTCCGCGCCGCGCGCCTTCGCCTCGGCGATCACCGCCACCACCAATTGCTGGCCCAGCCCCGCGCCCTGCCATCCGCTCAGCGCATAGAGGCGCTTGAGCTCCAGCCCGCCCGGCGCCACGGCGATGTCCAGCGCGGGCGGGGTCATCATCGCATAGCCGATGGGCGCGCCCAGAGGGGTCTCCATCAGCCACAGCGCATATCCGGGATCGGCGGTCCAGGCCGCGTAGCGCTCCTCCGAATGCTGATTGCGGCAATGCGCCATCAATGCGTCGCCGGGATGATCGTGCGCAAATGCGGTGAGGAAGGTCGCCTGGCCCAGCAGGGCGAGCTTGGCGGCATCCCCCGGCCCCGCGCGGCGCAGCACGGGCGCGGCGTCAGTCATCGGGCGCCAGCGCCGGATTCAGGTCACGCGGCCGCACCAGCCGGGTCAGCCGCCCGCCGCCGTTTTTGACGTCCGTCCAATGATCCACGTCGAATGCCAGTTCGGCCAGCGCCGCGGTCGGGAATTTCTCCTCTACCGCATCGCGCTGCGCGTCCCCCGTCCGATCGGGCACCAGCAACAGGATCAAATCCTCCAGCCCGGGATTATGGCCGCACATCAGCACCCGCTCCGCGCCATCGGGCGCTTCATGGACCAGATCGAGCAGGGTGACGCACGAGGCGAGATACACGCGGCGATCCCAATTGGGATGCAGGCTGCGGCCCAGCCCCTCACAGAGAAAGTCCAGCGTCTCGGTACAGCGCACCGCGGGCGAGGAGATGACATGGTCATAGTCCAGCCCCGCGTCCTTCATATAATCGCCGATCAGCCGCGCGCCCGCGATCCCGCGCGCATTCAGCGCCCGATCGAAATCGCGCGCGACGGGATCGTCCCAGCTCGATTTGGCGTGGCGCAGCAGCGTGAGGGTCTTCATTGGGTCTCCGGAAACAGGGCGCTTGCGGTTTCATGCCTCGTTTCGATGACGGAAGAAAGACGCTGTTTCACCCGGCGCACCGCCTCGTCCAGCGTCACCCGCGCGATCGGCGTGCCGAGCGGAAAGGCGGTGAGCAGCCGCGAGGGCATGGCGGAGGAGAGCATGACGAACATGCCGCGATCGTCCGCGCGGCGGATCAGCCGGCCAAAGGCCTGCGCCATGCGCGCGCGGATCAGCCGGTCGTCATAGGCGCTGCCGCCCCCGGCCAGCCGCCGCGCCGCATGGAGCACGGTGGGCTTGGGCCAGGGGACGCCCTCCATCACCACCAGCCTCAGCGAATCGCCCGGCACGTCCACCCCGTCGCGCAGCGCGTCGGTGCCCAGCAGCGAAGCGCGGGGATCGTCGCGAAAAATGTCGATCAGCGTGCCGGTGTCCATCGGATCGACATGCTGGGCATAAAGCGGCAGGCCTTCGCGGGCGAGGCGATCGGCGATGCGGGCATGCACCGCGCGCAGCCGCCGGATCGCGGTGAACAGGCCCAATGTGCCACCCTGGGCGGCCAGGATCAGCCGGCCATAGGCGCCCGCCATCTGCGCTATATCGCCCTTCTTGACGTCGGTGACGATCAGCACCTCGGCCTGGTTGGCATAATCGAACGGACTGGGCGCCTCAAAGCGGGTGGCGGCGCGCGCCAGATGATGCGCCCCGCTGCGCGCCTCGGCATTCTCCCAATCGCCGCCGCCCTTCAGCGTGGCCGAGGTGATCAGCACGCCGTGGGCGGGCTTGAGCACCACTTCGGCGACCGGGCGGGTGGGATCCAGCCAGTGGCGGTGGAGCCCGATGTCATATTCGCGCCCCTCGATCCGATCGACCGCCAGCCAGTCCACGAACGCCGCATCGGCCGGCCCGCCGATACGCGACAGCAAAGCCAGCCAGCCGGCCAGCGTATCGGTGCGCCAGCCCAGGCTCGCGATCGCACCCTCGATCCGCGCGCGCGCCTGCGCATCCATCCAGTCGGGATTGTCCTCCATCACCGCTTCTAGCCTTTTGCCCAGCGTGAGCAGCGGCCGTAGCAGCGCATCCAGTGCCTGGACCGCATCCTGCGCGGCGCTTACCAGCGCGCCATCGGGCTCCGCCATCTCGGTCTCCAGCCCATAGCCGGCATCCTCGGCGCCGCCGCGCGCATACACCGTGCCGCGCACCGCGCCGAGCAATGCCTCCAGCGGGCCAAAGGGCATCCCCTCGTTTATCCGCTGCAGCCAGCCGTCGGCGGGGAGCGATTGTGCCGCCTGGACCGCGGCACCGATCGCCGCCCCGCCCTCGGCATCATAGCTCGCCACGTCGGAAAGGCGCGCGGCAAGGCCGCGGCGGCGGCCCTTGGAGCCGCTTTCCGGGCC
>Ga0247812_10001752_pt1 | contig 12229 bp, 10 predicted proteins | sample UWRJL149409B1_FD_178011 | JGI IMG/M metagenome (GOLD analysis project Ga0247812, IMG submission 178011) | Plant litter microbial communities from Arlington Agricultural Research Station in Wisconsin, United States - UWRJ-L149-409B-1 | ecosystem: Environmental > Terrestrial > Plant litter >...
GACTTGAGCATTTTTCTTGATGTAAATCCTTTAAAGTCTCTTATTATGCCAGAAGGATCTCCGTTTCCGGATCTAAAAATTAAATGAATATGGCTGGGCATAATACAATATCCATAAATTTCTATTCCTTTATTTTTTCGGCAGTAATCTAATGATTCAACTATATTTTGGAAATACTCATCTCTTGTAAATACATCTATCCAATAGACAGTAGCAAAACTGATAAAGTAAGCTCCGGTCTTGTCTCCAAATTTGTATTTTCTGCTCATTATTATATTTTGAGCTAATGTAAGAAATACTTTTCATTAATTAGAAGGGTGCTCACACAAGCAACAATTTTTTTTCAAATAAATTTTCTTTCATTTTTGCTGGCGCGAGCATCTTGCTCGTGCAATTATGGTCTTTCTATATTTCTAAAACTTTGTAATTAAATATTGATTTGGATTGTGTTCACGAGCGGGACTCTCGCGCCAGTGAGGGGCTCGCTTCTACATATTAATTTTTTAGCATTTTGCTGGCGCGAGCATCTTACTCTTGCAATTATGGACTTTCTATATTTTAAAACTTTGTAATTAAGTATTGATTTGGATTGTGTTCACGAGCGGGACGCTCGCGCTAGCATATAATTTTAAAATAATTTTTCTTTTTTTGCTGGCGCGAGCATCTTGCTCGTGCAATTATGGTCTTCTATATTTTTAAAACCTTGTAATCGAATATTTATTTTGATTGTCTTCACGATCGGGACGCTCGCACCAGCGAGGGGAAAAATTAATTAACATATACTCGGAAAGCTTTGTTTTGAGATATTGTATATTGAAAAAAAAATTTAAGTTCATTTAGTAAAAAAATTAGCTGATTGGGATTCCCATCAAAAAACTCGATATCTGAAAAGGCCAAAACTTTTAAATAATCCGAATTTGTTTCATATAAATCAACAAAATTAGAATTGCCACCGTATTTAGAAATCAAATTTTTTGACTCACTATTTAGATTATTTATTAATTCAGAATCAATAAAAGAAATAACTTCATTAATTTCTGAAATTACAAAATGTGCTTCATCATTATCACTTGTAATATTTGCTAAGGGAATTCCATATTCAATTCTATAACTCCATTCAGATATTGTAGCATTTATTAATTTTTTTCCTTTAATTGGATCTATTTGTTTAGCATAATACATTAATAAAGCATATGTGCCAAAATCGAATGTTAATTCTTGATCATTTAATTCAAAAATTTTAACTCTTCTTCTTACCATGATTACAGTTTTTTGCACGAGCGGGACGCTCGCGCCAGCGTGGGGAGTTGTAAATCTATTTTAGGATTAAGTATAAATATGTAAACTTTTTTCAGGACGAGACACAGTTTGCACCAGCGGGACGCTCGCGCCACCGTGGGGGGAGGTTTTTTAGCTATTAATTTTCTCTTTCAAAACCATCAAATTAATTGGATAAACTATATTTAATATTAAAATTAAGTAAGAAAGATATAATAATATTTTATCATCAGAATCTAAATCTCCGTCGTTTGAGTCTGTTAAAAGTGGAGTTATTAGTAGTAAATAAATTAACACAATAAAAATGATGTTTAAAAAACTAACTAATTTTATTTTTCTTGATACTACAATTTTTTTCCAAAATTTTGATAGACTTAAATAAATCAAATTATAAATACTAAAAATAAATAACGCGCTAATCAATATAATTGGTGTTTGTATATTTTCAAGAATTGTTCCTATAAAAGCTAATATTAACATAAAATCAGTTATTAATAATATCATTCCAAAAATCATTTTAATATTTATTAATTCAGAAATGTAATTATTTAATAAATATTTTGATAATAAAAGCAGACAGAAAAGTGAACTAAAAAAAATGAATATGTTCCCTAAATCATCGCCTTCATATAAAATATTTGAATCCTGAATGAAAAAAGAAATAGCAATTAATAAAAATAATAGTATTGTAGTATTTAATTTTTTGTTTTGTAAATTCATTTTACTCTTTTTAATTTATGATTTTTATTTGTTTTAGTAAATATTTTATTCTTTTGCTATTTCGCTATCGTTAATGAATTGCTTGTTATTGATATTAAAATTATCGTTCTTCGAAATGTTCTTCTCACCCTGCGTAATTCTCTGTTGCGCAGCTTTTCATGAGAACACTTCGTAGTTCGCGTTTATATTTTCTCAAGATTAAATTTTTCTTTACTTAACTCAAAATCACTTAAATCATAATACAATTTTCCATTGAGAGAAATTACAAATCCTGGTCTGAAATAAAATTTTGATCCTGATTCAGTTTCTATCTTCAAGATTACTCTCCATAATTTATATGTTTCTTTACTTTTCAAGATAGTTGACTGCATATCTTGAGCATCCTTTTCTTCTCTAATATAAATTGTATCAGTTTCTATTGATCTTATTTTAGAATCTAATGAATTTTTAAATTGGTATATTATTCCGCTTAACCTACTAATTTCAGCAGATTTTGCTTTTTCATAATTTTCGTTACTTATTTTTATAAATTCATCAGGAGATTTTGGATTGTCTTCGCTCTTAAGGTATTTTAAAAAGCCATATCGTCCGGAGATTTCTCCATTCATTTGTTTATTGTATAAGCTTATTGAATCTTGCTTTATTATATCTTCAGTTGCACTTTTTGCAAAATCACTAACATTATTTTTAGATATTTCACAAGAAAAAGAAACAATGACTATAAAAATCATGGATACTATTTTTAATTTTTTAATTGTTTTCATTATTCTTAATTTATGTTTTGTTTTTAGACAATTTACTGCAAACTTTCTCGAATTTCTAGCTTTTTGCAACTTATGAAAATGAGTATTTTTGCTTTACGAATATATAATTAAAAACGGTAATTCCACTAAATTGTAAATAATTACAGTATGGTGTTAACTATAGTTTTTTCAGTCATATAAAAATCCCAGCTATTAGAAATCTTCTTTTCAGCATTGCCAAATTTATTTGTGTTTATTGCCGTTTAAAAACGTTTTTGTTAAAAGTCGGGAGACTTTTTAGAGATTTAGGATTATAATAGCATTAAAAAAGCTGCGCAAAGTCAGAGATATTTGCGCAGCTTTTCATCAGAATACTTCGTAGAGCGGGGAAGAATGATATTTTGAAATTAGTTTTCCTAATCTATATTTAATTGCTATTTCCCTGTTGCTGTCGCGAGCATCTTGCTCGTGCAATTATGGACTTTCTATATTTTTTAAAACTTTGTAATTAAATATTGATTTTGATTGTGTTCACGAGCGGGAACACAATCAAAATTAATTGATGTCAATTTCTAAAACAGTTTGATCATTATCACCATAATTTCTTGCAGAGCTATATTTCCAATCTATCGGATTATTTACAAAACCTGTTTCAAGTGGATTGTTATGAATATAATTTAGTTTTTGCTCAAAAACCTTCAATGACCAAATTTCAATAGGTTTATTATTTTGCTGCCAGAATTGTCTGTTTTTCACATTACTGTTTTTCTTTCCGGCTCTCTCGAGCATCCAAAGCATCCATTCTTTTCGGCTTTCTTGTTGGTTTTCTTCGATTGTCTTGAGCATTTTTCTTGATGTAAATCCTTTAAAGTCTCTTATTATGCCAGAAGGATCTCCGTTTTCAGACCTAAAAATTAAATGAATATGGCTTGGCATAATACAATATCCATATATTTCCATTCCTTTATTTTTTCGGCAGTAATCTAATGATTCAACTATATTTTGGAAATACTCATCTCTTGTAAGTACATCTATCCAATAAACGGTAGCAAAACTGATAAAGTAAGCTCCGGTATTGTCTACAAATTTGTATTTTCTGCTCATTATTATATTTTGAGCTAATGTAAGAAATACTTTGCGTTCCGAGCAAGATACTCGCTTCTACATATTAATTTTTCAGCATTTTGCTGGTCTTTCTATATTTTAAAACTTTGTAATTAAATATTGATTTGTATTGTGTTCACGAGGGACACTCGCGCCAACGGGGGAAGAATAATATTTTGAAATTAGTTTTCCTAATCTATATTTAATTGCTATTTCCTTGTTGCTGGCGCGAGAATCTTGCTCGTGCAATATGGACTTTATATTTTTAAAACTTTGTAATTAAAGTATTGATTTGGATTGGGTTCACGAGCGAGACGCTCGCGCCAGCGTGGGGGGGGCAGGGTTCTACTAAATCAATTCTTTATATTTTCCGCTTTCTAAATAATCCATTAATTTTATCAATATTTCATAGTAGGGAATTAAATCATCTCTTTCTCGTTTGTAAATTGCATCAGATATCCTAAGTTTATACATTGTTGTAAATTCATTATATTTATTATGATTGTTACACAATTTCATAATAATAATAGCTTTAAAATAAGTGTTTTCAAGAAAAATTTTATTCCATTCAGACCATTCTTGTTTTTCAATAATTTTGTCATTTATATCTTGTAATGTCGAAAAATTCTCAAAAAATGAGAAATGATGTTGTTTAATAAACGAATTACATTCTTTAGCTATTCTTACTATATTATTTATCAATAATTCTTTATTGTAATATAAATTACTATATATAGTTCCAACTTCAGCTGGTGGAGAATATATGTTTGATAGAGTTGGCTCGTTTATTAAAAAAAAATCAATAGCATTATATGCTTTTTCAAAATTGTAATTATTAGGTATGAAAATCTCTAAAATTCCCTCTACTTTTTTAAATCGTATAGAAGATTTATAGACTTCTTTAGCTATTGTTATTGGATCATAATCTCGATAATCATATCCATAACTATAATTTATAATATCAATTTTTGTGTCAGATTCTCTGTAAAAAATACCGATATCATTATTTTCTACATATTTTAAATGACTAAATTTGAATTCATCTAGCTTGATATTATCAGTGATCAAATCATCTATTTTTTCTAAAATTTCCATATTAATACTTATTTTATATCACCAAAATCCTTTTTACCTAATCCAAAGTAAAGGCAAATGTTTCTGACTTTGTTCTTCGAAGTCTCCGCACCTTTGCGTGCACGAGCGGGACGCCAGCGCCAGCGTGGGGAGTACTTTATTTAATTTCTAAATCTTTAATCCATTTGTCGCCTGGAAATATTTGTTTCCAACATTTAATAATTTCAGTTTTGTTTTCAGGATTACTTCCAATTAATCTAATAATTTCTTTTTTCGATGCCATTTCATAAGTATCTAATATACCTAACGAATCAGGATTAAAAGATTTAGAAAAATCTTTAGGTAATTCATTTGGAAAGATTTTTATTAACATATTAGCTCTTTCACGAGCTTCATAAGCATCGCTAGTATTGAATATAATTTCTGCAGCCTTGAGTTTAAACTGATTCTTTTCGGTCTTATCTTGTATATGAATACCATAAACGATTGTCAATATAACTCCGAATAATGGGAAAGTTCCAATTAAAATAGTCCACAACTGTTTTGATTTTTCTATTTTTAATTTTTCAGTTTCAATAATAAGCTTTTGATTTTCAATTTCTAATCGTTTTAACTCAATATTTTTATTATCTGTTTTTTCAATTTGTGCTTCTTTTTTCATGAATATTATTAAAATATTTTAGATTTTCTATTATAATAGGGATGAAAGGTCTAGATTAATGCTTTCATTCATAAATTTCTTAAGTTTTTTTGAATTTCCTAGTTTGTAGGACAGTATAACTGTAAGATTACGCACCAGCGATGTATTACAGCTTTTCATTAGAACACTTCGTAGAGCAGGTGTTTCAAAGTTTGAAATTTCAACTCTTTTAAGTTGTTGGTTTAGCTTTAACATTTTTAATTTATACTGTTTATAATTCTACCCTCTGGTGCTCGTTTGCAACGATTACCTGTTATTTATGAAAACAGAATAAAGCGTTTGCAACGCGGCTTTTCAGATAGATTGCCTATAATAAGGTTTATAAGAAACTTTTGTTTTAATAGCCGCGTTACAAACGCTACAATATATCTTTTAATTTATGTAGGTACTCGTTGCAAACGAGCACCAGGGCTAAGATAGCATATAATTTTCAGCATTTTGCTGGCGCGAGCATCTTGCTCGTGCAATTATGGTCTTTCTATATTTAAAACTTTGTAATTAAATATTGATCTGGATTGTATTCACGAGCGGGACGCTCGCGCCAGCGTGGGGCAGCTTTTCATGAGACATTTCGTAGAGCAGTATTAATTCCATTTTTAAAGATTGATGTTAAGTTTTTTCGCTAAATCTTTTACTAATACTCCAGCGTTATAATATTCTAAAACCCCAACAACGGTTTTACAATTTATGCATCTAATAAATACAATTTTAAATTTTGATCCTACTGGTTCTTCAATTGCAGTTTCAAATCCAGTTTTTTGGCAATGTGGACATTTTGAGGTTGGATAAGACATAAATATTTTGTTTTAAAGTTAGAGACATTTGCGTAGCTTTTTATGAGAAAACTTCGTAGAGCAGGGAACACTTCGGAGCGGGGGATTCATCAATTTTTATTAATAAATTCATCTCTTATTTTCTTAAACTCATCAAAGTCAGATTTTAATTCTGCCATTGTAGGGTCATTATGAATTTCAGTCGGATTACTATGACCCTTTATGTAACCACAACAACGTTCAAATATTTCATTAAGTTTGTCTTTGTGAGTATTGAGAATATTGCCATCAACTTTCACAAATGATGTTAAAGCGATATTCTTTTGGTAACGTTTTACTGTACCTTGAAAAATTTCATGTTCTACACATAATTCAATTGAAGAGCGTAAATATCCATAACCATCTTCTGCTATATCGGCCTCAGCTTTATCTTTGGGCGTGTTGTTAATTAGACCATTTATTTTTTTGATATAACTACTTACTGCATTAATCTCCTCTTCTGCTTCTGTAATAAACCCAGTCTCGTCAAATTCATTTTTTGAGTTATAAAATTTAGTTTCGAGTGACTTAAAAAATGGCTGTCTGCTGAAATACAATAAACTATTAAATAATAAAACGCTATGAGTAAAAATCACAACTTGTCTTTCATTGGACAACTTTAAAAGCCTTCTTGCAACATCGTCAATAATATTGTGATCTAAGCTATTTACGGGGTCATCAAAAATTACTGGTGCTTTAATGTTGTCAAGTTGTAATTCCGTTAAAAACTCTGCTAAAGCTATTGCTTTTTGTTCACCTTCACTCAGAATATCAATTAATGAATGAGTTTTTATTCTATGAGAAACTTTTGAATTTCCCCTATCTGTTCCAAAACTCAAATCAATATTGATATGTGCTTTGCGAAATGCTTTTAATTCATTTCTAAAAAGAGCATCAAAATTTGATTTTACCAAAGAATCTCTTGCTTCAGTTGTCTTTCTGCTAATTGAAGAGGTATTAAAGCTATTGGTATTTGAATTTAGTTTTGAAACGATTTTATGGTTTGCAATAGCTAACTTTACATCACTAATTTTGGATTTAAGTAATTTTCTATCTTTCAATTCAGCAATCTTGTTTTTTAGCTCAGTTTCTTTTGCTCCAAGATTTGCAAGTAATTCCTGTTTTATTTTTAGATTTGAATTAATACTTTCTTTTTTGTCGGATAGAAATTTCGAATACTTGTTGTAGTCAAAGTTGAAAATAGAACCACCAATTACTTTATCAGAAATAAAAGTTGTCTTTAATTCACCAACTTCTTTGTTGTATTCGACTAATTCTAAGGGTTGAATTGGTTTTTGCTCGCTATCTAATCCAAATGTAGTTTGGTTTAAAGTCAGAGCGACATCAATCTGTAAAACTTGATTTATTAAATTAGATTTTTTTTGTTTTAAGGCTGATAAATTTTCTTGAGTTTTATCATTAAGCAGATTTCGATAACTAGTAATTAGTTCTCTTGCAGATGTGTCTAAGGGCTGTAAACAGTAAACACAATTTTCGTTTTCTACTGGATACTCATTCTTATTGAGAATTTTTATATAGTTTTCCGCAGATTTTATGAATGATTGAAACTGTTCGGTTTCATAAAATGCAATTCCATTTGATTCAGCAATTTCCTTTATACCAGTTTGTGTTTTACTTTCTAACTCTTTAATTCCATTATTTAAATTTATCAATGCTTGCCAATTTGTAGAATTTAGATTAGTTTGAGCAGTTTCAATTTTAATAATTATTTTTTCGAGTTCACTTGATGATAAACTTAAATTTTGGATGTCTAATTGAATAAGATTCTTGTTTAATTTGGATAATTCTGTTTCGTTTGATTTAAGTTCGTCTTCTTCTTTTATTTCAAAACTCGAAAGTTCTAAAAGTTTAGCTTCTGTTGAGCTCGAATTCAATGTTGTAGTAAAAATATGTTGTGGAGTGCCAGGCGTTAATGAAATAGTCCAAGCTAATACTGTCGGATGCAAAGCAATTTTTGCACTTAGTAATCTTGAAAGTTCGTTTAGTTCAGTTGTTATAATATTAAATAAATGAAAGCCAATTGGAGAAACTATAAGCTGTCTATCGGAAAGGGAAATCTGTACACAATTGTTATTGAAAACAGATATATTTTCAAGGTCATCGTTTTTATTTATGCCATCCCAAATAAATGGAGGTTTGTCGTCTCCGTTTGATTTATATTTTATGGTCGCAGTCTTTGCAATAGCTGCTCCAAAAATATTTGATAAGATTTTGTTATTGCTATCGTAGCTAAATCCTAATGTTTTTAAAATTCTTCCATAACCTGTTTTTCCAGTTCCATTTTCTCCAAATATTACCGTTAGATTTTTCTTGAAAGTTATTGTTTGATTCTTAGCTAATTTATTTACACCAGTTACGTCAGAAAGTGATGTTAGCTCTATTTGTTTACTTGTTGGTATATAAGTTGGCTTAACAATTGTCAATCCTGGTAAACCCTTATGTAGACTAATTGATTGTAAAAAATAATTAAATACTATTTGCCTATCTGCATTTGACAACTCACTTTCTGTACCAACAATTTTGCTAATAAGAAGTTTGCTCCAATCGCCATTGCTTTCAGCCCATTCCCAAAGAAAGTCTACAATTTCTTTTTTTGTTGTTGTTGTTGATGCCATTATTATTTTAGTTTTATTTTAAAAGGTTAGCGATTAAGTAGAAACTAAATAATATATTCGGAAAAAAAACTTACGCAATCAATTTCTTAAGAGTAGATAAAACTTAAAGTTTACCAAATATTATCATTTATTCAATTTTTTTTTCAAAAGTAAGTTGTCTTATCGGATAAAATTTACGGAAAACCATATTGTACTATATTAATTCAAAACAAGTGTAGGAATAAATATAATAAATCTACCAAGTACTTATACCTGATTTATTCCTCATAAACCTAAACACCTAGCCCTGATAGAAGTGAAAATCCTTTTGTGCCGGGGTTCGGCACAAAAGATTGTAACGTATAGCAGGAACCAGCTCCTATAAAAAATGCTGCAAAACCTAAGTCTTACAGCACTTTCGAACAAATCAATAATTAATTAAATGAGTACAGGTTATTCGTTTATGACATCGCCTTCCTTAATTTCTTCGCTGGCGATTTTTATCAGTCGGTCTTTGCGGTTCAAATCACCGAATATTTCGATTTTATCTTCGATTTCCCTTCCTTTTTTTACATCGACTCTTGTGGCTTTGTGGTTCAGGACTTTAATCACAAACAAACCTTCGGCAGAACTCACCAAAGCCGATTTTGGCACTACAAATGTGCTGTCTTTTGCGTTAAGCGGCAATAGGACTTCGGCTACCATTCCGGGTAATAAATTTCCTTTGGTGTTGTGAACGTCCATTTCGACACGTTCAGAACGCAGTTTTAAATCTAAAGCGCCGGACATTCTCGTGATTGTCGCTTTAAAAGTTTCCGGCAATGATCTTACGTTGAAACTCATTTCGTCGCCGTTGTGTAAATAGCCGGTGTACAATTCGGGAACAGAAACCGCCAGACGCAATTTGTTTTGCTGCTGAATCGTCAATAATGGCGAACTTGAACTAGGGCCAACAAAGGTTCCTAAATTCACGTTTCTGGATGCCACAACACCATCAAAAGGCGCACGGATTTCAAGATAACCTCTCATAATCGACACTTCTTTATGAGCCGCAACGGCTGCCTGATATTGTGCGTAATCAGAGTTTTTCTTTCCGCTTGCCATTTCGAGATCATTTTTAGAAATCGTTCCTTCGACCTTGCTTGTTTCGTACAAACGGTTGTAGGTGCTTTTGCTGGTCGCGTAAATCGCTTCCATCGATCTTAATCTCGATTGGGCTGCCGCCAGCTGTGAACTTATTTCCGGTGCTTCCAAAACGATCAAAAGCTGTCCTTTGGTTACTTTGGAACCAATATCTACTTTTAGTGTTTTGACGAAACTGCTCACTTTGGCATACAAATCCACTTGTTGAAAACCGGTTAATTCGGCAGGCAAACGCAATTCGGTGGTCAGTTTTTCTTTTTCTAAAAGAAAGGTTTCTGTTTTAGGTTCGATTGCTGCCGTAACCACTTCTTCTTTCTTATTATTACAACTACTTAGAAGAAATACAGCAACAAAAAATAATGCGGTTGGTTGTATAATTTTATTTTTCATTTTTTGGATTTATTGATGAGATATAATGGATGCTTTCTTCGTCTTCAGGATCTAAAGAAACAGATTGTGTTGTGGTATGTTCCTGCGCCCAGGCAAAAATTAACGGCAAGATTAATAATACGGCAAAGGTCGAAAATAACAGTCCGCCAATAACGGCTCTACCTAACGGAGAAACCTGATCGCCTCCTTCGCCGTGGCCAATCGCCATAGGTAACATTCCCGCAATCATCGCCACCGAAGTCATGATAATTGGACGAAGACGCAGTGCCGCAGCTTCACGAGCCGACTCTAAGGCGTTTCCGTTTATTTTTCGCAATTGTTCGGCATTGGTAACTAATAATACAGCGTTCGCAATCGAAACCCCAACCGACATGATGATCCCCATATACGATTGTAAGTTTAGGGTTGAACCGGTAATGGTCAGCATTAATAACGCTCCTAAAACTACCGCCGGAACTGTGGTTAAAATAACCAGAGAAACCTTGAATGACTGGAAATTAGCGGCCAACATTAAGAAGATTACAAAGATGGCAACCAATAATCCTACTTGTAAACTACTTAATGTTTCTTCCAATACTTTACTCAGTCCAATTGGCGTGACAAACAAGCCACGTGGTAATTCGCCTAATGAACTGATAGTTGCAGCCACATCTTTAGTCGCCGTCCCCAAATCGGTTTGATTGATGTTTGCTGTAACTGTAATGTATGGCATTGCCCCTAAATTGTCATTTTCACCGCTTACAAAGCCGGGTGTAATTTTGGCTACGTCACTTAAAACAGGACGCAGCGAGTTTTTCAATACCGGAATTTCTCCCATATCGGTTTTGCTTTTCATTTGGTTCAACGGAACCTGAACCTGAACATTCACCGAAAGACCTGATTTTTCATCGATCCACGTATTTTTTTCCGTATATCGTGACGATGAGGTCGAAGCAATCAGGGAACGCGAAATATCATTCATGTCCACACCTAATTCGGCAGCACGGGTTCTGTCAATATCTATGTTCATTGCCGGATAATGAATCGGCTGACCAATCTGCACATCACGGAAATAATCTATTTTCTGTAGTTTTTCTACAATCTGATTCGCATATAATTCATTTCGTTTCTTGTCTTTCCCTGCAATTCGGATTTCGATTGGAGTAGGAGAGCCCTGACTTAAAACCTTATCTGTTAATTCGATCGGTTCGAAAGTTAGTCTCACATCTGGCAGCACCTTTTTTATTCTCGCCCTGAATTCATCTTTAAAATCATCCATATCGGCATGATAATCTTTTAAACTCACCTGAAATACCGCTTCATGCGAACCTGCCATAAACAGATAAATCGGGTTAATGGAGAACAAAGATGGATGCTGACCCACATATACAGACGAAATTCCGATGTGTTCATTACCAACTATTTTCTTCAGTTCTTTCAATACCAAAATGGCTTTTTCTTCGGTACGTTCCAAACGGGTTCCGTCGGGAGCACGCATTCTCAGCTGAAACTGACTAGAATTTACTTTCGGAAAAACATCTTTTCCTATAAACGTTAAGAAGACTACAGCAAGAACCGTAATTCCAATTAAATACGTTAAACCAGCTATTTTTTTGTATGGAAAAAGTCTGTCCAACGTTCTCATAAATCGGATTCGGAATCGCTCGAAAG
>Ga0247812_10001756_pt1 | contig 12218 bp, 12 predicted proteins | sample UWRJL149409B1_FD_178011 | JGI IMG/M metagenome (GOLD analysis project Ga0247812, IMG submission 178011) | Plant litter microbial communities from Arlington Agricultural Research Station in Wisconsin, United States - UWRJ-L149-409B-1 | ecosystem: Environmental > Terrestrial > Plant litter >...
ATCATTCCCGCCTGCTTTAGGCCAAGAATATATGGCCATTGCAGTTCCTAGGAAGATCATGCCGGTGTCAATGGTTTCATCAGCCGGAGTGTTCGCAACCGCAATGGCTTTGATAGTCTGGAAATCCGTTTGGATTCTCTCCATTACTATTCCCACAACACCAAGCAGTTTGGCAATGGCGTCTGCCGGGAAAGCCTCCACTTTACCATCGGGTAGTTTGGTAGACGTCCCATTGACGTACGCCGAGAAGTCGGCTTTAGTCATTCCTACCAAAGAAGGGGGCGTTGCACCCTTCACAAGCTTGTAAATAATGGTAGATGGAATTGCCAAGAGGAGAGAAAACGCGTTGAAGACGGTCAAGCTCCGGCCATTCGTGATTTTCTTCCATAAAGCAGAGAAGATGGGAATTTCGATGGGCTGGTTTCCGATTGAGCGAAATTGAGATAAAGCCAATGAAAGTGCGGTTAGAAAAAGATCTGAAACATTCTGTACCGTATCCAAGGCAGAGTTGATGAGTTGTTGCTGGAGTCTGGCAAACACTTGAGTAGATGTTGTAGCTGGTGTGAATAAATCATTCACATCTTGTCCAATATCAGTAACTAAGTGTTCGACTCCTTGTAAGATGGCGGAGATGCTATTCCAGAGATCCTGGAGGGTGGCGTCCTCTGTTGCAAGGGTTGAAGCGGGTGTTATAGCGCTGGTGGTTCCCATACCACCATATGTAACTTGGTACGACACCCAATTATATCCAACGCCATTATTTGCTGAATCCATGCTGGCTGTTTCATCTGGGTCTTTCGTTTCGGAGCCGGTTGCAGCAGTAACAGGCTCGACCCTGTTTGCGGTATCTTCTTTAAGGCCTCGGATCCATGCCGCTTCTTGCGCTTGAAGTCCTGCGATTTGATCTTGACCGTAGTCGAGACCTGCATTGATGACGGCAACAATGCTATCTGACGTCGTCAGGATATCATCCCAGCTAAAAATGAAGCCGATGAAATCAATCAGAGCTTGAACCCCAACCGTGATCTTCTCAAAGACCCAGCTCATTGCTTTGCCTATAGCCTCCACGCCTTGTAGAACAAAATTGTAGATTATCCCCCCTATTTCCACGATTAGGCTGAGCACTTCACCTGTTCATCGTTAGTTTGAGTTGAAAATCAATCACAAACATGGATATTACCAGCTTTTTGTACGACCCAATTCACAGCATCCTTTGCCTTTTGATATACCCATGGAAAGAATCCCCAACCAGTTCTCCAGTCCCCCAAACTCAACCTCTTCAGGAATCTTGCTTGTGCTACTGGATTTTTTGGCATGCAGCCGCAAAGAATCTCTGGAAGAACTCCAAGCGGGATGTCGATGTTGGGATAGTTTTTCCATTTCTTGAGTTGGCGGGAAGGTCGGCCGGCTACCAGCGACAGGGCATTTAGCTGATTTATGATCTTGGCAGCATTGTCGGCGTCAGCTTGAGGAACTGTTCCAGCCTTTATCAATTGATCTCCTGTTTGAGTTTTGGCGTTCAGGAGATCATTTCCGGACTTGATATTTAAAGACACCAACTTTGCATTCAATTTCGCGTTGGGATTTAATACTTCGGTCGTGATGGTGACTGCTGTTTGTGCTTGTGCTTGGAACTGGTCTACTTGAAATGTAAAAGAAGCCATATCCGCTGTAGAAACAATGATACTGACAACGCCAGAGGTATCGGCTGGGTACCAACGCCCTTCCTGATCTATTGTTGCACTTTCACCATTTGAAAAGGCCTCGACGGAGCCTGACGCTGTAATATGTAACAGAGAATTTGCAACAGGCTGGTTTGGATCGTCCGATTTGGCTATGAAACGAAGTGTGAAGCTGGGGACTTCCATATTGTTCGCAGCTGAAGGCACAAAGAATGGAACTTGCTGCCATATTCCAGTGTCTGATGCGCATTGGAGGAGGGTTAAACTTCCGCTCTGGTCAACAGAAAGCAGAGTGTTGACGTAAAGCTCTCCATTTGGCTCTATTGCTGTCAACATTGTAGATATCTGACCACCTGTTCCATCTTCAAGCAGTTGAATTAGTTGTCCACTGTTAAGTTGTGCCATAGGTGCAGAATAGTAGTTTACACCGTCGGCAATTGTTGTGTACCAAATTGTTAGTAAGTTCGTAGAAGGTGCAATGTGAATATCTTTGAGTCCAAGTGCCGTGTCACCAGTAACGATAGGAGTTCCAACTCCACTTCCAGAAGTGTATTGGTGATAATCAAACTTAGTTATCACATCTCCTCCTACGACCAAGTTCGTATATGCGGTGACTGGGTCGGTATATGAGTCTAAGCACAGTGCTCCTATGATGGAATAAGCGTTGATCAATCAGTTTTAGTAAGCTATGACGGTAAAAATAGAAATACTCAGTGCCTCTGCCGTGGAAACCATTAACTGATTAGAAACATCCGTCTGAAGTATTTTTTACAGAAATATAAGTGCGTGGTATTCATTTACTCACCAGTTGGGCATGTCATCTCAGATGAAAACTCATTCCCTTGAAAGGTGCGAAATTGAATATGGTTTCCATTACTTGCAGTGTATAAAACGAAAGCACCTGCTCCTACGGGACATACTCCCCATGTGACGGCTAGGATTGCGACGGGATCAGTAGACAGTCTCCATGATGTGTCCAGCGAGAAGACAACACCACCACCTGGTTGCGCAGTAACATCGAGATATCCGAGTTGGCTCGATGCTGTTATTGAACCAGGAGGTGCCAGTGATAAGAAAACCATAGGAAAGTTGGAAGATCCAACAGGAACTGTAAAGTTACTCTGATAATAAGATAAATAAGCAAGGGATATATACATGGTTCTTAAATCACGAGAACTCACCAAAAACAGGTCGAAGATCAGTGGGTAGGTTGATCCCGCAAATATTATGTCAGTAGGCAAAGGGGCAAAGAGTTTCTCTGGCATCATGCCAACAAGCACGTAGAGGTTGCAAAGAGTACTGCTGGCATAGGTTGCTACCACAATCGACAGAGTGGTGTCACTATTTTGCTGAACATCGAATGCTAGAACCTTACCAGAGAACTTGCAGAGGCTACCAAAGTCAAGAAGTGCTGGAAAGCCATTGAGGGAGATGATGAGGTTAAGAATGGCATCCTCGCCGAGAGAGAAGACAGCAGCACTGCCGTTGTGATCTTGGAAAGTAGCAAATCTTTTACCAGCAGGAACAGGATTTGCTGGTAGCAAATTTGTCATAAACTCGGAGTCTTGAGCGATGGTAATCATTTTGAATTGAAGGAATTTTAATCGGGAATGGATATTTAAGAACGCAGTACATGGGACAACTGCTTTGATATTTCTTGATTTATACCGACTTTGAATGTACTGGTTTTGGGTACATAGAGTTTGACATGACACTTATATCATTACGTCAATCAGAGTACAATTGTGTTTGATGAGGTTGAGATCCACTTCGCTAGTATTCAAAGGTTTCACCAGCGCTTCGGTCACGCAAGCTCAGCCTTCTTCAGACGCTACTCATATATCCATCAGTCGTTATTGGAAGAAATGAATAGGATGTCTCAATCAATCAACTTGTCTTGTTGCGATGTCACTCGGAACATAATGCAACGGTACCCAATTCTGCAACCCTTAGTTAGTTCAATATTATTACTGAAGATATCAAATTAAATGCACCAATGATCTGTAAATAATGCACACATCGAACCATGATATAGCGGTGAGCTTTTGTTTTTTCGAGCGGTGCAGACGAGAGGGACAAGTAATGTCATGGTTGATAATTTGGGCATCCTATCATTTCAGAAATCAACGTGAAGCAGCCTCTGTGATACCTCCGAGAGTGGTATGGCAACACGCATGCTGCATAATGCATACTGTACTCAGAGGAATATCCTGCATGAGACTTCCAACTCTTTTCATAGAGCCAAAAATGTAAAATTAAGATTTCCAAAGCAATCAATTAAAAACTTGCAATGTATGCATCCTTTTCAAATAAGCTATGGATATGGTCCGGCTCTTACTTCCCATATATATGCCTTGTATGGGGGGTACCATGAAGGCATTTGGCAGTCTTTCTGGCTCATAGCAATACATGCAAATGGTAAATTATATGATGAATATGAAATAGATGTTTCCACCTGCTATACAGATCCCTAGACCGGAAATTAGGAGAGTCTGATATCTCCTTAGTGAGACGCAAGTGTACATATCTTATCGTAGGGTGTGCCACATCGGGGTTTGATGTCCCCTGCCGTACCATCCCCTCCCATACCGCCCTTTCCCGTGCTGCCTACCCGTAAATCAGAACAGCAGCCAGCCTAGCATGAAGTCTGAAACAGTCAACTTTCCAATATTTACTTAGGTCATCCAACTATTAACGTTCTGTAAGTGCTGTACATGTTCATTGTCAGGTCAGGTGTATAGTTAGGGTAGTACTAAGGTCACCTAACTATTAATGTTCTGTAAATGCTGTACATGTTCATTGTCAGGTCAGGTGTATAGTTAGGGTAGTACTTAGGTCACCTAACTATTGATGTTCTGTAAATGCTGTACAAGTTCATTGTCAGGTCAGGTGTATGGCTAGGGTAGTACGACTCGGACTTGCCGTCTGGTTTGAGTTGGGATAAAGGAATTTGAGTTTAATCTCTTGAAGCAGAACGATAACGACTTTAGTACTACAAGCAATTATGTAGTGAGAAAAGAGGGGTAAGAAGTAAACCTAATTCAAGATGTAACAGTCGGGAAGGATTAGCCAATTAAATGGTTAGAAAAGGAATTTTGCAAAGATGTGGCGATAACTAGATTTTATTTGAGAAGTCTGTATAACTATGCAAAAGGGAGTTTAGACGAGTTCTTCCCTTCTCCGCCTTACGTTGTGAACTGCATGATAGAAGCGTGTGAAAATCATGAGAAAAAGAACCCGCATAGACAACTCGGAGCTTTCTGTCCAGATGAGCCGGCTACTGTGAGATTTCTTGTACACTTAGTGGGGCGTGAAGAGTTATAAGTAGGTGCCTGATATCTCCATCAAATACTCCTATATAACGCTATTTTTTTCTCCTATTGAAGAAGAGCTACTCAGATCCTGCGAATCTATTTACGATACTTCATCATGTCCACTGATCCGTTTATTACCAGTCTAAACTCAAAGTGTTCACCATCTCCTTACGATCAAGCCCTGTTCTTGAGCCAGAAGATAGTTAATGATGGCTTCAACAACATGTGGCTTCTTGCAGACCCCACGTCGCCAATGCGAAGTGTCAGTATTAAGACGAGGGATGGTTCAAACATCACAGGAATTCTAAATGCGCCTACCGTCATCGTCAATGTCGTTGACTTTACGGCCATGCTCTACTTCCAATGGAATTTTAAGTCCGGTTCGATGACGCTTTATACCACCGATGATCCCAATAATCCTAGCACAGTGACATTCAAAGTTGACAACTGGACGGTCGCATTTACCACCTCTTTGAGTATACATTTATCCTACCTGTATCCCGTTGTTTTTCTAAGCTTTTCCAACCAGGTCGAACTGTAATTCCCCCATCAGATCCGTCACATGCTTCGTATTGTGAGCAAATGGGTGTCGACCCTAATAGCGACACCTTCTCTCTAGCCAGACTTTATATTGAGTCTCAAGGTTTGTCAGACTAGTCCCATGTGATTCACATACCGATATCTGACACTTTTTTAAGGAAATGCTGGCTATTACGCTCCAGGATCCAACTTTCAAGACACTAATTGGGCCGATCAAACTGAAATAGTTCAATCGCACTTCGAGACACTACGACAAGTATGGGTAGATCAGATGTCAGATCAGGGATGTACACAACTTGCAGTAATGTTGCAGACCAGCGAGCCCACAACAGGTGCGTGAAACCAGTCGTTATAATTAGGATGAGGTGTCGTATGAGAGGCCGTTCCCCTAACATTCTCCTAAAAAATAGTAAATCCGTTGGCTCCGACCTTTCCACCATCCACAATTGACCATGCTTCATATCCATGGCGGGATCCTGTTGATCCGCAACCACCAAGTAACTCCTCAGACGCCAACGCCATTGCTTATTTGATTATGACCAACAACGACACTCCGGTTGACCCTCCCGCCATACCTTATTCGGGCACCTGGGTGGATACAAGTCCATCAGAGCCTGGACGAGGGGCCATTTTGTGCATGAAAACAGAACAGTTCTGGGAATCATGGTTGCTTCCATTGCTTCAAACTGTCAACCTTGCTACACAAATCCAGCCTACTACTCCCGACGTTGCGTACATTGGATCCGACACATGGCAAATCCAGATGAATTATACACCGGGACTATCTTCACAGCACCCTAACGTTCTTGATGACTATTACAAATTCACCAAGGGATCAGACCAAAAATCATGGACCTGGACGGCTGATCCCTCACTTTTGACTTCACAAAAATCAGTAGATGCAAATAGCACTACTTATACAATGAATGAATATGGTAAGTGGAATGGAACCGTACGACATGATGGAAGCTGACACTTGGCAGCAACTGCTACAACCAAGGTGACCTTTGCAGAAGGTGGACAAGCCATTCAAATTACAGGCAATAACACGGTTGGAATGAAGACTCACTCGACTGGTGACTTTGAGTCAGATTCTGCGTACGTTCTCAATCATGATGGATGAATCGAAAAATATGGACTAATATTTTTATAGTATGAGTTTCACAATGTCTTACACATTGAATTATGCACTGACTAGAGTTGATGACGGGTCACTTCAAATACTTCATACAAGTACACCACAAGTAGCCAATGGGCCAGTTCAACACTCTCAGAGTTCTGGCCAAACATGGACCCCTCCTCTACAAGACTATGGCACTGACCTTCAGCAAGCTGCCTTTAGCACATTCACAAATGCCCTTGGGGCATATCAAAAAGCACTAGAAGATTCCTTGGCAGGCATACATAAACTCATCCTGCCTGGTGGAGGATCATTCCTCTGCTACAATGTTGCATTTACAAACGCAGGAGATCTTATTACAAACTTGTATTTCAACGGGTAAGAGTTCTCTTGTCGGGCTTCATTAATTTTCTACCTTTCCATGAATGCTTGTACCCGTTCTGACCTTTCGGCAGTGCTACATCGAAGGGTCAGGTCCCCCGACTTCCCGATTTCTTGAGAGATGCTCCTCCCCGCCAGATTAGCAAAGAATTCACGCCCACGCCGCCCGTACCATTTCCAAGTATGTCTTACAAGGTCATTCCAGGAAGAACCAAACGGCAGAATAGGGTTTATTAAAGCAAATGATTCAGATCTGAGAGTTAGTCGGCTCAGTTTAATTTGATTCTGCCCTGGTTCTTCTAAACAGTTCGCGATATAAAATACGAGTATTTAATTCGTTGCACTGAGAAAAAAACTAAGAGTCATCATACTGCAATTATCTTATCATCTAAGTCTTCTCAACGTGCGTAGATGTCTCGAGACATGAATGGAAAGGACGTGAATCGAGTACTCAGAGCTTTATTGTTAGACGTTCTCTGCGTGCATCCCTGCCCAATTCATGCCACATATTGATTATTAGCTGCTGTTGTCTTATTAATCATGCTCCATTAATCTTAAAGTATTGAACTTGATCTTGACTTTTCTATACACTATTCTTTCGCTATAAAGGTAGCAGGCTACCCCATTTGGCAGATTTGATGCCTTGTCTTATGTTCAGGTGTTTTGGGGGGCTTATTTCGAGCTGTCACATTGTATATCTACTTGGCAGTATACTCCTGGCCTTCAACACCAAATATAATACTATATCCACACCAAGGAAGGACAGTCTGCGATGGGCTATGACGGATCAGGGGAAATATGAAGATACACACTACAGAACACAACATGATATCTAGTAGATACCTTTAGACACCAATATATGTCACCTTGTTGTATACTGAATAGCTTAACGTTCGGATAAATTCGAGCATAGTCTACGAACACTATCAATATCCAACACAGGGCTTGCATTAGAATTTCTTATAATAAATACTTGGTTCTGGGCAAATGAATACCTAGACCCTACAAGCTGTTCTCGAGTCCAATTCTGCAACGCTGCATCATTAATCTGAATATTGATCAATAACAACGACCATTCAAGCTAGGTGTATTGCATTGTTGAACCCGAATCTAGGATATACTTCATTACACCAAGCATTCTGTGTATAACGGCATTGCGTTCGTTGGCGAGGTAGTCGCCTCCTCGGTTGGCTGTAACGTACAACATTACGTACATAAAGGACGCATTGAAGTGTAGCGTGATCCTCTTCGCTTGGAAAACCGATTCGAAATTCGTACTGCCATCTTGCTGAGCAAATTCAAAGACTGAAGCGTATTGCTATTAATATTGGATGTTAGCACGAATCCCGTTTATTTAGCGTAGAAATTAAAGATTAGAACAGGTATTGGAGGATTATACAATCAACGAACCTTCAAAATCATGGTTTCCATCTCATTTCTGATAAGAAGAAACTCTTCTACAGAGCTCCGTCGTGAAGCCGCTTTATTGATCCGGTTGATCATGAGAGCATTCTGAAAGTGGAGTTCGAGAGTGATAGCATATTCTGATTTATCATTAACTTCTTCAGCAACACAATCCAAGTTCTGAACGGTGTCGAGGGAAGTCTGCGATTCAGTGAAGCTCGTCCAAGCTATATTATCAGGGGTCACAGCAGTGAGTCTGAAATAGTAGTGAAAGTGTCTGATTCTCTTCTACTAAGGTCTTGAAGACCTTATACCTAAGTTCTGCTGTTGCTAAAGGAAGGTGCGTCGGACGTTGAGTCCTCACATATATCTTCGTTGCTGAAAAAAGGGCTGGCGAAATAACCACCCGACTGGAAGAAATCGGCTTCGACATCTTCATACATGATCCACACAATAAAGTTTGCGAGAATAACTCGTGATCTTGTACTCAAAGTTGATAAATAGTTCGCTGGTATGGATTGAGCATTGGTCGCCCGGCCGGCGCTTCAGCTTCCATGCTCGGCTCGCGCCGGTCTATATGTCGCCTAGCAGAATCCACAGTGCCGCTGCACCTCAATCATCAATCATCAGCTCCTCGAACCGCTGAACTTCTTGAGCAAGCCGAACCTGACCCGCAGTCCAGTCGCTGACCCCGCCTCCACAGCAGTCACAGAGCCGTCCACCCACTTCCTCACAAGTCTGCCCTTCCTTATCCAGATATGCACTTATCGCAAAGCGTCGGCAGTCTCGCGTCAAGATGAACTGCTGCATAGCAAGCTTATCGATCGTCAGCTCGGCGGCATCCTGTCGTTCCAACCGCTGGTATTCCGAGTCCTCTAGCAGAATGATCCAGTCAACCTCCTCCCCAGCCCGTCCCCCACGTCCAGTCTCCTGTACAAAATCGATCATCCCATATGGCACCCCAATATGCACCGCATACACGATCCCGGCGTAATCTCCACCAGTACCAAGTGCCCCAGTGGCAGCGATGAACCCTTCCTCTGCCAACCACCGCTTCACCGCGGTATCCTTTTCATCTACCATGGAATGATAAGACGGAAAGTTTAACAGTGTGTAGGTGCTTGATTTTTCCACTCCAGTCAAGTAACTAGACTATATATTCCCCTACCACGTGAATGCCTGCCTGATATCTCAGGCCACCATACCAAAAAAATAAAGAAAATCTGCCCATTTATTCTTACTACAATGTTAGATCAAAGGTTAATAGGTAAATATCCCAATTAAAGAAAGGATGTCGTGGTAGGAACCGGAAAGGAGGAAGGGAGCGAGGGAGGGTTGGTGGGCATGAAAGTGATGATAATGAGATCCGAGGAGAGAGAGAGAGGTTGATGACACCAAGAGGACCACCTTCCAAGACGGACACATACAAGCACCCACACTATACGAGCTTTTCCCTGGATCGTTATCGTGATCTCACGATACTCTAAGGTTGCTATCCCTAATATTTGTTCTTTCTTCGCGGAAGAAAAAGAGAAGTGAGAGGTGAAAGGTGAAAGGAATAGTAGAAAAAATAAACGAGAAATGTTATATCTTGAAATATAAATTTGATTTCCCAACGAGCTTTTTTCCCGGGGGCTTGGCTTTATTATCGAGCGAGCACGAGTTTCTGGAACACATACGCCACTATGAAACATATGCATAGGTGGGAAGCTGAACAGGAACTATTGTCGGGTTTTGTAATCTTATTTGATCGTTTATTAACAACACACATTCTAGAAAGCAATATCGGCATTCATAACACTCTCTTCTATTCACCAACATTTGTTATGAGAAAAGGAACTGTTATTAGCACGTTTTTATATTGAAAGACTTAAGGGCCAGCGGATCCTTTGAAATTCCTTTGGCTATACTTAGGCCGTCGCGGAATGTGGCGCTGTGGCTCATCCCGTGGAACGATGAAAGAACCAACTAACGACTTATGATCCTGAATATTATGATGGGACCACATTTATAACTGCAGAAAGAACTAAGCATTCTGCTTACTTCTCCAGAAGTATGGGGTAGCCAGTTACCTGCTGTCCTACAGGTCTGAGGGCAGTCCTCGGCGTTTTTCAACCTACGCGGGTAAGACGGTCACATATTCCGGGAAACGTGACACAAATCCTCCAACCAATGCCACCACACGAATCCTGTGCTTTAAGATCATCAAAATCCAAGATCAAATGAATTCCACTGAAAAGGTATGATGGATTCCCGCGCACAACTCATGTTATACTAGACACAAATGAAAACGTGCAAATTGTCGGCACAACTGTTTTCTGTCTTACTGATATGAATCTTCCTGTAGAAATATACTACCCGAGAGGAATCAAAGCTTATGTTCTCTGTAGGCTGTCCCACTGAAAATGTTTCCTGCTCTCAGGTGTCAAAATATATATAAAGAGGACGTTGGACCAGCTTTCTATATCATCAAACAATTCTCACCATCTCTTCTACAAAGCAGGTCAAATAAAACGTTTCCACCATCTCTAGCATCTGCATTTTTCAAAACTCAACTTTTCCCTAAGCATTTTCTACCATGAAGACTTCCGTGTTTTTCGTCCTTCTCGCTGCCTTCAGCACATCTTTCGTTATTGCTGCTCCTGCGGATATCAATACCCAAGACCTTGATATTCAGGATTTCAATGCCACGGAAGAATTCCGTCTAGAGTCTGATCAGGACGCTGTGCTCGAAAAGCGGGCCAACCTTCCTGGACTAAACGCCGTTCAGGCCAGAAATGCCCGCGAAATTATCGGTGAGGTGAAGAAAGAAAAGCTCGGTGTTCATGGCTGCCAAACTGCGATCACCACCGCCCTCACGGAGGTTTGTCGCTCCTCTCCTTCAAAACTGCGCTGACCGCTACTAACTATCAACCAGTCTGGTATAAGAATCCTAGCTAACAAGAAAGTTCCCAAATCGATGAAGTACAAGCATGATGGCGTCGGATCCGACCATGACAGCGTCGGTATCTTTCAGCAACGCGCGATATTCTACAAGGATATAGCCTGCGATATGAAAGCTGCCTGTTCAGCTAAGCTCTTCTTCAAGGAAATGAAGCGTGTCAAGGGCTACAAAACCATGAATGTCCCTAAACTTTGCCAGAAGGTGCAAAGATCGGCTCTTCCGGAAGCTTACAAGAAGCATTATAATGCAGCTGTTAAGATCTGCAAGGCTGGCATGTAACATGTGATATTATTTGCGAGAGGAGATGCATATTGATTGGGAGGGGGTGTCAACTGCGACATTTGGGTTGGTTACAGGTTTTGCATTTCATGGTGTTCGGCGTTTTTCGATTTTGCTTTTATTTGGGCGGAAGGGATGTATATTTTGGCGTTTGGCGTTTTGCGTTTGACAATCAATCTGTTAAATTTACCACGTCTGTTATGAAGTGAAATCATTAGTGTCGGGCCTGAAAAGACTCCTGTTATCCCGTCCACCTCAAACTAATGCCTAATTTCTCACCTAAGTGTCACGACCCAGCTTGGCACAGGTCACAGGGTGGCACGAATCATTACATATATCAAAATTTCATTCAAATAAATGTAAGCAGATGACAAAGTAGCGTCACTGAAAGTAGAACAAACATAAAAATGGTGGGCCTCAAAATGGATCAGCTGGTCGAAATCACAACTAAGATCCGAGATTTGATCAGAGAAAGAAGACCACATTCTTAGATCCTTTCCTGGAGTTTCAGTACTCACGTCACTTAGCTTTCATTTAGTTCCTAATTTTACTTC
>Ga0247812_10001759_pt1 | contig 12212 bp, 10 predicted proteins | sample UWRJL149409B1_FD_178011 | JGI IMG/M metagenome (GOLD analysis project Ga0247812, IMG submission 178011) | Plant litter microbial communities from Arlington Agricultural Research Station in Wisconsin, United States - UWRJ-L149-409B-1 | ecosystem: Environmental > Terrestrial > Plant litter >...
CATAATTATCTTGCGTTCAAGAATATCCTGTGATACTCAGGTTGTATTTCTCATCTTGATATAGTTTTGTAAACATGCCACCGCAAATCAACGGTATTTTGTTATAATTGGGTGAATAAATGTCTCCTTTCTGGACTTCTGTTTTGTCGACGGGTGGGCCCCGCCCCTTGTTCAGTCAGCATGATGCCTAACCTAATCCGGCTAGTGTATTACAAAGAGCTGTGGCCTCAAATAAATTCAGCTTCGCAGTCTCAACAGCTTCCTTTCTTATAAACAACGGATTCTTTGTATCCATCAAACACAACCTGCATTCATCGGTATTCGTCGGTAATTGCACCTCTATATCACTCCGCCTACTTTACGTATCTACTGTCGCCTGAAATTGTTGGACTCAGACCCAGAACTTGACGCCCTCAGCTTCACAACCATTTCCTGTAATTATCATGGCTTCCATGGACTACGAGAACGAGAACGGTACTCGTGAGTACGGTATGTTATTTATGTGCTGCTCTAGCTCATCTCCTTGGAATGATCACAATTTAGAATCCGAAACTGACTCGATCTGCGACGCGTAGAAGAGGCTCCACGTTACGAGCGTGACCGTAGCGCATCCCCTCGCCCAGCTCGTCGCAACGACAGCCCTCGAGGTGGTCCACGCCGATCTGCCTCACCAGGTGGAAATGGTGCGGACAGCCGGTCAGTACCTTTCAGATCCCGCTAAAGGTCAATTGCTAATACCGAAACAGTGGCCCTCCTAAGAACGAACGCAGTGCTCCTCCAGATGATGGCGCAATCAACCCAGGCTCCAACCTGTTTGTTACCGGCATCCATCCCCGTCTCTCCGAGACAGAGGTTACCCGTCTCTTCGAGAAATATGGTGATGTCGAGAAGTGCCAGATCATGCTTGATCCCCATACCAAGGAGTCTCGTGGTTTCGGTTTCGTCAAGATGGTCACTGCTGACCAAGCTGATGCCGCCAAGGAAGGACTTCAGGGTGAGGTTATCGAAGGCCGAACTTTGAGCATTGAAAAGGCTCGTCGTTCTCGCCCACGCACTCCCACCCCAGGCAAATACTTTGGCCCACCAAAGAGAGGCAAGCATTTTCTGATTCCCTTGTACTTACACAATTAACTAAAACACCAGAAGATGACCCACGACAAAGCCGTGGCTACGGCCGTGATGACAGATACGGTGATCGACGTGGAGGTGGAGGCTACGGTGGACGTGACTACCGTTCTGGCCGCGACTATGATGACCGAGACCGAGGAGGATACCGACGTGATCGCTACGACGATGGACCTCGTGTTGATCGCTATGGCGGAGGTGGAGGACGTGATGATCGCTACGGAGGTGATCGACGAGGTGGTGGTTACGGAGGTGGACGTGATGATAGATCATATGATCGCGGTGGAGACCGCCGCGATGGCCCTCCACCTGCTCAATATGGAGACCCAGCTCCTCGTAGAGAGGCACCTGATCAACCTTATGGTAGCCGCTACTCAGATGAGAGAACTTATTCTCGTCGCGATTAAATGCTGACAATCATAGGGGAGCGCCCTGCTCGTTAAACTGCACGATCGACAGCGAGATTATAGCTTTGGATCTGCGGCTTTCATTGATGCGGGTGCACTTCCACTTGTGCTTGTTTATTTCCCTTTGTTTTCATAATGGTCTGGAGCATCTAGGGACGGAACTTGCAAAAGCAGAATCACTTGCGACGGATCGAGCAAATCTTCGGGTCATGGAAAACTTTCGCGGATGCTAGGATTTCATTTTCATTCAGATTTCGTCGGCACGATATTCGGTCATTGGTTCTCAATCGGCGCAAAATTGGCCTTTAGGGGTCGATGGTGTGTTTGGGAGGTGTCTGGTTGTTTCTCATCACTCGCCCTTAGATTGAGCACTTCGCATTGCCTTGTACCATATTCAGCTTTGGCTGAGCTTCTATTACACCTTTTGAGTTGCGGCCATTTTGACGCCTTCGATGGTTGTATTCGACTTCCTCATTTTTAGTCGCCAAGAGCAAAACAAAATTCGAAAACCAACTTCAGAAAAATCCCGTGATCAACAATATTCGCACTCGCAAGCAAAAAGAGTTCATCATTGACAGCTAGTGCCAAATCATTTCGAAGTCGATCTTAAATTTTTGCAACCCCTTCGCCTCCCTCAACCCCTTAAATTAGGCAACTAATCGTAAACTCTTGCACAAAATTCAGTACTTCGCATAGGCCATTCGTGCACCTTTTGGATACTATCGAAATCATAAAGGTAATGCCCCTTTGTGACGACGCGGTGGCTGATATGAAGAGCAGGGTGCAGTTGCCTACTTGCGGACATTAAAGTCCATACTGTGCCGTCGGATGAAGAAATCTTGTCTTAAGGTGTTACACACAAAAATAAGCTGCAGATGGTGTTCCATCAGGAAAGCTTAAACCAAAATTTCAGGGTTTTAATCTTGGACCAATGCCAATTTAAAGCTATGCTGACAATCACCTGGGCTTTTAGCTATGCACACCCTCCTAATAACACAGGGACTAGTGTCTCTTCATAGGGGGTGCTGGGAGGGCTAATGGTAGGTTTGCTATAAACTTTCACAATCACTAATGCTTGTAGGAGCTTAAGTCAGCGGCACTGCAAAGTTAGATTTAGACTATACTGTCGCTACCATAGATTTACATAGCATCAATTTACGCAGTATTTTATTCGCCTCATCTCATGGTTGTTACTGATCTTACTCGTGCTTTGTATGTTCGTCGAAGGATAGGTCATTTGGGATACATCTATCAAGATGTATGGTCCAGCTGAGGATGTCTATACTCTTCTGTTCCTCCCTATATACTGCTCGATCATTAGCATACCCAAGTACCAGTCAATTGAAACAAACTCTGTTTTTAAAACTGGTTGCTCCGTGATAGGGAAATACTTGTCGAAGTTTGATAAGTGCGCTGTATTGAAAACGATGTGACGACCATGTTTAGGCTCCTAAACCGTCTCACCTATGTGGGTTATTCTGACTTGCCAGGCTATACAACCGTGATATGAGATATATGACTTATATAATATGGTCTGCCTATATGGATAGACACGATCTTCGAGTAATAGACTTTAGTGAGGAAAGTGCTCAGAATCCATAATAGATATGTAGGATATCAGCTTTCATTAGGCTATAAATGTCTGCTCCAAGGCTTACCACATGTGTAGCTTAAAATGAAGCAAATTCTAGACTTGCGGCCTTTTGCCTCGGGATTTCAGGATGAGGTAGGAGCGTTGTCTTTCGCAGTAGGTTTCGGTGAGGCACGGTACAGGTCCATATCATCTGATGGGCCGCCCTGGAAGGAAACCTTCCAACCATCGGCAGATTTGGGAGTGGGAGGAAAATAGTGTTTTGACCTACAATTGGACCCTGCTGGAGTTTGGATTCAGCCCTATATAGAAACCGCTCTAACCTCCAATTTCGAGTAGAGTTCTCAGAATGTTTCTGTACAGCAAGAACGATTGAACTTGACAGTAAATAATTTAGATACCTACGGTGCACAAGCTAGGTAAAATGTAACGTGCACATTTCGTCATAAGAGTACATGGAGAGAAGCTCTACTGCTACAGCAAAAGCATTCCCACTTCTAAAATAGTACAAAAACACCAATCCATATGCAATCAACCTATTTATGACCACCCAATATCAAGAAACAAAACTCCCTTCCAAAGAGACAAACACCACCCATGCTTCTCAAGCATTATGCTTTATACAATAACTCCACCACCATGCAATAGACCTATGACTGATGGAATCGTCATACAGTTTTATTAAAAGAGAAAGGGCGAATTAAAAAGACCGCGAGTATTCATTCTGACGCATAAGATCGAGAAGAGAATCAGCCGCAGTCTTCTTCACAACACTGCTCGTCAAGTCTCTGCCAGAGGGATCCTTTCGAGTGGGACTCGCGTTTCCTGGCATGTTGGAGAGACCATCACGTCGACGAGGCAACAGAGGAGTAACAAATGGTTTGGTTGGAGACATGGATTCTTCATTATGCTCTTCGACTTGGGATGGCGGGGACGATGGAATTCTGGGATTAGGCTCAGAGGATGGCCTGCGGACTTGAATATCTGGGACCGTAGTTGGCAGAGGTGTGCGAGTACGGGGCTTTGGACAGGTGAATGATCCAGAGTATTGTGGAAGGGCGGGGAGCCTTGGTGATGATATGACCTCAAGTTTCGAGATGGGAATGTCGATCTGGTTAGTCTCGACTTTATAGTTGGCTAAACGAAGGCGAAGGGCCATTGACTGTGCTCGTTTCCGTAGTTCGGCCGGTGGAATAGCTGACAAGGAGGAGGAACGGGTAGGTACAGGGTTGGATGGTTCATCTAGATTTGAGAGGTGAGTAAAGGTTCCCTTGTACCAAGATACATGCGTTTGCAATGGTCATATAGCTTACCCTCGACTGTTTTAATTGTCTCCTGAGATGAAGGAATACTATTGAACCCCTCCATCGATGTGTCTGAGGGAGAGATTGGCTCCAAGGTTTGTTGAGGTAGTGAACTGGCACCTGTTCCAAGACCGCCATAAGCAATTCCAGCTGACCGTCTCTTAATTGGCAATTCTTCGGGTTCCCCTACTCGCAAACGCTTCCGGTCCCCCATTTGGACAACTTCTGTGATTCCAGTTTCTATTGTCTTGTACAGGATGTTATGTGGTTTATAATCTTGGTGTGATGGATTTTCTAATCCTGTGGGACGTATTAATTTTTGTGTAGCCTTGAATGATCAACTGTTAGCATGCCTCAAAAGGTATAACATTGAGCTTGGAATACAGCTTACAGGAGTTTGTCGCGCAACATTGGAGTTGACATTCAGATCGGATAACACGCGACGCGCTGGTGTTGAAGCTTGTGTAGCCATCGTGACGGATGTAGAAGGCTTTGGGGAGACTGTTGGAAATTTGAGAACACTGTACTGAAGCGTGAACTGTATGTTGGCAAGAACTATTGTTGAGTAGTGGACGCGAGTTTAATAATCGCGTTGAAATGATATTGATATTGATACCAAGAGGTACGAGCCGTACCGAGGAGCTAGTGAAGTAAGGCTAAAATAGGGAGACAAGGCTGACAGAACAGCTGCTCCCTAGGCCCGTGACTTGAACCTTGCTATTAAGATAGAATTATAACACGAGAGAAAAAATAAGGAACTAGCTTTTGGTTACTACAAAAAGCCCGAACTTCAAGTTGCAAAAGAAGTAACACTAAAGATATGCTGGTCACCGTAGGTTAACAGTAGGCGTAATTTTGGCGAATGCCAACGGAACAGTTCATTCAACGCTCTATTTGCTATCCATATGCAAAGATCAACTATTACACAAGAAAGTAGTATAATCATTAGAAAGGAGTTTGTTGACCCGAAGGGATTCCAACATGCGGGTTTACATGCAATTATTTGTGATGGCTCTGTTGTATTCAGGATGGTAACACAAAGCTCAGGTCCTCCCCATAGTTCGGTTCGGCAACTCAGTATAATTTGGCGTCTTATTAGCAAGCGTTCGAATGGAGCTGAAGTACCCCCTGTACTTCCTTTCCATGTTGCATATCAAATCAAAGCGCACGTCCAAGCTCGGTTTCACGGACTGTAACTTCGAATTCCTAGGGTTGAATGGCGAGTAGCCAGAAGCATTACCCAGGCTAAGTGATTGTTTGGAAGTTGTCCAAATTCAAGTCTACAGATCTTCTTCGATACTTTATGGTGCTATAAAGCGTACCATATCCTATAGGAGAACTCGTAGTAATGCTTTTATCGTGATTTAGTTAGCATTTCAACTACTGTATGCTTACTAAAAAAAAACACCAGAATAGAAGAATTTTTCCTTGGCAAAAGATCTATAGCATCCTTCATCAGCAACTATAGCTTATGAACTAAATCACTAATATTTTAAATCTTAAGCCAAGATAAAAAAAAAGATTGCCAATGTGAATCATGCTGTCGATTGTCGACATCGAAATTTGATCATTACTCAAAAGCAGATAAGCGGCTGTACCAGTCCTTTATGCATAACATATAAGTCCAGTATTTATTGAATTCTGAATGTCTATGAAATGAATAGCAAGTATATCCCAGTTAACTTAAACTATAGGATAAGCTAATTCAAGCTGGTTGGATTTACACCTTGTCCCTTATGAACATCGAACTTGTATGATGTCGCTTCAAACTGCCCATTACGTATAATAGGAGATTGATATTTCAATCAAACAATTAATCATTGCTTCATTTTGAGGGCTTCTGCCGTGTTGCCGTATCAGAACCTTAGGAATATCAACATCAGCTAAACTAAACTTTACGGTTGAAGTAACAAATCTGGTATCTATGCAATGGACACATGCCAATCTATCAGACCGAATATCTGCACCGATGATAGTTGATCAAAGACAGAAAATCTGATTTGATAATCCCACTAAATATATGAGCCCCTTGGGCAGTAAAGAAAAATAGCCTTATAGTCTAACCAAACAGATATGCGGGCAAAAACATGGTATCATCAAATTCCCAATCTATAAACTCCACGCTATGCTTCAAACTCTGTACCTGCCGATATTACTCATAATCTCACACGTCCATCCTGCCTCCCCCCAAACCAACTTGTGAAATCGCTTCCACTGCGGCTGGAACTCGGTTCAACATCATCATTGCCTCCCATCCATTTGGGGCGCTTGATGCCTTCACCTACACTTTGTAGCCATTTGGGAGTTTGCACAGTGTCAAACGTATTCTTGACTCGATGCCCAAAAGCTTCCAAAAAGTTCTCATCCTCTTCCTCTGTATCATGCCCTTCTCGAGCACTAGCGGTAGGCCGAGATCTTGAAGCGGATCCCTGTCCAAGAGACCGGTGTCTCTCTGCAGGAGGAACAGAGAGAACAGGAGCTGTGCGGTTGTTGGGATTATTTGGAACATGAGCACGACGATCACTCGCCCCATCCCTCAATCTTCCCAAAGATGAATTGCCCAATTCTCGCTCAATCAGGTCGCGGCCCTCACGCCATGAACCTGTTCCATAGCCTGTTTCATTCTCCTCCTCATCATCATCATCAATCACTCCTCCAAATCCAACAAACCTCTTGATTTTGCCATATAGGTTGAAGAGGGTAGCACAGACCGGAACAAGGATAAATATAGGAAACAATGCATCGAAGCGTTCACCGAGAGGTGTGAGGTTGATATATACACCGAGAAATTTGTAGAACACCGTATCGTTTCCGATGTCTGGCCGATCTGGTGGTTGAACGAAAGTAAGAAAGTTAAAGGCCAAAGGTACAGATAGCTTGGCCACCTGCATAGCATACCACATAGCACTTTCACCGTGCGTGTTTCTCCTCACCAGGGCTCGCCCTCTCCAAACTTTGACCTCTGTCAAAGAGTATAGCGCTGCGGTACACATATATAGAATCCACGCGGCTGCGATGACTTGTCCCGCAAAACCTATCTGGCCTTTTTCGCTGTCTGGGTGATGAACCACAGTAAGGGCAATGACGGAGAAATATGGATTGATTGGCTTGATCAATTCGGACCAGATGATACATATTGAAGCTAGGCTTAAAAAGCATCCGAAAGATACCCTTAAATAGGGAACGAGATAGTACTTGTATAGATATCTTGTGTATGGGGTGAGGATAGTAAAACGGTCCAGAAATGTGGAGTGTGGTGATGCATGGCCAATCTCAATTTTCTTGGATGCTGCAGAGTCGAGTATGGTTTGGGTTTCTACAGCATCATAGAGCAGGCGATCCCATTCATCTAAGAATCTTGCACGACTATGCCTTGCTCGGTCAAGCTTGCGACTCAAATCTGCTAAGTATTGCTCCGTCAAGACATTGGGCACCGTCACAGCTGGGACCGACATCCGTCTGCTAAGGGTATGAGGACGCGATTCCGGAAGATGCGAGTCTTCTGTAAGTTCTTCGATCCAGTCTTTGAATAGCTTTGCAGTTCCAGTCTTCCGACTCGCAAGTACTGCAACCTGAGCTTCTAAATCCTCCAAGCTCTGAATGGCGTCTTCCATCTTCTCATGAACCTTTGCAGCGTTTCCTTGAATCCGCTTGAGTCTGCCGCTAATACTACCATTTCTAAGTAACCTTCTAGGTATTGCCACCAGCCCATGCCCCATCAGATAGATAGCGAGCATCAGACCCCAGCAATATGCCAACGCCATGACCAATCCCTTAAGAGATCTGGGAGAGACTCCAGCATAGATAAAGATATATATTCCCGCCGCAACGGCGCTTCCAAGAACGAGAGCCTGATATTGTGCATTTTGGCGCAGTGAATACATCAGGCGTCCCTTGGGCTCTCTGTATCCGGCGTCCGCGTATTCGGCAAGGATAGGAAGAATGAACCTATTCGAAGTCAGTATTATTTGCGGTAGATATGTAGAGATAGATTGACCAAGTCAAGGCAAATGTTAGCCAATACGATATCCGCCATGAAACTAGCAGAGCCCGTTCAGGAAGCCATATTCCTCTGCTTCCAGCATCTTGATCCCTAGCACTGGACGCAAGGTCAATGGGCACAAGTAGCACTATGCTTGCTGGTAACCATAATGCGAAAAATATGGGCACCAGGAGGTAGGCTGGTGTCGTCCGCAGGGGCAGATAATGACGGAGGAGGAGTAAGACAACCAGACTGAGCAGAACGAGGGCAATGCATGCGAATATAACGCTACCCACGGGCGAAGACGTAGCCATATATATGTCTATCATAGTTTCTCATGCGTTTCGATACATGGATGCAGTTTTGAAAAGGTTCCGATAAAACAAAGAAACGAAGTTTGGATTTAGATGTTGATTTCGGAGTACGCGGGATGATGGAAGGACCCCTTGCCAGCCTCGATCACGTGAGCATCAGCGGGATTTCGCGGCCGCTAGCGGGGGAGGGGGGGGTTGCAGGCAGATCAACCCCCACTTGTGTCCTGCTCTTCAGAATAGCCCAATCATAACCATCATATCACAATTACCTACTATTCCTATTGCGACGACTTTGCACCATTTGCATTTCTCTACCAAAGCCAGACCACTCACATACCATGGCGGAAGACCACTCCCAACCGAGGGTATACAACAATTACGACTTCAATCCCAGCCCCAAATATGAACCCTATTTCCAATATCCACCTGTCCCTGAAGATGAGCACCTAGCTTCGATACAAAAACCGCACACACTCTCTCATAATGCTAGCGATGGAGTCATGTACGGTACCAACATTGGCGATCATCAAGTTTTCGGAAATCGAGCTCTGGGAAATGGTATAACTGCCTGTTACGACTACCCATTCCTTGATGGTTATACTTACCTATACTTACCAATATATAGTGTTGCCCGAGGGAACCCAAGACCTGAGAACGGCGCCATCGGCAGAGAATGTCGAGGTTCCCATCCAGAGCATCGAACAACCTATCAACCATGGCCAATTCACCAATCTTCTACAAGCTGCAGCTGATGTCCAGTCATGTAACGAAACCGTACGCATGGACTCTAAACAGAGAGCGGGAAGCAGAAACTCGCAAGCATTGCAGTCGACGACCCCAGAACCACTCCTCAATAAGCTAGAGCGTAAGAAGCGAATGAGCTCCAGTGCAGCTCCTCCACCAGCTAAGAAGCGTCGGAGGACGGAAGAGGAGCATAAGTCGCAAGAGAATCAGTCAGTTCCATCGAAGAGCCCTGAGCGGAACACAATCACCCCCAAAAACCCCAACGAGAAATTTGTGGGAGGAGCAGCTGGTGTTCTGGAGGAATCAAAAGAAAACCCCAAACTGCCAGCGCCGGAAAGAACTTCGAAGTTAGGCGCACCAAAATCCAACAATGCACAGGGAAAACGTAAGCTCGGTGTCGTTCCACCATCGGCCAACAAACTTCAAAATAAATCTGATAACAAGACTCCCGAGCAGCAAGTCCAACATGCAGTTGGTACTGAGATGAAGGATAGTGTTGCTGCGGGTGTCGTATTCGTCTCCCCAGAGGGGCAAATTGATCAAGCTGCCATGGCTGCCAAGGCAAGAGAGGTCGGTGTGCACTCTGCTGTTGCTCTATTCCGCCCTCCCACCGAAGCATCAAAGAAATATTCCCGTAAGTCAAGCTATTGGACCATTTGATATACTTTTCTAGTATACACGATTTCTCTGCTAATATTACATAGGACCGCCCATGTCCGAACTATATGAGAAACTGCAGGTCACACCTGACCAGTTTCTTCATCTGCAGGCAGCTGCTAAAGACTATATGCTAGACCCAGAGCACCCCGAACGGAGGGAAGTCATTGGCAAAAAAAGTGCAATTGATCTTCCTTCGTCAAATACAGCGAGAATCAAGCTCTACCGGATCACATCTGCTTTCTTGTGGGAAGAAGGCTGGGGTGAGAAGTGCTGGGGGCCAACTGCACCTCGGTCTGTCCCAAGAGATATCGATTGGCCAGAAGCAGAGCCTGAGTAAGTTATCCCGTGTCACAACGAAGCACAAAGTATACTGATGTATAACAGAGTTATTGGAATGATGATACCTCTGATGCGTCGCATGGTCACAAATGAAAACCAGCGCTTATATGCTGAAGAACAACGGAAAGCTAGAGCTCCATACACGTCCGGGGGTGGTAAGAGAGAGCCTAATGCCGAGGAGATTTTGGAGAAGCTCAAAGGACAGATCTATAAGCCCAAGAAAAGTAAAACCCCAAACGGGATAAGTGAATCTGAAAAATCAATCTCCCCTGATCCTGCAGGCGCCAACGCAGAAAACCGCGCAGCTGTCGCATCTCCAAAACCCAAAGCACCTTCTGAGTGGGACGGCATGCATTTTTATATCAACATCACTAAAGATGGGCGGCGAGCTATGCCAAGAGTGGAATTTGCTGTTGACAATGGCGAGGGATTTACCCACCTAAGCCAACATGTCGATATCATCATTGATGATGACAAAAACCATAAGGTGAAAATACTTGGACCGACTGGTTTGGTAGATATTACTGATGAGATTTCATGGAAAGGAATATTGACTCAAATCAAGGATGCAGACTGGATGGATGGTGATGTTAGGATTTGTGTTGATCTAAACTCTTAAGGCATGGAACTTAGGTAAAAACCGGTTATTGATCAGAAGCCACTGATGTTGGTTTTTTTGGATTTACAAATGCACTATACCCTGGTTTCCGGCAGATTTCGGCGAATATACTGCTGAAGTAGATTAGTATTTTCCCACAAGGTATGGGTGAAACTTACAATACCAAATCTACATTAAATCGTACGCAATCTTCATCTCGAACCTTTTTGCCTCTTTTGTCTCATCAACAAATGGTCGCCCACGTAATTGTATCCCTCTCCTCCGATTATATCATGTACCACGCCTCTTTAATATCCCAATAACCAACCAGCGTTTTCTCTCCGTGATATCCTCCGTCCCCCGATCCTCAACCCACTCCCTTTCCTTCCCATCCGCGTTTCTCTCCCAAATTCGCTCTATCTCTAGGTCCACTGCCTCAATTGCCTCAGCAGCATAAAATCCTTTCATCTTCGCTCTCCCAGTATGGAAACCTGCCACGACCCAAGCCCGCCCCTCCGGCGCAAGAAACCAGCGAATACTCGCAAGAAGGTTTTTATGTTGATGTGGCACTGTCCCAAGTCAGTATACCTCCCAGCATGCTTTTCTTTTAGGGAAGTGAAAATGAAGGGGGAGAACATACTCCATAAACAATCTGCAACTAAAATCCGGTCAAAGCTCTCCTTCTCTCGTATGGAAAACGAGTCCGTTAGGACACCCCATTCATGACCTTCGACACTCACGTCCCCTAGCTCCATCTTTGCTTCCTCTTTCCCAGCATCGTCCTTGCCCGTCTGCCGGGTATCGATGTTCTTAGCAACATTCTTCCTCAGATTATCCAAGACCTCCGGTGCAGGGTAATCAGTAATAACAACCCTCGCCGCCCCCTTCAACGTAGCCACCAACCCCGCTAGCCCAGTCCCAGCACCTAGCTCCAACACCTGTCTGCCATCCACCTCCCATTCGAGCCCCTCCGTCTGGCTTCCCTCCTCCTCTTCCTGCTGCACCTTCACCTGCTCTATAGCTCCTTCAGGAGGAGCCGGTTCCGGGCCTTCAATCAGCGCCGCGAGCTGCACCGCCGCATTCCACACAAAATGGCTAAACAGCCCCGTGTTTTCCGGCAGCGGGTCTGCGAGTTCCAAGGTGAGGGC
>Ga0247812_10001760_pt1 | contig 12211 bp, 11 predicted proteins | sample UWRJL149409B1_FD_178011 | JGI IMG/M metagenome (GOLD analysis project Ga0247812, IMG submission 178011) | Plant litter microbial communities from Arlington Agricultural Research Station in Wisconsin, United States - UWRJ-L149-409B-1 | ecosystem: Environmental > Terrestrial > Plant litter >...
AAGAGCGTAAGCTGCTCCAGTTCTACGTTGACTTTTGAGGTGATTGGCTTTAAAGCGGCTTTCAGTTCCTGGGTGTATGGAACGGTTTTAAAGGCAATAAGTCTAACCGTGGTTTCCAACCCGGAGCCCTGGAATTCACACAAGGCAATATCAAGTCCATCGAGTGAAGTCCCGGACATCAGTCCGATAATTTTTCTGGAGGCTGCGGCGCCTATTCTGGAGAGCTGACTAAGATATGGATTCATGCCCCTGGCGATTAAAATTCAGTAACTAGTTTTCTGTTTGGATAGTCCAGCTTGGCGCTCTTACGATTGCCATTAACAGTAAAATGAATGATATTGCTCTGGTCATCAAATAGATCGTAAAGCACCGTATTTGTGGTTTCCAGTTTGCGGAGCGCCTTCACAGGCTCCGTTTCCAGATAAACTACGATGGCCTCATTGTCCCTTTCAAAACCTACATAGCTTAAGGCCAGATTTTTTGCATTCCCCTTTACAGCAATATTGCTCAATATATATTTTTTAACCATTTCCTCCATAGCCTTGTGCTTAGATTCCGCAGAAAGATCCACTTTTACTTTATTACCTTTAGCAAGAGCGGTTTCAAAATCATCCGTAAAGATCCGGCAGCTGATTTCGAGTGTTGAGGATTTGGGATTATACTCCACCTCAGTAGAACTGAGATGAAATGGATGCCTTTTTTCGGCTTTTAACACTTCAGGTGTTAAAAATCCACAAATCAGGTAACAAATTAGTATCGTACGTTTGAATATAGCTGTCATTGGTGGATTATTTTTTCTGTTTACAAAAAAACACTTAAATTTATACTTCTCCTAACAATTAGAAATGAAAAGATTTTACACTTCTTTACTTGTTGCTGCTGTATCTATCCAGGGAACCTTTGCTCAGAATATCATGAACAACCCTGATAGTAACCATGGCAATAAATTTGAGCAATTGGGAACTATCCTTCCCACCTCTAACGAACAACGCACGGCAAGTGGTGCACCAGGTGTCAAATATTGGCAACAAAGAGCTGACTACGACATTAAATGTAGTCTTGATGAAAAGAAATTAACACTTACCGGGAATGAAACGATTACCTATTTCAATAATTCTCCTGATGTATTGACTTATATCTGGCTTCAGCTTGACGAAAATGAGCATAGCAATTCTAAAAATGCAAATTATCAATCATCCAGCAAAATGCCGGCGAGCTCAACTGTTCAGACGCTTGATAAGTCAGCAGATAACGGAACAGACAATGGTTACGGTGTAAACGTTATCGGTCTGACCGATGCACTAGGTAAGAACTTAAAATATACCATCAACAAAACGATGATGCGTGTAGAAATGCCTGTACCATTAAAATCGGGACAGCAGTTTGTATTCAAGGTGAGCTGGAACTATAAGATCGGTGACCGCATCGCACAAGGTGGTCGTGGTGGTTATGAGTTCTTCCCTGAAGATGGGAATCACCTCTTTACCATGGCACAATGGTATCCCAGACTGTGTGTATACAGTGATTTCCAGGGATGGCAAAACCACCAGTTTACCGGTCGTGGTGAATTTGCATTAACTTTCGGAAACTTTAAAGTTCAAATCACAGCACCTTCAGATCACGTAGTAGGCGGAACTGGAGAATGTATCAATTACAGCGCGGTATTAACACCTGCACAATTGGGCAGATGGCAAAAAGCGAAAACAGCAACTGCGCCGGTAGAAATTGTAACCCTGGCAGAAGCAACAGCGGCTGAAACAAAGAAATCTGCACAGACTAAAACCTGGGTATTCCAGGCCAATAATGTCCGCGATTTTGCATGGACCTCATCCCGTAAATTTGTTTGGGATGCCATGGCACAGCCTATCGCAGGAAAAAATGTCATGTGTATGAGTTTCTATGGTAAAGAAGCCTATGGTCTTTACAGTAAATTCTCAACAAGAGCTGTAGCACACACTGTTAAAACCTATTCTGATTTTACTTTCCCTTATCCATATCCTGTTGCACAAAGTGTTGAAGCTGCAAATGGAATGGAATATCCAATGATCTGTTTCAACTATGGCAGAACGGAAAAAGACGGAACGTATAGTGAAACGTCAAAAAATGGTATGCTTGGTGTAATTATCCATGAGGTTGGACATAACTTCTTCCCGATGATCGTAAACAGCGATGAGCGTCAATGGACCTGGATGGATGAAGGTTTGAACTCTTTCGTGGAATACCTGACTGAGGAACTTTGGGACAATAAGTTTCCAAGTAAAAAAGGTCCTGCGTATACCATCATTGATTACATGAAATTGCCAAAAGATCAGCTGGAACCTACAATGACGAATTCAGAAAACATTGTTCGTTTTGGCCCTAATGCTTACTCTAAACCAGCAACTGCTTTAAACATCCTGAGAGAAACCATTATGGGCAGGGAGCTTTTTGACTATGCCTTTAAAGAATATGCGAGACGTTGGGCATTTAAGCACCCTACGCCTGCTGACTTATTCCGCACCATGGAAGATGCAAGTGGTGAAGACCTCGACTGGTTCTGGAGAGGCTGGTTCTATGGAACTGATGCCTGCGATATCTCCCTGGATTCTGTGAAATTCGCCAGACCTGACTTTGATGGTAAAATACCGGCGAGCAGAATGTCGAACGTAAGAATTGACAAACCTGCAGTGAATACTTTTGAAGACTTGTCTAAAAAGCTGAACCGTGAGGATAAGCGCATTGTATTTTATACAGATAAAGACCAGAATGCAAGAGATTTCTACTGGAAATACGATCGCGGACTGGCTAAAGTTGACACAACGAATTTAGGAAAACAGGAGTTCGGCAGACAAATTGAATTGCTGAGCACTGAGGAACAGGCTAAATATGCCGGCAAATACTTCTATGAGTTGTCATTCAGCAACAAAGGCGGACTGATCATGCCAATCATTGTTGAATTCACCTATAAAGATGGTTCTAAGAAGATTGATAAAATTCCGGCTCAGATCTGGAGGCTAAATGAGTTGAAAGCCTCTAAATTCTATACAGAAGATAAGGAAGTAGCATCAATTCAAATTGACCCGATGCGTGAAACTGCCGACATCGATGAAAGCAATAATACCTGGGGTATGAAAGAGAAGGCATCTAAGTTCCAGATCTTCAAACAAAAGGGCGCAACTGCTGCCAGAGGACAATCTACTGGTACTAACCCAATGCAAAGAGGTACTGATAAATAATCAAACCTCTGATCAACAAAAAAGGGTCGGGCAAATTGCCCGACCCTTTTTTGTTGATCTACTATCCTTACTTAACGATCTTCAGTAGATATGCGCCATAACCACTTTTAACAAGCGGTGTGGCAATTTTGATTAACTGATCTTTATCAATGAATCCCATTCGGTAGGCAATTTCTTCAATACAGCCAATTTTAAGACCCTGACGCTCTTCAATCACCTGCACGAACTGTCCAGCCTGCATTAGCGATACAAAGGTCCCTGTGTCAAGCCAAGCGGTACCGCGGCTTAAAACCCCAACCTTAAGCTTCCCTTGTTCCAGGTAGACTTTATTCACGTCAGTGATTTCATACTCGCCTCTTGGAGATGGCTTAATATTTTTTGCTATTTCTACAACGCTGTTGTCATAGAAATAAAGTCCCGGAACAGCATAATCAGATTTAGGTGATTCAGGTTTCTCTTCAATAGACACGGCCTTATTATCCGCATCAAACTCAACTACACCATAACGCTCAGGATCTGATACCCTATAGGCAAAAACGACACCACCATCAGGATCAGAACTCGCTTGCAACAGTTTGGACATGCCATCACCATAGAAAATGTTGTCACCCAAAACCAGCGCTACTTTATCTGTACCGATAAAATCTGCACCAATTACAAATGCCTGGGCCAGACCGTTAGGTTCTGCCTGCACAGCATAGGAAAATTTACAGCCCAGTGCCGATCCGTCACCAAGTAACTTTTCAAAATTAGGCAGATCATGCGGTGTTGAAATGATCAGAATTTCACTTATACCAGCCAACATCAACGTTGACAATGGATAATAGATCATTGGCTTATCGTAAACAGGCATCATCTGCTTGCTCATCACCAGTGTTAAAGGGTGCAGTCTCGTACCGCTACCACCTGCTAAAATTATTCCTTTCAAAGTATAGAGTCTAAGTTGTTTGTAAATTATTGATGATCTTGATCATCACGATTTGAAGATACACTTTTTTCGAGTTCGGCGTACCATTCTGCGCCATATTTCCTGATCAGCGGTCCTTTCAGGAACTGGTAAACCGGAACTTGCAGTTCTCTTCCAAAAGTGCAGGCATCTTTACAGATGCTCCACCTGTCATAGTTCAGCACATCAAACTCTGGATACTGTGTGATACGGATTGGATATAGATGGCAGGAAATTGGCTTTTGCCAGTCAACAAGACCTTGCTCATAACCCTTTTCGATAGCGCATTTTGTAATCCCATTTTCGAAAGTCACATAAGCGCATTCCTTATTTCCATCTACGCAAGGTGTGGTGAGGTCGCCATCTGAATCTACAACCGAAGTGCCATATTCCTCTATCGCGGCGATGCCTTTCGGTGCAAGCAGGTGTTTGATCTTCGGATAAATATCGGCAAGGATGGCTTTTTCCGCATGATCCAGTGGTGCGCCTGAGTCTCCCTCTACACAACAGATTCCCTTACACTTATTCAGGTTACACACAAAGTTTTCACCAATGACATCTTCATGCACCAGCGTATTTTGAACTTCAATCATATTATTTTTCTAAGGCGATAGGATACTTAAGTCCGTCTGCCGATTTAATCTCCATGGTCACTGCACCTACCAAAATCTCCACCTGCGCCTTTACGGGCACCCTGTTGCCATCATCGGTAATCCAAAGATACAATTTACTGTCTTTCTTAAAGATCCGGCCAGGCTCTATAGATGGACTGAACCGCAGACAGCGTACATTTCCAATTTTGCTTTTGACAACTTCACGCCCTGTAAAAGCAATCTCCAGTTGTTTAATGCCATCACCCAGGAAATAATTCAGGGTGAACTTATCTCCGATCTTCAATTTGGAGATATCCAGGCTGCGGGAAAAATAGTAGGCAGATACCAGATCAAATGTCTGTGTAGTAGGCGCGGTAAAAGTTCCCCGGTTAGATACGACCTTCTTACTACCTTGAGTAAACCGTGCTTTGTCTTCGCGTTTATAGCCACCCTCACGGACGTTCTCCTGATAAAAATATGGAGTAAGGTCTGTTTTATCAATGTAAGAATCATAATGATCCCTGACTTTATAAAATATATCGAAAGTACCTGAAGTCTGTGCGTCTACGACCAGCTTGTAGGTGGGCTTGTTATCAAACTTAAGGTCAGAGTTTAGCACCTTTAAAGTGCCTTCAGCTGCAGTGATAAATCCGTAACGCAGTTTATACTTCAATACTTCTCCGGCCTGAAAAACTGCTTCCTTTTTTAAAGGCAATTCCTGAGCAAGGGCTTTATCGGTTATCAGCAATCCAAGAAGAACAATCAGTAGATATCTCATAACCTAATTAAGCAAAAAGCTTTCCAAAATCCTAATCCTTTCGTTTATAGACCGGAACAGTAGAGCAGGGCTCACCGTACATAATGCTTTTCACAACAGGGCTTAATAAATTTGTGATCTCTACATAAGCAGATACAGGTACATCTACATCGCCACATCCCTTCACCACAACACGCTCATTGGCATAAGCATTCAGGTCTATCTTAGCCAGGGCTTTTGTGAAAAGTACAGCATCCAGGGCAGCGAGGTCACCAAATACAACTTCATTCGCATAAGGGCTGAGCTTATTGGCAAGCAGCATATAGGCCCAGGTTGGTACAATTGCATCTGCAGAACAGATCACTGCCACGTTCTTATCCTGATAAGCCGCCCAGTCATGGGTTTTGATAAATTCCCTGAAATCTTTCTCCCGGAGCATCAACCCATGAAAGAGGTTATCTTTAATATCGTAAACAACACGTTCTCCCTGATGGTGGTACTCTTCCAGATTTAGTGTAATCAAGCCGCTGGCGGCTACCTTATTGACAAAATTTTCCTGAATTTCCATTGCTGTAAAATAAAAAAACCGGAAGCAGGACTGCTTCCGGTTACAAATTTACACAAAATAAGATTAATAGAATTTCACCCTATTGTCTTTTATCTTGCTTTTATCCTGTAGTGTCTGGAATGCCTGTCCTAATGCACGTTGTGCAATGCCGGCAGCCATACCTTCTTTTTGTTTAAATGTATTTGCTAATGGCGCAGGATTACTGAATCCGGTTACCGTAAATACATATACGCCACGTTCACCATCAACAGGGGCAGATAGTTTCCCAACTGCTGAACCAAATACAGTTCCAACAAGTTTGTTTTCCTGTGCAGCTCCCGGAACAATTGGGTTAGCAAAAACGATGTTCTGAACCGGAGAAACTGGTTTTCCTACTTTTTGTGCCACTTGTGCAATGCTTGATGCACCTTGAACCGCTGCAGCCAATTTCTCAGTTAGCATTTTGGCTTTAACTGCATTACGAACCATAGGCTCAATTTCCTTTTTCACACTTTCTAAAGGAAGTAAGCCTTTTGGTTTAATATCTGTTAAACGGGCAACAACATATGCGTTGTCCATTTGATAAACCTGACTTAACACATCACCCTTGTCAGCTGCATACGCATCTTTGATTAAAGGACGTGGGTTGTCAAGACCTGGTGCATAACCCTGACTTGCTGTTATCTTATCAGCAAGTGCTACGGTGTAACCATTTTTCTTTGCAAGTGCTGTAAAGTCATTTCCTTTTACATCGTTCAGGAAGGCTGTTGCTTTTTTATAAGCAGCTTCTTTAGTCTTGCTGCTTGGCAATAAGTTCTTCTCAACGTAAGCCAATTTCACCACTTTAGATGATCCTATTTGTTTTTCGATCTTAATCAAATGCACGCCGAACTGTGAAGTAACAACTTTAAGATCGCCGGCTTGTCCGTTAAATGCTGCATCTTCAAATGCAGGTACCATTTGTCCGCGGGCAAAAGTACCAAGCTCACCACCTTTATCTTTCGAACCGTCTACACTGTACAGCGCAGCAAGAGCAGCAAAGTTACCGCCATTTTGAATCACACCTTTTAGTGAATCCGCCATTTTCACAGCTTTATCTACACCACCAAGTTTTGCCGGGTCTAATAAGATATGACTTGCTTTAACTGAATCCGGAGAGAAACGCGAATCAATCACCTTTGCCAGTTTATAAGAGTTCCCTGAAAATACAGGACCGTAGTAACTACCTGCAGGCAATGCGAAAACTACTGAATCAACAGCAGGATCCAGTTTGCCCTTAGTCATGTAGGTGTATGGGACTTTAACGTCTGAGTTAATTGCTGCAAACAGTGAGTCACTTTTAGCTACTTTGAAATCTGCAGCAAGCTTCTCGATCTGACTTCTTACAATGGCAGAATCGGCAGCTGTTGGTGCAATGTTAAATGAAACATAGTCAAAACTGCGTGTCTCAGCAGGATTGTCAAAACGTTTTTTATTGGCGTTATAATAATCTGAATAATCAGACTCAGACAATTTAACTGAAGCATCTGCTATAGTTGCATAGTCAAGGCTTACATAATCAAAATTAGCAAGTTTGTTTCTGTTCAGGTATTCGTCATTAGCCTCAAGGGAAGTTACATACACAGAACTCTTGATCAGGTTCGCATATTTTTGTTGTAAGGCCTGTTTCTCAACTTCAGTTTCCAGCAAAGCCCATTGTGCTTTTAATTCAGGTGCTTTCTCAGCCTGCTTTAAAGAACCGATTACCGCATTGCGGTCAACTTCACCCGTCTGCGGGTTACCAAAATACTGAACAATCAGTGGACTTGGTTTTTTACCCTGGTATAAATCGAACAACTCATCGCTGGAAACACTTAATCCCAGGCGAGTGTATTCTTTATTCAACAAAATCGAAGCAACTTCACCCTGCCAAACATTGTCAACAGCCATAGCCTGCATCTGTGGGTTTGCAGAACTACCATATTGTTGTTTGAACTGAGCTTCACTCTGCTCTACTTTTTTTCCAAAATCTTCAATACTTATATCTTCACCGTCTACGGATCCAACCACACGTTGAGAATCTGCCCAGAATGGTTTCCCAACCTTGATTGCATCACCCAATAAAAATGCAACAATTGCAAAACCTATGGCTCCAATCAGGATATAGCCCGCACGGTTACGCAAAAATGTCATTAATCCCATAATACCTTTTATTTATAATTTTTTTTAAGAGGGCGCAAGATACAACTTTTGTCAAAAAAAGAAAACAATAAATTGCTTTTGAATAAGTAATTCAAAATTAGCGCCTAAGCCTGCTTGAATACGGCTTACGGTGTGATATCTCCCTTGATATATGTTTCACCAAAAGCGTTCTCAAAATCGACTGTACTAAAGTCCTCAGGTGCCTTAAAATTGATGGCATTGATCACTGTTCCATCAGGCTTTGTGATGATTCCCTTAGGGGAGAAGAAAGTTCTTTTGTTTTGGTCCCAGGTGAGCTCTTCGGTATTAAAAGTCAGGTTTGCATTCACAACAACAACGTTTTTTCTGAATATTGTTAGTTGTTCTGTCTCTTTCATAATTGCATAGTCAGAGGTGATGGTTCCATCTGTCCTCATGAGCTTATCATAGAAAGTGATCTTGACACCCTTGGGCATTTCCTGGTAATGGGGGCCATCTAAGGGTGTAACCTTATCCAGAATAGGTGCATAGCCCCTGGCTTTCACTTTGGCAGAGTCGCTGTAAATCACATCGACGCCGATCGATCTGTTAGAGGTAACCTTTACTTTTTTATCAGCAATAGTCGCCACTTTTTTCAGGTCATCATCTGTACAGGAACTCAAAGAGAGCTGCAGCAGTACGATGCCCAATGAAAAAAGCAGAAACCGGTTATATTTCATTAATCGAATCTAAATCTTCTAAACCATTTATCGTTCATTGTGAAACCTAAATGAAAGTTAACGTAGTTCTCCTGAAGCAGGTTATTGGTCTGTGTGCCCCGTTTACCGAGTTCAGTGGTAAAATTGATTTTGTAAAAGGCTAGCCTGCTCGGTGTACTTGCCAGCGGGAAGCCAAAACCAAAGGTAACTGCCATTTGCTTAATATCCTGATCATTGATACGTACGTAGGTTTTATCATAGTTAAAACCGAGACGGTAATCAACACGGTTGAAATAACTGCTAATTGATCCTGCGTCAGGCGTTATCTGTCCACCCACAGACATCCCGTAAGTATTCTGTAAGCCCTGATTTACACCATTGATCATGAAATCAGACCATTTTCCCATTCTGTAATCGGCACCGATCATCCATTTACCAAATTTCTCCACCGTAACACCAAATGTATGCGTCAAAGGCAATTTCAAACTACTTTTAGCGTCCTGTTCAATCTGCAGGGTATCAAGCGCGGTGTCTTCCTCTCCCGAATTTTTGATGTACTGAGTAACTACATATGTTCTTCTGGAGTTGATGCTGGAAGCCGATGAACCCGAATAACCAAAGTTCAGTGAGGTCTTAGCATCCAGGTCGATATGATATTGTGCTCCATAAGAGAAGCTCACACCGCCAACACTATTTTTAGTTTGAAATCTGGAGTTCAATGCATTGGTCTGATCAACAAATTCAGTTGACCGTGTTTGCAATAGGTTTCCAAACACATACTCAATATTTCCACCCAATCTGAAGTGATCTCCAAACTGTCTGCCATATCCGAAATATGCTTTACTTAATCCACCTTCTCCTCCGTATATATAATTCACATCCTGAGAAGCTGTGTTACCAGGATTACTTAACGTCACCGTATTGGAAAACTGATAGCCGAGTTCTGTATAAGGCAGTACACCGAAACTCAAAGCCGAGCGCGGTGTTACCGGAAATGCCAGGGCAACATGACTTAAGGTAGCATTGAAACTATTTTCACTTACCCCGTTACGCTGCAGATTATTAATCTGCCCACTCATACCGATATCTATCGAAGTAAATTGTATTCCTGCATAAGATGCAGGATTCTGCATATTGATGTAACTGTACCCATCTGGTTTCCATACGCCGGCAGAAATCCCACCCATTGCTTTGAACTGTGGCAGGTTTAAGCTTTTGAGGTTACCCACACCATACCTCGAATAGGGCGATTGCGTAGTAACCTGTGCTAGTGCAGCATTGCCACCCAGTAAAACCAGAATTGCAGCTATATAATTGATCTTTTTAAACATATTCAAATGCAATGACTTCATTTAATCCCTTTAGTACCAAGTAAGGGTCGTTAATAATTTGAGGCGCAAAGATGCTGTTTTTTAATTGCTTCCACAAAAACGGCGCATCACCACCAGTAATTAAGACCTTTAATTCTTGTTTTATCTTATGTTGACTGGCAATAAAGCCCTCAATTTCATATATTACACCCTGCAAAACCCCTGACAGCATTGCTGTTTTTGTATCCTGTCCTTCCGGAATTGTCTCCTGATCATTCCAATTTATCAAGGGAAGCCGTCCGGTATAGTGATTAAGCGCTTTGAAACGCATCTGTATTCCAGGACTGATACTGCCGCCATAATAGTTCGAATCACCGTGAAGCAGATCGTACGTGATACAGGTACCCGCATCAATCACAAGACAATCCTGGCCCGGGTAAAGCTGATGCGCTGCAATAACATTAGCCCATCTATCCAATCCAAGGGTAGCCTTACTGAGATACTGGTTATGTATCCCTGGATTTTTCTCAGTTGAAAACTCGATATAGTGGCTCCCTGCTTTTAATACCTCAACAAGGCTATCAACGTCTTTTCTAACGGTCGATGCGATTGCATGCTCCACCTTAAATCGGCTGATCAGCTCAGAGAGAAAATATGCGTCAATATCCTGAACCACATCATAAAACACGATCTCCCTGTCCTGAAAAATAGCTGCTTTACTGTTTGAATTGCCGATATCGATGACCAGATTAACTCCGAGCTTCATGCCACAAAGCTATTAATCTTTAGCAAGTTTCAAGCCTCCCATTTGTTAAAAAAGGTTAAACGAACAAAAAGTACTGAATAGCGATAACCAGTAAGAGGAAGAGACTTTCATAAAACCAGCGCTTTGCCGCATTGGAAAAATAGTATGCCAGCAAAACCGCACCGGGAGGTACACACATCAGAAAATGATAGAGCCTGAAATTCGGCTTGGTGTAAAAACTAATTACTGCACAGATAAACATAAAAAACAGCATCTGAAAGGCCTTCCGCGTGCTGATGAAACTACGGAAAAAGTTTTCCCTCAGCTGGATCATCGCCAAAATCATAATCACGGTTACCGGCACCAGTACCAGGTAATCATTGTAATTTATTTTAAAGGCCGATGGGAACTTGTTGGCCAATGGCAGCCATATCCTGTAAAAGGAACTTAAGCTGTCATTCCAATAGTAATACACACCCAAAAACAAAAAGATGGTCATAAAGCCAACCAGACCTGACACCCATTCTCTCCAGTTAAATGACCTGTACAGCAATAATGCCAGCCAGATCATCAGTAACATCACAATAAAAGGAAAATAGATCAGCGTTCCGACGGCGATAATCATGCCCACATCAAACATCAGCATGATCGCATTTTGTGATTTACCAATCTTCATGAGCTTGTCCATCACCCAGATCAATAGAAAATTACAGATCAATGCAGGACTGAGGATCAAAAAAGGCATGAATAAACTGGATCCGGTGATGTACAAAAGTCCAGGCAGATAACCTGGCTTGCTTAGCAAGTTATGGTTATTGACCACCAGATTAAATAATATGGCCTGCACAAATACGATTATGGCAGCAAATACAACATTGACTACCGGAGACAGGTCGTTTCCAATCGGAATTTGTATAAAGAAGCGCGTATAAGGCTCGAGGAATTCAAAATTCAGGTTTGCCGGCAGATCAACAAAAATGGCAATCCGCATTAAAAAAGTATATAGAAACAGATATACTGCGTTGATTGGATTCGAAGTTCTAAACTGATTGATCATACCTTTTTACGAAAGGCAAAGTAAAGAAATTTATCTCGCAAACTGCTGTACAACCTGATCAATTACAGTTGCGGTCTCATCAGGAAAATCAAACTTGTGGTTTTGCTTTTCGGCCACCCATTTTTGAATAACCGGAAGCCAGTTCCTGTTACTTCCCCAGATAACAGGTAAACCGAACTGTTT
>Ga0247812_10001761_pt1 | contig 12209 bp, 10 predicted proteins | sample UWRJL149409B1_FD_178011 | JGI IMG/M metagenome (GOLD analysis project Ga0247812, IMG submission 178011) | Plant litter microbial communities from Arlington Agricultural Research Station in Wisconsin, United States - UWRJ-L149-409B-1 | ecosystem: Environmental > Terrestrial > Plant litter >...
GCACAGATAGCATTAGGGTTCGGTGATGTGGCAATTGTATAAAGAAGTGTCATGTTTGCTATATCATAAAGATAAATTTCTTCCTCCAGCACAACAGCAAGTCTTTTCCGATTGAGCCTCACAGCGAGGACGGCAGATGGAAATGTAAGCTCACAGATAATAGAAGACCGCTAATTAATCTGTCAGCAGGCACACATAGAGCTTAAGCAGAAGAGGCAATACCTTGGTGTTTTGAATGACCAAATGTCGTGGGGACAAGATAAGTGCGACCAAGGATGTAGAGAACAACATCTCGATGATGGCAACATTCCCATCATCGCTGCTAAATATTTTCGAGAAAGGTTCTGTATGATAAATCCGAAATCCTTTGGAAGTTCCTGGTACTGGAAGTCAGGTATGGACAGGACGGAACTCGTTCGCAAATCGACAACGTACCAACCGCCAGGCAGCTATAATCCTGGTTGAAAGTCACAAAGTTCATAGCCATCTTAGCGAACGCAGTTAGGAGTTTCTTATAGTGCAGCACCGGTTGGCTATTGTGCGCACAATCTCTAAACAAGCGACAGCGTATTGCGCAAGAGACTACTGGTATTGTAGGAGCCAACACAGAGGGTGGTAGGAGCGGGTTATAGAGGAGTGATGACTACGAGAAGCTGCACCAGAAGTAACAGAACCATCTGAAAGAGTTGCAGAAATTTGGCAGCTGTCCTGAATTATGGTCGAAGCTGTAAAGTCGATGTTGGCGGGGGAGATCGAAGGCTCTTAGCTTCCACGCCGTAGTTGCTGTCCGTCGGTGCCTGTCTGCCTTCCAATCTTGACACTCCAATAGCAGCTCGGCCACCCTGGCCCACTACAGAAAACAAACTTTAAAAACTCAATGCCACTTGTGGCTGGTGGTAATAGTCACGTGTCGATATGGAAAATAGAAACATCTATTCCTTTTCTTTCACGTTTCTGGGATAATATGATTCAGTCTATTTTTTTTGCACCTTGTTAGGATCTGAGGCTTTACCGAAAACTTTGTGTTTGTCCATTAGACGATGCTGAGCTCACTGCAATAAAATTAGCGCCTGGATCGCCATTTACCTTAGCGCACAAGAAGAGATTTAGATACCTTGGGAACGAATGCTCTATACATCTCTACTTGGGTTTATAATTTAAGATCCGCAACAAACTGCTAGATTGGAGTGACTTGTATGCAGTATGGGAAATAAACAACGAATAACAGACGTGCGAGCCCCTGGTAAAGGCAAAGCAAAATCCCAGCTACAAGATGATTCAATCATGGGAGTAAGAAACACATGTCTCTAAGGTGTTTTGACTAAACATTTGCAGACCAACAGCAGCAGTATCGTATCTAAGCGCAGTGTAGAACGTCTGTATTTCCCCCAGGAGCCACACTATTTCCGGTTTTTTGTGAAAAAGCCGCAAAGAAGATCTCCGTTGATCAATCGAGGTTATTGGCTGCGGATGAAAGCTATTGACCATGTTGTTCATCAGTTTCTGAAATCCTCGTCCCAAAAGCAGAAAGTTGTGATAAATTTAGGCTGTGGATAGTAAGTTTCCTACTCATGCTTAGAGGTCACACCTTGATTGGTTACCATCTAGTGATCCTCTACCATGGCAATGCCTCTCCAGATACCCAACCGCCGCGAAGAATACTAAATTCATTGACATCGACTACAAAGACTTGATGCTCAAGAAACGAGAGGTTGTCCAAAATACAAGCGAGTGAGTGCCAAGTTCTTTGACCAATTTCCAATTGCTGATTAGTTTCCGAAAGACTACATTCAATGCTCACTAATCCCGATGCATCAATCGCAGACGATGTTTTGTTTCGTAGTGATCAGTATGTCCAGCTAGGTTGCGATCTCAGGGATCTCCCACATCTTAACCAGACACTGTCACAAGTACTGGATATTGACAACTCCCTCATACTATTAACTGCTGAGGTATCAATTACATACATGAAGGTGGAGGAATCCGATGCTCTAATCAAGTGGGCGAGCATGCTACCAGAAGGTATTTTTATATCATCTAACCCCGTTGCTTTTGAACATGTATGCATACTGACTAATTTTAAGCTCGTTTCTGCCTTTTAGAGCAGATTCTTCCCGAGGGGATCGACTATCCATTCGCGAAAACTATGATGGCACATTTTGCAAAGTTGCAGACTCCATTAGGAGCAGTTGAGAAGTATCCAACTACAGTATCGCAAAAACAACGCTTTACAAATCTAGGATGGGCCAATATCTCCGTGCGAAACTTATGGAACTTATGGAGCTCTCCTGATTTCCTAACCACTGAGGAGCGTCTTTCGTTAGACATTGAAGCATTTGATGAATGGGAGGAATTCGCTATCTTTGGCAGTCATTATTTTCTGCTCACTGCAGAGAATCTGAAAACCGACGCAGACGTGGAACATACTCTTCTACCACTTCGTGCTGAGAAAGGACATGAGGTTTCCTTCATAACTCCGCAAGTTAAAATCGCTTACTATGAGAATCCAAAATTGCAGGGAATCCGAAGATTCGCAGCGCCACTGCCTATTAGCGAACTACGACGCACAGTTGATGCAGCTGCTAACTTTGGAGGAATGGGTCTGAGTACCAGGGTTAATTCATACGACGTATACTCAGGCAGACCAGAATTTCTCGAGATGGACCGTCTCAAATCTGATAATTGGCCATCGGTTCGAATGTGTCATACTATCACAGATCTAGGGAATGCCGGGGCTCTCTTAGTTGGAGGTCGAATATCGCCCGATAAAGCCTTGAAAGATTGTTGGCTCTATCATAAATTTTTAAGCCACTGGGAGCGAGTTGACGACTTACCACAACCTCTATATCGTCATTCAGCTGTAGCTATTGGTGATGACTCTATTTTAGTTTGTTCGGGTAAAAGCAGTTCTCGGAAGATTGAGGACCAATTCTTGATATGGAATCGACAATTTGGGTGGAGGTCCTGCGTTATCGAAGGACAAATACCCTGTGCGACATATGGTGCAACCTTCTTTAAGCTAAGTCACGACGCATATTCATCACCTAGCGGTATTCTAGCAGGCGGTCTTTCAAATGAGGGTATATTACAACAAGATGTTTGGAGTTGGAATTTGAAGGAAGAAAATTCCATGGTGAGTAAATTTTCAACCTGCTTGAAAAGCTAAAGCGCGTCACTAACATCACATAGAAACCTACAATATGCTTCAGCAGCTTACGGGAGATATCTAATGATACCATGGCAAATATTAGTATAGCTCGTTTTGGGGCAACAACAATATGCCATGGAGGAATTAATTACGTCTTAGGTGGCATCATCAGAAACGAGGCTCTGGGTGCTTCTGATGAAATTTGCATCTTCGAAGTTACCGAATCAGAACCTACTGTTGGTATATCTAGCCCAATTGAAATATCCCTTAACCCACGGCCTCTTTTGGTATGTGTAATCGACTCCACTTATAAGAGAGCCCACTACTTGTTCGAACCAGCTACTGACGTCTTTTTTCAAGATTGGAACTTCCGTAGCTTCTATAGATGGCGTGCTGCTTATCATGGGTGGAGGAGCTGTCTGTTTTTCTTTTGGTACTTATTGGAACATAGGGTGTTACACAGTTGATCTGCCAGAGAAATGCTTTGAATCAGAGACGAAGTTCAAGTACAGGGAAACTTGTCTTCCAGTTGCTCAGGGTAGCAAAACCCCTTCAGTAGTTCGATCGTCGCCACGAGCAGCAATACCTGTTTCTCGAATGAAAATACGGTCGTCGAATGAGTTCAACAAGATTCTTGCCAGTAACAAGCCTATAATATTAGAAGGCATGGATCTAGGTTGCTGTTTAGAGAAATGGACAACTGCCTATCTCAAACAACAAATCGGTCCTTTGAAACAGGTCAGTAATTCTTTTGGATATGATAAGTCCATAAATGTGTTGACATCAGTAGGTTATTGTTCACGAAGCTTCATCAGTTCACATGAATTTCAAGTCCAAAAACTACAGATATATAAAAATTCCATTTGGCGAGTTTATCGATCGAGCTGAGAGGGGGGAAAGGCTATATATGCGTTCATTGTCTGCAGATAAGCCATCCGAAATCCCTGCCGACATCCACAAAGATTTTCCATCAATAGCATCAGATTTTCAGTTACCACCAGAGCTTAATGTGATTACTGAAACATTTCACAGTTCACCGCTACGAATTGGGGGAGAGGTGAATATGTGGCTACATTATGATGCAAGTACCCATTTTTGCCCTCTTGTGTTTAGTGACTAATTTGATGGAAGGTTATGGCAAATGTGCTCTGTCAGATCAAGGGCTCCAAAAGACTTTTACTTTTTCCCCCTTCAGATGTCACGCAATTTAATCTGGAGCCGGGATCTTCAAGCTCTGACATTAATGTTTTCGAGAACATGGGCGATGAGTTGCTTATCAACACGCATCCTCACGAAGCAATCTTGTCTCCTGGGGACGTTCTATTCCTCCCTCAGCTTTGGCTTCATACAGCCTCTCCCACTTCTGGAATTAGCGTTGCTGTCAATGTATTCTTTCAAGGCTTGCAGTCAGCACGCTACGCAGTTGGAAAAGACGTTTATGGAAATCGTGATCTTCAGGCTTATGAAAAAGGGAGACAGGATGTCGCTAAGATTGTCAAAGCGTTTGAGACTTTGCCAGATGATGTCCGAGGATTTTATCTCAGTCGATTAGCACGGGAATTCAACCAAAATGTCTAGAGACAGTCAAATCTAAGTCCATACATGTCTGCAGGCTGAATAACTCAGAAAGTGTCTTAATAAGCGACGTAAGAAAGCAAATACATAGTTTTGACAGTCTTAACATGGCGGCAAATCACTGGCTGATGATCTGTCTTGATTACCAGTATGTCGTGTCTGTCGCCCAACATAGGTGAATTTTAAACAAACTTATTTCATAGTATCTGTTTAGAATTGAACCATACAGATTGCTTCTGTTGTGAAAGGATTTTGCGGAGGTCGGGCCGATATTCCTGGTCTGTCTGTCAATTTATTGGGGAAGAACATCAAACAAAAATTCATGGCATTGTACAGTGGTTTAAATAACGGTATATATAACTAGTGTATCATTTGACATATGTGGAAAGATAAAAAGGTAGGTGCACTCTGACATAGCTGCTAGAGAAAAGGACCAGATTTCAGGACGCCACCATAAACCGCTTAATCTTCGGCAATCGTCATTCCACCTCCCACTTTCAAAGGTAAGGCGGTAATAGCATTGCAATGTTGGATTCAAGTATAACTAATCTAACACTTTATTTGCTTAGATTTTCATGACCATGGCACCCGAAAAGTTACAGGAGAATATACTCTCTTCAACAGGACTGGAGGGTGGTGGGATTTCCGATGCAGTTCCCAACGGGGAGCGTCCTGTCTTCCCAGCCAGTGCAAGCGAGGATCTAGAGAAATGGAACAGCACTAAAACCAATGTTTATCGATATTTCGCTACTCTTTATAGTTTTATTATCCTGGGAATGAGCGATGCAGCTTATGGAGCACTGATTCCGTACCATTCCTTAATCCTTGAAGGCAAAACCTAACTAAATGGAAACTAGATACTTAGAAACATACTACGATATTTCATATACTGTTGTTTCACTATTATTTCTCTCCCCTTTCCTGGGGTATACGTTAGCTGCTGTGCTGAACAATAAAATCCATATGCGTTTTGGACAACTTGGGGTAAGTGAACATTAGGAAATAAGATTTACTGTCGTCCAGTCCATCAACACGAGTACTGTTCAATTTCAATCGATTATACAGAAATCGTCCCGGAGCACCCTCGACAGCTAAGAAGCAACGCAAGGTGTTGGGCATTGACTCCTCGATGTTTAGGACCTTTCGTTTTGAGAAGTTTACTGATTAACAGTCGTACAGGTAGCAGTCATCTCACCCCTTTGCAAGATCATTGCATATGTCGTCACATGTGCACACCCACCCTATGGAGTTCTTCCAGTCATATTTGTGTTCTCAGGGTTTGGAAATGGCCTAGAGGTACGTACTTCCAGTAATTACTTGCACTTAATCACTTTAATATTTTAAATCCAGTCTCGCATATATGCAGTCCAAAGTGCTTTGAAAGCATATAGATTAGACTTCGCTAATGTTCAATGGGTATAGGATGCTGGCTGGAATGCTTGGGTTGGAAACATGGATAGCGCAAACGAATTATTGGGCTTTCTTCACGGTGCATACGGGCTAGGAGCTACCATCTCGCCTTTGATTGCTACCAGTATGATTACCAAAGGTCATCTTCAGTGGTATACCTTCTACTATCTGATGGTATGTCCTCTCCAAATCCCAAACCCCAGATCCATATCTTGATGTCATACTTCTATGACCAACAGTGTTGTTTTAAGTTATGTGTTTTTTTCCTTACCAGTGAACTCAACTTATCATTCCCATGTAGGTTGGAATGACTGTTGCGGAAGGCATCGTGTGTATTACTACATTTAGAGGCGCAACCGGAGCCAAATACCGTGCCGCAAACCTAAATACGCATCTAGATTCTGATAAGTCTCGCACAAAAGAAGCGCTTCTGAATCCGATAACTTGGATTTGCTCCTTCTTTCTTCTATTCTATGTGGGTGTCGAGGTTGCTCTAGGTGGTTGGCTTGTAACTTTCATGATTCGTGTAAGACAGTAAGTCGATTGCCTATTGCCCGATTTTATAGAACTACGTACTGATCATATAAACTTAGTGGCGAGGCATTTGCTTCAGGGATGGTTGTAACTGGCTTCTGGCTTGGGTTAACCATCGGCCGTGTAATACTTGGTTTTGTGACGGGACGTGTTGGCGAGAAGCTTGCCATTGTTGTGTATTTGGTTTTATCAGTTTGTTTTGAATTATGTTTCTGGCTGATCCCTAGCTTTATCTCGAGCGCAATTTTTGCAGCATTGTTGGGCTTCTTTCTAGGACCTTTATTTCCAGCGGCAATTGTTGTAGCGACAAAATTGCTTCCCCGTAGAGTACATGTTAGTGCGATTGGGTTTGCAGCGGCATTCGGTGGCGGAGGTGCTGCTATTTTCCCCTTTATCATCGGAGCCATTGCAGAGGACAAAGGAATTCAAGTATTGGAATCATTTGTGCTTGCGATGATGATTGTCATCCTCGCACTGTGGTGTTCTTTGCCAGGGAACTTTAGGAAAGGCGGCTTAGATGAGGTGCAAAGACAGAGAGATGGAGGAAGAGTTGCCCAACAAACAGGAGATAAAGTCAATCTAGTTGATAAGTTGAGAAGAGTGTTTGGCATCTCATAGGTAGTCTTGGCGGAATGCGGAACGATTTCCTGACTGGTCATCAAGGTGAGGAACACAACTTTTCTATTGTGTTATGCAAAAGACTAGAATTCTACATGCGCTATTAGATAGTGCAACTTCGCAAATTCAAACTATGGGCCTGCTTTTAGCGCGTTGGTGATTATATGAATAGTGTTTCTCAGAAGTCAACAAATTGACAAACACAGCCCAAAAGAAACCGACCCCCCTCAAAAAAACCTTCTACCTCCAGGCAAAACCCCGTTTCGAACAACTGCTAGATGGTTCATCGAGACTGTGTGAACATTAGCAACAGCCGTGTCATGGTCTCTTCTCCATAACACGAGCAACTTGGGAGTCGGGATCTCATATCCTCTGGCACTATTGATTGGTGCGATAAGCTCAATTCCAAGTATCTTTCAACCATCGGCAAGGTATAGCTAGCTTATGCTATGTTGAGTGGTGATAGCTGATTTGAAATGTGTCAAACTGTTATACCTGGTCTTACCTCCTACCAACCTAGATAGCTGAAGTAGAACAGTGGTTAATACTCGCACTGTAATTTGCTAAAACTCAGCAGTATGTGCTCCTGTTTGTAGCTTTGTACTATACGCACACTGCCGTAGATCCTGCTCATTTAGTGAGCCCCAATTAATTAGAAAAGCTTGGTAGACTATATGTTTGAAGTTGCTGATTCTTTTTACCGCAGGAGCTTAGCTTTATCTAAAACAGTCTCTTCTATTCTTTGCGTCATCAGAATGAATAGATAATTCATTAAGAAACATGCATTGAGATTCAATGCTTTCAGTATAGCCCCTTTCTCCGCTCGCTATCATAAACACCAGACACAATATACATGTCGAGGATGCCGCCACTATGAAAAGTCATTTCTCATCAGACGAAGTTGAGAACAACTTGAGTGGTTTATTCAAGCCCGTAAATTTTAATTTATCGTAAATATATGGGCAGCACCTATATTTCACCCGATTTAGTATCAAGTTAAAATCTGCTCAATGGCTCGAAATATGGGAGCACACTACCGTAGCTACAGTTAGTTCGAAGCGACGATCTTAAAACCTTGGGAATTTTTCGCACAAATTATTATCTAATGTGCTTCAACATCTTAGAAATATTTTACTTCAATATCAAGATATCGGGTTCACGCATACTCCTAAGACCATGGGATTTGTTGCAAGTTCCAACGATGTGGATTCCATGTCAGACTCCAGCTATGATTTTCTCAGCTCTGCAACTGAACCACCATCCCCTAATATATCTCAGTTGTTTAACAATAATAAGAACGAGTGCAAAAAAACCATCGAACCAGAAGACACTAAGACAGACGCAAATCTATCTGTCGATCCTTCCACCTCCAGCAACTTCTCAGAGCCAGCCATCACAGCCGAGACTGCCAAAGAAACACAAGATGATGATTCTGACAAACTATCTATAATCAGCAACTATTCGCTGTCCTCTTCTTTCTCAGATCCCAAGTTTCGAGATGGTGTGGCAGTTAACACTCAGATCAGTTTCAAACGGTATAAACCAGGTAGACATGCTACCCAGATACTGGGAACCACCGATAATTCAATGGCTCACTGTATAGTCAACGAATATTATGCTATGTATGAGCAAATCAGAGCAGAATCCAGAGAGGTTGACAGTCTATTTGGGGATGATATCTTTGTTCTCGAAAAGAAGTGCGAGAGTTTGGAGTTACAACTAGCGGATTTCCAAAGATCTACAAACGCTTTAGCCATCCAGCTCGGAGAGTCGGAACGTGGTGAAAAGGAGGCAAATACTGAGATAGCGAGATACAAGGGCCGCATGGCGAAGAAGGCTGCAGGCGACGAGAGGCGACGTGAAGCAGAAGTTCCTGCATATCTCTCTGGAGCCAAGACACGCGCGGTTGTCCTTAAGAACGAAGTAGAAGAACAGTTTGAAAGAATTAAGAGGGCCGGAGAGGCTGCACTTCAAGAGCAGCAGGATGATCACAGACAGCAAGTGGAAACTTTGAAGACAAGTTTGGAAGCACTCTTTGAGAAGATGAAAGTTGAGAAACATACAGCGCTAATAGAGCAGCGTTTGAAACTAGAGCGCCAATTTGATGCCGACATGAGGACTTTCAAAGAACTGTTTGAAATCGAGCTGGCTCATACTCGGAAGCTGTTAGAAATAATTCGCAGTAACCACTCAGAGAAGTTCAACGAGCAGGGAGACACGTTCGATGCCGAGACCAGAACTCTGAGAATCATTGAGAGCAGTCGTATTGAAGTATTGGAAATCGAGAAAAGGCGACTGAGATCTACTTATGCAGCTGAGCTCGATCAGTTGCGCCTTGAGCTCGACTCTGAAAAGTCCAAGACTAAGGAATTCATCGAGCAAACTCAGAAAGATCAAATAAAGAAGCTAGAAATACTGGAGGTAGCTCACAAACTAGCAACCCAAGAATCCATCTCGTCGCTACATTCTGAGCTTGACGCTTCTTACAAGTCGCAAGAGGAAGAGATGGTCTTACACTACAAAGAAGCGTGGGAAATCGCCAAGGCGGACCATGATGCAAGGAATGCAGAATTTATCCAAGAACTCAAGCAGTCGTACGAAGAAAAATACGAGAAGCAGGAGGACAGTTTCAATGCAAATCTTTCCAAAGCGTTAATACTCAGAGATTCTTCAATTTCTCAGGAAAGAGAGCAAGCGAAGAAACGGATTGCCGATTTAGAAGAATGTTTGAAACGATTAGAGACCAAGAACTTTAATTTGGCAGAGGAAGGAAAGAAGTTGAAGGGGTTGTTATCGAAAACCCATCAGAATACAGGTTTGCTATTGAGAACAAGTATTACTGCTGAGAAGAATTTGATATCCAGTACACTCAAGACGCCGCAGGTTGGAAATGTCCAAACTGGATCGCCAATATCTGTTCCTCTACATGCTGGAAAGCTAGAGCACAACATGGTGTTAGAAACATCAACACCGCCTCTACTGAGTCCAGATGCAGTCACGAGTTCGCCAGCCCAGAGTCCATCGTTATGTCCTCTAGAGAGTTCGTTCTGCACCAATGAGAGAGAAGATTCTCACGATCTGAGCAGACTACCCAGGTCGCAGTTCGATCTCCTCTACAGTCTGGATCGGACGATCATGGAAGAAAACCCCATATCTTAGAAAGTTTATTTTGCAGAGTACTTTGTTTATAAATTTAGTAGTTTTTCGTTGGATTCTAATAACGAGGAGAATACACGCTTGAGTTTAAATCTTACACTGTGCTTTAATATCTCAGAAAGGAGCATTTTCTTCTGTCGCAATTCGTGTGTATGGGTTCCATGTACCTGGATACATGGAACCAAAGCGTCGCCAATTCCTTTTGATCACTTTTGACCATTGCTATCAGCGCGGTACCAAGAGAGCAAAGTTCAAGTGAGCGCTCAATATGGGTTTCGTCCATAAGATTGGGCTCCATCTGCTAGGCACTTGTACCTTCCTTTCTACATGTTCCAATACTTACCTCATGCAACAGCATGAGTTAAAATGTTATGAATATGGAATATGCCGCTTTGATTCGATAAGTACATGTTGGGGCTTTACTAGTTAGTTGAAACCTGATATAACCTTTCCTAAATCGATATACTGTTAAATTCTTCCAAGAGCATATTTTAAATTCAAAATGTGTTAGATGACCTATTTCAGCTTGCAAGCTTACTTCATTGGGTGATAAATCGCGAGCCCTCGCTATGGACCATGCATTTTATTATAACTTAAGGAAGCACCATTGGATTTGTAAACTCTGAATCGATCGTAGGTTTTGACACTCTAGATAGACCAGTAGGTATATTTATCAGGCTTGACAGTAGTATCATGGCACTTGAAGAATCTCTAGTTCGAATAAAGGTAATCTATGCTAGATCTTATCAACCAACGCTAGATATGTAACTACTTACCAGAGGTTTGTCAGCTAGAGGTATTATACAAATGGTTGTTCCTTGAATAAGCGAAGGCCTCTGAGCTTGCACGTGACGTATTCGAAATGAATTTAGCAGGCAAAATGGACAATCAAAATGGTGTGATTGCTTCTCGTTCTGCAGTTATGTAAGATAACAATACAATGTTTCCTAATTGCCTTCGCGGTATGTAAGTGTTGCTACAGAGCCTTATAATTTCTCACCACCTTCGGATTCCCAACAATTTCATTCACACATGAGCAGCCACTATTTTACTAGAGCGTCAGCCATGGTGCTGTTGCCACCGGTGCAACTCTAGCTGCAGCGAGAAAAGGCAGAGGTGGGACACACACGGCGGACTTCCCTTCTATTCGAGGCATGCCTCTGCCTATATTTCGTTCTTGTTTGAAATCTACAGCAACAAATTGGATAAGCTTAGCTCTTCAGAAGTTTGACATATGGTAACTCTGCTCAATCTATTGGTTTCAAGACATTGGGGGATCTGGGGTGTGTTGAGGGCCAATGAGTAAGCTTGAGGTTAGCTATATGGCCAAAATCATAACAGGTAAGGCCGCTGTACTACAACTATCTGCAAGAAAACGATAGCTCTTATGTTTGTAAACGCCTAACGTACTCGGAAGTGGAGAAGGAGGAGAGGAGGTATCGTAGCTGAAAAGCATTAAGTAAAGCTGCTCATAAAAACAGATCCTGCCATTGGAATTACATCCCCTCATGACAACATGAGGTACAACAGCACCAACATGAGCTCGATCTAGTATTTATACGAATATGTATATACAGTACCTAGGTCCAGTACAATGCTAAGCTGACAGTGGTGGTGATCGGGAGAGTAACATCTTACAGTAGATAAAACCTTAATTTACTAGTCTGTAGCTTGTCCTTGTGTAATTTTGTAACAATGCCGCAATCAGCAGGCGGTGAGTGCTGTAGCACCAGTCCTGTGCCATTCGGTGTCAGGGCAGGACTGGCAG
>Ga0247812_10001765_pt1 | contig 12199 bp, 9 predicted proteins | sample UWRJL149409B1_FD_178011 | JGI IMG/M metagenome (GOLD analysis project Ga0247812, IMG submission 178011) | Plant litter microbial communities from Arlington Agricultural Research Station in Wisconsin, United States - UWRJ-L149-409B-1 | ecosystem: Environmental > Terrestrial > Plant litter >...
CCTGATACATCAGAACTTCTGGATACGTTTTGCATTTAAATGTAATCAACATAGCTATCTCTTGGTTTTGTTAGTAATTAAACGATAGCACGACTCGTGCCCCTTCACAGTGCGGTCGCGCTCACATCGGCCGAGGCCGCAACATCCATGCAATGGCAGGGACGGAGATGGCGAGAACCGCAGCCCCTGCCGCTGTGACGATACCCATGGCGTCCAGTGGCCCGAGCGTGGCAGCAGACAGCAGCCATCCCAACGCGCCCCAGGCCAGGCTGTTGAACAATTCAAGCACGTTCATCACGAAGCCACCCTTGCCACGCCCCTTGAAATTACTGCGCACACCAGGCCGCCCGCACCAGAACACCACCAGACCGGCACCCGTGACAGCGCCGCATACGACCAGGAGTCCGACCAGCCCGGCGACCGGCATCCGCGCTGTCAGCCATAGCAGAGGAACCGCCACCAACCCCAGCACCGGCATCATCGCCGCAGCCAGCTTGGCGCGCCGTACGGTGCGCTGCGACGCGGGCGACACCAGCAGCAGATCCGGCGCATCCTCGGCCGACAACGCAATCCATGCCAACGCACCGGTCAGCGAACTGCACAGCAACGCCAGGCCCGCGCCGATGGCTTGCACCTGCACATCGGCACGCTTGAAAATCAGGAAGAACAACGGCAGCAAAAACAGTATTTGCAGCATCACCTGCGACAGCAACTGCGGATCGCGCACGATCAGGCGCCACTCCTTGATGACCACCGTGCGAAACAGGGTGCGCCCGAAACGGGGCCGCGCCGTCGTCGATGACGCCTTACCCGCAGCGATCGACGGCGTCGACGCAGCCAGTTGCAGTCCTCGCGCAAAGAAGCGATGCGTGCGCCAGGTCGTCAGCATGAACATGCTGCACGCGAGGGCGCCCAGTAGCAGCACTGGCCACGGCTCGCCCAGCATGGCCCGGGCCGGCAGCCAGAGCAGGCTATCCGCTACATTCTGCGCCTGCACCAGCCCCAGCACGGTATCGCGAATGCCATCCTGCGTTTGTCTCGACGAAAGCGCATGCAGCTGCGACGCGATGACGAGCAGCGCGCCAGTCAACGCCCCGACAATCTGCGCCACGACGCGCGTGCGGCGCGCACCGAGCAGGCGCACGAGGCCAAGCGTGAGCAGCATGGCGCCACAGCTGCACAGCACCGCAAGGGCGATCACGCCCGGATAAATCCCGAGCCAGCGAAATTGGCCCTGCAGCAGCCCCGCATGCGCGAACGGCGCCAGCAAAAACAGGTACAGCGCTGCCGTGCCCGCGCACACGCCCAACAGCCGCACCGTGAAAATGCTGCGCGAGGACAGGGGTGACGACAGCAGCAGATCGAGGTCGCTGCGCTCGAACATCACGACGACACACGCCTTGATCGCCGATGACAGCATGAAGGTCGTGGCCACGATCAGCAGCGCGGTCACCGCCATCAGGATGCGCGGATCGTCCCCCGGCATGCCGGCCAGCTGACGCACGACAAACCAGCCCCCCATATGCATGACGATACAGCCAGCGGCCGCCAGACCGAGCGCCAGATTGCCTGGCCGGCGCCGCCCGTCTGCCGCTTTGCCGCCGGCTGCATTGAACCAGGCAAGCCGCAGCTCGTGCCGCAGCAGCCAGCCAACGCTGCCCGGCGCCAGCCTCATGGCGCGGCCATCAAATGCAGGAACATGTCTTCCAGGCTGCCGCCCTGGGTACGTTCGCGCAGCGCTTCCAGCGTGCCTTCGGCGATCAGCCGGCCCTGGCGGATGATCCCGATGCGGTGCGCCAGGCGTTCGGCCACTTCGAGGATGTGCGTTGTCAGGATGACGGTGCCGCCCTTGGCCACGTGCGCCAGCAGCAGGTCTTTCACCTGGCGTGCCGCCGCTGCGTCAAGGCCGGTGAGCGGCTCGTCGAGGATCAAGAGTTCCGGGTCGTGGATCAGGGCGCCGGCCAGCGCGAGCTTCTGCTTCATCCCGCGTGAAAAACCCTCGGTCAGCTCGTTCGCATGCTGGCTCAGGTCGAGCCAGTCGAGCAGTTCGCGTGCGCGCGGTTCGGCGTCTTGCGCCGTCGCGCCCCACAGGCCCGCGACAAATTCGAGATACTCGAACGGCTTGAGCTTCCCGTACAACATTGGCTCGTCCGGCAGGTACGCCAGCTTGGCTTTGGCCGCTGCCGGAGCCGCAGTCATGTCCACGCCCAGCACCTCGATCGTGCCGGCATCGGGCGCCAGCAGACCCGTGACCAGGCGCAGCGTCGTCGTCTTGCCGGCACCGTTCGGCCCGAGCAGCGCATAGAACTCGCCGCGCCGGACCAGCAGGTCGAGGCCATCGACGGCAGGGCGGCCGAACTGCTTGCGCAGTCCGACCAGGCGCAGGGCGGGGAGCTGGTCATCCATGGGTGACCTCAAAAGCTGGTGAAGGATGTAAGGAACTGCTCGACCTGCTCCGGCGGCGTCTTGCCTGCGGGGCCCAGAACGATGACCTGATAGACGCGGTTGCCCTTCGCGGCGAAGCGCCCGCTCAGATGCATTGGCGTACCCTGGCCGGTGCCCGTGACATCCACGCTCAGATCATCGGTGGCCGCAGCGTCGGGCGCGCCGATATTGCGCAGCAGCGCCAGGCGCATGGCCGGTAGCGCCGCCTGCGCGCGCGCGGGATCGGGCGCGACGGCGGTGCCGACGGCGAACGTCGTGTTGTCCACCTTGGCCGCCGTCATCGTCATCTCGACCTGCAGGCCGTTCAGGTCCACCGTGCGGGTCAGGGTCGCAGGCTTGGCTGGAAACAGCACCTTGAAGCGACCGTCCTCGCTCGTGTAGTCACGCCAGTTATAGGCCGGATTGCAGCCGGCCAGCAGCGCGCTGGCCAGGAGGATCAGGACAATCTGCAGGGCACGCACGGGAGAGGGTCGCATGCGTCGATGGTAACAGCAGCGCTGCAGAACGCAACACCTGCAATTCATGCTGCTGTTCACACTACTACTCACGCTGCAACGCGCGCCGGTATCCGATCGCCTCGGCCACGTGCGTGGCTGTCACGTGTTCGCTGCCGGCCAGATCGGCCACCGTGCGCGCCACTTTAAGAACGCGGTGATACGCACGCGCCGACCAGTGCAGATGCCGGGCGGTGGCATGCAGCAGGCGCTCTCCGGCGTCGTCAGGCGCGCAATAACGGTCGATGTCGCGCGGGCCGAGGTGACTGTTGGGCCAGCCTTGGCGCGCCACCTGCACCGCACGTGCCTGCGCGACCCTCACTGCGATCACGCTGCTCGGTTCCCCGTCGCCGCGTGCGCCCATGCTCTCCGGCCCCAGCGCCGCGACCGGCAACTGGATATCGATGCGATCGAGCAGGGGCCCCGAGATACGGCTCTGGTAGCGCAGCACGGCAGCCTCATGGCAGTGGCATTTGCCGCTGGCATGACCGAGCCAGCCGCACGGGCACGGATTCATCGCCGCAATGAGCTGAAAGCGCGCCGGAAAATCAGCCTGGTGCGCCGCGCGCGAAATCGTGATCTGGCCCGACTCGAGCGGCTCGCGCAGCACCTCGAGCACGCGCCGGTCGAACTCGGGCAGCTCGTCCAGAAACAACACCCCATGATGCGCGAGCGAGACTTCGCCAGGGCGCGGCACGCTGCCGCCGCCCACCAGGGCCACGCCGGACGTCGTGTGATGGGGGCTGCGAAATGGCCGCTGGCGCCAGCGTTGCGGCGAGAAGCCGCCCGCGAGCGATTGCACGGCAGCCGATTCGAGAGCCTCCGCGTCACTCATCAACGGCAGCAGGCCAGGCAGGCGCGCCGCCAGCATGCTCTTGCCCGCGCCAGGCGGGCCAACCAGCAAGCACGAATGCGCGCCGGCCGCCGCCACCTCGAGCGCGCGCTTGGCATGCTGCTGACCTTTGACCTCGGCGAAATCGGGGTAGCACACAGCATGCGCAAGGGCCGGCCCCACATGCCGCACCAGCTTGGGCGCATCGGGCGCGTTGGCGAAGTGCGCACAGACCTCGAGTAGCGTGCGCGCCGGGAGGATCTCGGCTGCTTCGACCAGCGCCGCTTCGTCGGCATTGGCCAGCGGCAGGATGAAGGCCCGGTTCTGCAGGTCGGTCTGTAAAGCAGATTCTGAAGAACCCGCACGGACCATCGCAAACGCCATCGCCAATGCGCCGCGAATCGGCCGCAGCTCGCCCGACAGCGACAATTCGCCGGCGAACTCGTAGCGGTCCAGTGCATCGCCCCGAATCTGGTGCGATGCGGCCAGGATGCCCAGCGCTATCGGCAGATCGAAGCGACCCGACTCCTTGGGCAGATCTGCCGGCGCGAGATTGATCGTGATGCGGCGCGGCGGGATATCGAAGCCCGAATTCTGCAGCGCGGCGCGCACGCGGTCCTTTGCTTCGCGCACTTCGGTGTCGGGCAGGCCGACGATCGTCCAGCCCGGCAGGCCGTTGGCCAGATGGACTTCGACATTGACGGGCGGTGCGGCCATGCCGGCCAGCGCGCGGCTTTTGAGGACGGCAAGACTCATTGGATTCCTTCCGCATGACGCCAGGGTGCCCCATCCTAAAGCGGGCACCGCGCCACCGTTTGAGAGCGAACAGGCGTGCGCGCGCTTGCCCGTTCATGACAGGTGCATATACCGGTGATCTCGTCATTCATGCCGCAATTCATACCGTCTGTCACAAAATGCAGACATTGCTTTTTTTTAACGTTACATTGATCGTGAACAGCACAACAACCGCAACCGTCCCCGGAGAATCAGTCCATGCTATCGATCAAGCAGCTCAACAAGACCTATGCCAACGGCGTCAAGGCGATCAACAGCGTCAGTCTCGAAATCCCGAACGGGATGTTCGGCCTGCTCGGCCCAAACGGCGCCGGCAAGTCGTCGCTGATGCGCACCATCGCCACGCTGCAGGATCCCGATAGCGGCAGCATCGATTTCAACGGCCTGGATGTGTTGAAGGACAAGGAAGGCTTGCGCCGCCAGCTCGGCTATCTGCCCCAGGACTTTGGCGTCTACCCCAAAGTGAGCGCCGAAAAACTGCTGAACCACTTTGCCGTCCTCAAGGGCCTGACGGCCAAGGGCGAGCGCAAGGAGATGGTCGAGGCGCTGCTGCACCAGACCAATCTGTGGGAAGCGCGCTCGCGTGGCCTGGGCACCTTCTCGGGCGGCATGCGCCAGCGCTTCGGCATCGCGCAGGCGCTGCTTGGCGCGCCGCGCCTGGTGATCGTCGACGAGCCGACCGCGGGCCTGGACCCCGATGAACGCAACCGCTTTCTGAACCTGCTGGCCAAGATCGGCGAACAGGTGGTCGTGATCCTGTCGACCCACATCGTCGAAGACGTCACCGACCTGTGCCCGCGCATGGCGATGATCGCCAAAGGCACGGTGCTGCTGCAGGGCGAACCGCAGGCCGCGATCGACACACTCAAGAGCCGCGTATGGCGGCGCACCGTCAGCCAGGATGCGCTGGCCGACTACCAGCGCGATTTCAACGTGCTCTCCACGCGCCTGGTGGCGGGGCGCCCACAGATCAACGTGTTCGCCGAGTCGCAGCCGGACGACGGCTTCGTCAGCGTCGAGCCGGACCTGGAAGACGTCTACTTCCTCCAGATCCGCAACGCCAACCGCGCGACCGCTTCTGCGACCGACGCGGCCACCGGCGCGGCGTCCGCATCCACCGCACCAGTCGTGGCGTAAGGAGCCGGCATGCTACGGGAATTCTTCAAGTTCGAGCTGGGCATCCAGCTGCGCCAGCCGCTGTTGTGGGTGTGCGCGCTGATCTTCGGCGCGCTGGCCTTTGGTGCGACCACCACCGATGCGATCCAGATCGGCGGCAGCATCGGCAACGTCAATCGCAATGCGCCGGTCGTCGTCGCGCAGCTGCTCGGCGTCTTCAGCCTGATGTCGATGTTTGTCGTCACCATCTTCATCGCCGGCTCGGTGCTGCGCGATGGCGACGTCGGCATCTCCGACATGCTGTTTGCCACGCCGATGAAAAAGCACGACTACCTCGTCGGCCGCTTCCTGGCGGGTCTGCTGGCCTGCATGGTGATCTTCGCGGTGATCGTGGCGGGCATGATGCTCGGTCCCCTGATGCCGTGGATCGATGCCGAGCGCGTAGGGCCGTTCCCGGGCGCGGCCTACCTGTGGGGGGTGTGCGTGCTGGTGGTGCCGAACCTGCTGTTCATCGGCGCCTTGCTGATGCTGCTGGCCGCGACCACGCGCTCGATCATGATGGTGTATGTCGGCGTGATGGCGTTCTTCGTGCTGTGGATACTGGCCGGCAAATTCACCAGCAATATCGACAACGAGTGGTTCGCCGTGCTGGCCGACCCGTTCGGCCTGCGCGCCCTGGGCCGCGCCACGCGCTACTTCTCCACCGCCGAATCGAATGCCGGCCTGCCGGCCATCGGCGGCTATATGCTGGCCAACCGGCTCTTGTGGAGCGTGGTCGGCCTGGCGCTGCTTGGCCTGACGCTGGCGCTGTTCAAGCCGCAGCGCGCCGGCACCGGCAAGCGCCTGTTCGGCAAGGCCAAAGCTGCGGCGCCGGCCGCCGGCACCCCGGCGCACGTCGCGCTGCCACGCATCGCGCCGCGCTTCACACGCGGCACGCGCTGGACCCAGTGCTGGCACATCTTCGTCTTCGATGCGGTCGCCGTGTTCAAGAGCGTGCCGTTCCTGGTCATGCTGCTGTTTGGCGTGCTCAATATGGTGGGCAGCTCGAGTCAGCTCGGGCAACTGTTCGGCACCGACGTCTATCCGCGCACCTACCTGATGATCGAGCTGCTCAAGGGCAGCTACAACTTCCTGCTGCTGATCATCGTGATCTTCTACGCCGGTGAACTGATTTTCAAGGAGCGCCAGGCCGGCATCGCCGACGTGAGCGACGCAATGCCGATGCCGAACTGGGCGCCGCTGGTGGCGAAAAGCCTGGCGCTCGTGGGCGTGGTGCTGGCCTTCCTGTTGGCCGGGATCCTGACCGCGATCGCCATCCAGCTGTACAAGGGTGGGGCGCCGATCGAACCGATGGTGTACCTGCAGGGCGTGTTCATGGCCGGCACGCCGTACATCCTGATGGCGCTGATCGCCGTGGCGCTGCAAGTCGTCACGAACAACAAGTTTCTGGGCTACCTGTTCATGATCGTGCTGATCGTGGCGCAGATTGTCCTGTCGGTCCTGCATTTCGATCACAACCTGTACAACATCGGTCTGCTGCCCGAGACGCCGTACTCGGACATGAACGGCTTCGGCCACTTCGTCACGGGCTGGTCGTGGTTCGCGCTGTACTGGACCCTGTTTGCCGTGGCGGGCCTGATCGTGGCCCAGGCGTTCTGGGTGCGTGGCCTGTCGATCGAGTGGCGCACCCGCACGCGTGAAGCAACGCGGGGCCTGAAAAGCCCGTCGGGCGTTGCGCTGGCCGCCTGCACGATCGCGTTCGCGCTGGTGGGCGGCTGGATCTTCCACAATACCGTCACGCTGGGCCGCTACGAAGCGCAGAACGTCGCAATGGACAAGCAGGCACGCTACGAAAAGACCTACCGCAAGTACAAGGACCTGCCGCACGTGAAGATCGTCGACGTGCTCGCTGCGGTGGACATCTACCCGGCCGAGCGGCGCGTGATGGTCAAGGGACGTTACGTCTTCGAGAACAAGACGAACCAGCCGCTGGACACGCTGCGCCTGCAAGTCAATCCCGATGTCGTGACCACCTTCGCCGGCCTGCCCGCGCACACCGTGGTCCTGGACGACCGGGTGGCAGGCTTCCGCATCCTCAAGCTCGCGCAGCCGACGGCGCCGGGCGCCCGCCTGGCGCTGGACTTCACGGTCGACGTGCGCCGCCCCGGTTTTTCCAACGCGGGCAAGGGCGACACGCTCAACCTGAACGGCACGTTCTTCAACAACCGCGAGTTCTTCCCGCTGGTCGGCTACCAGAGCGAATTCGAACTGCTGGACCGCAACGAGCGCCGCAAGCGCGGCCTGGGCGAACCGGAGCGCATGGCCAAGCTCGAAAACCAGGCGGCCCGCGCCAACACGATGTTCGGGGACGACGCCGACTGGATCAGCTTCGACACCACCGTCTCCACCAGCGGCGACCAGATCGCGCTGGCGCCGGGCTACCTGCAAAAGGCGTGGAAGGAAAACGGCCGCAATTACTATCGCTACAAGATGGACCAGAAGATGATGCCGTTCTTCGCCTACCTGTCGGCCAACTGGCAGGTCAAGAAAAGTGACTGGCATGGCATGCCGATCGAGATCTATCACGATCCGAAACACGCCTACAACGTCGACCGGATGATCGCGGGTACGCAAAAGTCGCTCGACTATTTCACGACCCAGTTCACGCCCTACCAGCACAAGCAGGTGCGCATCCTGGAATTCCCGAACTACCAGCGCTTCGCGCAATCGTTCGCCAACACGATCCCGTTCTCGGAATCGATCGGCTTCATCGCCGACCTGCGCAACAAGGAGGACATCGACTACGTCTTCTACGTGACGGCGCACGAGATGGCGCACCAGTGGTGGGGCCACCAGGTCACGGCCGCGAATGTGCAGGGCGCGAGCATGCTGATCGAATCGCTGGCGCAGTACTCGGCGCTGATGGTGATGGAGAAGGAATATGGTCCGCACCAGATGCGCCGTTTCCTGCGCTATGAACTGGACCGCTATCTCAGTTCGCGCGGCGCGGAAAAGATCGAGGAGCTGCCGCTGGTGCGCGTGGAGAACCAGGACTACATCCACTACCGCAAGGGCAGCCTGGTCTTCTACCGCCTGCGCGACGAGATCGGCGAAGCGGCATTGAACCGTGCCCTCAAGCGCTTCCTGCAGGACAAGGGCTATCAAGAGGCGCCGTTTGCGACATCCGCCGAACTGGTCGACTACATCCGCGCCGAAGCCCCGGTCGGCAAGCACGCGCTGATCGCCGACCTGTTCGAGCGCATCGTCTTCTACGATAACCGCGTGACCGAAGCAAAGGCCGTCAAGCGCCCGGACGGACAGTGGGACGTGACGATGAAACTGCATCTGGCCAAGATGCAGGCCGACGGCAAGGGACAGGAAACGCCGCGTACCTACGACGAGGCCGTGGAGATCGGCGTGTTCGCACGGGCAAAGGATGCCAGGGAATCGGACGAGCGGGTGCTGTTATTGGAGAAGCGCGTACTGCGGGGCGAGAATCCGACCGTGACGGTGACCGTGAAGGAGCAGCCGTTCGACGTGGGCATCGACCCGTACAACAAGCTGATCGACCGCGTGGCGCGTGACAACCGCAAGGAAGTCAGCGTCGATTGATGTCCGGGTAGTAGGGGGGGCGGGTTTCCCGCCCACGCGTTGACTGTTTAATGCTTGTCGAGCGTTGGCGGCACGACGATCGTCGGATCTTCGGGTGCAGCCGGGAATGGTGCAGTGGCCGACGGCGCAGCGCCCGGCATTGGAATCGCCGAGCTACCCGACGTCGCAAACCCGGCCGATGCCGTTGTCGCCGCCGTCGCCGACGACGCCGTGGCGTTGCCTGCACCCAGCTTGGCTTCGAGCTCGCTCACGCGCAGTTCGAGCGCCTCGAGCTTGCTGCGGGTCTTGGCCAATACCTGGGCCTGGATATCGAATTCCTCGCGCGTGACCAGATCGAGCTTGGAAAAGCCCGACGTCATGGCAGCCTTCACATTGCGTTCAATGTCCTTGGCCGGGCCGCTCTCGAGCGCCTGGTTGATCTTGCCCTGCAAGTCGCTGAAGAAGTTGCTATTACTCATATCCATTTCCCTTTCTGCCGAGGCCGCACGCTCCATGATGGTGCAATGTGACCTGATGTAGTGCGCCGAACGGCCGTCTGGGTGCCGTATGCGGTCCGTTGTGTTGTAGCAAAACCGATGTGGGGCGTGTTTACCAAAAAAACAAGGACCTTTTTCCCCTTTATAAGCTGGCACGCATCCTGCTAAATAAAGCGTAGACAACGAACATCACAAGGATTCACAAGCAGTCATTTTTCATGTTGTTCATCAAGGGGGTTTGTCATGAAGTGCAAAGCAAAATTCAGCGCAGTTGTCCTGGCAGTGTTGGCTCTTACCAGCGCTCCGGGCATGGCACAGGAACAACCCGCCGAACATCAGGTGAGCTACAACGCGAGCCTCACCAGCGACTACCGTTACCGCGGCTTGTCGCAAACAGCCCTCGACCCGGCCCTCCAGGGCGGCGTCGACTATGTACATGGCCCATCCGGCTTCTACGTGGGCACCTGGCTTTCCACCATCAAATGGACGAAAGACCTGGGCGGCGACGGCAATATCGAATGGGACGTCTATGGCGGCAAGCGCGGTCAGTTGAGCGACGCGATCAGCTATGACATTGGCGGCCTGTATTACTACTACCCGGACAACGGGTTGAATCCGAGCGCGAACACGTTCGAGCTGTACGGCAAACTCGGCTACGGCCCGGCCTACATCAAGTACTCGCACTCGACGACCAATCTGTTCGGAACCGCAGACAGCAAGCGCAGCGGCTATCTGGACGTGGGCGCCGACATCGACGTCAGCAACGGCTTCATCCTGAACCTGCACGTCGGGCGCCAGAAACTGAAGAACAACAGCGCGTTTTCGTACACCGACTACAAGGTCGGCGTCACCAAGGACTTCGGCGTCGCCACCGTGGCGCTGGCGTGGCACAAGGCGAATACCGACGCCTACCTGAGCCCGGAAGGCAAGAATCTCGGCAAATCCGCCGCCGTGCTGTCCGTCTCAAAAACTTTTTGATTGCAAAAGAGGCAATACCATGAAAATGATCACCGCCATCATCAAGCCCTTCAAGCTCGACGAGGTGCGAGAGGCACTGTCGGAAATCAACGTGCAAGGCATGACCGTGACCGAAGTGAAGGGTTTCGGTCGCCAGAAAGGCCACACCGAGCTGTACCGTGGCGCCGAGTACGTTGTCGACTTCCTGCCCAAGATCAAGATCGAAGCCGCCGTCGACGATGCCATCGTCGATCAGGTCATCGATGCGATCCAGGGCGCTGCCCGCACCGGCAAGATCGGTGACGGCAAGATCTTCGTGGCCGACCTGAACCAGGTCATCCGTATCCGTACCGGCGAGACCGGCAACGACGCACTGTAAGAGGGAATGTTTTCATGAAGCGTATAACTACAACGATACTGACCGCCTTGCTGGGCCTGGGCGTTGCCCTGCCGGCCATGGCGGCGCCGTCCATCAACAAGGGGGATACGGCCTGGATGTTCGTCGCCACGCTGCTGGTGATCCTGATGACCATTCCCGGCCTGGCGCTGTTCTACGGCGGCCTCGTGCGCGCCAAGAACATGCTGTCGGTGCTGATGCAGGTGATGATGGTGTTTGCCCTCGTGATCGTGCTGTGGTGCCTGTACGGCTACTCGCTGGCCTTCACGCAGGGCAATGCGTTCATCGGCGGCTTCGACCGCGCCTTCCTGCAAGGCATCTGGGATCCGGTCGCCGGCAAGTTCGCGATGGCCGCAACCTTCAGCAAAGAGACGATGATTCCCGAATTCATCTTCGTCGCCTTCCAGGGCACCTTTGCAGCGATTACCTGCGCGCTGATCGTCGGCGCCTTTGCCGAACGCGCCAAGTTCGCAGCCGTGCTGGTCTTCGTCGTGCTGTGGTTCACCTTCGGCTACCTGCCGGTCGCGCACATGGTCTGGTTCTGGGCCGGTCCTGACGCCATCACCGACGCTGCATCGCTGCAGACCGTCACCGCAGCTGCCGGCTACCTGTGGCAGCAGGGCGCGCTCGACTTCGCGGGCGGCACCGTGGTGCACATCAACTCGGCCGTGGCCGGCCTGGTGGGCGCTTATGTGATCGGCAAGCGAATCGGTTACGGCCGTGAATCGATGGCGCCACACTCGCTGCCGATGACGATGGTCGGTGCGTCGCTGCTGTGGGTCGGCTGGTTCGGCTTCAATGCCGGCTCGGCGCTCGAAGCAGGCGACGTGGCGGCACTGGCGTTCCTGAACACGCTGCTGGCCACCGCTGGCGCGACCCTCACCTGGGTACTGGGCGAGTGGATCTTCAAGCACAAGCCATCGATGCTGGGCGCAGCATCGGGCGCCGTCTCGGGCCTGGTGGCCATCACCCCGGGCGCCGGCTTCGTCGGTCCGATGGGCGCACTGGTCATCGGCCTGCTGGCCGGTATCGTCTGCCTGTGGGGCGTGAACGGCCTGAAGCGCCTGATCGGCGC
>Ga0247812_10001767_pt1 | contig 12183 bp, 10 predicted proteins | sample UWRJL149409B1_FD_178011 | JGI IMG/M metagenome (GOLD analysis project Ga0247812, IMG submission 178011) | Plant litter microbial communities from Arlington Agricultural Research Station in Wisconsin, United States - UWRJ-L149-409B-1 | ecosystem: Environmental > Terrestrial > Plant litter >...
CTGGCCGTCGAGGCGCAGGAAGGGACCGACGCCATGCTGACCCGCGTCGCCGGCCTGCCCGCCGATCTGCGTGGCGCCGTGGGGGCTCCGAAGGGCGCTCTGGGCAAGGCGCCCAAGCCCATTCAGGACCTGCGGGTCGACATGCCGGTCATCGGCACACGCACTCTGGAACTGGCGGCCGCCGCCGGTCTGGCGGGCATCGGGGGCGTGGCCGGGCAGCTGATCCTGATCGACCGGCCGGCCATCATCGAGACGGCCGACCGGCTGGGCCTGTTCGTCTGGGGCGAGGCCCGGTCGTGAGCGGGCCGCTGAAGATCATGCTGGTCGCGGCCGAGGCGTCGGGTGACGCTCTGGGGGCCGGTCTGGCCCAGGCGCTGACGCGGCGGCTGGGAGACGGCGTCGGCTTCGTCGGGGTCGGCGGGCCTCGCATGGCGGCCGAGGGGGTGGCCAGCCCGTTCGACATCGCCCAGCTGTCGATTTTCGGCTGGATCGACGGTCTGCGCGCCTACAAGCGGGTCAAGGCGCGCGTCGCCGACACGGTGGCCCTGGCCCTGCGCGAGCGGCCGGACGCCGTCGTCCTGATCGACAGCTGGGGCTTCACCATTCGCGTCGCCAAGGCCTTGAGAGAGGCCGTGCCGGGCACGCCCCTGATCAAATACGTCGGGCCGCAGGTCTGGGCCTCGCGCCCCGGTCGGGCGAAGACGCTGGCAGGGACGGTCGACCACCTGCTGGCCCTCTACAGCTTCGACGCGCCCTGGTTCGAGGCCCAGGGCCTGTCCACGACCGTCGTCGGGTCGCAGGCCCTGCATGTGAACATGGCCGACGCCGACGGCGCCCGGTTCCGCGCTCGCCGCGGGGTTTCGTCGGATGCGCCCCTGTTGCTGGTCCTGCCCGGCAGCCGCCCTTCCGAGATCAGCCGGATGACGCCCGTGTTCGAACAGGCGGTGGCCCTTCTGAAGCGCGACGTCACGGCGCTGGAGGTTGCGGTCGTGGCGGCCGGCACGGTGGCCGACGACGTCGCCGCCCGCGTGGCGACATGGCCGTTCCGCGTCCATCTGGTGCAGGAGGACGAGAAGTACGACGCCATGCGCGCCGCCACCGTCGCGATGGCCACCAGCGGCACGGTCTCGACCGAACTGGCTCTGGCCGGGGCGCCCATGGTCATCTCGTACCGGTTCGGCGCCGTCAGCTATGCGATCATGCGGCCCTTCTTCACCGGCAAATTCGCCACCCTGTTCAACACGGCAGCAGACGCAATGATCGCGCCGGAGCTGATCCAGTCCGACGCCACGCCCGAACAGCTGGCCGCCGCTGTCGGGTCGCTGCTGGCGGATCCCGCTGCTCGCGCCGATCAGTCCGCGCGCCAGACCGCCGCTCTGGATCTGATGGGACGGGGCGGTCCCGATCCGTCGGAGCTGGCGGCGGAGGCCACGCTGCAGGTCATCGCCGCGCGAACGGGCGAGTCTTGATCCGCCGTCACGCCCTTGGGGCCCTGATGCTGATCGCCCTGTGCGCGACCCACGTTGCGGCGGAAGTCCGGGTGTCGCCCGCGACGTCCACACGCGGTCTGGAGCCATTGGCTTTCACCCCGGGCGGTCGCGTAAGGACGACGGGAGAGGGCGCGACCTATCAGTGGCCGGGCACGCATTTCGAGGCGGCCTTCCGGGGGCCGACCGTCGTCTTTCGTGTCGGCAGCGCCCCCCAAACCCTGCACGTGACGGTCGATGGCGAGCGTGCGGCGACCCTGACCGATAGTCCGCCCGGCGCCTATCGGATCGAGGGGCTGGCGTCCGGCGCGCATCGAATCCGCATCGACGTCGTCTCGGAGCATCAGGCGGCGCCCGCCTTGTTTGGCGGCTTCCTCGTGCCGAAGCGCGCGCTCCTCCCGCCGCCGGCCGCGCCTCGGCGCCAGATCGAGTTCATCGGCGACTCCCACAGCGTAGGCTATGGCGTCGGCCTGCCGCGACATGAGTGTTCGGGCGACGAGGTCCGCACCAGCACCGACAATACCTTGGCCTTCGGGCCCCTGACCGCCCGCCGGTTCGGCGCGGACTATCAGGTCAACGCCATCTCGGGCCGGGGCGTCGTGCGCAACTACGCCGGCATGGCCGCGCCGACCTTGCCGCAGGCCTGGCCGCTGGATCTGTTCGAGGGCGGTCGCCCCTATGACGACCCGGACTGGCGGCCTCAGGTCATCGTCATCGATCTGGGGACCAACGACTTCTCCACCGCCCTGGCCACGGACGAGCGCTGGACGTCACGCGAGGCGCTGCGCGCGGACTATCAGGCGACCTATGTCCGGTTCGTCCAGACCCTGAGGGCCCGCCAGCCGCAGGCCGCCTTCGTCCTGATGGCGCCGCCCGGCGCCGACGACGAGATCGGGCGAGCCGTCGCGGCCGTCGGCGCACAATTGGCGGCGGAGGGCGAGAGCCGGGTCATGGTCCTGCCGCTGGCTCCGCTGGAGCTGACGGCCTGCGACTGGCATCCATCGATCCGCGATCAACAGGCCATGTCGGCGGCCCTGACGGCGGTGCTGGAGGCGCAGCCGGATCTATGGGGCGGAGCCGACGCCCGCTGACCGGCGGCCATGCGCACAAACAGAAACGCCGGGGCTTTGACCCCGGCGTCTGCATATCCGGGTCGTGGCCGGTGGATCAGCCGCGCTGGCCGATCGGCACGTAGTCGCGCTCGGTCGGGCCGGTGTAGAGCTGGCGCGGACGGCCGATCTTCTGCGCCGGGTCGCCGATCATTTCCTGCCATTGGGCGATCCAGCCGACCGTGCGCGCCAAGGCGAACAGGACGGTGAACATCGAGGTGGGGAAGCCCATCGCCGACAGGGTGATGCCCGAATAGAAGTCGACGTTCGGAAACAGCTTGCGCGAGGTGAAGTACTCGTCGTTCAGGGCGACCTTCTCGAGCTCCTTGGCGACCTGGAACAGGGGATCGTTCTCGCGGCCAGTGGCGGCCAGCACCTCGTAGGCGCTTTCCTGCATGACCTTGGCGCGCGGGTCGTAGTTCTTGTACACGCGGTGGCCGAAGCCCATCAGCTTGTACTTCTTGTCCTTAACACCTTGGATGAACTCGGGAATCTTGTCCGGCGTGCCGATTTCCTGAAGCATGGTCAGGGCCTCTTCGTTGGCGCCGCCGTGCGACGGACCCCACAGGCAGGCGATGCCGGCGGCGATACAGGCGAAGGGGTTGGCGCCCGACGAACCGGCGAGACGGACGGTCGAGGTCGAGGCGTTCTGCTCGTGGTCGGCGTGCAGGGTGAAGATCCGGTCCATGGCCTTGGCCAGGGCGGGGTCGATGACATAGTCCTCGGCCGGGACGGCGAAGCACATGCGCAGGAAGTTCTCGGCGTAGGACAGGTCGTTGCGCGGCGACACGAACGGCTGGCCGATGTGATATTTGTAAGCGCGGGCCGCGATGGTGGGCATCTTGGCGATCAGGCGGATGGCCGAGATCTCGCGCTGGCGGGCGTCGTGGATGTCCAGGCTGTCGTGGTAGAAGGCCGACAGGGCGCCGACGGTGCCGACCATGATCGACATCGGGTGGGCGTCGCGGCGGAAGCCTTCGAAGAAGCGGTCGAACTGGGCGTGCAGCATGGTGTGCTGCGTGATGCTGTCCTCGAACTTTTCGTATTCGGCGGCGGTCGGCAGCTCGCCGTGCAGCAGCAGGTGGCAGACCTCGACGAAGTTCGATTGCGACGCCAGCTGGCCGATCGGATAGCCGCGGTGAAGCAGGACGCCGGCGTCGCCGTCAATATAGGTGATGGCGCTTTCGCAGGCGGCGGTGGAGGTGAAGCCGGGGTCGAAGGTGAAGGCGTCGGTCGCGCCGTACAGTTTGCGAATGTCGATGACGTCGGGGCCGGTCGATCCGGACAGGACAGGAAGCTCGACGGATTTGTCGCCGAGGGTGAGCGTCGCCGACCCGGTGGGTTTGGCTTGTTCGGTCATGTTAGCCCCTTCGATTTTTCTGGTCCCGAGCGGGGAGGCGCCGGGCCGGTTTCGTTGTGTCTGTCACTTAGGCTGTTGCAGCGCATCATCCAAGCGCCCGAGGGATTCTTCGCGTCCCAGGGCGGCCAATGTCTTTGCGATGTCAGGTGAAACACCGTCGCCGGTCAGGGCGGCGCGAACGGCGGGGCCGATCTTGCCGAAGCCGACGGCCTCTTCCTCGGCGAAGGCCTTGAGCTCGGCCTCGAGGGCGAAGACGTCCCAGCTGGCGAACAGCTTCAGCCGGTCGCGCAGGCGGCCGATCCGGTCGCCGGACTCGCCGGCCAGCAGGGGCAGGGCCTTTTCATAGATGGCGAGCGGGCGGCGGCGCAGGACGAAGCCCGTCTGGTCGGCCAGTTCGACGACGGTCTTCGCCCGATCCTTGATGAAGGGCATGGCGCGGACCAGCCGGACCTCGTCGTCCTCGCCCAGGGCGTGACCGCGGCCCAGGTGGACGTCGAGCAGCTGTTTGGCCAGCCGGTCGTCATTGGCCAGACGCATCCAGTGGGCGTTGACGTGGGCCAGCTTGTCGAAGTCCAGCCGGGCGGGCGCCTTGCCGACGCCGGCCAGATCGAACCACTCGCGGGCCTGCTCGTCGCTGAACAGTTCGTCGTCGCCGTGAGCCCAGCCGAGGCGGGCCAGATAGTTGCGCATGGCCTCGGGCAGATAGCCCATGTCGGCGTATTCGTGCACGGCTTGAGCGCCGTGGCGCTTGGACAGCTTGGCGCCGTCGGGGCCGTGGATCAGGGGGATGTGGGCGAAGCTCGGCCGCGTCCACTCCAGCGCATCATAGATCAGCGACTGGCGCGCGGCGTTGGTCAGATGGTCGTCGCCCCGGATCACGTGGGTGACTCCCATGTCGTGGTCGTCGACGACAACGGCCAGATTGTAGGTCGGGGCGCCGTCCGACCGCAGCAGGACCAGATCGTCCAGATCGCCATTGTCCCAGCTGACCTCGCCCTGGACCTCGTCCGTGACGACGACGCGGCCGGGCAGGGGGCGGCGGAAGCGGACAACGTGGGGCAGGGCCAGATCGTCGACGGTCGGCTCGCGATCACGCCATGGCGACTCGAAGGTCCGCCGCTCGGCCTTGGCCGCGTCGCGCAGGCGGCCGGTTTCCTCGGCCGTAGTGAAGTCGCGATAGGCGGCGCCCCGCTCAAGCAGCTGGTCGACGACCTCGCGGTGGCGGTCGGCGCGGGCGAACTGGAACACCGGCTCCTCGTCGGCGAACAGCTCGAGCCAGCTCAGGCCGTCGAAGATCGCCTGCACGGCGGCGTCGGTCGAGCGTTCGCGGTCGGTGTCCTCGACACGGATCAGGAACTTCCCGTTGCGGCCTTTCGCGTAAAGGTAGTTGAAAAGCGCCGTCCTTGCGCCCCCTATGTGCAGGGAGCCGGTGGGCGAGGGGGCGAAGCGGGTGACGACTTGGGGGTCGGAAGGGGAAGAGGTCATTGAGGGCAGGTCCGTACGGGCCGCCCTTATACCCCCCGACGCGGCAAAGCCCAGCCTCGGGCGCCGGATCGTGGATGCGGCTTTGGTCGAGGTCGGAGATCAGGGCCTGCGCTGGCGGCTGTGGGCGCCCGTGGCGTTCGGCGGCGGCTGCGCCCTGTATTTCGGGCTGAAGAGCGAGCCGCCGCTGTGGCCGCTGGCGATGGGGGCGGTCGTCGCGGGGGCGATCTGGCTGATTGCGAGGCGGCGGGGCGCGAGGCGGATCGTCACCCTGCCGCTGATGCTGCTGGCCTGTCTGGCGCTCGGGCTGGCGGCGGCGAAGGCCAGGACCGAGCGGGTGATGGGGCCTATCGCCCCGGCTATGACCGAGCCGACCCTCGTCGAGGGCTGGGTAATCGATGTCGACAGCCCGGGGCAGAGAGGCGCGCGGATCGTTCTGGCGCCGGTGCGGGTGCGCGGGCTGGCGCCCGAGGCGACGCCGCTGCGATTGCGGGCCACGGTGCGGGGAGAGCCGCCGCCGCCGGGTGCTCCGGTGCGCCTGTTCGCCATCCTGAATCCGCCACCGGCGCCGGCTGGCCCGGGAGCCTATGACTTCGGCCGGAACGCCTTCTTTCAGGGCATGGGCGGGGTGGCCTTCGCCCTGGGCGAGACGCGGCCGGCGCTGCTGGCTAAGCCGCCGTGGCGGCTGCGTCTGACCATGGCGATCAACGGCGTTCGTTATGCACTGGCGCAGAGGATCGTCGCGCGGCTGGGCGAGCGGACGGGGGGGATCGCCGCGGCCATGGTCACGGGGCACGAGGCGTGGCTGCAGCAGGACGATCTGGATGCGATGCGGGATTCGGGTCTGGCCCACATCCTGTCGATCTCGGGCCTGCACATGGCCGTGGTCGGGGGTTTCGTCTTCTTCGCGGTCCGTCTGGGCGTGGCGGCCTGGCCGTGGCTGGCGCTGAGGGTCTCGGGCAAGAAGATCGCGGCGGTCGCGGGCCTGATCGCGGTCGGGACCTATCTGGTGGTGTCCGGGTCGCCGCCGCCGGCGGAGCGGTCGGCGATCACGGCCTCGATCGCCTTCGTCGCCATCCTGTTGGACCGGCAGGCGATCACCATGCATGCGCTGGCGGTCGCGGCCTTCGTGGTTCTGGCGACCCAGCCCGAGGCCATCGTCACGCCGGGCTTCCAGATGTCGTTCGCGGCGACGGCGGCGCTTGTGGCCCTGGTCGAGAGCTGGCCGCCCCGGATGCGGGAGATCGATGCGCCATGGCCCATCGTGGCGGTGCAGCGGTTCGGCGGCTGGATCGTCGCCGCCTGCACCGCAAGTCTGGTCGCGGGGCTGGCGACCGGACCGTTCGCCATGCAGCATTTCAACCGGACGGCGGTCTATGGACTGCTGGCCAATCTGGCCACCTCGCCGGTGGCCGACTTCGTCATGATGCCGGCGCTGGCGCTGGGCGCGCTGCTGGAGCCGGTGGGGCTGGGCGCGCCGTTTCTGTGGGCGGCGGGCAAGGGCGTCGATCTGATGTTGATCATCGGCCATGGGGTGGCGGGCCTGCCCGGGGCGGTGCGAACGGTGGCCAGCGCGCCCGACTTCGTCCTGCCCATCGCCTTTCTGGGCGTGCTGTGGATCTGCCTGTGGAAGGGGCGGATGCGGTGGCTGGGCCTGCCTCTGGCGGCGGCGGTGCTGGTCTGGCCCCGGGCGCCGACCCCGACGCTGTGGATCGGCGACGGCGGGACAAACGCAGCCTTCAGTCGGGACGGCGAAGCGGTGGCGGTGAGGCCAGGCGTTCGCGAGTTCGCCGCTGATCTCTGGTCGCGCCGGAGGGGCCTGACGCTGGTGGGGAGGCCGGAGGAAGGGTGGGTCTGCAGCCGGTTTTCATGCGCGCCGGAGACCGTCGCCGCGGGACCGGCAGCCCTGTGGTGGGGCAAGACGGCGCCGGAGCCCGAGGTTCTGACGGCTCTATGTCGCACCGCCCCGGTCGTCAGCATCCGGGCGGCGCTGGGCGCCCTGCCGGACGCGTGCGCCCGGACCTTGGTGCTGGACGGCGTGGACTATGCGCGGGGAGGGGCGATCGAGCTGTGGCGGTCAGACGACGGGTGGCGGGCCGTCTGGACGTCGGATGTCCGGGGCGACCGGCCGTGGAGCCGCGTCGGCGAGGCGGAGCCGGAGGCCTGAACGGTGTGGGAAATGGCTGTCTTTGCCTGATCGGCGAACTGCCAATCGCATAGTGCGATGGCGGCAATGACAGCCGAAACCGACCGCCAATGCCGCCAGGGCTGCCGAGCCTTAGTGGTACTGGCGGATCAGGCCGACCAACTTGCCCTGAACCTCGACCTGATCGGGGCCGAAGATGCGGGTTTCGTAGGCGCGGTTGGCCGGCTCCAGGGCGATGGAGCCGCCCTTCTTGCGAAGGCGCTTCAGGGTGGCTTCCTCGCCCTCGACCAGGGCCACGACGATCTCGCCGGACGAGGCGGTGTCGACCTTCTTGATGACCACCAGGTCGCCGTTGAGAATGCCGGCCTCGATCATCGAATCGCCCTCGATCTCCAGCATGTAGTGCTCGCCCGCGCCCAGCATCGATTCGGGGACCGGATAGCGGCCCTGTTCATGCTGGATGGCGGCGATGGGCGTGCCGGCGGCGATCTTGCCCAGCAGGACCAGTTCGCGGGTGTCGTTGGCGGGCTCGATGCTGATCGGCCGTCCGCCGCCCTCGATCACGTCGGGGCGGAAGGGCGCGCGGCCGCGAATCGGGCCGGTAGTCGCTTGCTCCGGCAGCTTGACCACCTCCAGCGCCCTGGCGCGGTGGGCCAGACGCCGGATGAAGCCGCGTTCCTCCAGCGCCGTGATCAGGCGGTGGATACCCGACTTGGACGCCAGATCCAGCGCCTCCTTCATCTCGTCGAACGAGGGTGAGACGCCGGTCTCCTTGATGCGTTCGTGGATGAACATCAGGAGTTCGTGCTGCTTGCGGGTAAGCATGGCGTGAGCTTTCAGAACAAGACGTGAACCGTTGCCGATGTTCTGTAAGTGTTCTTGCCTAATGTCAACTTAACAGGAAGGCGGGCTTTTCGTGGTCGTCCGCTCTTCCGTTCATCCCGGCGAATGCCAAGATCCAGATCAATGACGGGGTCTGGAAAGGGGGCCGATCCGAACTGAGTCGAGCTTTGGCGCAGATGTTTTCCATCTGGATCCCGGCATTCGCCGGGATGAGCGGGCGGGGTGGCTAGACCAGCAAGGCCCGCGTCGCCGCCTCGACGTCGTCCTGCCGCATCAGGCTTTCGCCGACCAGAATAGCCTGGGCGTGGGCGGCCGAGACGCGGGCGACGTCGTCGGGGGTGAAGATGCCGCTTTCGGCGACCAGCAGGGCCCGGACGGGGCTGAGGATGGCCAGCCGTTCGGTCGTGTCGAGGTCGACGTCGAAGGTTCGCAGCGAGCGGTTGTTGATGCCGACCAGATCGCCGCCCAGACGACAGGCGCGGGCCATCTCGGCCTCGTCGTGGGTCTCGATCAGGGCGTCCATGCCGAATCGGGTCGCCTCGGACAGCAGTTCGCCGGCCAGGACGTCGTCGACCATGTCCAGAATGATCAGGATGCAGTCGGCGCCCAGGGCCCGGCTCTCGGCCACCTGCCACGGATCGACGAGGAAGTCCTTGCGCAGGCAGGGCAGGGAGACCGCGGCGCGGGCGGCGACCAGATAGGCGTCGTCACCCTGGAAGCTGGGGCCGTCCGTCAACACGGACAGGCAGGACGCGCCGCCGGCCTGATAGGCGCGGGCGAGCGCGGGCGGGTCGAAATCGGCGCGGATCAGGCCCTTCGACGGACTGGCCTTCTTGATCTCGGCGATCAGGGCGGGGCGGCCGGTCTCCTCGACGTGACGGTCGAGGGCGTCGCGAAAGCCACGCGGTTCGTCGGCCGAAAGAGCGAGGGCCTCGATCCGGCTCTGGGACCGCAGCGCCTTGCGGGCGGCAACTTCCTCGCGCTTGTAGGCGGCGATGCGGGTCAGGACGTCGGAGATGGCGAGGGTCATGCAGGCTCCTCGACCGGCGGCGTGGACGTGATGCGGGCCAGGGCTTCCAGCGCCGCGGAGGCCTTGCCGTCGTCGATTGCGGCGGCGGCGATGGCGACGCCGGATTTCAGGTCCGGAGCCCGGTCGGCGACGACCAGGGCGGCGGCGGCGTTCAACAGGACGATGTCGCGATAGGGGCCGGTCGCGCCGTCCAGAAGCGCGCGCAGGGCGGCCGCGTTGAACTCGGCGTCGCCGCCACGCAGGGCCTCGATGTCGCCGCGCGGCAGGCCGGCGTCCTCGGGCGTGACGGTGAAGCGGCGCACCCGTCCGTCCTTCCATTCCGCCACCTCGGTCGGGCCTGTTGTGGTCAGTTCGTCCAGACCCTGGCCGTGGACGGTCCAGGCCCGCACGGCGCCGAGCCTGCCCAGAACCTCGACGAGGGGCTCCAGCAGACGGGGATCGTAGACGCCCATGACCTGACGTTTCGCGCCCGCCGGATTGGACAGGGGGCCCAGCAGGTTGAAGACGGTGCGGAAGCCGATCTCTGCCCGGACCGGACCGACATGGCGCATGGCCCCGTGGTAGGCGGGGGCGAACAGGAAGGCGATGCCGGCTTCGTCCAGCGCTTGACGCTGTTGGGCCATGCCGGCGGTCAGGTCGACGCCGAGGACGCCGAGGACGTCGGACGATCCGGACTTCGAGCTCATCGCCCGGTTGCCGTGCTTGGCCACCTTCACCCCGGCGCCGGCCAGGACGAGGGCGGCGGCGGTCGAGATGTTGAAGGTATGGGCCCCGTCGCCGCCGGTGCCGCAGGTGTCGATGACGTCGTAGGGGTGATCCAGCGTCAGGGCGGCGTCGCGCATGGCCTGGGCGAAGGCGGCGATCTCGTCGACCGTCTCGCCGCGGATTCGCAGGGCGGTGACGGCGGCGGCGACCTGGGCGGGCGTAGGTTCGCCCCGCAGGCAGGCGGCGAAGAAGGCGCCCGCCTCGGCGGTCGTCAGGGTCCGGCCGTCGACCAGCTTGGCGAGCAGGGGCTTGAAGGTATTGGACACCCTAGCCTCCGCTCATCCCCGCGAAAGCGGGGACCCCGATCTTGAGTGAGGCAGGGCGCGAAGGACTAGGGGGCGAGAACCGCTTGAGACAATCATGGCCCAAAGCACTGGGTCCCCGCTTTCGCGGGGATGAGCGGAATGGGGGCGCCGGCAGGGTCACACCATCGCCAGGCGCTTCACGCCCGCCAGATCAAGGAAGTTGGCCAGCAGGGCGTGGCCGTGTTCGGTGGCGATGGATTCCGGGTGGAACTGGACGCCGTGGATCGGCCGTTCGTGGTGCTGGACGCCCATGATCTCGCCGTCGGCGGTCCAGGCCGTGACCTCCAGCGTGTTGGGCAGGGTTTCGCGCTGGATCGCCAGCGAATGGTATCGGGTGGCCGTGAAGGGCGAGGGCAGGCCGGCGAACAGGCCCTTGCCGTCGTGAACGATCGGCGAGGTCTTGCCGTGCATCAGAGCCTTGGCGCGGATCACGTGACCGCCCATGGCCTGACCGATGGCCTGATGGCCGAGGCAGACGCCGAGGATCGGCATGTCCAGGGGCGCGGTGTCGATCAGGGCCAGGCAGATGCCCGCTTGGTCCGGGGCGCAGGGGCCGGGCGACAGCAGCACCGCCTCGGGCTGCAGCGCCCAGGCCTCGTCGGCCGTCAGGTCGTCGTTGCGCACGACATGCGTCTGCGCGCCCAGTTCCGCGAGGTAGTGGACGAGGTTGTAGGTAAAGCTGTCGTAGTTATCGACGACGAGGATCATGGGATGGGTCTTAGGGGCTGAGATCGCGCTCGCCAAGCCGGGGCGGGGCGGAAACCCGTCGTTAACGACAAGGCGTTCTGATCGGGACTTCGCTGGAGCCGCCCGTTTGACCCTGTCCGCCGCCGAGATCGACAAGGCGAAAGTCCTGCTGGCCCCGCCGCAGGACCGGCCGGCGAATGCTCTGGGCGCGCTGGGGGCCGCGGCTCTGGCGGCGATGGCGGCCGTGACCATGGCCGGGGTCATGGTGCTGGGGCCCGGGATCGCGCTGGAAGACACGCCGACGGCGGGCGCGCAACAGTAGCCGCCACTCACGAGTGGGCCGGGAGTCCTAGCCTGCAAATCCGCCTTGATCGAGAAACGCCTGCTCTTCCGCCGTCGTCTCGCGGCCCAGCGTCCGGTTGCGGTGGGGGAAGCGGCCGAAGCGGACGATGATGTCGCGGTGGATGACGGCGTATTTCGCCACCTCGGGCAGATCGACGACCAGGGGGATCAGTTCGTCATGGTCGGCCAGGTCCTCGGAGTGCTCGAACGGCGTCATGAAGAACTGTCTCAAGTCCGGCGCGAACGTCAGGTGATGACCCGCCGCGATGGCCCGTCTGGCGAAGCTCAACGCCAGACCGTCGGTGGCGAACTGGTGGCCCGTGCCGCGGAAGCTGTTGCGGGGATACTGGTCCAGCAGGATCATCAGGGCCAGGGCGCCCTCGGCCGTGTCCGCCCAGCCGTCCAGTTCGCGCCGGGCGGCGGCCCAGTGCAGGGCCCTGCCGGCCTCGCGGAACGCGCGGTCGAAGACCTCGTCCTTTGCGTACCATTTCTCGGGGCCTGCCTCTTTCCAGAAGGCGACGACGGACGAAGGCGTTATGAGAATGGCCATGAGCAGCACCCTATCCAATCCGCTTCCCGTCTTCCATGACCGCGACTGCGACCTGTCGATCATCCGGGGCAAACGCG
>Ga0247812_10001770_pt1 | contig 12179 bp, 9 predicted proteins | sample UWRJL149409B1_FD_178011 | JGI IMG/M metagenome (GOLD analysis project Ga0247812, IMG submission 178011) | Plant litter microbial communities from Arlington Agricultural Research Station in Wisconsin, United States - UWRJ-L149-409B-1 | ecosystem: Environmental > Terrestrial > Plant litter >...
GGCCTGTCCTTTGCCGGTTCGTCAGTGGCGGAAAACGCGGTCTACATCAACGGCCTCAACGTCACCGACATGTACACCCGTCGCGGCTTCTCCAGCGCGCCGTTCGGCTTCTTCCAGGAATTCCAGGTCAAGACCGGCGGCTACTCCGTGGAGTTCGGCCGCTCTACCGGTGGTGTGATCAATGCCGTGACCCGTTCCGGCAGCAACGAGTTCGAGGGGGGCGCTGAAGTCACCTTCGAGCCCAACGCGTGGCGCTCGTCGGCACGCGACCATTTCCATCGCGACGGTTCGCCGCACGCCTATGCCAGCACCGATGCCACCTCGTTCACCAAGACCAATGTGTGGGGTTCCGGTGCGCTGGTGAAGGACCGGCTGTTCCTGTTCGCGATGTATGAAAAGCGCGATACCCACGGCAACAACACGGCATCCGACGGGCGCACCTGGTTCGACAACAAGGGCGACGACGATTTCTGGGGGGCCAAGCTGGACTGGAACATCACCGACAACCACACCCTGGAACTGCTGGCGTTCTCCGACGAAACCGAAACCACGCAGGCGTCGTCCGGCTACAACTGGGAGACGCAGACGCTCGGGCAATGGGGCGGTGACACGCTGACCGACGGCGGTGGCAAGAACTGGTCGGCCACCTATACCGGCCGCTTCGGCGAGAACTTCACCGCCAAGGCGATGGTCGGCCAGAACAACCAGCGCGCCTTCTCCAACTCGACGTTGGATCTGTACTGCGATGCGGTGTTCACCGATGCCACGTACGCGCCCTACCTGGGCCAGTTGAATGGACTGCGTGCCGGCTGCCACCCCACCGGTACCGCCATCGCCGAGCGCGACGATACCCGCGATGCCGCCCGCCTGGATTTCGAATGGGCCCTGGGCACTCATCTGCTGCGCTTCGGCATCGACCGCGAGCTGATGACCACCGAGCAGTCCACTCGCTATCCCGGCCCCAGCCAGATGACCTACACCGCCTATGCTGCGCGGCCCGGTGACGAGGTGTGGGACGGCGCCGGTGCCTTCGTGCCGCCGGGTGTGATGCAGATGCTGCGCGCTCGCAACCGCGTATCCGGCGGCACCTTCGAAACCGAAGCCAATGCGCTGTATGTCGAAGACATCTGGAACATCACCCCGACCCTGATGCTCACTCTGGGCGTGCGCTGGGATCGGTTCGAGAACCGCACCGCCGATGGCGATGCCTTCATCAAGATGGACGACCTGATCGCGCCGCGCGTCGGCTTCTCATGGGACGTGAAGGGCGACGGCAGCACCAAGATCTTCGGCAACGCGGGACGCTATTACCTGCCGGTGACCAACAACATCAACGTCAACTTCGCCGGTGGCCTCACCGACGAATACAGTTACTACGTGCTCAACGGCTGGCAGCAGCAGAGCAATCCGGTGACGGGTGCGCCGTACATGGCGCCGATCATCGGCCAGCAGGTGGGGCCGACCGATACCCGCATGAACACCGGTGCGGCCGATCTGCGGCAGAGCGTGGACAAAGACCTGAAGGCGGTCTACCAGGACGAATACATCCTTGGCTTCCAGACCATGATCGACCAGGCGTGGTCGTGGGGCGTCAACGGCACCTATCGCAGGATGACCCGCGCGCTGGACGATATGCGGCTGAACTACACGCCGTGCGGGCCGACGGGGAGCACGTTGTGGCCGATCGCCAATCCCGGCGAAAGCCTGACCATCTGGGGCGATTCCAGCATAGGGTGTGCCCAGGAGGGCTGGATCACCATCGACACGGCCAACAGCGGCTACCGCAAGGGTGGCAGTGGCGAGGTGGTGGGGTATTCCAAGCCCAAGCGCACCTACAAGGCGCTGGAGTTCCAGCTGGACCGCGCATGGGACGAAAAGTGGATGTTCAACGCGTCGTACCTGTGGGCGAAGAGCGAAGGCAACTTCGAAGGGCCGGTCAACTCGGACACCAACTACGGTGACACCGGCATGGTCCAGCACTGGGACCATCCGTCGAACAACGAACGCTATGGCGTGCTGTTCAACGACTTCCGCCATCAGTTCAAGTTCCGCGCCGCCTATGCCTTGAACGAACAGTGGTCGTTCGGTACCACGCTGCAGGTGCAGTCCGGTGGCCCCATCACCGCCTTCGGCGTGATGTGGCCGGGCGACACGGTGGCCGGCGGCAGCACCTCCAGCGAAGGCAGCGGCGGCGGCACCGGCTGGCTGTGCGTGGCCAATTGTGCGGGCCCCGTGGACCAGCGCGTGTTCGAACCGACCGCGCGCGGGGCCTTCGGTCGCCTACCGTGGACCTGGACCATGGGCGCCAACGTGACCTGGCGGTTGCCGGTGGACGGCATCGACCTGAGCGCTCGCCTGTCGGTGTACAACCTGTTCAACAACCAGACCGTGATCAACGTGCACCAGCGCTACGAGAGCCAGCCCGGCGTGTACCGCGAAGCGACGTTCAACACGGGCACGCGTTGGCAGGCACCGCGCTACGCGCAGTTGGTGGTGGCCTGGAACTTCTAGCAAGGTAGTGACGGCCGCTGGCCGTCAATCGGTTGCCCGGACCGCTTCGCTCGCCGAGCATGGCTCGGCGCTACGGGGGCATTGAAGGCAGGTATCCGGTAGTGACGGCCGCTGGCCGTCAATCGGTTGCTCCGACCGCTGCGCTCGCCGAGCATGGCTCGGCGCTACGGGGGCATTGACGTCAGGTTTTCGGTAGTGACGGCCGCTGGCCGTCAATCGGTTGCCCCGGCCGCTGCGCTCGCCGAGCATGGCTCGGCGCTACGGGGGCATTGAAGGCAGGTTTTCGGTAGTGACGGCCGCTGGCCGTCAATCGGTCGCTCCGGCCGCTTCGCTCGCCGAGCATGGCTCGGCGCTACGGATCCATTCCTGGAGGATTGCCCGCCATGTTCCAACCGCTGCTGCTGCTCGCGCTCGCATCCTCGCCGTTCGACGCCATGTTCGAGCGCACGGTGCAGCGCGAGCAGTTGCCCGGCCTCGCCATGGGCGTGGTGGAAGATGGCAACGTCGTCTACCGCCGCGCGGAAGGGCTGCGCGGCGACGCCACGGGTGCGCGCATCGACGACGACACGCTGTTCAAGATCGCCTCCAACAGCAAGGCCATGACCGCCGCACTGCTGGCACGGCTGGTCCAGCAGGGACGCCTGCGCTGGGACGATCCTGTGCGTCGTCACCTGCCGTCCTTCACCTTGTTCGATCCGTGGGTGGGCGAACAGATGCAGGTGCGCGACCTGCTGATCCACAACAGCGGATTGGGTCTCGGCGCTGGCGACTTGATGCTGTGGCCGGAGCCCAACCAGTTCACACGGCAGGACATCATCGCCGGCCTGGCCCACCTGAAGCCGATTACCAGTTTCCGCAGCGGCTATGCCTACGACAACCTGATGTATGTCGTGGCCGGTGAAGTCGCCGCGGCAGCGGGCGGCAAGCCTTATGACCAGCTGATGCGCGAGCAGGTGTTCCAGCCCTTGGGCCTGACCCGCTGCCAGGTGGGTGCCTGGTCTACGACTGCAGTGGGCAACGTCGCCCAGCCCCACGTGCGCCGCGCGGGACGCAACGTGGTCATCGCGCCGGACATGGAAACCACCCCGGACGCACCGTCGATGGCGGCCGGTGGCATCCGTTGTTCGTTGAACGACATGCTGCGCTGGATGCAGGTGCTGCTCGATCCGGACACCGTCCCGGGCTGGTTGGACGCCACCCAGCGCACTGCGTTGTGGACGCTGCACATGCCGATGCCGCTGGGTGAGCGGCAGCGGCGCTGGGACAACGCGCACTTCTCCGGCTATGGCTACGGCTGGCGGCTGTCCGACCTGGACGGGCAGTGGAAAGTGGCCCATACCGGCACGCTGTCCGGCATGTATTCCTCGCTCGCCCTGCTGCCGGACCGCAAGGTGGGGGTGGTGCTGCTGATCAACGGCGAAGGCGAGGATGCACGCACTGCCCTGATGCAGGCGGCGCTGAAGCATTACACCGCGCCCGCTGACGCGCGGGGCGCGGAGGGATGGCTGGACGAGCTGGCACGGGTGCGCGCGTCACCCGCTGCGACAGACGATCCGCTGGCGATTACCCGTGCGGCACGTCCCGCGTCCGCAACGGCGTTGCAGACCGTACAGGGCCGCTATCGTGATCCTTGGCTGGGCGACGCATCGCTCTGCCCGATGCAGGGGCGGCTGCGTTTCAGCGTGGACAAATCCCCGCGGCTGCAGGCCGACGTGCTGCAGGCCGGACCCCGCTGGGTGCTGCGCTGGGATACGCTGGAGCCCACCGCGCAGGCATGGCTGCAGCCCACTGCAGGGCCGGTGCCCACGCTGGACCTGCGCGCCATCGATCCGGATATCGACTTCAGCTATGACTACCAGAACCTGCATTTCACTCGTACTGGCGATTGCCCTGGCCGCGAGCGTCCACGCCGCTGAGCCGCCGGCGGTATCACCTGCGCGGACGACGGCCGAAGCCGGTCTGGTGGAGATCCGTTCGCGGGCGCCCGACATCGCGCTGGATATCCGCTATGCCACGGCCAACAATTTCACCGGCCAGCGCGTGCCCGGCTACGCGCGTCCGGCCTGTTATCTGCTGCCTGCCGTCGCCGACGCGTTGGCCAAGGTGGAGCACCAACTGCGCCGCCAAGGCCATGCGCTGCAGGTGTACGACTGCTACCGCCCCGTGCGCTCGGTGCAGGCCTTCGTGGCGTGGGCACAGGACCCCCGCGAGGTATCGCGCAAGGCGGTGCAGTACCCGGAGCTGGAAAAATCGCAGCTGTTTGCGGACGGCTACATCGCCGAGCGCTCCGGCCACAGTCGCGCCGCCACCGTGGATGTCGGCCTGATGCGTTGCGACGCCGCACGTTGCACACCGCTGGACCTGGGCACCGACTTCGACTTCTTCGGCGCCCGCGCACATACCGACGCGGCCGGACTCAGCGCCGTGCAACGGGCGAACCGGCGACGCCTGCAGCAGGCGATGGCCGTCGAGGGCTTCGTCAACTATCCGAAGGAATGGTGGCACTTCACCTTCCAGCCCGAGCCGGATCCGCAGACGGCGTACGACGTGCCCGTGGACTGATTGCGGTATCGACGTCCACGCACGGTCTGGCGCCCCGTTGCTCGCCTTACACTGTCGCCATGAATCTTCCCCTCCATTTCGGTCTGCTGGGCACGCTGGAAGCGGCGGGCATCGCCCTGCTGGTCGGCCTGCTCGTGTACTTCCTGTTCCACCACATCGCGCGCGCGCTGCGCTGGACCCACGGTCCCGCATTGGGTTGGGCCTGCGGTATATCGGTGGTCATCGCGGCCGGCATCGACATGTGGAAGCTCTTCTATATGGGCATCGTGCGGATGGAATCGCCGTTCTACGCGCGTCTCTTCCTGTCGACCATCCACGATCCGAACGAACTGGGCAGCCGCGTCGTGCTGGAAATCATCGGTGCCCTGACCGGTGTGGCCTTGGGCTGGCTGGTGTTCAGTTCGCGGTCAGTCGATCAAACGCCCGATGTAGGCTGATTTATGTTCGCTGCAGGTTAAATACCCGCCCGCTGAATGCGCACCTTACTCTTGGCTCACGGCGGGCTAACCAAGCGGGTAGCGGATGCTCTCCGGCGAGTGGTTAACACGCCGTGTTCTCGCCGATCGCGGCCCAATTTGCGTTCATCGGCACGCTGCCAACGTAGGCCCCGTACGGAATACATGGCCGTGCAACATTCCCTCAGGAGACCACCCAATGACGCTTCGTAACCGTAAGCCGCTGATCGCCCTCCTTGTCGCCGCTGGCAGTGTGTTCACCCTCCCGGCCATGGCGCAGAGCGCCGCACAGGATCGCGCAGCCGATGCACAGGCGCAGGCCGTGCAGGCCCAGCAGGCCGCCGCAGCGGCAGGCAACCAGGCCGCGGAGGCAGGCAACGCCGCCGATCAGGCAACCCACGCGGCAGGGCAGGCCGCCGCACAGGCCAGTGGCGGTGGCCAGACGTGGGCCAGCATCGATACCGACGGCAACGGCACCCTCAGCAAGAGCGAGGCGCAGGTCAACGCCGGCTTGGCCCAGGTCTTCGATCAGGCCGACACCAACAAGGACGGCGAACTGTCGGCCGATGAGTACAAGGCCTTCGTGCAGTCGCAGCAGGCTGCCGGCGCCGCACAGGGCAACTGATCCCAGCTCCTCCCGCGGTGTCGGCTCCGGCCGGCACCGCAGCGCGACTTGGCGCCTGACCACTCGGTAGAGCCACCCGGTAGAGCCGACTTCAGTCGGCTGCTTCCCGTTGGGCCGTAGACCCTTCGTGTAAAGACAGCCGACTGAAGTCGGCTCTACCTGAGCCAGAGCCAGAGCCAGAGCCAGAGCCCGAGCCCGAGCCCGAGCCCGATCCCGATCCAGAGCCAGAGCCCGAGTCAGAGGCAGAGCCAGAGGCAGAGCCCGAGTCAGAGGCAGAGCCAGAGGCAGAGCCAGAGCCAGAGCCAGAGGCAGAGCCAGAGGCAGAGCCAGAGGCAGAGCCAGAGCCAGAGGCAGAGGCAGCACCAGCACCGCAGCCCCATCCATACGCAGTCGCAGATCCGTTCGAACGCAGAGTCGCAGCCACGTCCACAGGCATTCGTACGCCCGTCTGGAAACACTTCCGCAGGCCGGTCCGCAGGCAGATCCGCGGCGCCATCCGGCCGCTACGTAATCCAGCCCACAGGCCACATCAGGCCCCCCTGTTATTCTTCCCCCATGACGACCCCAATGCCTGCGCGCGACCGCGCCATCGGCCTGGTTGGTTTTGACGGTGACGACACGCTGTGGAAGAGCGAGGATTTCTACCGTCAGGCCGAGCAGGACTACCTCGAGCTGCTTTCCCACTACATCGATGTGCACGACACCGGCACCGCGCGGCACCTGCTGGACGTACAGCGACGCAATCTGGCCGTGTTCGGTTACGGCGTAAAGGCCATGACGCTGTCGATGATCGAGGCGGCGATCGAGATCACCGACAGCCGCGTCAGTGCGGCGCATATCCAACGCATGCTGGACATCGGCCATGCCACGCTGCGGCATCCTGTCGAGCTGATCGCGGGTGTGCGCGAATCGGTCGGCACGATTGCCGAGCACTACCCGGTGGTGCTGATCACCAAGGGCGACCTGTTCCACCAGGAAGCCAAGATCAAGGTCGCGCAGCTGCACGATCTCTTCCCGCGCATTGAGATCGTGTCCGAGAAGGACCCGGAGACCTATGCCCGCGTACTGGCCGAGTTCGACCTGCCGATCGCGCAGTTCGTGATGGTCGGCAACTCGCTGCGCTCGGATATCGAGCCCGTGGTCACCCTCGGTGGCTGGGGCGTGCATACCCCCTACGCGGTCACCTGGGCCCATGAAACCGAGCACGGCGTGGCTGATGACGAGCCGCGCATGGTCACCGCCGATACCGCGTGGGACTGGCCGGCTGCACTGGACACGATCGAGGCCAAGGCCATAGCGGCCCGCGACGGGAAGGCCTGACAGGCGCGGCGCGCTGGGTCACAATCAGCGCATGAGCCGCCTGCTGACCCTGCTGCTGTTGCTGTCCGCGCTGCTGGTGCCGACGATCACGTGGGCCCAGCAGACAGCGGAGAAATCCGCCACCTACGCCGTGCAGACCGGCGACGCTTGGCTGGATACGTGGCTGAGCGACATCAACCATTACGCCGAACGCTACCCGGACAGCTTCCTGGACGAGGTGTCGCGCTACAGCGGCGTGGATCGCGGTTACGCCGCCGCACTGGTCAACAACCACGGCTGGCACGCCGCCGACGTGTACTTCGCCTGTTTTTGGGCCAAGGCAATCAAGCACAGCTGCCGCGACACGGTGCGGGCTTTCAGTGCGAACCCGGAAGGGGGCTGGGAAGCCGTGGTGGAGCGCTTGCCGGTTGCACCGGACAACCTGCACTGGCGCGCGGTGCGCCACGACATCGTGGCCAGCTTCCGCCATTGGGACCGCCCGATCACCCTGGACGCCACCCTGCGCCGCCAGCTGGGCAAATGACGGTAGCGCCGCGCCACGCTCGGCGGACTGCCCGAAGTCACCGAGCAGGGCGCGGCGCTACCAAAGCGGCGGTGGCCCAGCGACAATGCAGCGCAACGCCTGTTCCGTGTTCCTTGCCGGGTACCCCATGAGCACTTCTGAATTCCTGTCGACCGATGCCATCCGCCGCCTGTTTGCGCAGGCAATGTCCCGCATGTACCGCGCCGAAGTGCCGCTCTACGGCGACCTGGTCGACCTGGTGGCGCAGATCAACGCGCAGGTGCTGGACGCTGATACCGAGCTCGCCACGCAGTTGCAGCGCAACGATGGCCGCGGGCGGCTGGATGAAGAGCGTCACGGCGCCATCCGCGTTGGCACGGCCGAAGAGCTTTCCACCCTGCGTCGGTTGTTCGCGGTGATGGGCATGCAGCCGGTGGGTTACTACGATCTCAGCGTGGCTGGCGTGCCGGTGCACTCCACGGCATTCCGTCCCACCGACGCCGCTGCGCTGGCGGCCAATCCGTTCCGTGTGTTCACCTCGCTGCTGCGCCTGGAGCTGATCGAAGACCCGGACCTGCGGGCTCAGGCTGCCGCGATCCTGGCACGCCGCCGCATCTTCACCGACGACGCGCTCGCGCTGATCGGACAGGCCGAGCATGACGGCGGATTGTCGGCCGCCGATGCCGAACGCTTCGTCGCGCAGGCGCTGGAAACGTTCCGCTGGCACGGCGACGCCACCGTGGCGCTGGACACCTACCACGCCTTGCAGGAGGCACACCGCCTGATCGCCGACGTGGTCAGCTTCCGCGGCCCGCACATCAACCACCTCACGCCGCGCACCCTGGATATCGACGCAGCGCAGGCGGCGATGATCGAACGCGGCATGGCCGCCAAGGCGGTGATCGAAGGACCGCCGCCGCGCGCCTGTCCGATCCTGCTGCGGCAGACCAGCTTCAAGGCGCTGGAGGAGCCGGTGCACTTCCCGGATGGCGAAGGCGGTCGGGCTGGCAGTCACACCGCGCGTTTCGGCGAGATCGAACAGCGCGGGTTGGCCCTCACTCACAAGGGCCGCGCGCTGTATGACCAGTTGCTTGCGCAGGCGCGCGAAGCCGATGCGGCAGGCAGCACGGGCACTGACTACGGCCAGCGCCTGCAGGCCGTGTTTGTCGACTTCCCGGATGACCATGCCACGCTGCGTGCCGAAGGCTTGGGCTTCTACCGGTACCAGCTCACCGACGCCGGCCGCGCGGCCCCGGGGCATGTCGCCGACCTGCCGGCCGAGGTGCTGATCGCCCAAGGCCTGGCCACCGCCGATCCGATCATCTACGAAGACTTCCTGCCGGTCAGCGCAGCGGGCATCTTCCAGTCCAACCTGGGCGGCGGCGAACAGCGCGCGTATGCCGCACATGCGAACCGCAGCGCGTTTGAAGACGCCCTGGGCGCGCGCGTGCATGACGAGTTCGCGTTGTACCAGCAGCTGCAGGATGACTCGCTGGCGTCACTGCGGGCGTGACCGCCTCAATGCGGTGTGTGTGACGGGTGCGCGGGTTCCGGGCGCGGTATCACCGTGGACCAGTTGATCGAATGCGAGGGTGTCAGCGGGAGTCCCATTCGCAGCGATGGTGCGTTGTCGCGCATCCAGCGCTGCAGGACGGGATTACCCAAGGGGTAGCGTGCCACCACTGTCTCCACGGGCATGCCGTTGCGCAGGTCCCGGATGACGACGCCGGCATACTGGTCTGCGGACGCATCGACGTAGTGGTCGTGCCTCGGGTTCAGTACCGGGTCCCCGATGATGAGCAGCTTCCACATCCGGAGGGCCTGCCCGCGTGCGATGGCATGCTCGGCGTCCAGCGCGTAGTCGTGCCACAGCGCCTTCACTGAAGGAGTGTCACCGGCCTTCAGTGCGTCGGCGATCTGATGAAAGGCGGGCGCCTGCCAGTGCATGCAACGCGCTACCTCCAGCGCCAGTGGGGTATCGCCCACCGTGCACAGGGGCCAACGCGTCAAGGCCGCATCGCACTGCCGGTTGAACGCTTTGAAACCTGGTAGATCAGCGGGTGTCACGCTGTTGACCGCGGCCTGCAGCCGGCGCAGGCCCCTGTGGTAGGCGAGCACCGTTTCGCGCGGGATGCCGACGGTTTCGTTCGCCGCGTACAGGCATTTCCAATGCCGTTCTTCGCCCAGCGCAAGGAGGATCGCCTGCACCACAGACGCACGCGTGGCACCTGACGATACTGCGGGCGCCTGCTCCAGCCACGCCAGCGCGGCGGGCAGGCCACCGGCGTGCAACTGTCGCCGTGCCTCCGCCACGCACGCCTGCGCCTCTTCCAGCGCGGCGGTAGCGGCGAATGCCGTGAGCGGCATGCAGGTGTTGCGGATGGACTGCGGCCGTGCGCCTTGGCCGCCGTCTTGGCACGCAGGCACGTGGGCCCCGGCGCGGTGGGCGGGGACGAGGGCGAGGGCGAGGGCGAGGGCGAGGGCGAGGGCGAGGGCGGCCGTGGTGCCGGATGACAGGAGGGGCATGGCGTTCGTCAGCTGGCAGGGAGCCGCACATTGCACGCGTGGTACGCGGCACGCGCTTCCAGATAGCGCGCACGTCAGCGGCTGCGGGGTATAGGCGGCTCGGGCCATGGATGAAACTGGCGCAGCTCTTCCAGCACCGGCATGGCATCGCGCGTAGGTTCGTGCAGGGCAAACGCAAAGCCTACGTGCGCCAGCGGGTCTTCACCGCGGACTGGCCACATCAGTGCGTCGTTACCGCTGATCGCCTGACGCGCCCCTCGCTGCCAGTGCAGGCAGTCGTTCACCACCGTCGCGGCGACATGATGCGTCGGCGCGGCGCGGATGCGCTGCAGGCAGAACGCAGCAAATGTCGTGAAGCCGTGGGTCCCGCTCAGCACCGTGCCATTATCCGCCACAGCGCGCAGCAATCCGGTGAGTGACTCCAGGTACTCCTGCAGCAGCGGGGTCAGCGCAGGAGTGGGTGCATTAGGGGCCGCCGTACTGGCTTGTTCGCGCTCCGCTGCCAGCGCCGTACCCAGTCGCGCGTCGTCGGCGAGAGCAAGGCAGGTCGCGCGCAGGAAAACGGCGGCTTCCTGCGTACTGACGTTATGGGTAAAGGCCGCGCCTACCTTGATCAGCTGCGGTGCACCGACCGCCGCACAACGTCGGCGCAGGCACGCGACCAAGTCGTCGCCGGTCTCGTCCCGCCCCAGCCTCAGCAAGGGCGGCACGGAGGCGCGGGGAACGGCGGTGTCCGCGTTGCTTACCGCGCTGGGCACGGCAGATGCGGGAAGTGCGCTCGTCGCTGCGGGGGATGTCACCGTAGCGAACGCGGAGCGCGCGGAGGGAATGCAGGGAAAGGGAATGTCCATGCCTGCAGCACATCCCATCCTGCGTGGTTCCGCTTTCAGCGCGCGCTCACCGTGCCCGCGCGCAGCGTATCAGGCCTTCATCGTGCCGGTATCCAGCCAGCGCTGGTGCCAGCTCAAGGCTTCCGGCAACAGATGCGGGGTGTGCTTGCCGTAGCTGTCCCGATTGGCACGGTCGACGTAATCCTGCAGCTGCGCACGGAAATCCGGGTGCGCGCAGTGGTCGATCACCACCTGCGCGCGCTTGCGCGGTGGCAGGCCACGCAGGTCGGCCAAGCCCTGTTCGGTCACGATCACCGATACATCGTGCTCGGTGTGGTCGACGTGGCTGACCATCGGCACGATCGCCGAAATGCTCCCGTTCTTCGCCGTGGACGGACTGAGGAACGCCGACAGGAAGCCGTTGCGCGCGAAGTCACCGGAGCCGCCGATGCCGTTCATGATGCGCGAGCCCATCACGTGGGTGGAGTTGACGTTGCCGTACAGGTCGGCCTCGATCATGCCGTTCATGCCGATGCAGCCCAGCCGTCGCACCAGTTCGGGATGGTTGGATATTTCCTGCGTGCGCATGATGATGCGCTCGCGGTAGAAATCGATGTGCTCTTTGAACGTTTCGTTGGCCTGCGGGCTCAGCGCGAAACCGGTGCACGATGCATGGCTCAGAACGCCATCGCGCAGCAGGTCGAGCATGCCGTCCTGGATGACTTCGGTGAACGCGGTGAGGTCACGGAAGCCACTCTTGGCCAGGCCCGCCAGCACCGCATTGGGGATGTTGCCCACGCCGCTCTGCAGCGGCAGCAGGTTGGGCGGCAGGCGGCCCTTGCGGATCT
>Ga0247812_10001771_pt1 | contig 12176 bp, 7 predicted proteins | sample UWRJL149409B1_FD_178011 | JGI IMG/M metagenome (GOLD analysis project Ga0247812, IMG submission 178011) | Plant litter microbial communities from Arlington Agricultural Research Station in Wisconsin, United States - UWRJ-L149-409B-1 | ecosystem: Environmental > Terrestrial > Plant litter >...
GGCCCTCGACGGCGCCTTTCTCAGTCTACAACGCGGGCAGGCCCTGGACCGCGACGCCCTGGCGGCCTTCGCCGCCCGCACGGGCTACGTCGTCGATGACCGGATCGACGAGCCCGGCGAGATCGCTTTCCTCGGCGAGGTCATCGACGTCTACCCCGCCGACGCGGCCAGGCCAGTCCGCATCGTCGTGCAGGACGAGCTCATCGCCGAGATACGAGTCTACGACCCGCTCAGCCAGCGCTCCGAAGGCGAGATCGAGACCGTCTCGCTCGGCCCCGCCAACGAGGTGATCCTGGCCGAGGTCGAAGCGGTCGACGTGTCGCGGGCCACCGGCGCCGAGCACGGCCTGGCCGAACATTATGGTCCGCTGCAGACCTTGTTTGATCTCTTGCCCAAGGCCCGACTGTCGACGGACGCCAAGACACTGGCGCGTCTGGCCGATGTCGAGGAGCACGTCGCCGAAGCCTTCGAGGCCCGGCGCAGCCTGGGCGCCGCCGATGGCCCTATCGCCTCGTCGCCAGGCGCGCTCTATCTGCTGGGCGAGGACCTGCAGGCCGCCCTCGCAGGCTGGAAGACCGTGACGCTGGATCTGGAGGCGCTCGAGCCGATCCCTAATCTGGCGATCCAGCGCAATCCGGGGCGGGCGTTCTGTGACCTGATTCAAGCCCATCGTGACGCCCATCGTCGCGTGGTGCTCACGGGTCTCAAGCATGAGCAACGTCCGCTGGCCAAGGCCCTGGCCCGTGGATTGGATTTAAAACCGCTCCCGGTCGAGGGTTGGCAGGCGGCGATGGCGGCGGATCTGGGCGAGGTTGTTAGTCTACAGATCGATTTTGACACCGGCTTCGTCGACGCCGCCGCCGGGCTGGCGGTGATCGCCGCCAGCGACGTGGTCGGCGGCCGGATGGTCGCGCGTTCGACGTCGACCGTCCAGGACTTGGTCGTGGAGCCCGACCTGCGGGTGGGCGATGTCGTCCTGCACGAAGACCATGGCGTCGGGATCCTGCGTGATCTTAAAACCGTTGAGATCGACGGCGCCTCGCGCGATACACTGCAGCTGGAGTACCATGGCGGGGCCAGCCTGCTGGCCCCCATCGAGGACATTGGCCGGATCTGGCGCTACGGCGCCGAGGGCAGCGCCGTCACCCTGGACCGCCTCAAGGGCGATGGCTGGATCAAGCGTCGCGCCGAGGTCAGTCGCCAGGTCGACGAGGCGGCCGAGCAGCTGGTCGCGCTGGCGAAGGTGCGCGAGGCGCGCCGATGCGAGCCGATCACGCCGCCCAAGGCCGCCTACCTTAAATTCGCCGCCCGGTTCGCCTATCCCGAGACGCCTGATCAATCGGCCGCCATCGAATCGGTGCTGGCCGACCTGGCCTCAGGTCGGCCTATGGACAGACTGATCTGCGGCGACGTCGGCTTTGGTAAGACCGAGGTCGCCCTGCGCGCCGCGGCCGCCGTGGCTCTGAGCGGCCGGCAGGTGGCCCTTGCCGCGCCGACCACGGTGCTCGCCCGCCAGCATGTCGAGACCTTCAAGCGCCGGTTCTCCGGCACGGGCGTCGGCGTGGCGCACCTGTCGCGCCTCGTCAGCGCGGCCGAGGCCCGAGCGGTCAAGCAAGGCCTGGAAAGCGGTGAAATCCGCATCGTCATCGGCACCCAGGCCCTGGGCGGCAAGGACGTGGCCTTCGACAATCTTGGCCTGATGATCATCGATGAGGAACAGAAGTTCGGGGCCGCCCTGAAGGCTCAACTGCGCGACCTAGCCGTCGATGGCCATCTGCTGACCCTGACGGCGACGCCGATCCCGCGCACCCTGCAGGCGGCCATGGTCGGCATTCAGGACGTCAGCGTCATCGCCAGTCCGCCGGCCCGCCGCCGACCGATCCGTACCTTCCTGGCCCCCTTCGATCCGGCCAGCCTGCGCACGGCCCTGTTGCGCGAGAAGCGGCGCGGCGGTCAGAGCTTCTTCGTGGTCCCGCGCATCGAGGATATCGCGCCGTTGCAAGGCCAGCTCGCCGAGCTCGTTCCCGAGCTGTCGGTCCGCGTCGCCCACGGCGGTCTGGCCGCCGAAGAGGCCGATGCGGTGATGGTCGGGTTCGCCGACGGCGAGGGTGACGTTCTGCTGGCCACCAACATCATCGAGAGCGGCCTGGACGTGCCGCGCGCCAACACCATGATCGTCTGGCGACCCGACCGCTTTGGGCTTTCGCAACTGCACCAGCTGCGTGGCCGTGTCGGCCGCGGCCGCGCCCAGGGGATCGCCTATCTGCTTTCGGATCCGCAGGACGATCTGTCCGACGCCACCCGCGCGCGCCTGTCGACCCTGGAGGCGTTCGACCGCCTGGGGTCTGGGCTGGCGATCAGCGCACGGGATCTTGACCTGCGGGGCGGCGGCGATCTGGTCGGCGAAGATCAGGCCGGGCATATCCGGATGATCGGCGCGGCGCTCTATCAGCGCCTGCTGGAACGGGCCGTGCGTGTGGCGCGCGGCGAGGTCGAGGCCGGCGAGTGGACCCCCGACATCGGACTGGGTGATCCGGGCTCCATCCCCGAGGACTATGTCCCTGACGCTGTCACCCGCATCGGTCTCTATGGCCGCCTGGCGCGCGTGGAGGTTCTGGCCGACATCGACGCTTTCGAGGAGGAGCTGGAGGACCGTTTCGGCGCCATCCCTGCTCCGTTGGAAGCCCTGCTGGGTCAAGCTCGCCTGCAAAGCCTGGCCAAGGCGGCCGGGGTCCGCCAGGTCCGGGCTGGCCCCAAGGGCGTGGCCTTGACCCTGACGCCAGCGGCCGCCAAGGCCGGGGCCAAGGCGCTGGCGCGCTGGGCCGCCGACGTTTCTGTCAACGAGGGTCGAATCGTGGTCGCCAGGGCGACGGAGGACGACGCCGAGCGCCGCGCGTTGGTGGAGCGGTTGTTACTGGCGCTTTCCAGCTAGCGAGTCACTTGGTGTTCGGCGCCCGTGAGCCTGGCGACGCGAAGATCACGCAACGCTCAACCCTTGCCAGGTCGAGATCCGCCGCGCCAATAGAGGGGGCGAGTTTCGAGGCGAGAATGACCCAGACACGACTGAAGGGCGCCGAACGACGCGAGCGCTTCCTCGATGCGGCGGCGCAGATCGTCATCGAACAAGGCGTCGCCGCGGTGACCATGGACGGCGTGGCCCATCTGACGGGCGTCACCAAGGCGCTGGGCTATCGCTACTTCACAGACCGCGACGACCTGCTCACCGCGCTCTTTGACCGCGAAACCCAGATCTATGTCGAGCGGCTGGCGACCGAGGTCGGCCCGCAATCGAGCTTCGAGGACTGGGTGCGCGGCGCCCTCAAATATGTGTTCCGGCGCGCCGACGAGCGGGGCGAACTCTTCATGCGCCTGGTCAGCGACAGCGGCCCGCTGGCGGCGCGGGCCAAGGCCAATCAGACCGCAAACGCCGAAGGCTGGGCGCTGGGCCTGCAAAGGGCCTTCAATCTGCCGGCCCGTCAGGCCAAGCAATATGCCTGGTTCATGGTGGCCGGAACGGCGGGCGCCTTGGACGCGCGCGATGGCGATGACGAGGCCTTGATCGAGGCGGTGACCCTCGCCGTCGTCGCCGGCGCCAAGGCCTTGGCCAAGCGCTACGCCGAGCCGCGAGCACCCCGGACCGTCTGACGGGTTGCCCTCTCCATTAAGTGACGATACCGTTACTTAGTCAGCGGGGCTCGAGACCTCGCGCACGGCCAATGCGCCGAGGGGAGGCGAACACGCATGAAGCTCTATGGCGAAGACAATCCCGCGCCCAATCCGCGCCGGGTCCGCATCTTTCTGGCGGAGAAGGGCCTGACGCTGCAGCAGGAGCGCGTGCCGCTGCGCGAGCGAGCGCACAAGGCCGTCGACTTCCTGGAGAAGAACTCGCTGGGCCAGGTGCCGGTCCTGGAGCTGGACGACGGCTCGTTCCTCAGCGAGAGCGTCAGCATCTGCCGCTATCTGGAAGGCTTGCATCCCGAGCCGCCGCTGTTCGGGACCAGCCCGAAAGAGCAGGCCACGATCGACATGTGGATCCGCCGCATCGAACTACAGCTGATGATGCCGATCGCTCATATCTGGCGTCACACCCATCCGCTGACTGCGGCCCTGTTGACCCAGTACAAGGATTTCGGCGAATCCAACCGCGCCCACGCTGATCGCGTCTATCGCTGGTTGGACCAGGAACTGGCCGATCGCGCCTTCATCGCCGGCGACGCCTATTCGATGGCTGACATCATCGCCCAGACCACGATCGAATTTGGCCAAAACATCGGGGTGGCCATTCCGGAGGACTGCGGACGGGTGACGGCGTGGCTGGCGCGTGTCGCCCAGCGCCCCAGTGCGATGGCCTGACGAACAACTGTTCGAAAGCCATTGCCATCGGCAATAAGTGACGATAGCGTTACTTAAGCGTTCCGGGCCCGGATGCAGACCCCATAGAAGCGGCGAGCCGATACGAGCTCGCCCCTCGCTTTCGACGACCGCTGCTTGGCGGGCGACGACGGCTTGCGCCTAGCAGATCACAAAAGAAGCCGCTCAGCGGCTCTAGGAGGAAGCGCCATGCCTATCCAATCGCGCCCGTCGCGCGTCCTTAAGACCGAGCTGTTCGTCGGCGCCTCCCTGGGTGTCGCAGCGCTGTTCGCCGCCACCGGCGCCTTGGCCGAGGACGCGGCCACACCCGCAGTCAATCCGACCATCACGGTCGACGAGATCATGGTCACCGCCCAGAAGCGGGCCGAGAATGTCCAGGACGTGCCCCTGGCCATCACCGCCGTGCGTGGTGAGGCCCTGGCGGCGATGAACATCACCCAGCCACAGCAACTGTCGCTGATCGACCCGAGCGTCCGCTTCAAGCAGAGCCTGAGCAGCAGCGCCTCGGGCCTGACCATCCGCGGCGTCGGCACCAGCAGCTTCTCGGCCGGGATCGAGCAGAGCATCTCCACTGTCGTCGACGGTGTGGTCCTGGCCGATCCGGCCAGCCTGGCGACCCTGGCTGATGTCGAGCGCGTCGAGATCCTGCGCGGCCCGCAGGGCATGCTGTTTGGAAAGAACGCCTCGGCGGGCTTGGTCCACTTCATCACCAACCGGCCCAGACTGGGCGAGAACAGCGGCCAGCTGCACGTCCAGTACGGCGAGCGCGGCGAGCAGATCCTGCAGGCGATCGGCAATGTCGCCCTGGGCGACACCCTGGCCCTGCGCCTGGTCGCCACCCACAACGAGCGCGACGGCCTGATCCGCAACGTCGCCAAGGACAATGTCTTCACCGACCCCCAGGACGTCAGCACCCTGACCCTGAAGCTGCTGTGGAAGCCCAGCGACGACCTGAGCGTCTATTTCTCGGCCGACCGCACCGACAACGACGCCTTCTGCTGCTCGTCGACCTGGCGCAAGGTCACGCCAGGCTACGCCCCGGCCGTCACCAACGCCCGCTATGGCATCGTGGCCGGCCCCAAGAACCTGCAAGTGGCCGCCAACGGCCCGTCGGAAGGCAAGTCCACCGCCCAGGGCGGCACGCTGCAGGTCGACTATGATCTGGGGGCCGTGGCCTTGACCTCGATCAGCGCCTATCGCTCGGTCAAGCGCCAGGCCTTCTATGACGGCGACCTGACGCCGGTCAGCTATGTCGACATCAATGGCGGGGCGGGCAAGACCGACTGGCTCAGCCAGGAACTGCGCCTGACCTCGCCGATCGGCGAACGCTTCGACTATGTCGTCGGCCTCTATCTCTATCACTCCAAGGCCTCGTCGCTGATCCGCCAGCGCGGCCAGCTGAGCTGGATCGTGCCGGCGTCGAACGGCGTGGTGGTGCCGATCATCCCCGGCGCGCCGCTGGGCACGGTCTTTGAGACCTCGACCTATAACGACATCAACTCGACTAGCTTCGCGGGCTTTGGCCAGGTCGGCCTGCACATCACGCCCAAGCTGGACCTGATCGCCGGTGCGCGGGTCACCCGCGACGAGATCACCCTCGACTATCACCGGGCCCCGACGCCCGGCGCGGTCTATATCCCGGGCTCGGTGACACTGGAGCTGCACCAGGGGATCAACAATACCAACACCTCGTGGCGCATCGGTCCGCGCTACACCTTCAACGACGACATCATGGCCTACGCGACCGTCTCGCGCGGCTACAAGGGCCCCGGCTTCAGCGGCTTGAGCGCCGCCAACGCCACCGCCGACCAGCGGGTGCAGCCGGAAATCCCGACCAGTTACGAGGTTGGCATGAAGGCCGCTTTCCTGGATCGCCGCTTGATCCTCAACGCCGACGTCTACAGCACCACGATCAAGAACTTCCAGGCCCAGGTCTCCGACCTGACCAGCGCCACCTATTCCTCGCGGATCACCAACGCAGGCCAGATCAAGACGCGCGGCGTGGAGGCCAATCTGATGGCGCGTCCCGCGGCCGGCCTGACGATCACGGCCGGCGGCGCCTACACCCACGCTCGCTATGCCGACTTCAACGGCGTGCAGTGCTATTTTGGCCAACCCAAGATCGCTCAGGGGGGGGCTTGCAGCGCGCCGCCGGCCACGCCGACCTCGCTGGACGGCTTCTTCAACGCCAAAGGCCTGTCGATCGCCGGCGTGCCCGAGTGGGTCTACGGCCTCAGCCTGGTCTATGAGCGCCCGCTGACGACTGAGCTTCGCGGCTTCTTCCAGGCCAACTGGAACTGGCAGAGCGACATCAACTACGCGATCAGCGGCGACCCCGGCACGATCCAGAAGGCTTACGGTCTTCTGGGCGGCCGCGTGGGCGTCTCGGCGCCGGACAAGGCCTGGAGCGTGGCGCTCTACGCCAGCAACCTGCTGGACAAGCGCTACGCTGCCCAGATCACGCCCTCGCCGGTCACCGCGCTCAATCCCGGCGGCTATGTCCAGTATTTCAGCCCGGACTCGGTGCGTCGGGTCGGGGTCGCCCTTGACGTCGCCTTCTAGGTCCAGCTCGCGCGCGCCCTTGCAGTCGGCGCCCTGGGGACGAGGCGGTTCACGCCAGCGAGCGGCGCGAACAGCCCCCGCCTCGTCCCACTTTTCCCCGTCTTCCAGGAGAACCACATGAAACAGCTTATGGGACGCCGCGCGTCGCTGGGCGCTCTGGCCGGCCTGGCCGCCGCGCCGCTGGCGCTGTCGAAGGCCAACGCCAAACCCGCCGCGTCAATGCCGCCAGTGACGATCTACCACCTCGAAGGTCGCCGCTCGGAGCGGATCGTCTGGTTGATGGAAGAGCTGGGCCTGCCCTATGAGTTGAAGTTCAAGCGCGGCGACCTGCAGGGCTCGATGGCCCTGATCCGCGAGTTCAGCCCCGTGGTGCCCATGGCGCCGACGGTGAAGTACGGCGGTCAGGTCCTGGTGGAGTCCGGCGCGATCATCGAGCTGATACTGAACCGTCATGCCCCGGGAAAGCTGCAACCCGCGCTCGACAGCCGCGACTATCCCGACCACCTCATGTGGATGCACTTCGCCGAAGGCAGCCTGGCCGCGCGCCTGTTCTCGGACTATCGGGCCTGGATGGCGCAGCCGCCAAAAGCGCGCTCGCGCCTGGTCGATTCCGAGGCCGTCGTGCAGTTCGCGGAGAACTTCCTGGGCCAGCATCCCTGGTTTGGCGGCGCGGCGTTTTCCGGCGCGGACATCATGATGATGTTCCCGCTTAACGCGGCCACGGGCCTAAACCTGGTGGAGGTCTCACAGTTTCCCAACGTCGCGGCCTGGAAGACCAAGATCGAAGCCCGGCCAGCCTATCAGCGCATGCTCGCCAAGGCGCGTCCGGACGGCATGATCGGCAGCTTGCCGCGCTTGCCTCAGCACGCTCCCGCCGGCCCGCGTGAGGCGCCCCCGCCGCAAAAGTAGATTTCTGGGTAAGTGTTCAGCGCCTCCTCCTCACGCCGCGGCGGAGAAAGGCCTGTGCGACCGCCGCATGGGCTGAGGCGATTTCGGCCTTGGAGCTGACGGCGGCCTCGTCGGCGAACGCCGGCCAGGCGCCACCGCGCCGGCGACTTGGTCGATCACCGTGTCGACGGCCGCCCTGTCGAAGCCGTGGCGCTTGCCCAACGCTCTGACATGCGCGGGTAGGGCGCCGTCCGTCGTTCTCGACGTCGAGATAGTGCTCGCCGCCGCGACCGACCGATAGGTCAGGTCGTAGGCGGCGCCAGGCGCCATCTGGCAAAGAGGCGTGGGAGCCTGCACCAACACGGCCTTGGCATGTTCCAGACGGTCTCTGATCATGGGGACTGGCTGACCAAAGGCCTTGCCGGGGCGGGCTAAGATTGGCGCGCTTGAAGCTCGTGCTGGCGCGGTCGTTCTGGCGACGACGGCCTGGGTGTCTGCCGCCAGATTAGGGCGCCGGCTGCCCTTCAATAAGCGCTTCCCGCGATCGCAAGGCTGCTGACGCCAGTTACATTCGCATGCGATCGCCAGAGCGCATCATGGCGCGTAGGCGCCGTATATCGTATTTGATAGCGTTCACGCGCTACGAACGCCGATCGAACGCAGCGTTAAGTCCGTCGACAAGGTCTGTCTGTGCCGCTTGAAATCCGATCCTTGTCCGATCGCGTACATGAAATCCTGCGCGATCGTATCGTCGCCCACGTCATCGCGCCAGGCGAGGCGATAAGGCAGGATGTCATCGCTACCGAACTGGGGATCAGCAAGATCCCCTTGCGAGAAGCCTTGTCTCGCCTGGAGGAGGCTCGCCTGGTTCGCAGCGTCCCAAATCGCGGCTATGTCGCAGCGCCGCTGTCAATTGAAGAGGCCGACGAAGTTTTTGCCCTGAGGATGCTGGTTGAGCCCCCCACGGCGGCGCTTGCGTCCAAGCACCCTTCGGCCGAAGCGCGGGAGCGCGTCAAAAAGACGCTGGCCGACCTCGTAGGCGCTGGGTCTGGCCTCAAGGTCTCGGCGGCCGCAAGGTTAGCCTTGCTATTGGCGATGCTCCGGCCACTAGAGCGTCCGACAACCATACATCTGGTCGCTCAATTGTTCTTTAGATCGGAGCGATATGTCCATCATTCGGATGAAGAGGGTGAGCTCGATATTAGCGGAGTTCATATACTTGCTGATGCTTGGCTTTCGGGTCGCTCTAAGGAGGTGGAGATCGAATATAGAGCGCGCTTGAAAGCGCGCTGGCTCGAGGCGCGAGAGGCGCTCCAAGCGCTTTCACAAGACCCAACGTAGGATTCCGTTCACCCGCATCGTATACGATCTACGATAGTCGATCCAAGGTTGTCCTTGGGCCGTTTGAGGAGAGCGGGTCATGGACGAGGCACAGCGCAAGCACACGCGTGTGCGCCTGAGCAAACAGCTCGACGGTCATCAGATCGTCCATGTCATTGACGCGCTACGACACGCCCGAATGGGCGATCTGGAAATCGATGTCCAAGACGTAGGGCCCATAGGCGCCATCCACTTCGAGATCCTGCTCGCGGCGATCACGACCTGGAAGGCCGACGGCTATCTGCTGGACTTCATCAATCCCACTTCCGATTTCATCGACGGATTGGAGGCTGCCGGCGTTGCCGCCAGCGCGCCGATCCAGACCGGCGGCGTCACGACGCGCCTAAGCGTCTAAGGAGGCGAACCCATGCGACTTCGGCTGTCTGGCGCCATGAACCTGTTTGGCGCCGCGCTTGGAGCGGGCCTTGTCCTGCTCGGGGCGGTGTCCTGGTTTTCCATCGATAAGCTGCGCATCGGGGGGCCGCTTTATAGCAGCGTTGTCGCGGGCAAAGACCTAACAGCCGACATCCTGCCGCCACCGCTCTATGTCATCGAAGCCTATTTGAACGTCAGCGAAGCCTACGCTGATGGGACGCCGGCCTATGCCGCCAAGAGCGCCGCGAAAATCAAAGCCCTGCATGCTGCCTACGAGGCGCGCCTCGATCATTGGCGGGGGATCGAATTTGCACCTGAGGCCAAGCGGTTGCTGCTGGAAAACTCCGACCGCGCCGCCCAAAAAGTTTGGACCTCGGCCGAGCGGCTGACAGGGGCCTTGCAAGCGGGGGACAAGGCGGCGGCTGATAGGGCCAACGCCGACGTCAAGGTCGCCTACCTCAGGCACCGCGACGCTGTCGACGCCATGGTGCCGATTATTGCCGAAGACAACGCAAGGGTGGAGGCGCGCGCGCGCCACGATCAAGTCGTCGATCTCAGCGTGATGGCGGTGGTCGGCGCGCTACTGGCGGCGATCATAGGGGGCGGCATCTTCGCTATGCGGCGGGCCATCGTCCGTCCAGTTGAGGCGATCACCCGTTACATGGGCGATCTTGCCGCCGGTGACTATGAGCAACCTGTGCCGTTCGCGGGACGGGCGGATGAGATGGGTGACATGGCCAAGTCGATCGCCGTGTTTCGGGAAAATGTGCTGGAGCGGCGGGCGGCGCGCGCGCAGCAGGAGGTTGAGCGCCAACAAGCGGAGAACCTGCGCCTAGCCGACGAGGCAGGGCGTCGCCAGGCCCAGGAAGCGCGAGAACAGGCGATGACGAGTCTTGCTAGCGGGCTTGAGCATCTGTCGGTCGGGGATCTCAGCTTCAGGCTCGAAGCCAGATTCGACGACGACTACGAGCAGCTGCGTTTCGACTTCAACGCCACAGCGGACAAGTTAAAGGCGGCCTTGGTTTTAATCAGCCATGCAGCCGGAGGCGTCGGCTCGGGCTCCAATGAGATCGCCAATGCCGCGGACGATCTAGCGCGACGAACCGAGCAACAGGCCGCCAGTCTGGAACAGACAGCGGCGGCCCTGGACGAGATCACATCGACCGTGCGGCAGACCGCCGAAGGCGCGCGCAAGGCCAACGCCATCGTTGCGGATGCTCAGGATGAAGCTGGGGCCACGGGGGCGGCCGTTGATGCGGCCATTCGAGCCGTAGGCGAGATCCAAACCTCGTCCGCACAGATCGCCCAGATTATCGGGGTGATTGATGAAATCGCGTTTCAGACAAACCTCCTGGCCCTGAACGCCGGCGTCGAAGCCGCTCGCGCTGGAGAGGCCGGTCGCGGTTTTGCCGTTGTGGCGCAGGAGGTTCGGGCCTTGGCGCAGCGAAGCGCTCAGGCAGCCCGCGAGATCAAGGGGCTCATTGCGGATGCCTCCACTAAGGTCGGCGAGGGGGTGGGACTGGTCGGGCAGACCGGCAAGGCTTTGAACACGATCCTGGCGCGCGTGACCGAGATCGCGACCCTCATCTCAGAGATCACGGCCTCTGCGGCGGAGCAGGCGACGGGTCTTCACCAGGTCAACACCGCGGTGAATCAGATGGATCAGATGACGCAGCAGAACGCGGCGATGGTCGAGGAAACAACGGCCGCGGCCCACTCACTCAAAAGCGAAGCCGCGCGCCTTTCTGAGCTGGTCAGCCAGTTCAATCTAACAGACGCCACAACCAAGGCGCTCGCTGCCTAGCGCAGCAAGTTGAGGAGGGTCAACAGCCGTGCACCCGAGCACTCAGTTCAACCTTGAAAAAGCTCATGCCCTGGTCGTCGATGGCAACACCCAGTCGCTCGACATCCTCTGCAGCGTGCTCAACAGCTTCGGGTTGCGCCAGATCGTCAGGAAGGCCAACGGTAAGGAGGCTGTCGACGAATTGCGGTTGCGACCCGTAGACCTCATTCTAACCGACAGTCACCTGGCCGAGATGGACGGTTATGATCTCGTCAGTTGGTTGCGTCGGGAAGCAGGTGAAGCGTCGCGAATGACGCCGGCGATCATCGTCTCGTCGCACACGCCGCGGGCGAAGGTCGAGAAGGCCCGCGACTGCGGGGCCAGTTACACGATCGCCAAGCCGATCGCGCCCAATGTCGTCCTGGAGCGAATTCTCTGGATCGCCAATGCCGACCGTCACTTTATTGAATGTGAAAGCTATGTCGGCCCCGATCGCCGGTGGCGCAACGCAGGTCCGCCGATCGAACATCCCGACGGCCGACGCAAGGACGACAAGCCCGCCGAAATTGGCGAGGCGTTCGGCGAAAATCTGTCCCAGACCCAATTGGATGAAATGATGAAACCTCAGAGGCTCGCGGGATGACCGAGGTCCGGAAGATTCTCATGCGCCCGCGCCTCGGCCGGCTCGTGCGCCAGGGCGGAGGCTGCTACGTCGTCGATGCGCTCAGGCGCGCGGACGCTGCGATCGACGAGATGCGCGAGCCTCTGCTGCTCACCATCGATCAGCACATCAGGACCCTCGAGGACCTGGCAGGGG
>Ga0247812_10001772_pt1 | contig 12173 bp, 15 predicted proteins | sample UWRJL149409B1_FD_178011 | JGI IMG/M metagenome (GOLD analysis project Ga0247812, IMG submission 178011) | Plant litter microbial communities from Arlington Agricultural Research Station in Wisconsin, United States - UWRJ-L149-409B-1 | ecosystem: Environmental > Terrestrial > Plant litter >...
GACGTCAATGCGACCACGTTCGGCCAGTTCGCGGTGGTCGATGTCGGCGTGGGCTATGTGTGGATGGCCGTGCTGATCTTCCTGGCGGGGCGTTCGGCGAAGATCGATGCGCGCAGCGGGGCCGATACCACGCCCATCGATGAGCTGAAAGAGCGCATCGCCCGCTTCCAGGCCGAGCACGAACGGGTGCCGACCTTGACCGACCTGATGCTGATCGTGGCGGTGGCCTTTGGCGGTGTGGGCCTGGCCCATGCGCTGGGCGCGCCTTTGGCGGCGTGGTTCAAGGTCAATGTCAGCTGGGCATCGCAGTTCAGCCTGGACGCGCCGTTCGTCTGGGTGGTGGTGCTGTCCACCACGTTGGGCCTGGCCCTGAGCTTTACCCGGGCACGCACCCTGGAAGGGGTCGGCGCATCGCGCGTCGGCTCACTGCTGCTGTACTTCCTGATCGCCTGCATCGGCATGCAGATGGACCTGCTGGCGCTGCTGGACCGGCCGTGGCTGTTCCTGCTGGGCATCATCTGGATCGCGGTGCACATCGTGCTGCTGTGGCTGTTGGCCAAGCTGCTGAACGTGCCGTTCTTCTACTTCGCCATCGGTTCGCAGAGCAACATCGGCGGACCGGCGTCGGCCCCGGTGGTGGCCGCGGCATTCCATCCGTCGCTGGCGCCGGTGGGCGTGCTGCTGGGCACGATGGGCTATGCGACCGGCACGTACCTGGCGTACGTCGTGGGGATTACATTGCGGGCGCTGGCGGGGCAGTAGTTTTTTCGTCTGTCGTGGTGGGACCAGGCAAAAGCAGGTAGCGCCGAGCCATGCTCGGCGGAATCCATCCGTGCCCGACAGCAAACAGCCGCCGAGCATGGCTCGGCGCTACCGCTTTTGCATTTGCCTTTGCTTTTCTTCCCCCCACCGGCCGCGCTGAGCTGGCAGGTCGAGGGCGGGCCAGATGGCACGGGACACTGTGAGGCAGGAGCCGAACAGTAGCCTACAGGGACGTACTTGCGGCGTGTCCCGTGGCATTTGGCGCGCCCTCGGCCCACCCGCACACACGGACACACCCGCTCAGCCGACCAACAACCCCCGTTCGACCAACCACGCGCGCGCGTCTTCGGCGTCCTGCTCGAACCAGGCGCGGGTGGAACCCAGCCGGTAGGTGTAGCCCCAGGCATCCATGTCCGCCATCAGGCGGTCGCTGCCCACGCCGGGCAACTGGCCGGCCAGCACGATCTGCAGGTAACAGGTGGCGTCTTCTTCGGGCACGGAATCGGTGGCATCGGTATGCACCAGCGCGCGGCGCTCCGGCGGCAGCACGATCAGATGGCAGGACTCGTGCAGCATCGAATGCACCGGGGTGTCATCGCGCACGTAGACATTGCTGGCGATGATGCCGGCCTCCGGTTCGCCCCAGTAACTGCCGGGGATCGGCTCGCCGGCCGCCACGTGGTGCAGGTGCAGGCCGTGCGTGGCGAGCAGGCACGCGGCATCGGCGAAGGCGATGTCGCCCACGCAGGTAACGATGGGATCGGATGCAGGATCGGTCATGGCAGGTATCGACCCCGTCCGCACCGGGCGGACGGGGTAAGGAATCAGGGCTTGTCAGGCCCTTCGGGCAGGGCCACGGAAATATCCAGCACGTCGTGCTGTCCATCCTTGACCAGGTCCACCCGTACCGCATCCACGTCGATATTGACGTACTTGCGGATCACTTCCAGCAGCTCGCGCTGCATCAGCGGCAGGTAATCCGGACCGCCGCGATGGCTGCGTTCCTGCGCGATGATGATCTGCAGGCGGTTCTTCGCGGTCTCGGCGGTGGTCTTCTTCGCTTTCAGGAAATCGAACAGGCCCATGCTTACCCTCCGAACAGCTTGCTGAAGAAGCCCTTCTTGTCTACGGCGGTGAAGCGCATCGGGCGGTCTTCGCCCATGATGCGCGCGACGGCATCGTCATAGGCCTGGCCGGCCGGTGAGGTGCCATCCAGAATGACCGGCTCGCCCTTGTTGGAGGCATTGAGCACGTCGCCCGATTCCGGAATCACGCCGATGGCCTTCAGGCCCAGCACTTCTTCCACGTCGGTGATGCTGAGCATTTCGCCGGCTTCCACCCGGGTCGGGGTGTAGCGGGTCAGCAGCAGGAAGGCGGGTACGTCCTGTCCGTTCTCGGCCTTGTGGGTCTTCGAGTCCAGCAGGCCGATGATGCGGTCCGAGTCGCGTACCGACGACACTTCCGGGTTCACCACCACGACGGCGCGGTCGGCGAAGTACATGGCCAGGAACGCGCCTTTTTCGATGCCGGCGGGCGAATCGCAGATGACGTACTCGAAGCCGTCGGCGGCCAGGTCCTTCAGGACCTTGCCCACGCCTTCCTGGGTCAGTGCATCTTTGTCGCGCGTCTGCGAGGCAGCCAGCACGTACAGGTTGTCAAAGCGCTTGTCTTTGATCAGGGCCTGCTTGAGGCTTGCTTCGCCGTGCACGACGTTGACGAAGTCGTACACCACGCGGCGCTCGCAGCCCATGATGAGGTCAAGGTTGCGCAGGCCGACGTCGAAGTCGATCACCGCCACCTTCTTGCCACGACGTGCCAGGCCGCAGGCAAGGCTTGCGCTGGTGGTGGTCTTGCCGACGCCGCCCTTGCCGGAGGTGACTACGATGATTTCAGCCAAAGGACTTCTCCTGCTCTAGTTCTGGTTGGGGCTGCGTCAATCAAGCGCAGCGATCATGATCTGGTCCTGTTCCAGCCAGACCTGCACGGCCTTGCCGCGCAGGTTGTCCGGTACATCGTCCAATACCTTGTAGTGGCCGGCAATGGCTACCAGTTCGGCATGGAAATCGCGGCAGAAAATACGCGCCGCGGTGTTGCCTTGGGCACCGGCCAGCGCGCGTCCGCGCAGGGTGCCGTAAATATGGATGCTGCCATCAGCGATGACTTCGGCGCCGGCGCCGACGGTCGCCATCACCGTCAGGTCGCAGTTCTCCGCGTACAGCTGCTGGCCCGATCGTACATTGGCCAGTTGCATGCGGCCCGGCTTCGGCGCACCGCCGGTGGCCGGCGGGGGCGCCGCCAGCGCTGCGCTTGCCGCCGCCGCACGGCGCGGTTCACGCGTCGGTGCGGGCGCCGCAGCAGGGGCCTGGCGTGCCGTTACCGGCTCGGCATCCGCGCGTTCGTACTGGGCGCGGAACTTGGCCAGCAGCGGCAGGCCAAGCTGCTGGGACAGCAGCTCGATTTCCGACGTGCCGTAGGCCAACGCCACCGGCAGCACGCCGGCGCCGCGCAGCCCGTCCAGCAGCGCCTGCGCACTGGCGACATCCGGTGCGCGGGTCAGGCCGCCGAAATCCAGGATCACCGCGGCGCGGCCGAACAGCTTCGGCGCACGCGTGACCCGCTCGTTCATTTCCTGCACCAGCCGTTCGACATCCATCGTGCGGATGCGCAGGTTGGCAATGCCCACCTGGCCGATCTTCAGCTCACCGGCCTGTTCGTAATCCATGTTCACCGCCACCTCAAGTACCCGTCGGCTGCTGTGCGTGTGCCGGCACCTGCCGGCCACGCGCCCATGCCACGTCTGGCAGCTTGCCGCCGTAGGTATCACTCACCCAGGCGTAGCTGCACAGTTCCTTGGCCAGCATGCTGGCGCGTACATCGACGTGCGGCATGGTGTTCTGACCCAGTTCGCGGAAGCCGAAGCTGCCGTGGAAGAGCAGTGCCGCATCGGCGCCATGGTCCTGGAAGACCTCGCACGTCATCTGCGGGTAGCGCAGTTCGGCATAGCTCTGCGCGTCGGCGTAGAACGCCCGCCCGACACCGCCGCCACGCCGACGGCTGGCGACCACGATGCGGTCGATGTAGAAGAATCCGCTGTCCAGGTGCTGCTTGAACCAGGCGAAGTTGCTGCTGTCGTGATCGCTTGCGCTGCCGAACCCGATCAGGAAGCCGGCAAGGTTGCCGTCGCGCTCGGCGACGCGGAAATATTCGGCCGTTTCATAGAACAGATGCAGCCGGTGCGCGTCCAGCGGCAGGATCGCCAGGCCGGCATTGTTGTTCAAGGCCAGGACGGAATCGAGCTCATGCTCGCGCACGTCGCGGATGACAATCGACATTGTGACTCCGTGGGGTGGTGCGTGTGGCCCGTTTCCGGACCGCTCCCATTGATTATTGCATGGGGGGACCGTCGCCGGGGGAATCCGGGGCATGACTTCCGTGGGAGTGACGCGGGCCGGGTTCAGCCTAAGATGCAGGGATGTTGGGAGCCCTCAGTCATACCCGCGTCCTCCGTCTGGCCGGCCTGTTCACCTGGGTCATGGTCGGCCTGCCGCTGGTTTATTCGCAGATAGAGAACCTGCAGCGGCAAGGCGCTGACAACGGGCCGGCCATGCTGTTGTTCGGTGCCTACCTGGTGTTCGGCGGGGCCTACTTCCTGCTTACCCGTGACCTGCGCAGCGGGGGCCACGCCAGTTGGATGGACCGCGGCATGCTGGTGCTGCTGACCATTTCCGCGCTCGGCGTCAGCTTCCTGAGCGGCTCGGGGCTGGGCAGCATCCTGATGATGGTCGCCGCCGGGGTGATCCCGTGGATGCTCGCCGCGCACTACGGCGTGATCTGGCTGCTGTTGAGCCAGTTGGCGGTAGCGCCGGTGTACTACGTGCTGCTGCGCTTCCCCCTGTTCGAGGCAGTGATGCAGTCGCTGCTGTACGGCGGGTTCTCGATGTTCATCTTCGTCACCAGCCTGGTGGCCCGGCAGCAGACCGATGCCCGTGAAGAACAGCGTCGTCTGAATACCGAGCTGCGCGCCACCCGCGTGCTGCTGGCCGAAAGTGCCCGCGTCAACGAGCGCACGCGCATTTCCCGCGAGTTGCATGACCTGCTGGGCCATCACTTGACCGCGCTCAGCCTGAATCTGGAGGTCGCTGGCCACATCACCGAGGGACGCGCGCAGGAGCACGTGCACCAGGCGCATACGCTGGCCCGGCTGCTGCTGACCGATGTGCGCGAAGCGGTCAGCCAACTGCGCGACAGCGGCGCGATCGATCTGGCCGCGGCACTGCGCCCGTTGACCCTGCGCGTACCGGCGCTGGAGGTGCACCTGGACGTGCCCACGCCGCTGTATGTGGAAGATCCCGAGCGCGCCCATGTGCTGCTGCGCTGCACCCAGGAGATCATCACCAATACCGTGCGCCACGCCGGTGCGCGTAATCTGTGGCTCAAGGTCCGCCGGGAAGAGGGCGGAGTGAGCCTGGAAGCACGCGACGATGGTGCCGGTACGGACGGAATCGTGGTAGGTAATGGCCTGCGCGGAATGCGCGAACGCCTGCAGCAATGCGGCGGGCAGCTGGAGATTGAAACCCGCCGTGGCGAAGGCTTCTGCCTGCGTGCCACGGTTCCCGGTGTTCCGGCCTTGGCGCTGAGCACCGCACCTGAAGGAGTTCGTTGATGATTCGCGTATGCCTGGTCGACGACCAAACCCTGGTGCGGCAGGGAATCCGCTCGCTGCTTGCGCTGGACGATGGCATCGAAGTCATCGCCGAGGCGGCCGACGGCCGGCAGGCGGTGGAGCTCATTCCGCAGGTGAAGCCGGACGTCGTGCTGATGGACATGCGCATGCCGGCGATGTCGGGGCTGGAGGCGCTGCAGATGCTGTCCAAGCTGGGGCAGCTGCCGCCCACCATCATCCTCACCACCTTCGACGATGACCAGCTGGTGCTGGCGGGGCTGAAGGCCGGTGCGAAGGGCTATCTGCTCAAGGATGTGACCCTGGACCAGCTGGTCGGGGCGATCCGTACGGTGTCCGAGGGCGGCTCGCTGGTACAGCCGGCGGTGACCCAGCGGCTGCTGTCCGGACTGGAGCACATGCGCAATGAGTTCGTCAGCCTGGACCGGCCGGACCCGTTGACCGATCGCGAGACGGAGATACTGCGGCTGATGGCGAGCGGCTTCTCCAACAAGGAGATCGCCAATTCGCTCGGCGTGGCCGAGGGCACGATCAAGAACCACGTTTCCAACATCCTGTCCAAGCTCGGTGTGCGCGACCGTACGCGGGCCGTGCTCAAGGCATTCGAGTTGCAGTTGGTGTGAAAAACCTTGAATGACAAGGGTTTGGCGATAAACTGAACGACCCCCTGAAGGGGACCCCCTACTGGTGGGTAGCGGATGTGCGCTACCCTTCGGTCCCTTGTATGTACAAAACGGTTGCCGGCACGGAAACCGGTACGCCAAAACCAGAGTTACAACGCCAACGAAGCTGCTAGGATTGGCGCTTCGCTTCAATCAACCCGGCCGTGGGATCGGCCCCGGAGACTTCTGAATGACCCGTATTATCGAGTTCCTGATCGCTTTGGGGATCGTGGCTGGCCTGTTCGTCATCATCGGCGTGGTCTTGCCGGGCCAGCGCCATGTTTCGGAAAGCATCGAAACCAACCGCAAGATGACGATCGTGTTCGACACGGTCAACAGCCTGCGCCGCTTCAAGGATTGGAACCCACTCCTGCTGCGTGATCCCGCTGCCGAACTGAAGTTCTCCGGCCCGGCTGCCGGCGTCGGTGCCACCTTGGATTACACCTCCAAGGACCTGGGCAACGGCACCTGGAAGATCACCGAGAGCGAAGAAAACAAGCGCGTTGCAATCGCTGTCGACGATGCCACCAAGGGCAGCGACAAGGTGACCACGTTCCTGCTCGAGCCGACTGGCAAGGGCGGCCGCAACGTCAAGATCACCCAGGATTACAGCGTCAACTACGGCTTCGATCTGTTCGGTCGTTATGCCGGCCTGTACGTCAGCCGCCACATCGGTGACGACCTGAAGCTGGGTCTGTCGCGCATGGCGAACATGCTGGCTACGGTGCCGAACATCGATTACCGCACCGCCGAAGCACCGTTGAACGACCTGGCCATCGTGGATGTCCCGGCCGAAGATCTGCTGGTCGTCAATGCGGGCAACGTGGATCGTGGCGAAGCCACCATCACCAAGTCCATCGCTGACAACGAGGAGTGGATCAAGCGCGTGATGGAAGCGAACAACCTGGAAGCTGCAGGTCCGTTCCGCCTGATCACCACCGATTTCGGTGCAGAGAAGTACGCCTTCGACGTGGCCCAGCCGGTCAAGAAGAAGGGCACCGAGGGCGTGTCGGCTGAAGAGCTGACCGTCAAGATCGACGGTGGCGCGCCGGTGAAGTACGTCCGCGTTGCACCGCACCGCTCGGCCCATGCGACCTTCACCGGTCACATGGCTGGCCTGGACATTGCCCGCAATGCCCTGCGCGCCTGGTCGGTGACCGGTGGCAACGAAGTGATCGACCGCCCGTACGAGACCTGGAACGGTGGCGTGCAGAAGTCCTTCACTGCGGAAGGTACGTACGACATCTACTGGGCCGTCAAGTAAGCCCGGACGCCTGATGTAACGTACGAACGAAAACGCGCCGCTCACTGCGGCGCGTTTTTTTTTGTAGTGCCCAAGGAGTCGCTATGTTTTCCATGGATCGACGTACCCGCAGGCCCTCGTTGCTGGCCTGCATCGGCGCGCTGTTGGCCGCAGCGTCCATCGGCGTGTCTGCCTACGCCTCGCACGGTGTGAGCGACCCGCTGGCGCAGCAGCACCTCAACATGGCGGCGCTGTATGCGTTCGCGCACGGTGCGGTACTGGTGGCACTGGGGCCGCGGGCGAGCACGTTCTTCGCGCAGCTGGGGTTGTGCGTGCTGCTGCTGGGCACGCTGTTGTTTGCTGGCAGTCTGGCCGGCAACGCGCTGTGGCAGTGGCCGACACGCTTCGCACCGATCGGTGGTAGCGCGTTGATGCTGGGGTGGGTGCTGGTGGCCGTGGACGCCTTGCGGCGCTGAGTGACCGGGATTCGGTAGTGACGGCCGCTGGCCGTCAGGTGTTGCCGTAGCCGCTGCGCTCGCCGAGCGTGGCTCGGCGCTACCGATCACGGGCATTGCGGGGCCGGCCGTTGTAGCGCCGAGCCATGCTCGGCGGAGGCGTCAGGCACCGCTGCGCTCGCCGAGCGTGGCTCGGCGCGACCGATCCCGGGCATTGCGGGGCCGGCCGTTGTAGCGCCGAGCCACGCTCGGCGGAGACGTCAGGCGCCGCTGCGCGTCAATCCGCCACGTATCAGGCGCCGGCCGGGTGCCATCGCCAATGCCACGGTTCGTAGACGATGCCATGCGGGTTGCCCTGCGGGTAACTCATCCTGAATCCATGCCGGTGCGCGTGTTCCTGCAGCCAGGCGAACGCCGGGCTGTGCTCGAACGATGTTTCCGCAGGCGGCTCGCCGGGCGTGCCGATGTCCAGCGCCATGCCACTGTGGTGCTCGCTGAAACCCGGCGCCGCGTTCACCTGCAGAATCTGTTCGACCTGCTGCCCGCGTGCACGCTTGCGTTCGAAAATTCCCAGCTGGTACGCATGGCTGCGGTAACCGGAAATCGCATCCAACGCGACGCCGGCCCGCGCTGCCTGCAGGCGCATGCGGCGCCACGCCTGGGCGGCTGCACGGCGCAGCCACAGGGGGCGATGGAAGCGATCGCGACCGGCGTAGTGCAGCAGCACCGGTTCCGGTTCAAGCATCAGGCCACTCTGGTCCGCATATACATCAGCATCCAGCCCAAGCGGCTCAAGCCGATCCCGCAGTCCCTGCGGGGACAGCAGGCGCGTGTCCAACGCCCCCGCGCCGCGCGCAGGATCCAGCCACGACAGCGTATCGAGCGCCTCAGCGGTACCGGGTTCCCGTGGCAGCTGGGCGATCAGCGAATGCACGCCCTGATCCAGCACCGCCGCCAGATACAAGCCATCGCGTTTGCGCCGGAGTACCCAATCCGCCCGTGCCAACAGGCGCGCATCGGCATTGCCGTGGGCGCGCAGCAGCGGGGCGGGCCACACTTCGATGGCGTCGGTGTTCAGCAGCAGGGGAATTGAGCGGTGCATGCCGTCAGCTTAGCGCGAAGCGCTGTGGCGGGCAGCGTGGCGCGGGCTGCCCCGGCGGTCACCGCCCGTGGCGCACCCGCTCAACCGCGTTCGTTGCGCAGCGCCCGCAGCAGTTGCTGTGGCTGGGCCACGCTCAGCAGCAGGGTGGGCCCCTCGCGCACCGGGATCACCAGCACCCGGTGCAGGTCGGTCACCAGGGCGAACCCCTTACCGCCGCCGCGCAGGCGGTAATGGCCGGAGTGGAAGCCGGGCAGGCTGTACGCATTGGTCCTGCACTGCAGCCCATGCTGACGGTCCTGCTTCATATCAACCACCACGGCCTCGTCCAGTTGCATGTCCATGACGGCCGTGCGGCGGCGGTAGAACGTAGACCACACCGTCAGCACGCCGTTGTCCAACTGCACCCGGCGCTGGAAGTACTTCCAGCAGAGCACGCCAGTGACGGTGATCGCCACCAGCAGGCTCCATCCGGGGCTGCCCCCCATCGTGAAGTAAGGGGGCGAGGCGGTGATGTCGAAGATGAGCGTCGAGAAGGGCGCCGGTTCGCGCAGGTGCCACGCCGTCACGCCGATGAAGGACAGCATGGGCAGCAGGATCCAGAGCAGGCGCAGTGCCGAATCCTCGCTCACCTCGAAACAGCGCGGATCGCTGCCGCCGCTCACTTCTGTGCCTCGATCCAGGTGGCGATGTCATCCACCAGCTGATCATCGACGTGGCCCGTCTGCGTGTATTCCTTCAGCGAACTCGGTCCGGTGCCGGCGATGCCGATGTGGTTCAAGGCCGGATAGCGCTTCCAGGCGACGTCGTGGCGTCCCTTCAATGCGGCCTGCCACAGCGCCCAGTCGGTGTCGGTGATCTGGAAGTCGCGCCCACCGTGCACCAGCAGCAGCGGTTTGCGCAGGGCCTTGGCGTCGGCGCGTGCATCTACCGCTTCGATACTCTTCCAGAAGTGCTGGGGCACGCCCAACGGCAACGTGTTGGCGGCAGCAGGCACGTCGCTGCGCGCAGCGGCAATCTGTGCGTCCAACGTGTCGAGGAAGGCCTGTTCGGGGGCCGTGATGTCACCGTCCAGCCCCAGCAGGTAGCGGTTCTGTTCGGGCAGCAGGTCCAGCAGGCCGCGTGCAGGCGCTGCCCACATCACCACGCCGCGTGCCTGCGGCCAATGGCGGGCGATGCGCGGTGCCAACATGCCGCCCTGGCTGTGGCCGAGGACGAACACCCGGCTGCCCTCGATGCGGGGATCGGCGGCCAGTGCGGTCAGTGCCGCGACGGCGTCGTCGGTGGTTTCGTCATCGATGTCGAACGGCTGCTGGAAATCCTGCGGGCGGGCGAGGGTGCGCTTGTCATAGCGCAGTACCGCGATGCCGTGTGCCGCCAGGCCGCGCGCGATGTCCAGGAAAGGGCGGTTGCCGCCGACGGTCTGGTCGCGATCCTGCGGGCCGGAGCCGTGCACCAGCACCACCGCAGGGAAGGGGCCCTTGCCCTTGGGCAGCGCCAGCGTGCCGGGCAGTGCGCCGCGCTGCTGGGGAACGCTGAACTCCAGCTCCTGGAAGCGCGCATCCGCTGCAGGCGCGGGTGCCTTCGCGGCCGGGGCAGGACGCAGCAGCAGGCCGGCGATGTTGTCCTGCGGGTCTACCGCGATCTGCGCGATCAAGGCCGCGCTGGCGAACTGCAGCGGAACCTCTACCATCTGCAGTCCCGGCTGCGTGCTCACGCGTGCATCGCCGCGCTGTTGCAGCTCACCCAGCGATTGCCACAGGGCACGCAGCTTGGCAGCGGGTACGGCAGCGCGCATCCGCGGGGTGAACATGGATTCGGCGTCGTCGACACGCCCTGCCTGCAGGTGGTCGAGCAGTTGCACCGCGCGCGTCGCCGGTTCGCCTGCACAGGCCAGGCCGGCAGACAGTGACAACGCCACGGCGAGCATCGTGCGATAGAAACGCATGCTCAGGCCTCCTTCTTGAAGACCAGGATCATCGGATTCAACGGAGCGAAGACGATGTTGACCAGCTCCCAGCCGAGCTGCCCCTGTCGATTCAGTTCCGTCTGCACCTCATCGACCTTGAAGCCGCCCATCAGGCTGGGCTTGATCTCGATGGTTTGATAGGTCCAACGCTTGCTCATTCCTTGTGCTCCTTCGATGGGGGGGATTTGGGCAGCCGCCCGGCCTTGCGCAGCGCATCGCGCAGCACGTATTCGATCTGGGCGTTGAGGCTGCGCAGCTCGTCGTCAGCCCAGCGCTGCGCCGCGGCCAGGACATCGGCGTTGATGCGCAGTGGGTAGGCTTTCTTCTCGCTCATGGAAACTCCTGTGACACCGACTCAGTACAGCGATCCGGCATTGATGACCGGCTGCGTGCCACGGTCCGAGCACAATACCGTCAACAGGTTGCTGACCATGTGCGCTTTGCGCTCTTCGTCCAGTTGCACCACGCCGTTCTTCTGCAGTTCGCTCAGTGCCATTTCCACCATGCCCACCGCACCGGCGACGATGCGCGTGCGCGCGGCGATGACCGCGTTGGCCTGCTGTCGCTGCAGCATCGCCTGGGCGATCTCGGCGGCGTAGGCCAGATGGCTGATGCGCGCATCGATGATCTGCACGCCGGCATCGGCCAGCCGCTCGGCCAGTTCGTTCTTCAGGTGCAGGGAGATCTCGCTGGCGTGGCTGCGCAGGGAAAGCTGGCCTTCTTCATGCTGGTCATACGGATAGCTGGTCGCCATCGCGCGCAGCGCTGATTCGGACTGGATATGCACGAAGCTTTCGTAGTCGTCCACGTTGTAGACGGCTTCGGAGGCATCCACCACCTGCCATACGATCACCGCCGCGATCTCGATCGGGCTGCCGTCGAGCTCGTTGACCTTGAGCTTGCCGCTTTCGAAGTTGCGCACGCGCTGGCTGACCCGGCGCTTGGCGTAGAAGGGGTTGTTCCAGCGCAGGCCGTTTTCCTTGACCGTGCCGACGTACTTGCCGAACAGACTCAGCACGGCCGCCTGGTTGGGCTGCACGGTGTACAGGCCGACCAGTGCGAGCACCGCCACCATCGATAGCAGCACGCTGCCCAGCAACAGGATCGGACTCGGGCGCATTCCGCTCGCACCGGTGATGCCGACCAGGAATACAACGCCTGCGATGCCGGCAACCACGACGATGGCAGCAATCACGGCCAGGCCGTTGAGGGAACCGATGGGCTTCTCTTTCATGGTCATACGTCCTTGAGATGTCAGGCTTTGAAGATATCAAAGTGATATCACTTTGCAAGTGCCGCTGT
>Ga0247812_10001773_pt1 | contig 12169 bp, 11 predicted proteins | sample UWRJL149409B1_FD_178011 | JGI IMG/M metagenome (GOLD analysis project Ga0247812, IMG submission 178011) | Plant litter microbial communities from Arlington Agricultural Research Station in Wisconsin, United States - UWRJ-L149-409B-1 | ecosystem: Environmental > Terrestrial > Plant litter >...
GAGAAGGTCGATCACCCCCGCCTCGGTCTGTGCCTGCAGCGTCATCTGGCCGTCGTCATGCTTGAGCGTGGAGCCCAGCAGCGCGGTCAGCGTCAGCGCTTCGGCGAGGACCTTTTCGATCGCGGGCGGATAGCCGTGCGCGCCGAGGACCTTGTCCAGCACCGGGCCCAGCCGGACGAGGCGACCGCGCGCATGGCGGGCGGGGATGGTGAAGCCGATGAGCGAGTCGATGGGGGGGATGATGGGCGTTTCGGTCATGATCTCACCCCTTTCTCGTCATTCCCGCGAAAGCGGGAATCCCGCTTCCTTCTTCCTGCGATGGAAAAGAAGAAGCGGGATCCCCGCTTTCGCGGGGATGACGGGAGAAGGGGGAACCAGCGACGTGCATCCCTACAATTTCCCCAGCGCCCACAGCAGCACCGATTTCTGCGCATGCAGCCGGTTTTCCGCCTCGTCCCAGATCACCGAGCGCGGGCCGTCGATCACCGCTTCCACCACTTCCTCGCCGCGGTGCGCGGGCAGGCAGTGGAGGAACAGCGCGTCGCGCGTCGCATGCGCCATCAATTCGGTCGAGACCTGATAGGGCAGCATCGCGGCGAGCTTCTCCTCGGCATGGAGCTGGCCCATCGAGATCCAGGTATCGGTGACGACCACATCGGCATCCGCCGCCGCCGCCGCCGCATCGCGCAGGATGGTGATCTCCGCGCCGCGCGCGCGCGCCGCCTCGACATAGCGCTCATGCGGATCATAGCCCTCGGGACAGCCGATCGCGACCGAGAATTTCATCAGCCCGGCCGCCTCGATGATCGAATGCAGCATGTTGTTGCCATCGCCCAGCCACGCCCATTTGGAGCCCGGCAGCGCCTTGCCATGTTCGATCACGGTGAGCAGATCGGCCATGATCTGGCAGGGATGCGAGGCATCGGACAGGCCGTTGATCACCGGCACGCTGGCGTAATCCGCCATCTCGCGCAATTTGGCGGGATCGTCGGTGCGGATCATGATCGCATCCACATAGCGGCTGAGCACCCGCGCGGTATCCGCCACGCTTTCGCCGCGGCCAAGCTGGGTGCTGCCCGCATCCAGCACCAGGCTGGCGCCGCCAAGCTGCCGGATCGCCATGTCGAAAGAGACGCGCGTGCGCGTGGAGCTCTTTTCGAAGATCATCGCCAGCGTATGGCCCGCCAGCGGCGCATCGGCATCCACGCGGCCCTTGGGCCAGCCCTGGCGCGCCGCCTTGCGATCGATCGCATCGCTGAGCATCGCCGCGATCGCATCGCCCCCGGCATCGGCCAGGTCCAGGAAATGCCGGGTCATGACGCGGGCACCGCATAGGCCGCGGCGCCGGCCGAGAGCTTCTCGATGAATTCGGCGATATGCGCTTCCTCGATCACCAGGGGCGGCAGGATGCGCACGACATTGTCGCCCGCGGCCACCGTCAGGAGGCCGTGATCGCGCAAATGGCTGACGAAGGCCCGGCTGTCGCTCTTCATCTTGAGCCCCAGCATCAGCCCCTTGCCGCGCACGCTCTCGAACAGAGCATCGTGATTGGGAATGAACTGCTCGAGCGCCTGGACCAGCCGCGCGCTCATCGCATTGACATGCTCCTTGAAGCCGGGTGCCAGGATCACGTCGAGCACCGCCTGCCCGGCCGCCATCGCCAGCGGATTGCCGCCATAGGTGGAGCCATGGGTGCCGAAGGTCATGCCCGCCGCGGCCTTTTCGGTCGCCAGGCACGCGCCCAGCGGGAAGCCGCCGCCGATGCCCTTGGCCACCGCCATGATATCCGGCTGGATGCCATATTGCTCATGGGTGAAGAAGGTGCCCGAGCGCATATAGCCGCACTGGACCTCGTCCAGCACCAGCATCAGATCATGCTCGTCGCAGAGCGCGCGCAGCCCCTTCAGGAAAGCGTCGCTCGCGGGGCGAAGGCCGCCCTCGCCCTGGATCGGCTCGACCAGGAAGCCGGCGGTATTCTCGGTCATCAGCGCTTTCGCGCCCTCCAGATCATCGAAGGGCGCATAGGCGAAGCCCGGCAGCAAAGGCTCGAAGCCGTCGCGCATCTTCTCCTGGTTGGTGGCGCTGATCGTCCCCAGGGTGCGGCCGTGGAAGGCGTTGGAGAAGGTGATCAGGTCATGCTTGTGGGCATTGCCCTTCACATGGTGATAGCGCCGCGCGGTCTTGATCGCGCATTCCACCGCTTCGGCGCCCGAATTGGTGAAGAAGACGGTGTCGGCGAAGGTGTTGTCCACCAACCGCTGCGCGAATGCCTCGCCCTGGGGCGAGCCATAGAGATTGGAGACGTGCATCAGCGTCGCCGCCTGCTCCGAGATCGCCTTGGTCAGCGCGGGATGGCCATGGCCGAGGATGTTCACCGCGATGCCGCTGGCGAAATCCAGATAGCGCTCGCCCTGCTCGCCGATCAGGTGGCAGCCCTCTCCTCGGACCGGACGCACGTCGCACCGCGGGTAGACGGGCATCAGCGGCTTCATGGTCATCGAGGAAACTCCTTGCAGGAAAGCAGGTCCAAAAACGCAAAAAGGCGACCCGTGACGGTCGCCTGATGCGAAGGCGCATATACCGGCAAGGGACGGGAGGCGTCAATTGCCATCCCCGCCCCCGCGCCGGCGGCGTTCGCGCTCAGTTCTTGAGCTTCCAGCCCGCCTTGAGCAGGCCATAGCACAGGCCGCCGAACGCCAGATTGAGCGCCAGGATCACCAACGCGCCGATGTAAACGGGCGAATCCGCGGCGCTGAGGAAACCATAGCGAAAGCCCGAGATGAGATAGAAGAAGGGATTGGCATGGCTGATCGCGCGGAATGCCGGCGCCAGCCTGTCCGCCGAATAGAAGGTGCCCGAAAGCAGCAGCAGCGGCCCTATCGCGAAATTGCTGACCGCGGCGGCATGATCGAACTTCTCCGCCCAGATCGAGGTGAGGATGCCCAGCAGCGCCAGGAAGATCGATCCGTTGAGCCCGAACCACACCACCGCCCAGAAATGCTTGGGGGTGACATGCACGCCGGGCCAGAAAGCCATCGCCAGCCACACCGCGCAGCCCACCAGCACCGCACGGGTCACCGCACCGCCCACCAGCGCCGCGAGCAATTCGGCGGTGGAAAGCGGCGGCATCAGATAATCGACGATCGTCCCCTGCACCTTGCCCACGAGGAGCGAGAAACTGGAATTGGCGAAGGCATTGTTCATCATGCCCATGATGATCAGGCCCGGCGCGACGAAATCGGCGAAGGGCACGTTCATCACCACGCGCCCGCCGCCGCCCAGCGCGACCGTGAAAATCACCAGATACAGCAAGGTGGAGAGCGCCGGGGCCCAGATTGTCTGGAGCTGGACCTTGAAGAACCGCCTCACCTCCTTGATATAGAGTCCCTTCAGCCCGATCCAATTGACGTTCCGGATAACCGGCACGCCTGGCGCGTGGTGGAAGGCGCTATAGGAAGCGGTGGATTCGGGCTGGTCGTTCATGCCTTGATCGCCTATCGGCTGCAGGCTTCGGCCGCAAGCCGCCTTGGCGGGCCTGGAGTCCCACAGGACTTCGTATTGAATATTTAGGAGCCGCAATGTCCTGGACCGATGAACGCATCAACGCCCTGAAGGCGATGTGGGAAAAAGGAATGACCGCAAGCCAGATTGCGGAAGAATTGGGCGGCGTGAGCCGCAATGCCGTGATCGGCAAGGCGCATCGGCTGGATCTCCAGTCGCGTCCCTCGCCCGTCAAGGAAAAGGAAGGCAAGGTCGCCGGCGCCCCCGCCGCGCGCAAGCCGGCGGTGCGCAAGCCCGCCGAGCCGGCGCCGCCCGCCCCCTTGGCCGCCGCCCCCGTGCCGCGCCCGGCGCCGGTGGCCGCTCCCGTGATCGCCGCACCGGCATCGCCCGCCAGCGCGCCCGCCGCCGATGGCCCCTCCCTTCCGATCACGCCGCGCGAGCCGGTGATGCGCTCGGTCGGCCCCGGCGGCTTCCTGCGCCAGGGTCCCGGCGATCAGCAGCCGCCGATCCCGCCCGCGCCGCCGCGCCGGCTGGTGCCCGCGCGCCCCAATGCGGAGATGGCGGGCAAGACCAGCCTGCTGGATCTGAACGAACGCATCTGCAAATGGCCGCTCGGCCATCCCGGCGAGCCCGATTTCCATTTCTGCGGGGATCAGGTGAACCCGGGCTTCCCCTATTGCGTCCAGCATTGCGGCCAGGCCTATCAGGCGCAGCTGCCGCGCCGCGATCGCCGTCCCCCGCCGCCCTTGCCCTTCGGCGGCCCGCGGGTGCGCTGATCAGTCCGCCTCGATGGCGCGCGGGGTGATCAGCAGCTCCGCGCCGTCGATGGCGAAGGCCGCCCGTGTCTCTGCCAGAGCGATGGTGACCGGCACGGGCGCGCCATCCGCGCCCAGTATGGCACCAGGCAGCGCCGCCGCGCCATGCCCCTCCAAAACCCTCTCCATCAGCCGCGTCAGCGCGGCGCGATCCGGCGCGGCGACGATCTCGATCAGCGGCGTGGCCAGCCAGTCCTCGGCGGTGCCGCCGATCATCGCCAGCAGCGAGGGATCCACCCGGGCAAAGCTGCCGCGCAGTGAAATCCGCCCGGTGCCGGCCGGAAGCGAGACGGCGAACAACGCCCGGAGCGCATCGCATTCAGACAGCTGCCGCCGGGATTCGACATCCGCCACCGCGTGGAAGAGGACGCCCAGCCCTTCGGCATGGGGAAAGGCATCGATCCGCACCATCTGATCGGGATACAGGCTGGACGGCGCCTCGAAGCGGATCCGTTCGCCCGTCCGCAACACCTGGGCGAAGATGCGCGATCGCGTCGGATCCAGCAGGGCGGGATAGAGCGTGGCCAGTGGCTTGCCGATGGCGTGATCGGCCGGACGGCCCAGATAGGACGTCGCCGCATGGTTCAGCCGCAGCACCACCAGATCGCGGTCCAGCGCCACAAACCCCTGGGAGATGCGATCCAGGATCGCCGCATCATTGGCGCCCTCCGCCAGCGCGGAAGCCGCGGCGCCGCCCGTGCCGGCCTCATAGAGATGATATTGATCGACCGAGATGAGCACGGCGCGCGGCCGCCCGTGATGCGTCACCATCACCGGCGCGCTCATCGCCCGGTCCTGCCACATGCCGAAGTGGCGGCTCAGGTCCGCGGCGGTGGTCGTCAGTGTCTCGTCCAACATGGCCTATTCCAGTCATCGGCAAGGAGCCTTGCTCGTCTCCATCGTCCCGCGACTCGTTCCTCTGTTCTGATCGTTACTTTTGATTAACATAAATCAAATTCGTCGGAATTGCGCCATCTTTCTGTAGATCGCCTTACGCATAATCCGGATTATGCCCATCCATGTGAGTAAGGCGTACAATCCCCGTCTTGCGCATCGTGTATTTTATTTTCGCCGACAATCGCGTTCCTTCGCGGATCTGAGGCGCCGTCTTGCCGATTCGCGCAGCGGCGATCCTAACCGTCGCCCTCCGGCGCAGGGGTGCGCGGCGTGACCAGGACGGAGACGCCATCCAGGGAGAAGCGGACCCGGGTCGCCGCCAGCACCAGCGTCACCGGCACTTCGCGGCCGTTGCGCGCCATCAATTCGGTATCCAGCACGCGCGGCCCGGAACCGCCCAGGACGGTCTCCAGCGCCTCGCGCAGCGCGTTGCGGCACGACAGGGGCATGATATCCACCAATCGGGCGGAGAGCAGGATTTCGCGTTCGAAGCCGATCATCTCCAGGATCGAGGAGTCGATCGCGGCAAAGGTGCCGCGCGGGGTCAACTGGGCAAGGCCCACCCCGCCATGCGCGTCGAACAGCGTGTTGAGCGTCTCGCGCTCGGTCGCGAGCTTCTCGAACGCAGGATCCGCCGTCGCCTGGAACAGATAGGCCACGCCATCCAGGTGCGGAAAGGCGCTGACCGCCAGATGCTGGTCCGGATACATGCTGGACGGGGATTCGAACTGCGCTGGCTCTCCCGTCCGCAGCACCCGGGTCAAAATCCGCGTCTTCACCGATTCATGGAAGGAAGGATAGATATCGGCCAGCCGGGCCCCCACCAACGCCTCCACGCTGCGCCGGAAGTAAGTGGCGGCCGCGCGATTGACCTGGGTGATGGTCATATTGGCATCCAGCACCACGAGACCTTGGGCCAGGCAGTCAAGAATGGCATCGTGATCGCCGCCTTCAGCGCCGGGGATGCTGGATACGGGCAGATCCGCACAAAGCCGGCGGTAATCCTCCGCCGAGACCAGAACGGATCGCGGCCTTCCATGATGTGTGACCAATATCGGCTCGGACATGGCGCGATCCTGCCACAATCCGAAGTTACGGTTCAGATCGGCAGCGGTGGTGGTGACTTGGGGTAACTGGACCATGGGTTTGCTCCAAACGATTAAGCGGCGAAATCCATGAACATGATGGAAATGACCAGTTCGGATGCCTTTCCGACACTAACATAGATTATAGATTAGCAGAGAAACGGCGTCAAACCCGCAGCACGTCCATTGTGGGCGATAATGGCGCCGTGTCGATTATCCGAATTTTACGTAATTTGTGCGGACAGGATTTTGCAGCACCTTTGGCCGCAAGATGCAGGTCTTCCACCGGCAGGATGGTCCCCCCGCCGCGGCCCGGTCGTCATCGCGGCGCCGAGAATATGCGAATGCCATCCCCGGCCTGGCGATCGTCCCCACGCCAGGCTGGGACGGGACCGGCGGGCAACCCCAAGCCCCCGGTCCCACTTCCCCCACGCCACCCCGCCACCCGCTACGGCAGGCCGCAGGCACAAAAAAGGGGCCGGCGATTGCGCGCCGGCCCCCATTTTTCCTTCCCGATCCGCTTAGAAGCGGAACGCTGCCGTCGCGCGGATGGCGTGGAAGCGGAACTGATCGTCGCTGCGACGGAAATCCGTACCCGCGGCATTCGCCTGGATGAACGCATTGGTCGCCAGCGCATTGCCGCGCGCTGCCGTCACGCGATAGTCATTGTCCTTCAGATCGGTGTAGAGATACTGCACGCCGACCGAGATGTTGTTGGTGATCTTCTGCTCGACGCCGCCGCCGGCGCTATAGCCCCAGGCATCGGAATTGCCGTTGTCGGAGAAAGCGTTGGTGGTGTTGGTGGTGTTGAAGCGGTTCTTGATCTTCGCATAGGCGCCGCCGCCCGTGACGTAGAACAGGGTCGTGCTGTTTGGCGTGTAGCCCGCGCGCAGGCGAAGGCCGGCATTATACTTCATCGAACGGGTCATCGTATAGGCAGCCGGGGTGGTGCTGAACGCGCTGACGCTGTCGGTGATGTTGCTCTTGCCGAATTCGCCGACGACGCCGAACACCAGGCCGCTTGCGGTCTGCTTGTCGAAGCCGACGTTACCGAAATATTCGATGTCGTCGCGATCATTGTCGCAGCCGGCGGCAACGCCGGTGCCCTTGGCATAGCCCTTGCAGAAGCCGGTCGAGAACGCATCGGCGCCCCCGGCGGTCCGCACGGTGTCGCCGAACTGGCCGTCGCGATTGGCGTCGAAGCGGATGTTCGAGCCATTGTCATTGCCCTGGAGCGATGCGCCGAACGAGCCGCCGACATAGATGCCGTTGAAGCCGGTCTGCTCGGCGGACTGGGCGAAAACGGGGGTTGCGACGAGGCCGACACTCAGGGCCATCGCCGAAACGAGATAATTGAAACGCATACGCTACTCCTACTGGCTTGAAAGCGAGCCTCTAACGGCCTTCGTCTCCGATTGATCCATGCATAATTTCGAAAAGCGCGGGCCGTGACATTTTGGCCACATCCGCGCGCGTCGCTTGCCAGCCGGACTCCCCTCCTCCTATAGCCATGGCCATGTCAGACGACCTGTTCGCTTCCGCTTCCCAGACCTCCGGCGCCTATGACGCGTCCTCGATCGAAGTGCTGGAAGGGCTGGAGCCGGTGCGCCGCCGCCCGGGCATGTATGTCGGCGGCACCGACGAGCGCGCGCTGCATCACCTTGCCGCCGAAGTGATCGACAATGCCATGGACGAGGCCGTCGCCGGCCATGCCAATCGCATCGAGATCACGCTGGAGCCGGGCAACCGCCTGACGGTCACGGACAATGGCCGCGGCATCCCGGTGGACCCGCATCCCAAATTCCCCGGCAAATCCGCGCTGGAGGTCATCATGACCACGCTCCATTCGGGCGGCAAGTTCGCGGGCAAGGCCTATGCGACCTCGGGCGGTCTGCACGGCGTGGGCGTCAGCGTGGTCAACGCCCTGTCCTCGGACACGGTGATCGAGGTAGCGCGCAACAAATTGCTCTATCGCCAACGCTTCTCCAAGGGGCTCACCGTCACCCCGCTGGAGGAATTGGGCGCCACGCAGAACCGCCGCGGCACCAGCGTGTCCTTCGTGCCCGATGTCGAGATTTTCGGCGACATCCTCCAGTTCAAGCCGCAGCGGCTGTACCGGCTGGCGCGCTCCAAGGCCTATCTGTTCGCGGGCGTCGAGATCCGCTGGAAATGCGCGCCCGAACTGATTCAAGACGATACGCCCGCGGAAGCGGTGTTCCAGTTTCCGGGCGGGCTTTCCGATCACCTGCGCGAGCAATTGGGCGATCGGGAGTGCGCCACGGCCGAATTCTTCTCGGGCCGGCAGGAGTTTCCGGACTCACAGGGGCGCGTGGAATGGGCGGTCGCCTGGCCCTTGTGGTCCGAGGGCAGCTACAGCTGGTATTGCAACACCATCCCCACGCCCGATGGCGGCACGCACGAGGCTGGCTTACGCAATGCGCTCGTGAAGGGCATCCGCGCATTCGGCGATCTGGTCGGCCAGAAAAAGGCCAAGGACATCACCGCCGAGGATGTGATGACCGGATCCGAGCTGATGCTCTCCGTGTTCATCCGCGATCCGCAATTCCAGAGCCAGACCAAGGACCGGCTGACCTCGCCCGAGGCGGCGCGGCTGGTGGAGAATACGGTCAAGGACCATTTCGACCATTATCTGGCCGATCATATGGACCGCGGCAAGGCGCTGCTGGGCTTCGTGCTGGAGCGGATGGACGACCGGTTGCGGCGCAAGGCCGAGCGCGAGGTGAAGCGCAAGACCGCCACCAGCGCGCGCAAGCTGCGCCTGCCCGGCAAGCTCACCGATTGCTCGGCGGACGATCCCGCGGGCACCGAGATCTTCATCGTCGAGGGCGACAGCGCGGGTGGATCGGCCAAGCAGGCGCGCGACCGCAAGACCCAGGCGATCCTGCCCATCCGCGGCAAGATCCTCAACGTCGCCTCCGCCAATCGCGACAAGATCGCCGCGAACAGCGAGATCGCGGACATCACGCTGGCGCTGGGCTGCGGCACGCGCGACAAATGCATTCCCGAAAACCTGCGCTACGACCGCATCGTCATCATGACCGATGCGGACGTGGACGGCGCGCATATCGCCACCCTGCTGATGACCTTTTTCTTCCAGGAAATGCCCGAGCTGGTGCGCCAGGGGCATCTCTACCTGGCGCAGCCGCCGCTCTACCGGCTCGTGGCGGGCAGCAAGAGCGCCTATGCGCGCGACGATGCCCACCGCGCCGAGCTGGAGGCCAGCGAGTTCAAGGGCCGCAAGGTGGAGGTCAGCCGATTCAAGGGGCTGGGCGAGATGAACCCGATGCAATTGCGCGAGACCACCATGGATCCCAAGAGCCGCAACATGCTGCGCATCACGCTGCCCAAGGAATATGAGGAGCGCGCGCTGGTGAAGGACCTGGTGGACCGGCTGATGGGCAAGCACCCCGAGCATCGCTTCCAGTTCATCCAGGAAAATGCCGCGCAGGTGGACGAGGACGTCATCGACGCCTGAGCGGCGTCACGCCACCGGCGGGAGCATCCGGATGGCATGATGGAAGCGCCGCCGCATCATCCCGAAGCCGAGCACGCCGAAGCCGGCGGCGATGACGAGGATCGTCGCGAGCCGCATCCCCTTGCTGTCGTGGAGCTTGGTATAATAGGCCAGCCCCGCGCCGGCGAGCGCCAGCGCGATGCCCAGCAGGCGGGTCTTGCGCGCCACGCCGCGGAGTTCCCGCCGATAGGCCTCGACCTGCGCCGGATCGGACAGATCGGGCGGTGGCGGGCGGCTCACGCGGGAATCTGGGTGAGCGTCTCGACCACGGCCTTCACCTTTTTCTGCCGCCATTGCGGCAGAGGCGCGATCAGCCAATAGGCCAGCGGCGACGGGCGCGTGTCGCCGATCGCGATCACCCGGCCCGAAGCGATGTCGGCCAGGGCGAGCAGTTCGGGGACGCTGGCGCGGCCGAAGCCCGCCGCGGCGGCATCGATCGCCAGCCCGGCATCCGCCACGCGCAGCATCGCGCCGCCCTCGTCCGCCGGGCAGCCCGGCCAGGCGATGCGTGTGTCCGCGGCGCCGCTGGGCGCGGTCACGGTGACGAACCGGCCTTCCGCCAATTTGACGCCCTCATTTTCGCCCGGCCCCTCGGCCAGGCGGATCGCGAGATCCAGATTGGCCTCGGTGAAATCCAGCTCGCTTTCGGACGCGATCAGCGTGAAGCGCAGATCGCCATCGCTGCGGCCATAATCCGCCAGCCGCGCGGTCAGCCATTTGGCGGTGAAATCGCGCGGCGCGGCGATGGTCAGCGACTTGGACGATTGGCCGGCCTGCATCGCGCGGACCGATTCCTCGAACTGGAGGAAGGCCGCGCGCAATGCCTCGAGACCGCCCTCGCCCTCCGGCGTCAGTTCGAGGCCCTTGGCGGTGCGACGGAAGAGCACGACGCCGAGCGTATCCTCCAGCGCGCGGATCTGCTGGCCGACCGCGGCGGGGGTCACCGCGAGCTCGTCCGCGGCGCGGGTGAAGCTCAGGTGGCGCGCGGCGGCATCCAGCACGCGCAGGCCGTTGAGCGGCAGATGCGTGCGTTTCATCGAATTTCCCCAACCGTCATTCCCGCGCAGGCGGGAAGCCATACGCCGTGAATTGTCCGGAAAAGTCTGAGGTGATGGGTCCCCGCCTTCGCGGGGATGACGGCGGTTCGAATCACTGCGTCGTCACCGGCGCGAGCAGCGGGAAGCGGGGGATCTTCACATCGAAGGCCGAGCCGTCTTCGCCCGCCATGTGATAGCTCCCCTGCATCGCGCCCGTGGGCGTGGCGAGCGGGCAGCCCGAGACATAATCATAGGAGCCGCCCGGCGCCAGCACCGGCTGTTCGCCGACCACGCCCTCGCCCTCCACCGAATGGCGCGCGCCGCGCCCGTCGGTGATCACCCAATGGCGGGTGAGCAATTGCACGGTCATCGCGCCCTCATTCTCCAGGCGGATGTGATAGGCCCAGAACCAGCGGCCGCGATCGGGCTCGGACTGTTCGGGCAGGTAGCTGACCGAGACCCGCACGGTGACGCCGCGCGTGGTCTCCGCATAGGGAAACAGCGCGCTCATCAGACCGGCGGGGGCGTTCACAGCCCCACCGCCGTCAGCGCCTGATCGAAATCCTCGATCACATCCTCAGGGTCTTCCAGACCGACATTGAGGCGCAACATGCCTTCCTCCACGCCCATGGCGCGCCGCGTCTCCTCGCTGAGCCCGCTGTGCGTGGTCGACGCGGGATGGGTCATCAGCGAGCGGCTGTCGCCGATATTGTTCGAAATATCGATCAGCTTCAAGCCGTCGAGCAGCCCGTGCGCCTGCGCGCGGCCACCATCCAGCACCAAGGAGAAGATCGGGCCGCAGGCGCTCATCTGGCTCATCGCCAGATTATGCTGCGGATGGCTGGGCAGGCCGGGATGCAGCACGCGCGGCACGCGGGTCTCGAGATATCTGCCCACCTTGAGCGCATTTTCGCTCTGGCGGTTGATACGCAGGTCCAGCGTTTCCAGCCCTTTGAGCACCACCCAGGCGTTGAACGCGCTGAGCGTGGGCCCGGTGTTGCGCGTGAAGGGCAAAAGGACATTGTTGACGAATTCGGCGGTACCGCACACCGCGCCCGCGAGCACGCGGCCCTGCCCGTCCATCATCTTGGTGGCGGAATAGGCGACCACGTCCGCGCCATATTCCATCGGGCGCTGGAGCGCGGGGGTGGCAAAGGCATTGTCGACCACGCTGGTGATCCCCGCGGCGCGGGCGATGTCGCACACGGCCTGCATGTCCACGATGTCCATCGTCGGATTGGCCGGGGTCTCGAAGAAGAACACCTTGGTATTGGGCTGGATCGCATCCTGCCATGCCTG
>Ga0247812_10001776_pt1 | contig 12154 bp, 11 predicted proteins | sample UWRJL149409B1_FD_178011 | JGI IMG/M metagenome (GOLD analysis project Ga0247812, IMG submission 178011) | Plant litter microbial communities from Arlington Agricultural Research Station in Wisconsin, United States - UWRJ-L149-409B-1 | ecosystem: Environmental > Terrestrial > Plant litter >...
GTCGCTCATCAATCTTGATTATTGTAAATACTTAAAAATCAGGAGAATCCCGTCGTACGTTTCACTTTCATCCATTTTCCCATAGAGCTCTGCTTGCTCTCACATTGGAAATTCCGGCACTTCATCTTGCCAGCGATGAAGGGGAGAACAAGAAAACTAAGTGAGAAACCAGGCATACTGTGGTTGATCATGACAAGTACACACATATATACACCGGAAGATATGATCTCTATTCTGCAAGCTAATCAAAAATGTGAGTAGATTCACCACGGAAGTTTAATTGCTAGGCCAACGCTCCTAAAGTTACTGTTAGCTGTGTCAAATTAAAGTCATCTAGGTCATCTGTAAACATTTATAAAGCCAGCATCCGTAGTAAGTTAATTTACTCTGTAAAAGTTGTTTAGCTTAATAAATCGTGTTCGACTCTTGTTAAACCATCCACATAAGCTTGGCTAACCACTAGTCTAAAGAGCCAGCCTCCAGAAGCTCATTTGACTTCGAGAAGGTAAGGTAATGCAAGGAAGCCAACTAAGAATAATTCAAAGTATGTTGGACCTGATTTCTGAGACTACAAGCGAATCTGGGCTAGATGACAATAATTATTTTGCATTGTATTGAGCTAGTTTAACACATCAATCCTTGACTCGGAGTACAATTATTTTCTACCAATCTTATGCTAGATGAGATGGACGTACAGAGCATGGCTCTTAGCATCGAATGCCAAATACCCTTCACTTTATGACCTTTGGTGAATTGAAATTACCGTGTTGTATACTGTGTGAATTCACTAGATAGAGCCTTATATCAAACATGACCACGGAAGCTCTCAAAGATGCTCATCATCTTCTTTTAGTGAATAATAGATATCAAATCTATATCCAGGAGGCGGTTACCCTATCAAATACTTCAATTTGAATATAGCATCCGGATAGGTACACAGCACTGACAGTGTTTAGGATATTATACCCTGAGCTGCCTTATTTCAACCCGAAGCTGTCGTATCTTCACGAACAAAATCGAGCAGTAGAAAGAACCAACTCTCTGATTAGCCTCAGAGCTCCTGTGATCCAAGATCCCCTAGAGCTCAGCTCGCTATGACACCTGACGGGGAGAAGCTCGTTTTTAATAACGGAAGACATACTTATGTTTCATACTCTGAGCAGCTTTCGAAAGCTCAAGCCCGTGGTATAACAGAACTTGCGACGGCGATCTATGAACTTAGTTACAGTCTATGGAGAACACCCACAGCCTTTTTTCCCAAAAAAGAACCAAGAGCGAAGATGGCAGTGATAGAAGATATCAGTGCTATTCTGTCTCGAATGAGCAAACAAACCATTACAGCCTTGATTAAAAATCAATTACACTCCTTTTATGATAGAAATACTCACTACGAGTTCTGCCTGCCGACGCATCAAGAAGGGCAGTGTATTCCTAGTTTTCCTTACGAAAACAGCCGGTTAAATAGTGCAAGACCAATCATTTATGGGCTTGTTGTCTGCACTCGTCAGGGTGATCTCCCAACATCAGCTCAAATGAGACGAGCCATCGAAAAGATGGAGAGATATGCTTTAAAAATCCATCCGTTCTACACTGGTACGCAAACCCAGAAGCAATTGGATGAAGAGGCTTTTGAGATTGACTTCTGGATGACTTATACTGCTGGCCACAAACTGACAAGGCCTGGGGCACAACGGGACTTAATAGAGGGCCGCAATACCATGAATGAATTTAATAACCGAAACAGTATGGATATCGAGAAGCTATTGATTTTACAAAAACAAGTGGAAACCCGGAATCTTCAGACATACTACGATGTCGGCAATGACCGAAAATCTACAAATACTCGAACTGATATACGTCGATGGTGCGAGATCATGAAATCTCGGTTAGATCAAGTCCCTCTTGGTCAAGAAAATACGCCTCTACCGTGGTCAATAATCAATATTGGATGGACAACTAGACCAGACAAGAGAAGAAGCGAACATTTTTACCAGAGAGGTCACAGCCATCGAATGAAGAAGTATAAGTTCCTTCCAGCTATTGGCTACAAATCACTAACCAGAGAAGTTTATTCTTGAGATGCTTACAAATTGTTACCCCCGGGCAAGATTTTCTAGTGGAAATGCTAGAGCTTGCTATAGTCTTGGATGCTCATGAGGCTGCTATAGCCGAACATACTTTATCTATCTTAGGCTCATCCTATCTAGAGATGGGAGGACTCAACACCCAACTTGCTGGGAATCCAACTATGGTAACAATTGCGATGAAGGCTCCATCCGAACTCTGGGAGAATGCTGCTAGGATTCAATATTATCACCACAAACGACTTCGCGATTTGAGACATAAAATCGTACATGAACAAAGGCAGCGTAAAGCAAAAGAGTATCAGAGGCGAATAGTTGAACTAGGAGGGAAGGTTCAAGGATTAAAGCCCAGAAGAATAGATGAGATGAAAGGGCTCTAATTCGAAGGAAACAGACTTCGTAAGTTCTTTATCAATTCATTGATATAGAGCTAATATCTGCAGTGAACCACCCCAAAACACACTACAAGTAGAGGCAGATCTCAAATAAAAGAATATATTACAGTGTGAAGGGGATTCTATGGTGAGATAGGAATATTTTTGGATCCCCATAAATTCTATATATCTTCTGAAGCTGGTAACTTTTCTGAGAGCCTCTTGAGGATAAGCAGATATCGCGGGTATTTATAACCAGACATCTTGTGGCTGGGTACATCATAGAAGCCCGATTATTTTCCGAAACTGGAATGCATCATTAGCATAATAATTAACATAAAATTCTTCTTATGCGCGTGAATGACTTCTTTAAGGAGCGGTGAATGCTATGTCCACCAAGCCAACAAGCTGTAAAAGTTTCCGCCGGCCATTAAGTCGATTACAATCGGGCGATAATATATATTGAGTTATGCTATGTGGGCGACTCGTCGGGAAGGGCACATTCAAAAAAGTTCGTTGAAAGATGCAACACTTCAAACAAATAGGAAGAATGATCGATGAAGGATGAGATCCTTCAGAACCTACAATCCTGAGTGATCCGCGAGATCTGCAAAATAAAAAAAATAGCAAATGACGACTAGTTTAAAGAGGAGATTTTTTACATTTAGGAATTTAATTTACGTATAAATCATTCTTACGCAAACGGATAGCATTGCGGATGTACCCAGTCACCAAGGTTGTTGATGTATGGAAGCTCCTGTCACCTTATTAGTCTCTTGGAGAAGGCCTTTAGGTCTATATTTTAATAATTTGTCTCTGCTCTTACATATCGCAGAGGAGGTAAAGGGTACTTATTAATTCAGTGAGTTTAAGTTGAAAAGCGCTAATCCCGCCGAAACTTCGTGATTTAGACATCTGCCAAACCCCCAGTTGAGATAAATCAACATTATATCACAATAACTCCTAGTTTCATGGATATTTCATACCGAGCCCAGTGACTCCAGCTCTAATCTCTACGTCGAGGATAATCAGACTTATCGATCTTCACGACCCCATGGACAGGCCTCTCTATTACAGTATCTACCTTCTACTTATTATAGATGCTTCCGTGGATTTTTTCAATGCTATTTTCTTGGCTTTAATGGTAGAGGCTTGCACTATTAGTCTGAAGCAATTCTTGGACAGAGTTTGACGCTCGCAACCCGCTTGACAAGGGAGGGGTTTTAGGATATCGCTAGATTACTGAGACTGGCATTTGAACGCCATGCTGACAATATTGTTGTCTTCATGATATCCTGAGTATGGCTTCCAAGGACCTAAAAACGACAATAGATTACTAGATTACTAGATATTATTTAGGCAAGAATAGTCAGTGGGCCAGAACGTAAGAGTTGCACTAAGGATATCACGGGATAATAGTCAGTTGATGCTCGTGAGAAACCATCATATTTTAGTACTACGCTATGCAATGCTATCATTTTGGCTCAGACCAATCTACTTGATCCATAACCTGCCCTAACGACGGATGTGCATACGCAATCTTGAGTCGTAAACGCAATGCCTAGATATCAGAGTTAGCTAGAGCATTGTAAAATAGAGCGAAGTTCTTACCCCTTTGCTGCCGGTGATCCTCATTGTTTGAGTGGCATCTCCACCTGGTGATAATTCCTGATTTGACATAGCGTTCAACTGCAACTTTTGGGTCTTTGGAACTGCAGCTTGTAAAGATACGTTGGATAGTGGTTGGTGCATAGAGTTGTTCTTGAAGCGGGCCATAACTTGAATAGTGCCTTCCGCATTTCTTTGCAGTTGAAGTTGTATGTTCAAGTCATTTTTGTCGTAGCAAGGGTGAGTTGGAATACTAGTTGGGGCAGGTTGCTGAGGTGGAGGCGACGACATGCCAGAAAATGGGTCGTTTGATGGTTGGTTGGCGTATGCTGCTGGTTGTGAAGGAGTATTAGTCCCAAAGAGGTCCATGATCGCGGAAGCGTTCGACTGTTGTGGTCTGGAGGTAGTTGGTCCACTGCTCTCGCCAAGTATATCTGCCAGAAGGTCTGCGTTATTTTGGGAGCCACTTGGAGCGCCTAGGTCTGGAGGAGCACCTCCATCGCCCATCAGATCAAACAGCAGGTCTTCTTCAGCAGCAGGCTTGACAGTTTTCGTCTTTCGGCTGGATGCTTTGGTTGACTTTTTTGTGGCCTCTCCGAAAACTCTCGATTCTTCCTTGATTTGGGGTGGAGGCATCTTTTCGAGAACACCTTTTCTTATTTCATTATGCCCAAAAAGATTTCCATATTCTACCGCCCGCTGCTGCACTTCGACATCTAAACTTGCCGAATGACTCTGCAATATTCGTCTAACTCTATCAATTTGTGCAGGGTCGGAGAATCGGGTAGTTAGCTTCATCAAGGATGTAATGATATATTCCGTAGCAATCTGGCTGGCATAGCTGCTGTTCAAGATCTTCGAGAATAAATCAACTACCTCGTTCTCCTTGACGACAACAACTAACTCTTCCTCCTCATATTGCCCACCCTGGAGCAAAGCTTCTCCATATTCTCCTATACACCATGCGCCAGCCAAGGTGAGACTCTCCTGTGTGATATCTTTCCTGAGATTCGAATACAACTTCTGGACAGCATATTTTTGTAGCTCGGGTGTGGTAGCAATTAGCCTGACAAATGAAGACAATATTTGCTCTTTGACGTAGTTTCCAGCCAACGTCAGGACACGCAGCATAGTATCCACATGCCATCTCTTGCTGGGGGAAAATCTGTCGGCCGCAATTCCAATCTGACTGGTCATAATTGGTTTGAATTCGTTATCGGCAATTTCCAGGAATGCCAATAATTCACGGATAAGTAGTCTGACGTTGCCTTCGTTGATGAGAGTAAAGCTGAGATCAAGCGCTCGCCTCCTGATACTGATATCTGGATCACGCAAGCATTCCAAAATTGTATTCCGATGCCTTTGTACCGCATTTGGTTCAACAGCGACAACCTTGATCAATGTGTTCAAAGCAACATAACGGATATTGTTATCACGGTTTGTGAGGAACTTTCCCAATATGTTAACGCCGAGAACCCGTAATCCGGAATCTGCATCAATATCGAGGATGGTTAAAACAGATTCGTATAAAATAGAGTTTCCAACATTCTTCGAGGAGTCCGTGTTGGTCGCTACCTGTGCCAATATATCGTTGATTTGCTCACTTGTTTGCGCGTCTCCTCGGGCTAGGACTCGCAATAACTGTAAAATCTTGACCTGTAGGAAAGGATCCGTAATTCCTGTCACATCGTGCTCTGGTGCATATCCAGAACTGGCCAAAGCTTTCAACTGCCGGACCAGACCACCTGTGAAAGGTCTAAATTTCTCTACAACTCCCTCTTCACCTCCTTCTGCTTCATCTGCCTCACAAAGACTAATGACCAATGTGAGGCCGCAGAGCATAACACCATGGTTTCGATCAGAAAGAAGTGTAGATGCTTTTTCGAAAAAATGTTCTTGCAGATCTGGTACCTTTTTACATATCCGCATGGCACAAAGAGCCGCCTTCCGCCTGATATATGGGTTGGCAGTAGACAAGAGAGTTTCAATTTCGGGAAAGAGATCTCTTGACATCTCGATCGACGCAATATTTCCGAGGGTGCAAAGAGCAAGACCAACAATATACTGATTGGAGTGATTGAGGTCACTGTTTCATTAGATAATGTAGATCAAGTGCGGAGCCTAGCTTACTTCTTTAGAGAATTGGTGACCAAAGTTAAGACCTCTTGGTTCTCATCTAATAATAACATCGTTCCCAAGTAGCCTAATCGCTTGTCCGAAAATCGGGAAGATGCTAATAGCTTGAGACATTCTATCTGCCCAAAATGTGTTCGTTCTCCAAGCGTGAAGAGGTATAATAGCTTTGCGACATTGTTGCGTCTGAAAACAAGTCAACTGGTGCCCTCCAATAGCTCTTACGGCGATTGTACCTGATATTATGGTCTCCACTCTCTTCCCTAAAACTGGCTCGAATTGCAGCGCTTTCCTTTTGTACAACGGCTCGTTCATCTGCGATAGTCTTTGAAGAGCGGACATTGCGAATGAATTGCTTCACTTTGTTAAATGTCAGCCTGGGCACTTCCGAGGGGTATTGTGGGAGCTTACAGGAACTCATTCTGGTTGTGGAGGGGCCCGAAAAGGGCCAAAAATTTCAGGCGGACCAGCTGAATAGGCTCAATTAATTGCTATATACAGGAGAAGTAATCGTGGGGAGGGAGAAGTCTTTGTGGTAAGATTGGCTTCTGTTGACCGTGTTGTTATAGAAGCCAGCATCGTCGCTTCACTGGCAGGGATCCCAAAAGTCTGGAACTTAAGCCTGAATTATCAGGTGCCAAGTTCTTTTCTGCCCATGTAGTTGTTGGCAGCTTGGCATTGCTGACATAAGTCACTGCTTTTGAGATGACGATGGTGGCCTGCAAGGCTGAGACACCTTTTGAGTCTGATGGTTGTCCAATCTCGCGCCGCATAACGTAAACACAGTTTATATATAAGCAATTGTATATATGCTTTGTTTTGTACACTATTTACAAACAAGTTGCAGCCTATAATCTACAATCGCAACACCATTCGAAACACTGGAGTCCTGGTGTATTTCCTCAGCCTATTAAAAATAGAAAAGTTGGAAACCTCGCCACGAACCAAAAATGTCTACAGCAACAGATGCCCATACGAATGGCAATGGCCACGTAGACCATGACCATATCCTTCGTCCACGGGCCATTAAGCCACAGAACCCAGTTGTTCTTCGTGCTTTGAGCGAAGACCGATATCTATCAACTGGATCCAAAGATGTCCCTGAACTAGGAGGATCAGGACAAACAAGGTTTGTATTGATATTTAGTACATAGCACTTAGCTAACAAGCGCAGCGGCCGGTCAACACCTGTGCCAGTAGATGCACCGCCTTCAGCTCATTCTATTGCTTCAGCGCGAAAACAACTTAAAGCAGAGCAACGGCGACGTTTATTTCCTACCATCGAATATGCCTCTCGCGTTTCCCACTTCGATCCCAACAGCGATTATAGAGATTTTCAGGGATTCTATGTTTTGTTTTGGATTGCATTGACTATTATGGCTGTTACAACCATGTTACGAAATGTGAAGGATACTGGGTATCCAATGAGAGTGCAGATTTGGCAGCTGTTTACCGTTAAACTTTGGGAATTGGCTCTGGCAGACGCGCTGATGGTCGCAGGCACAGCTTTAAGCCTTCCGCTTCATAGACTTTTCCGCAGTAAACGGTACAGCTTCTTCCGATGGTCTGGCGCAGGAATCATAATACAAAGCTTATATCAGATTGTGTGGTTTTCGTTCTGGGTAGCATTACCGTTTTATCGCGAGTGGACATGGACTGCACAAGTCTTCCTGGTTCTCCATACTCTTGTTCTTCTGATGAAGATGCATTCGTATTCATTTTATAATGGACATCTTAGCGAAGCAGAACGTCAACTTCAAGCCCTAGATGATCCATCAACAGCCTCAAAGGCCCCAGCTTATCAATATCCAAGTGCCGGACATACGCCAACTACAGCTGAGAAAGATAAAAAAGATGCAGATGAGAAGTCTGAGGTCACACGTCTTCGGGAAGATCTTGCCATTGAGCTTACCTCTCCAATGGGATCCGTCCACTACCCAAGAAACTTGACATGGTCAAACTACACCGATTTTGTATTCTGCCCGACATTGTGCTACGAACTCGAATATCCACGCACTACTGGAATTGTGTGGAGCCAATTGGGATACAAAGTTCTCGCAGTATTTGGAGTTATCTTCTTACTTACTATCGTCTCTGAGGAATTCATCCTACCCGTCTTGACAGAGTCTGCAATACATCTGCAGACTGCATCCTCTGCATCCGAGACTGCTCTGATCATTGCTGAGAGCATTTCCATGCTACTATTTCCATTCATGATCACCTTCTTGCTGGTTTTCCTTGTGATTTTCGAATATGTTCTTGGAGCGTTTGCCGAAATCACCTGCTTTGGTGACCGTCATTTCTATTCAGACTGGTGGAACTCGACAGATTGGCTCGAATTTTCTCGAGAATGGAACATTCCAGTCCATCACTTTTTCAGGCGTCATGTGTACTCCGCATCACGACCGCATCTTGGACGACCAGGTGCTACATTGATCACGTTTCTGATCAGCGCTATTGGACACGAGATTGTGATGGCTTGTATCACTAAGAAGATTCGTGGATATGGATTTCTGGCACAAATGAGCCAGCTACCAATCATCATGCTACAACGAACAAAATGGGTCAGGGGACGCCGGCTTTTGAATAATATATGTTTTTGGTGCAGTATGATTTTAGGGCTGAGCATGGTAAGTAATTGTTTGCATTTCTTGAGTTTCTCTAACAATTCCACAGATCTGCTCACTCTATGTTCTGTGTTGAGTATGCAAAACGCATTTATCCATGAATTACTTTCTTTCATCACTATACCCATTAGAACAATGAACTTTATTCGTGTTTGAGTTTTATTTGTAATTTAGGATATCCCCAGTAGGACAATGAACTTATTCGTTCTTCAGCTTTGTTAGTCTACAGAGCCTTGTTGTGCGCTTATGAATATATCAGACTATTTTCTTGCTTACATTACCTCCCCATCATGACTCTTTCAAATGCAGCAAGTCTGAAATTCAAATATCTATTTCTAAAGGGGACAAAGCAACATGCACATGTCTGGCTTGTTGTTCTCCGCCTCATGGCTATCTTACATTAAACAATCAACCTCTTACTGCAGAAGCTTCTTTGTGAAGAAGTTAATGTATGCAGCCTGGAAAGTTGCATGTTTTGAGGAGATTACTTTTTCGCGTACATACAGTTCTGTTATGCCGATAAATACCACCAGTCATTTGTGTGCTCATAGCATGGAATCAGTGGGGATGGTCTTTTTTTTTTTTTGAATTGTGCTTTTCGTGGTTCTGATCCACGTTAGTATAGCAATTATATTCATTTCAAAAGTGAATTGACAAAGACGTTAATTCATAACACATTGCCTCAATATACTCACACCCTCGTCTTTCCAGCGCTTTCTGGCCTACCATGTGAATATAATTTCCTAAACAGGCCATCCTACACTAGCGTCACTGACCAGACACCTTGGCATGCTCCTCCTCCTCCTTTGGTTTGCCCAAACTTGTGAGCCTTCTTTGGTTTCTTAAAAGACAACTACTATACCCCTAGCGTTGCTTCACAAGAACTCACTTTCTAGCTAAGCGCCAACTCGAACATCAAAATGGACATAGTCAGATTATCGAGTCCTCTTTCAGACATCTCCATCTTGTCTCGAACTCCAACTCCTCCGCCTACTTCTCTAGAAATAGCTCGGTCCGCTCTTGCCTCGCAACAGCACGTAAGTGAAGTGCTGACGTCAAGAGTTGGGCGAGTATTGTCACTAACTCATCAACAGACCGAGCCATGTGGTCATCCTCACCTACCTCTTGAACCTCCCAGATCTTACCCCGTCACCCAAGCTGATTGGAATACTCGTGCTCCAGCAAACGCGCCTCGGAATGAAATTTCTGGTATAGCTCTTCACCCTGCTATCATCCCACACCTGCCATAGACGGAGAAAGTAACTAACCGCATCTCCAGGCGACCTTCTCCGAGGCTATGGAAACACCGCCGTCACCATCGACTATTCAAACTTTGTTCCCTACGCAGACCGCGCACCACGTCCCATCCCCAACTGTCCAGCATCACTAATCGAAGCAACCGGCCGCGCTTCTCGCTCCAGGAGCCAGCAAACCCACAGCGCATCCTCCTCCAGCAAGCCCAGCAAAGCCAGCATCACCGCCTCCAAAAAGAAAAAACCAGCATCATCAAAACCACTTCGTAACGTGAAAGCAAAAGCAAATACCAAACCTACTAAGAAGAAACACCCCGCCTGCTCCCCACCTTCCTTCCCTAAACTCAGCCTCGGCCTCGCACAACAACCATCCTTCACCCTCCAGAAAATGGATTCGTCGATGAGTGAGGGAGGAGGGGGCGATGATATCCACGAAGCAGATTCGCAAAGACAAGCCTATGAAAATGACATCTCTGCAATCCGCAAGCGTAAGCGGGACTTGAGCGCTGCCGGTGATGTAGAGGGAGAGGAAGAAGAAGAAGAAGAAAATGTGCATTTCCCTAACTTATTCCAACACGCTAATACTGCTTCCGTTTCTGTAACTGCTCGAGTACGTGGTCCGGCAGCAGGGGGGAGGGCAGTACTTTCTCTTCATCCTCCTGTAGTCTCGGTGAAGAAAGGAGGAGAGCACGATCGTCGAACGCGAGCGTTGGCACAAGCTAGGGTGAATGGGAAATTTGTAAAGAAGGCTGCTCTTGCGGAGGAGATCAGGGATAGCGAGGAGGATGATGAGGATGATTATGACGAGGCGTAGGAGATCGATGAAGGACTTATAGTAGGCAGGACGTTGGTTGGGGAGGGGGTGGGTAGACTTGAGGGGGTTTCTTTTTTTCCACCCATGAATACGCAATACAAATGCCCTTTCCTTTGACAGAATATTGGGATTAGGATAAGAATGCTCTCTCACCCACCTACGTACTCTTGTAGACTTTCCCATCAAATGTTCTAAGAAAGTTCCTCCAAGCGCACCCGCCATTCAATTACATCATCGTTCATTCTTATTTCACAGAACGAAAAGTCTAAACAAAGCCTTTTTAGGCTGAGAAAAGTTATCTCATGTACCAAAATAAGGGGTTGAAGGTTAAAGATTAACCTTAAAACCTTAAGCAAGCAAGCGAGATAGATAAAATAAACGTTGAACGTTAGAACTAATCTGAACACAAAAAAGGGAAATTGGGGAGCAGAAACCAGAGTTGTCCGTCCATTGGCTGCCGGGGGTGATAAATAGAAAGAAAAGAGAAGAAAGCAAAAGTTTCAACGCTACACTGGAAGTATATACACTGAAACGCTATACTTCATACACTTTATACACTTTTACACTTTACATTTGTGCAAACCGTATACTTTACAACATATATGTACGGAAAGACTGAATACTGATTGTTGAAGGCTGTCTGTCTATTGAAAATGCAATACTATATACACAATAACAACAACACTTTACAATGAATTCTGTATGTTTGATCCTACGTACTTTAACTGCAAGCGAGGAAAGGCAGGAAGAAAAGGGGCTAGCTAGCTAGGTAAGTAGCTATTTATTGATTGGAGGGGTTTTTACTACTTTTTACATCACATGCATAAAAAGGTTGCAAATATAAATTGTGCAAAGAGTTGGGTCATTTCATCTCATTCCAGGTTCGTTGGAATCATAAAAGTCAGGCTATGTACATTTCAGCCCGAAATAACTCCGTTATGCATTGTGTGTTTATCCCATCTCGCCCATCCGTCCCATCCATGCATATGCTCCCTCAAAAAGTACATACGCCCGTCCATCTCGCAGTTCATCAGCCTTTCACAGCTAAGTACAGTGAACGGGCCGTCGCAAGCCATGCATTTGAAACACTCGCAAGCTATGGTTTTAGAGCTCATTCGCAAGCATGAGCATGAGCATTCATCTCTCCGCCGCCGTCCCTTGACCAGCAGCCACTGCCTCAAAATGAGCGTGAACCCCAATCAGAAATGGTATGGGAATAAAATACAACAGCGAAACTCCAAGTGAAGCAAATACCGGCGTG
>Ga0247812_10001782_pt1 | contig 12140 bp, 13 predicted proteins | sample UWRJL149409B1_FD_178011 | JGI IMG/M metagenome (GOLD analysis project Ga0247812, IMG submission 178011) | Plant litter microbial communities from Arlington Agricultural Research Station in Wisconsin, United States - UWRJ-L149-409B-1 | ecosystem: Environmental > Terrestrial > Plant litter >...
CCGCATGGGCGAGAAGCGCGCGGGTTAGGTCGCGCACCATGGAGTCGGGGCCGACACGGAAGTCGGCGGACATCTTCACCCAGCAATTGCCGCGCGCGACTGCGCGCAACATGGCCTGGAAACCCGGACAGTCGACGCCCTTCCCCACATCGGGCCTGCCGAAGTGATCGATCACCAGCGGGGCGCCGCATTTCTCGATCGCGTCGATCGCAGGCGCCAATCGAGCCCCCTTGTCGTGCAGTTGTATGTGCCAGCCCAGATCCGCGACCCGCCCAAGAAACCTGCGCCATGGGGGCGATGCGAGGTCCGGGGGAAAGGGGGTGCTGCGCCATTGCAACCGGACGCCCACGGCGCCGGCACGTGCCATGTCCCGCAACACCCTGACGTCCGTATCTGGATCGACGATGACCGTGGTGCGCAGGCGGGGATGCGCGGCCGTGGCCGCCAGTGCATAGTCATTGTTACGCCCGAACAGGCTGATCGCCGCCAGCACCGCGCGCGCCACCCCGGCGCGGTCCAGACAGGCCAGATACGTCTCCAGCCTGGCTTCGCCTTCCGGACGGTGCCAGGCATCCGAGGCGAGCCGCATGCCGTCATGATAGATATGGGCATGGGTATCGACGCGTGGCACCGGCCCGTTCTGGTCTTTCGTCAACACTCTCTCCCGCCTAGTCATCAGATTTATAGTCCATGCGAATTCAAAGGCCAGCCCGGGCGGTGCTGTTGCCGAAATGGGCATGACAGGCTAGTGTTTTTGCGGTCGCCCGCCCGTCTCCGGCGGGATACGCCAAGCCGCTCGCAGGAAATTCTGCGTGCACAGAACAGGAATGAAAACCGAGTGCCGAAAGACGATATCGCGACCGATGCCCCGAAGGCCGCCGCGGCACCGCGCAAGGCCCCTTCGCCATCGGCAAAGGCATCGCGTGCGATCGGTCGCCCGACGGGGAAACGGCGGATCGGGAAGGAACATCTCGTCGAAAAAACTGCGGAGCTTTTGCGCACCGTGCCCCCCGAAAAACTTTCGCTGTCCGTCGCAGCGCGCCACGCCAAGGTCCACCTCACGCTGTTCAAATATTATTTCCAGGATCGCACGCGCCTGCTCGTCGATGTCGCGCGCACATTGTCCAAGGAAATCGGCGATCGGGTCGCGGCGATTGAAGGCGACGCCAAATCCGCTCCCGAACGCCTGGCCATCCGCATCGACATGATGGTGGACTTCTTCCTCATCAACCCGTTTTACCACCGCCTGATGGTGGAAATCATGGACGATGAGACGGATCCTTTGGCCACCGAGCTGATCAGTCTTTGGATGTCGAAGACGCTCGATATCTATCGCGGGATCATCGACGCCGGCGTCGCCGAAGGCAGCCTGCGGGCCGTCGATCCCTATTTCACCTTCCTCGCGATCATGGGCCTGTGCGAGAAATTCCGCCATGCATCCAAGCTGTTCGGTCGCAGCCAGTTCCTGCCCGACGAAACCCAGCAGGATGCTGCCGCCCGCTATAAAGGTTTCGTGACCGACATGATCATGCAGGGCGTCGGCACGTCACCCGCCACCCCCGGACCATCCACCGGGCGGGCGATACCCGGATAAGCCATCCGAGCATCTAAATTCTATTCGACTATAAAATACTTTGCCTCACCGGCCGGTCGTGATAATCGTCCGGCAATTGAGGGAGAGTCTGATGTCTGATGCTGCAACCGGGCAGGCCACTCTGGTCCTGCCAACCCCGACCTACGCGGGTCAGGTCTATGGCCACGATCATGATGGCACCTATCTGAAGAACTGGAATCCGCTGATGCTGGCGACGGATCTTCCCGAGGGAAAGATCGTCGGCGTGGATTTCCTGGGCACGCGCGTGATCGTCTATCGCGGCCCCGATGGAAAGCCGGTCGTCCAGAGCGCCTATTGCCCGCACGTCGGCGCCGATCTTGCCGAGGGTTGCCTGATCAACGGCGCGGTGCGCTGCGCCTATCATCACTGGCAGTTCGCGCCCGATGGCCAATGCGTCGATATTCCGGAAGAGACGCACATCCCGCGTGCGGTTCGAATCTATCCCTACCCCGCCGCCGAGCGCTGGGGAATCATCTGGGCGTTCAATGGCGAGGAAGCGCTGTTTGGCCTGCCTGAATTCCCAAATATCGCAGAGGAGGACGTGTATTACCGCGCTTTCCATCATGCGGTGCGGCCGATCGAGGGCTGGATCAGCTCGTCGAATCTGGTGGATTTCCAGCATCTCAAGACCGTCCACAACATCCCCAATCCCAATCCGACCAAGGTCGAATTCGGCGAGCACGTTGTGGTGGTCCGGCAGGAAACGGATCAGCGCGTGGCCGACACGCAGCTCTACGGCGGCACCTGGCTGACGGCGCATACCGTGTTGGCGGACGGCACCGAGCGCTTCTTCATGGCCGGCAGCTCGCAGGTCGCGCCCGGCGTGTCCGATGCGTATTTCCTCGTCGCGATGCGCAAGTCGGATGCCGAGGCGATGGGGCCCGAAGCGGCCGAGGCCGAGCTGCAGAAGCGCGTCGCCTATGTGTACAAACTTTATCAGGAAGACGAGCCCATCCTGTTTTCGATGCGCTTCCGTGGCTTTGGAAAGAGCGCCCTGATCCGCGGCGACAAATATTTCGGCCAGTTCCTGCAATATATGGAGCGCTATCCGCGCTCGGCTCCCTTCGATGTCTAAGGCCGCTGGCAAACTGGCGCTGGTGACCGGAGGCAATAAGGGCATCGGCTTTGAAATCGCGCGTGGCCTGGGCAAGGCGGGCGCGACCGTCCTGCTCGGCGCGCGCAATCCGGCTGCCGGCGAGAAGGCTGCGGCCGTCCTGCGCGGCGAGGGATTGGACGTCCGCTTTCAGCAGATCGACGTCACCGACGACGCGAGCATCCGGGCGACCGCCGAACGGATCGCTGCCGATTGGGGGCGACTGGATATATTGGTCAACAACGCCGCCATCTCGATCGAACATGGCGTCCCGCCCAGCGCGGCGAACATGGCATTGCTGCGGCGGACCTATGACGCCAACGTCTTCGGCCTGATCGCCGTGACCCAGGCGATGCTGCCCATGGTTCGGGCCGCGCCGGCGGGGCGGATCGTGAACATGTCGACGGGTCTTGCATCCCTGACACTGACCAGCGGACGCGACGCCCCCTATTCGTTCAGTCGTCTCCTGGCCTATAATTCGTCCAAGACGGCAGTGAACGGGATTACGGTCGGTTTTGCGAACGAACTCCTCGATACGCCCATCAAGGTCAACGCCGCCAATCCCGGATTATGCGACACCGATCTGGGGAACAGCAATGGCCGCCCGGCAAGCGAGGGCGCCGCCGTCGCCATCGATCTGGCGCTGCTGGGAGAGGATGGCCCGACCGGCGGCCTGTACGGCGACAAGGGCCAGGTGCCCTGGTAACCGTTGTCCGGGTCCGCCCTTCCGGCACGGACCCGGGTTCGCTCCCCATGGGAGGTCAGGCGCGCCGGCGATACAGCGCCCGTCCATTATCATGCAGCACGGCGCGCCGCTCCCGACCCGTCAGCAAGGCGCAACTGTCGCGCGCATCGATCGCCATGCCGGCATAGGCCCGGGTGCTGTTGCCGAAGTCCGATCCCCACATGATCCGGGACGCGCCGTAGAGCCTGACCGCATCGCGCAGGCAATGGGCCGGGTCGATCCCGGCCGCGCGCAGCGGATCGATGTCCAGGGTCGTCCATTTGAAGCTCACGTTGCGCTTCGCCGCCAGCGTCTCGTGCTCGGGCAGCAGCCCGGATGAATTGACACCTCCCGTCCAACCGAGGTGTTCGAAAACGATGGTGCAGCCCGGAAAACGGTCCGCCAGGGCCGAGATCGCGCGGAACGCCCCTGCCGTGACCTTCGGAGGCAGATAGGTGACCCCCACCGGAAGCTGCAACCGCTCCGCCAGTGCCCAAACCGACAGCGCGCGTTCCGAGTCCAGCCAAGGATAGCCGCCATCTTCATCCGCCGCGCCCGTCAGACGAAGCGCATCGACATGGCGGGCGCGCGCCATCTGTTCGACCCGCGCGGGACTTTCCGGATCGCGGCCGTTGACGATGATCTCCGTCGCCAACTGGGCGCGGTGCCGGTCGGCAAGGTCGAGCAGGTAGCTGTTATCGGCCTTGTATGCGCCGCTATACTGGACGCCTGCGCCGCCCTCCACGCCAGCCTTCCGCCAGAGGGGGAAGATCGTCTCCGGTGTGGCGGGTGCGTGCATGATCCTCGCGCGGAAGACCTCCTCGGGCTCGCGCGCGAAACGCGGATCGATCGGATAATGGGTGACGTCGTTCGTGAAGAAGTGGATGTGCGCGTCGAACAAGGGCTCGCCAGCCGGCGCTGCGAAGCCAAGCGTGCTGTCAGCCAGGCCGATCGCTGCGCCGGCCGCGAGGAAGTGCCGCCGATCCATCCTATGACGCCGAAGCAGGAGTGGCCTCGACGGCGGGTTCCTTTGCCACCGGGGTCCGGTGCAGGATCAGCATCGCCACAGCGGCCAGCAGAAGCGGCGAAGCAATCGCGGGATAGATCTCCCATGGCCCCCATCCGGCAGCCAGCATCGCCCCACCCAGACCTGGTCCAACCATCGAGGTGACCCGGCCGATGCCGCCCGCCCAGCCGATCCCGGTCGATCGGATGGCGCTCGGATAGCTGGAGGCGACGAGCGAGTTGAGCCCCGCCTGCGCCCCGATCACCAGCAGGCCGAAACACAGGCCGAGTATCCAGCCGAGCCACGGCATGCCGCCGACCAACGCCAACAGGCTCATTGCAAAGAAACCAGACACCAGCGCAAGCATCAGCGAGATCGGCATGCCCAATCGCTTCATCATCCATGTCAGAAGCACCGGCCCGGCGATCGCGCCAAAGGCCGAGACGGCCGACATGTGCGTCGCCGTGCTGGTGTCGAGCCCGCCCAGCACGTGCAGATAGCTCGGCAACCAAGCCGACAATGTGGCGGTCACGCACAGCGCCGATCCCATCGCCAGCCACAATAAGAGGGTCATCGGCGCGCGACCGTCGCGAAACAGCCCGATCAGCGGAATTCCCGACGGGCTGGCCTCTGTGGTCGTGAACAATGTGTCGGGTTCGAACCGAAATGTCGGATCCACCCGGCTGAGGGTGCGCCCGATGCGGGCGTCCGTCGGGTCGCGCACGATCAAGAATCGGCAGGATTCGGGGAGATGAAGATAGAGAAATGGCACGAACAGCAGCAGAAGCCCGCCGCCGGCCCAGAAGGCGGCCTGCCAGCTGTGCAAAGCGACAATCGTCGGCCCGAACAGGCCGGCGATCGAGGCACCCAGCCCATGGGCGATGAACAGCCAGGTCAACAGCCGCCCGCGGCGCGCCGTAGGCATGAACTCCGCCACCAGGGATACGATGTTGGGCAATGTGCCGCCCAGCGACATGAACGCCAGGAAGCGCACCACCATGAACGTCTCCAATGTGGTCGCGAGCGTCGATCCCAGCGTCAGCAGCCCGAACATGGCAGACCCGACAATGATGATGTTTCGCCGACCGATCCGATCCGCCAGCATCGGGATGGTATAATAGCCGAGCGCCATGCCGGCGGCCTGGGCGGTAAACACGAAACCCATGGAGGGAATGGGGATGTTGAGACCGCGCGCAATCACCGCGGCGAGATTGGCGACGACATAGGCGTCATAGCCTTCCAGAGCCATCAGCACCCCGCAGGCAACATACAGCCCCCAGCGATAGGCGCCCATGTTTTGCCGCTCGAGCACCGTATCGATCGATTGCTGCGACCTGCTCACATGCCTCTCCCTTCCTCACGTCCCCTCACCGGCGGCTCGCGCAATGGCTAGCATGCGTCGCGGGCATCCACAATATTATTCTATGGAGCTTTAATTAAGCGTAGAGCGCTGTCTGGCGTTTGGCTTTGATGTCCGGTTTTCTGGATATATTCGAGGGGTTTGAGTGATCGCCGGGGTGTGCGCTGGGTAAGGATCGCCCTATCTCCGGCTAAGCTGCCGCGCTCCTATTCTCCAGTTCGTCGACGCCAGTGGTGTTCGATCGCGGCGTCTTCACGCCCAATGATCAATTCTACCTGCGCTGGGATTGGTCGGATATCCCGCTGGAGGTGGAGGCGCAGAAATTCCGATTGGAAATCGGCGCCGATGTGCGGCAGGCGCAGTCGCTTGGGCTCGATGAATTGCTGCGCGTGACGCGTCTGTCCTATGCCGCGGTCAATCAATGCTCGGGCAATTCGCGGGCCTTTTTCCAGCCGCGTGTGCCCGGCGCCCAATGGGCGCACGGCGCGATGGGCAATGCCTCGCGGGAAGGCGTCAGCCTCCGCACGGTGCTCGATCGGGCGGCGTCGCCGCGGGGGCGACCGCGGTCCGCTTCGTCGGCCTGGATCGCCCGCTCACCGATGTCGATCCCTTCGGGAAATCGTTGGCGCTCGATCATTCTTGCGATGGCGAGGTGATGATCGCCTTCGTCGCCGTCACAGAACTGCCGGTCGGTAGAGCCTTTTTCGCCCTCAGCGTCCGTTGGTGCCGGTGCGAAAGCGCCGTCCGGTTAAGGAGGCCACCAGCCCGAGCGATAAGGAGCGACAACGCATGACGGCTCACCGCTTTCATGGACGTCTGGATGCGCGGGCGACGATTGCCGGCCGGTCGCCTGGCACGGCGGCGTATCGCTTCTAGCAATGATCTCGATCCGGCGAAAAAGCAGGAGGGCGGTATCGATTGAAGATGCTACCAACCCATGTTAAGCCTGCCGCTCTCCAGGGAGTTGGGTTGATGAAAACAGATGGCGCGCAAAACATTCCCCCGGTGAGCGAAAGCCGCGAATCGTGGATCACGCCCGAGATCACATCTTATGACGTGGCCGAGACCACGCTGTCTGCCACCTTCAATCCCGGGGATGGCCTCAGCAGCAACAGCTGAGGCATTCCGCTGAATTTCGGGTATCGCTTCGGGGGCCTGTGCCTGCGCTCCGAACGGGCCATCGATCAGCTGAGGCTTGAGGCGGAGGACGCTCCGCCCGCCAGGGCTGAATGGGACCTGCGGTTCGAAGAGAGCCCTCTTCCGTTGCCGGACCGCGTCGCGTTCGAGTGGGGAGGGCGCTATGGTCTCACGCTCGCCGTTTTGGACGGGCAATGGCTGTTTTGCTCCGATCTCGACGGTGCCTTTGTGATCGACATGCCGCGGCGGACGATACGGTGCTTCGTCCAAAAGCCGTGCGAGCCCGGCTGGCAGGACGTCTTCGTTCGCCGGGTGCTGCCGCGCGTGGCAATTCTTGCCGGCGCGAGCGCGATTCACGGCGCCGCGGTGGCCACCGCGCACGGCGCCATCTTGCTGCTGGGGGAATCGGGCACGGGCAAATCGACCCTCTCCGCGGCGCTCGGCCGCGCGGGCTGGGATATCCTGAGCGACGATATCTCGGTGATCTGGGCGCCCGCTACGCCGGAGGTCGCCCCCGCAACCACGGGCGTCTGCCTGTGGCAGGACAGCCGCGACGCGCTGGCGCTGCCCGCGGCAGGCTGCGCGCCGATGCCAGCCTATAAAGGCAAATGCCGCTATACTTCCGGGCACGACACGGGCGTTGCGGCGCAACCGCTCCGGGCGCTGGCTTTTCTTGCCCGGTCCCGCGAGGCGGCGGTGCCCGGCCTGCAGCGGCTGGCCGCCGGGACGGGGCTAATCGAGATGGCGCGCCAGCGCATCCGCTTCAATCCCGCCGACAATCGAAGAGAGACGCTGGCGGCATTCGCTCAGCACAGCGCGATTATGCGGGTCACACCCTGCTACCGCCTGTCCTATCCGGCGGACTATACGGCGCTGCCCCGAGTCGAGGCCCTGCTACGCGGCCTGGCGTCGGCATGACGACGGCATCCGGCGAAGCAAACGGCCGCAAACCCTATGACCTTACCGGTGCCGCCCATGACTATCTCATTCGAGAGGGACCGCCGCGCCAGACGCTGCTGATCTGCACCCATCCACGATCGGGCAGCACCCTGCTGGGCGAGGCACTCTATTTCGCAGGCGGGCTAGGCTGCCCGCTCGAATATTTCCACGCTGGCTTTCGCCCGGGCCTCGCAGCCCGCTGGCGCACGGCCACGCTGGACGAGCATATCCGGGCGGTGCATCGTTTCCGCACCGATCCGGGGGGCACGCTGGCGGTCAAACTGTTCTGGAGCGACATTGCCGAGATGGCGGCGGAACTGGCGCCTGCGCGCTTCTCGGCGCTGCCCACAAGCCTGCCGGAAGAGCTCGCGCCCGAGACTTATCGCGCGATCGCCGCGGTGCTCGCGCCCGTTTTCCCCAATCCGCGCTTCCTCCATCTGTGGCGCGGCGATCGGTTGCGGATGGCGGTTTCCGGGCTCAGCGCGATGCAGACCGGCCTATGGCGCGTCATCCCGGAGGCAGGTCTCCAGGCGCCGCGGGGGCCCGTGGATTATGATCCGGCACGGATTGAGCGCTACATCGCGCATGCCGACTGGTCTCATCGCCATTGGCGCAATTTCTTCGCGGCGATCGGCGTGTCGGCATATCCCGTGACCTATGAGGCGCTGACCACGGAATATGCGCCGACCGTTGCGGCGCTGCTGGCGCATCTGGGCAGCGGGGCTGCGATTCCGCCGGTCCGCATGCAGCGCCAGTCGAACGCGGCGAACGAAGCCATCGTGCTGCGCTATCTGCGCGATCGGGCGGCGCGATGAGCGGCGGGGAGCACCCCCCAGTGACGCCGCATCGCGTGTTCCGGGATTTCCTGCCGGAAGAGACGCATGCCGCGCTGCTTGTCTGGGCGCTGGCCAACGAGCACCGCTTCATGCCCTCGCCCTTGGCAGGCGGCATAATTGATCCGGCAACACGCCGCGCGCTCAGCCTGCGCGATCTGGGTCCGGCCGGGGCCGAATTGCGCTCCCATGTCGCAGGCAGGGTGGCGTCGTGGATCGAGGATCTGCGCGTGACCGCCTTTGAGCCGTCCGAAATCGAGCTGGAAATGGTCGCTTATGGCGACGGCGCGCATTTCGTGCGCCACATTGATACCTATCGCACCAGGCTGGCCGCACGCGGCGATCGGATGCTGAGCGCGGTCTATTATTTCCACACCGAACCCAGGAGGTTTACCGGCGGCGCACTGCGACTGCACCGCATCGTTCCTGGCGGGAGTGACGGAATCGACATCGTGCCTGCACGCAATACACTGGTCGTCTTTCCGTCCTGGGGGCCACATGAAGTGCTCCCGGTGCGGTGCGCCTCCGGGCATTTTGCGGATTCGCGCTTCGCGGTGAACTGCTGGATCTACCGCCCGCGCGCGCCCTAGGCGGCGTTGATCCTGACCAACCCTTTGCTCTGCATCACTTGCAGGAATTGGCCCACCGCGTCCCGGCAGGTGGCAGAATCCACGGCGAACCGCGCCTCCAGCCCGGCGCACAGGTCGGCAACCGCGATGGGCGCGTCCAGCAATGCCCAGATATGCGCGGCAGACAAGTTGAGCTGGTGATAGGCGCCGCTTTCGATGTCGAGGATGACGACCTCGTCGCCGATCTCGGCCGCCACATTGTTGACGGCGCGTGTGGCGACGTCGCTATCGTTGAACTGCGGTGTCATGCTCTTCTCAATCCTGATTGGGGCACCGCTATAGCCCGAATGCGTGTTCCAGCCACATGTCCATGGCGACGATGAACCAGACCGGGCCAAGCCGTGTCCGCGAAAGCGCGCTGGAATCGCCGGTCCGGCGCCATTCTCGCGCCGGCGCGAACAGGGCTTCCAGCCGATCGCCGTCGATCCAGCCGAGCCTGGCCGGCAGCAATTGCTGCGGTGGACATTCGCGGAAGCGCGCGTCAACCGCGTCGATCAGGCTGGTGATGAAGATCGCCTTGTCCTGCCGGGTGCGGACCTTTTCCGGCAGCGTGCCACGCATCGCCTCGCGCAGGATATATTTGCGCTCGCCATTGCGGCGCAGCATCCGCCCCGAGGCGCCCATGAAGAATTCCGCCAGGCGCAGATCGTGCAGCGGATGCCGCATCTCAACGCCATGATGCTCAGCATAGGCCAGCAGCGTATCATGCGCGAGATGCCGCCGGGCATGGGCGAAGACGGCATAGCGCTGTTTCTGTGCAAAGCCGGGTGGGTTCACCGGCGGCAGAGTGGTGCGCCAGCGTTCTGCCAAGCCGATCCTCTCCGCCCATTCGGGGCGAATCCAATCGGGCATCGGCGAATCGAACACGAGATGGGGCCGCACGAATTTGGCGCGATGGGAGGGGCTGAACAGCGGCGAGGCTGCCATGAAACCGGCGCGACGCATCCGCACGAAGGGCGTCTCGGCGGGGAATTGGGTCATCGCCTCGCGGAAAAGTCCGATTAGATCGCCGCGGCGGAGCATATCGGGCAAGTGGCCGAAGGTGCCCGCCATCCAGTCGTCTCCGCCCTCCCCGGTCAGCAGCACCCGCTCGCCACGCTCGCGCAGCAGGCGGAAGGCGGCGGTCGTCGTATCATGTATATTGGGGCGCAGGGGCAATTGCAGCGTGTCGGCGCACCATTGCCGGGCCGCATCCAGCGGATAGGGATCGGCACGGGTCACCCGGGCGGTGATTCCCAGATGCGCCTCGACCGATTGGCTCCATTCGGTTTCGTCCTGGCGTTCGCCGGGAAAGCGCGCGCTGATGGCCTGGACCTGGCGGTCCACCCGTCCCGCGCGATGCAGTTCGGTCAGGCGTGCGACCACCGTCGAGGAATCCAGCCCGCCGGACAGATGCGAGGTTACCGCGGTATTGCTGCGCATCGAGGCGATCAGCGCGGTGTCCAGCAGGGTGCGAAACCGCTCGATGTGATCCGCATCCGACAGGCGCGACAGATCCTCGAACGGGCCCCTATGCCATTGCCATTTGCGGATGAGACCCTGCTCGAACGTCAGCGCGCTGCCTTGGCCCAGCCGGAAGATGCCGCCCCAGAAGGTATCCGTGTTGGTCACGAAGCGCGCCGCCATCATCTCCCCGATCGCGCCCTCGTTGAGCCGCCGCTCCAGCCCCATCCCCACAACCAGTGCCCGCGGCTCGGTCGCGAAGCCGAATACCCCCTTTTCGAAGCACCACAGCAACGGCCGCCAGCCCATGGGGGACCGCGCGCAAAAAAGGCGGCGCGCATCCGGCTGCCAGATCGCCAGCGCCCAATCCCCAACCAGCGCGTCGAGGAAGCGATCGCCGCGGCGTTCGAACAGCGCCAGTGCGATAGCCACATCGGGCGCCTGCGCCAGCAGCGCGCCCCGCGCGCCGAGCGAGGCGAGCAGGTCGGCCCGGTTGTCCAGCCGGCCGTCGAAGGCGATCGTCGCGCCGGACTCGCCCGTGCGGGGCTGTCGTTCGCCAACCGCTTCTGGAGTGGTCGCATGGTGGAAGCGGACCAGCCCGGCCGGCCCCTCCTGCCAGCGGGTCACCCCATCGAACCCGCGCCGGCTGGACGCATCGGCCATCTGCGCCAGGAAGGCTTCACTCATTTCGCGCCCATCCTGGAACACCGCCCCGGCGATCCCGCTCATGCGGCGGACCCCCGAACGAGCAATCCCCGGGCGAGCGCCGTTTCCACGAAGGTCTGCACGGCCTGCGCGATCGTTTCGCGCGGCGCATCATAGTTCGCGATCAGCGCATCGACGATTGCCGGCCCGTCCAGCCCATCCGCGATCGCGCGCCAAATGGCGGCGGCGCTGCCGTTGAGCGCATGATATCGCCCATCGCGGTCATCGAACAGCGCGAGCTCTCCTGCCACCGGGTTCCAGCTGATGTGAGAGGAAATCTTCAGCAAGAAACGGACACGGACAGCTTCTCCTCATCATTTTCTAGACTGAGCGTCTGATCGCTTTCGGTCGGCGGCGTCAACCGCGAAATAACATGGTGAGCGGACGCCAGATCCGGGTGGCCAACGGCGGCACACGGCCGATTTGGCGGCTGTTGGACGGCCGGCGCCGCCATATCGCCGCTGGATGGCCAGCGGCGGTTGTTCAGATGTCGTGGATAAAATCAGGCCGTCGGCTGGTATGCCATCGAAAGTGCTACGGAACGCGAATGGGCCGCTAACGAACTCCAACGCGAACTTTGCAGGGAGCACGTCCTGTTCGGACTTGAAGCCTATGCCGCAGGTCGGCGCTGGTGGAGAGACGATCTGCTATTTCGG
>Ga0247812_10001783_pt1 | contig 12140 bp, 6 predicted proteins | sample UWRJL149409B1_FD_178011 | JGI IMG/M metagenome (GOLD analysis project Ga0247812, IMG submission 178011) | Plant litter microbial communities from Arlington Agricultural Research Station in Wisconsin, United States - UWRJ-L149-409B-1 | ecosystem: Environmental > Terrestrial > Plant litter >...
CAAGCCTGGCTCGTACCCGCTGTGGGGCATGACGTACTATCGTTGGTGGCTGGCCGACCGCCTGATAGACGCGGCGCCCACCTACCTGCTGGCCGGGTCGTCGCTGTACACCTGGTGGCTGCGCCTGCTGGGCGCGAAGATTGGCGCCGATGTCGTGATCGGCTCGATGACGGTGCGCGCGCCCGAACTGCTGCAGTTTGGCGACAACGTCAGCATCGGCAATGCCGTCAATATCGAGAACGCGCGCGTGGAGCGCGGCCGCCTGCTCCTGGGCAGTGTCACGCTCGAAGACGACGCCTTCGTGTCATCGTACGCCATCTTGGAAGGGAACACCCGCGTGGAGCGGCACGGCCATTTGGAGGGCCAGTCGGCGCTGCAGGACGGTGGTGTGGTGCCTGCGAACCGCGTCTGGAAGGGTTCTCCGGCACGCGATGCCCACGCCTTCGATCCATCGGCACTGCCGCCGCGGCCGCACACGGGCCAGCTGCGCCGCGCAGGCGAAGCACTGTTCTTCGTCTTCGGCATCCTGCTGGTGGCGACGCTGTTCTTCATGCCGGTGTTCCCGAGCTTCGTGCTGATCGACTGGTTCGACGAGCGCGGTGCGCTGGCCTGGTTGCAGGCGAGCACCATCGAAGGCCAACTGGTGCGCTACTTCGTGCTGGCGTTGCCGGCCAGTGCCGTGCTGGTGTTCCTGACCATGCTGGTGTCGGCGGCGATCCGCTGGGGCTTTTTGCCGCGCATCCAGCCGGGCCGCTACGCCGTCCACTCGAACGCCTATTGCAAGAAGTGGCTGGTCAGCCACATCCAGGAATCGAGCCTGAACGTTTTGCACGGCATCTATGCCACCGTGTACGCGCCGTTCTGGTACCGCCTGCTCGGTGCCAAGGTCGGCCGCGATGCCGAGATCTCCACCGCGCTGGGCGTGGTCCCGGACATGCTGACGCTGGGCGATGAAACCTTCATCGCCGATGCCGTGATGCTGGGCGACGAACATGTCGATGGCGGCTGGATGACGATGCAGCCGACCGTGGTGTCGAACCGCTCGTTCGTCGGCAATGGCAGCTATATCCCGGATGGCACCATCCTGCCGGAGGGCGTGCTGGTGGGCGTGCACACCCACGCCCCAACCAACGAGCGCATGACGGCCGGCGACACGTGGCTCGGCTCGCCCCCGATTCGCCTGCCGGCACGTGAGCAGGTCGGCGGTTACCCGGAACACCTGACCTACCGGCCATCCCTGCTGCGCCGCCTTGGCCGTGCGCTGGTCGAAGCCTTCCGCATCGTCGCGCCACATGCCATGGTGATTACGGTCGGCTACACGGTGGTGCTGGACCTGATGCCGATCGCGGGGGCAGGGCACTGGGGCGCCGTCATTGCCTACCTGGCGTTGATCGGGCTGGCCTACGGCATCGGTAACTACCTGTTCGTGCTGGCCTTCAAGTGGCTGTTACTGGGCCGCTACGAGAAGCGCGCGGAGCCGATGTGGACGCCGTTCGTCTGGCTGTCCGAAGGCGTCACCAATATGTACGAAGGCATTGCGGTGCCCAACTTCATGCGCTACCTGCGCGGCACGCCATGGCTGCCGGTCGCCTTCCGCCTGCTCGGCTGCCACATCGGCAAGGGCGTGTACATGGACACCACCGACATCACGGAGTTCGACTGCGTGCACATCGGTGACCATAGCGAACTCAATGCGCTGTCCTGTCCGCAGACCCACCTGTTTGAAGACCGGGTGATGAAGATCGACCGGGTCGATATCGGCAGCAAGGTCTACCTCGGCCCGCGCAGCGCGGTGCTGTACAGCGCCCGGGTAGGGGACAACGCGCGCCTGGGGCCACTCACGCTGGTGATGAAAGGCGAGCATATTCCGGCCGCGACGAGCTGGGTTGGTCTGCCTGCGGCGCCCTTGCGAGCAAGGCAGTGAACATGACGCCGCCGCTGGCCGTTTGCTGGGCCGGCGACGCCAGCGGTTCGCGGGTCGACATACCCGGCCTGTTTTTGCTGGGTGTACGCGGGCAGTCAGCGCGCGAGTCAGCACGTGAAGCGGCCCGGCTGCGCGTTCGTGCTGTCCTGACAGCAGCGCTGGCCGCGCATTTCGGCATCGATGCCGGCCGAATCGCACTGCATTCGCCGCAGGGTGTTGCGCCCTGGGCGGTGGTGACGCTGGACGCGGGGGATCAGCGGGTTGCGCTGTCGATCAGCCATGATGGCGACATCTCGGTCGCGGCGTATTCATTCAGTGGTGCGGTTGGCATCGACGTGATGTCCATCGTGCCGGTACCGGACTGGCGGGCAGTGGCGCGCGATTATCTGGGGCCGGACGCAGCCCGTAAGCTGGTAGCCCGGTCCGATGGCGAGCGGGATGCCGCGTTCGCGCATGCCTGGAGCGAACACGAGGCCCGCCTGAAGTGCCTCGGCTTGCAGCTAAGCGAGTGGTGCGACGAGCGCGCCGTCGCGCTGCAGGCATGCCGCTGCTTTCCGCTGGCGCTGCCGGACGGCTACGTGGCTTATGTCGCGCTGCCGGCAATGTCGTCTGTTTAATGGCGATATGCCGAGAATTTGTAGACCTCGGCCACACCACTGAACCTAGCTTGAAGATTGGCAAATATATCGCGACCACGCGACCACTAATGAGTACGCCGAAAATCACCATGATCAATGGCTTCATCAGCGACGACAGCGCCGCGACAGTCTCGTCGACTTCTTCCTCCAAGGAATTGGTAACCTTGCACAGCATGCCGTCAAGCGAGCCGGATTCTTTGCCGATCCATTGGCGGTGTCAGGTCTGACATCTGAAACAACCTCTGTTATAGGCTTGAGGGAATTTCTAAACGACCACTGCCTTTTCAAGACACGCTTAAAAAATCAGCGAGTTGGATCATCGCAGAGCTCGTGTCTTAATGTCAGATCTGACCCTGTTGCTTTATGGTGCCTAAAAAGTCTCTTAGATAGGCTAAAGCCATGCAAATGTGGCGCTAAAATCGGGATGAAGACCTATTCAGCCTGCCATGCACTGCAGGTATACTCATTATCTTTTTGGATCATCGGCGTTGCTACTTTCTAATGGTCCACACTCAGCGAGTTTTTAGGTAGAGAGCATCCTAGCTCCCTCTCTACCTACTTGGGAAGTATAATGAAGATCAAAACTTGTGAAGCCGCTTTTCTAAAATCTGGTAAGCAGTAGTTAGTCCACTTTCATCATTAATACTTCTTGCTGCGGCTTCAAAACCCAATATATCCGGCTTGACCTTCGTTGCATCATCGCGCGATGCTTTAGCGTCTCGCCGCTCGCGAAAGAAATCAGCTAAGAACGGTCGAATTTTGTCTCTCGCAGCCGGATTGCGTTTAACCATCTCGTAAATTACCGGAACTAGCCCGTTTGATGCAAGCACCGGATCTTTTGGAGTGAAAATACTTTCCATCACCTCAAGGTTCCTTTCCACACGATGGGCGACTTCAAGAAAGCGATCAAAATTTTCGGGTGCTTGACCTTCTTTGACCATTCTATCCAGTTGCTTCTTCTTAGTGTCAACAAAATTCCCGTGAGACTCAATAAGTAGGAGCTTCGCTGCAACATTCGAGTCTTGGCGACGCCCGGTGTTGAAGCGAACGCACTCGTGGAAGAAGCGTCGGTCCGTTAATTTCCTGATGAAGTCCGGAACCACTCCCGCCATGGCGTTCCGCAACTCTGCTCCGGTAAGATTTTTACTCCTATTGAGCCGAAGAAATAGGTCGCGAATTTTATTTTCATCGTCGGTAATTACACTCATTACATCTAGATTAAACTGATCCAAGATGTCTGCTACAAAAGAAAATCTTTCTTTCAAGGCTCCGTAACGCAAACCTGCTAAAGGTAAGCTAGGGTTTGAGAATAGAATAAAATCATCATTTAAAGCCACTTCATTGTTAATGAAGCCGAATATCGCTTCTAGGCGCTGACGCCCATCGACGACAGCATATGGAAGATTTTTAGTGTTTAATGGCGTATCAAGAATATTAAAATCCGCGAAATACATTTTTGGAATATCATATTCATTGAGGATAGAATCTATAAGGTAGGCTTTGTCTTTGTCGCCCCAAATATCACCTTTCCGCTGATACGGTGGATCAACATCGATTTTATCTCGCTTTGAATACCACCAGCTTACGGTACGTTTCTCGTGCGCTTGTACTCTGAACATGTGATCAGACCCTATAGCCAAAAATACGTTTCGTTTCGCGCGCTAAACCCTCAAGGTCAGGATAGACTGCAGCGTCGGAAACACCCATACTTATTAATTGCCGCAAGAGTCCATCCACATTGGCCTTGGGAATAATCAATTTTTTTAAAGTTTCTTGGTGAAATGTGCCTTCTGAGAATATTTGCTCCATGGGTTTTAGTGATTTTCCAAAGAGGCAAAACGAGCCCCTTTGTGCCACAATCCTTGGACTGTTATGAATCCCCAGAATTGCTACCGGATATTCGTTAATATATCTGAGATCACCACCAGGTTTATAGCTCTGAGCGATCATTGTGTCGCTCGGAGATAGCGCGCCGCCTCGATAGCTTCGACTGGAAAAAATAGTTTCATTCCACGTAACTGGAGAAAGCACCCAAACTGCCACATCTTTGTCTGGTTCGCCTGCGGGATTCCGCGCGACCGAGCTGACGCCAAAAAAAAGCGCCGTAAGCGGATTTTCCGTCCAATCGAGCAACCGCGTCGGCATTCCATAATGCTGCATCAAAAATAAGAATTCCCATTCATCAGATAGCCGATGAGTTAAGTAAGGAATGGAACGCTCTTTAAACCGTGAAAGAAACTTCTCTTCCATAGTAAATAAGGATTCTGCAGACGTTATGGTTGCGTTACGATGAATTGAAGGACTTAAAGTAAACTCGGACGAACCGACGCCCCTGAACCATCGCGAGCCGAACTCTTCCTGCGCTGATGCACCTGCCACCTCAATATAATGCTGCAACGATGCGATATTTAATGTTTGAACGCTTTGCATTATTTCCTCATGTCAAGCGAGCATGATACCTCATGCGGTGTCCGGTGAACACTTTTTTGCGTTCCTTCAGGTGTCTTACAGGGGACATTGTTGTGTTACTACAAGAACGGCCGCAATTGGTTATTTGTGAACGTTGTAAGGGTTGAAAATGGTAGCGTCGCTGAATCGCCGCGAATTTCATAGACACTCGCGAGTCGCTGAAAATCTGCTTTTCATACTCGACGGCGACAAGTCATTGCTGAAACTGTGCCGGCGCTTCGGAATGTAAAACATCTCGATGTAATCGCACAACGAGCAGAGTCAGGTCTGGCATTCAGACACGAGCTTAACAAAATTTTATTTATGAAAGCTCTGTCACCGAACTAAGGAAGAGTCCGTGTCCAAATGTCAGACCTGACCCTGGCTACCCCAGCCGGCAGATCTGTCCGAACCAGCACGATGAGGTAGACCGCGACCAGCGTTACTAGCAGCAGGAATAGACGTTCTACAGCCATCCCAAATTTGATGCGCGGGTCATAGTTCTTCCATTCTGTGGGAAATCAACAAAAGACGGAACGCCAAATTACTCCTTTGTTGCAAGGAAGTCAATTTCGGTTAAGGCCGCGCGCAGGATGCATGGACAGCAGCGCTATCGGCTAAGCATAGCAGGTCGCTAGGGAAGAACGATCGCTGACTACTTCGATGGACAGCAACCGACACAAAGCAGTCGCTAAATATTCAAACTGTTACCGTAGAGAGTCAACACTAGAGCGCTAACGCAAAAATAATGAGATTGCTGAGCAGCAGGCGCAAAAATACTATAAGGTACGTCTGAATATTGCTTCTATAATGCTGGAAACTGGGACAGTGGTTACCTATGCAGCCTCGGCTGAACGTGCTTTGAATCGAAAATCAATAATTAACTTGAGCTGGTCGTACAGTTTTACGAAGGCGAATCGTGGACGATAAGCGAGCAGCGCTCCTCCGTGGAGCTTTCGAAAAATACCTGGCGAAGATGAAGGCTGGAGATTCCGACGTCACCGGAAGCTACTTGCCGTACGATCTTGACGAGCTAGACTCAGTGCAGTGGTGCCAATTCGGCGGCATGATGGTAGAGGACGAACTGCGGGAACTCATTAACGAACTTAATCAATGGTACGGTTCGTTGCGCAAGTGGGAGGCGTGGAATGCCGTGCTTGACTCTTATGGCGATTTAACGGATGCCTGGGACATTCGCATCGAGTTCTTGGAAGGAACAGCCCATCGCTGCCTCTACAAACCCAGTTCCATGCGGGACACGTTTACTCTCCTTGCGACCAACTCGATGCATCAGGCTCGCCTCGCGAGCGATCCGCAGTACAAGGATAGCCTGCCCAGCGATCCGCCTGACCCGAAAAAACCGCACCACCTTACGCGGCGCAAAAAGGAGCAGTTCCTTGCACAGCAAATCAAATCTGCCCCGAACAGCAAGGCTTTTTTGGACGTGCTGTTCAAGCTGGACGACGTAGGCTATCGGAAGCAGACTTCAGACTATCGCAACCGAACAAGCCATGCCATTGGTCCCCGCATGGGAGTTGGGATCACTAACACTGTAACTCGTTCAATTGTTCAGGCCACTGAACTTCAGGAACAACCCGATAAGACTTTTCAGCTGGTGGACGTTCCTGGGAGGATTAACATTCAATATGGCTTTGGCGGGACCGAACCATTGGATATGGTCGAAGCACTGAAAGCGAATCGGGAGCAATATGAGCGTGCAAAGCTGTGCTACTTCGAGTATCGGAAAATGTTGCTCAGTGGACTAGCGTGCATGCCAAGGGCCGGCGAGACCTAACGGGCTTGTACGGCTGCCTGTCAAGTCGGCCGACTAACTATAGTCAGTCCAGTGATCGGCAACTGCGTTTTTGACATCAATACGAATTCTCGATAAGCCGCTCGATTTTTTCTGGCAGCTCGTACTCTTGTGACAAACTACATGCCAGCGAGCTGCTGCGACTGCGGACGCTCTTAGCAACGCCTTCAGATCTGGCAGCTGTTTGCCAAATGGTCTTATCAGGCTCCACGTTTGCTTCTGGCCGAGACGGCCGGACGGTATGGCTCAGTGTACGAGCCTGGGAGGACAAGCCTCAGGGCGCCGATAGCCCTTGGTTGTTGTGGCAGACTTTATTGGTTTGTGGCGGACTTTATTAGTTCGTGGGGGAATCCCGGCCGTTAAAGGACTGTCAGGTCGAGCGCGCAAACGTTCAGGTAAGCAGTATGCCGATCGAGCTTGCAATTATGAACACGTCGTGCTTGCCTGCGCCGGCTATAGTATTAAAGCAGTAGCTTTACATTAGATAGAGGTAGAGCTACTGCGAACTACATGAGAACACTGCGAAGTCACTGCAAAGTTTTCTGAGTCACTGCGAAGTATTCTGAGAACCTACAAGACCCCACTTACACCACCGAACCCAGCTTGAAAATCGGCAAATACATCGCGACCACCAGCCCGCCGATCAGCACACCCAGAATCACCATGATCAACGGCTCCATCAGCGACGACAGCGCTGCGACAGCCTCGTCGACTTCTTCCTCGAAGAAGTCCGCGACCTTGCCCAGCATGGCGTCGAGCGAGCCGGATTCTTCGCCGATCTGCACCATCTGGATCACCAGGTTCGGGAACACGTCGACATTTTGCATCGATGCCGTCAGGCTGGTGCCGGTGCTGACCTCGTTCTGGATCTTGCGGGTCGCTTCCAGGTAGACGGCATTGCCGGACGCGCCACCGACCGAGTCGAGCGCTTCCACCAGCGGCACGCCAGCGGCAAACATGGTGGCGAGCGTGCGGGTCCAGCGCGCGATGGTGGCCTTGCGGATCACGGGGCCAAAGATCGGCAGGCGCAGCAGCAGGCGGTCCATGGCCTGCTGCATCTTCAGCGAGCGGCGCCAGGCCTGGAAGAAGAAGTAGCCGGTGGCGAACATCGAGCCGAAGATCAGGTACCACCAGGTGACGAAGAAGTCCGAGATTGCCATCACCACCAGCGTGGGCGTGGGCAGGTCGGCGCCAAAACTTTCGAACACCTGCTTGAAGGCCGGCACGACCCAGATCATGATCACGGCGGTGACGATGAAGGCGATGGCCAGGATGGCGATCGGGTAGGTCAGCGCCGACTTGATCTTGCCCTTGAGCGCGAGCGTTTTCTCTTTGTAGATCGCCAGGCGCGTGAGCAGGTCTTCCAGAATACCGGCCTGTTCACCGGCCCCGACCAGATTGCAGAACAGCGGATCGAAGTACAGCGGAAACTTGCGGAACGCGCGGTTCAGGCTCGTGCCGGTCTCGACGTCGTTGCGCAGATCCTGGATCAGCTTGGCCATCGACGGGTTGCCGTGGCCCTTGCCGACGATGTCGAACGATTGCAGCAGCGGCACGCCGGCCTTCATCATGGTCGCGAGCTGGCGCGTGAACATGGTCAGATCCTTGTCGGTGATCTTCTTGCCGCTGCGGTAGACCTTCTTCTTGACCTTGGTGACCATGATGCCCTGGCGGCGCAGGGTCACGTTGACGATGGCTTCGCCGCCGGCGCGCACTTCGCCGCGCACGGTCCGCCCGGTCTTGTCCTTGCCTTCCCACGCGTACACGTTCTCCTTGACCTGTGCGCCGCGGCTCTTGGGGGATAGGGAAGTTGCCATGGGGGTTCCTGTTCAGGGTCTTATTCGTTGGTGCAGCCGAGGACTTCTTCGACGCTGGTCAGGCCTTGCTTGACTTTCATGAGGCCCGAGCGGCGCAGCGAGTTCACGCCTTCCTTCTCGGCCTGAGCCGCGATTTCCATCGCGTTGCCATTGCCCAGGATCAGCGCCTCGATCGCGGGCGAGATCGGCATGATCTGGTAGATGCCGACCCGGCCCTTGTAGCCCGAGCCCAGGCAGCGGTCGCAGCCGACCGGGCCGTACGGCTTCCACGTGTCGTCGATATCGGTCTCGCGGTAGCCGGCGGCGAGCAGCGCTTCGTGGCTTGTCTCGAGCGGTTGCTTGCAGGTGCACAGGCGGCGTGCCAGGCGCTGGGCCGTGATCAGGATGACCGACGAGGCGATGTTGAACGGCGCCACGCCCATATTCATCAGGCGCGTCAATGTCGACGGCGCATCGTTCGTGTGCAGCGTCGAGAACACCATGTGGCCCGTCTGCGCGGCCTTGATCGCGATGTCGGCCGTTTCCAGGTCGCGGATTTCGCCGACCATGATGATGTCGGGATCCTGGCGCAGGAACGACTTCAGGGCGACAGGGAAGGTCAGGCCGGCCTTTTCGTTGACGTTGACCTGGTTCACGCCGGGCAGGTTGATCTCGGCCGGGTCTTCCGCGGTCGAGATATTGATGCCCGGCTTGTTGAGCAGGTTCAGGCAGCTGTACAGCGAGACGGTCTTGCCGGAGCCGGTCGGGCCGGTCACGAGCACCATGCCGTAAGGGCGGGCGATGGCGTCGAGCAGCAGCGCCTTCTGGTCGGGATCGTAGCCGAGCGCGTCGATGCCCATCTGGGCCTGGGTCGCGTCCAGAATACGCATGACGGTCTTTTCGCCGAACAGCGTGGGCAGCGTGCTGACGCGAAAATCGATCGTGCGCGTGGCCGACATGATCAGGCGCATGCGGCCATCCTGCGGCACGCGCTTTTCGGCGATGTCCAGGCGCGCCAGCACCTTGATGCGCGAGACCAGCTTTTCGCGGATCGCCAGTGGCGGCGAGGCGTGGTCGCGCAGTACGCCGTCCACGCGCAGGCGGATGCGGTAAAACTTTTCGAACGGCTCGAAGTGGATGTCGGACGCGCCCATCGTCACCGCGTCGATCAGGATCTTGTTCAGGAAGCGCACGATCGGCGCATCCTCGACATCGTTGGCCGCTTCGGGCGGCGCGGCTTCTTTGTCGTCGTCGGCGAACTCGATCGCCGCTTCTTCGCCGGCCAAGTCGCTCAGGTCCTGCTCGGCGCCCTTGGCGATCGCCGCCAGCAGGGCCAGCAGGGCGTCGTGTGGCACGATGACCGGTTCGACCGTGGCCTCGCTCTGAAACTTGATCTGGTCCAGCGCCTGGCTGTTAGTGGGGTCGGACAGCGCGACCGACAGCTTGTTGCCGCGCTTGGCCAGCGCGATCACGCGCTGGGCCTGCATCAGCTTGGCGTCGATGGCGCTGGCGGGCAGCACGCCCACCGAAAACGCCGACAGGTCGAGCAGCGGATAGCCGAAGGTCTCGGCGCAAAACGCGGCCAGCGCGCGCGCCTCGATGGCGCCGCTGGCCAGCAGTGCATCGATGAACGCGATCTTTTCCTGCGCGGCCTTCTTGTGCAGCATGTCCGCCTGCACGGCGCTCAGGCGGTTGGCCTGGACGAGCGCGCGCGCAAGGCCCGACAACGGTGTGCCGGTGGTCGGATGAGGGAGGACTGCTGCCATATGAGCCGGGTGTGGGTACCTCAGGAAAGTGACCAGGACGCCAGAGTCACCGGCGGATCAAGGGATGATGCCTATGGGCATTAATTTTGTAAAGGATTTGGTGTGACGTGCAGCAAGACGGGCATGTGGACAATCTGGCATGGCATGCCGGATCGTCCACATGGCGCTGCGCGCATCGGTCGCGCTACAGAGTGAGCCGCCATGGCGGCGATGAAACACTCTTGGTAAAGCTATTACGGTTGTGGTCGCCTTGCAAAGCTGGGTTTTCGCAACACTTCAGCCCGCTAATACTGCATGGGTTCTAGTGCGTGAGCGCCAGGCGCTTGCCCGATGCTGTGCCAGTCACGCCAGGCGCATGCGCGAGCTTGAACACGGCCAGCGCGTCGGTCAGGTGGCCGGTCTGGCCTGTCAGCGATTCGGCGGCAGCGGCCGCTTCCTCGACCAGTGCCGCATTTTGCTGCGTCATCGCGTCAATGCTGCCGATGGCCAGGCCGATGTCCTCGATGCCCGCGTTCTGGCGCGTACCGGCATCGCGGATCTCGAGCATGATGGTTTGCACCTTGCCCACGGCCTCGACGATCTGCGCCATCGTCACGCCGGCCTGGTCTACCAGCGCGCTGCCGGCGCCGACCTTGGCGACCGAGTCGCCGATCAATTCCTTGATCTCCTTGGCGGCTGCTGCCGAGCGATGCGCCAGCGTGCGCACTTCGCTGGCCACCACGGCAAAGCCGCGGCCCTGCTCGCCGGCGCGGGCTGCTTCGACGGCCGCATTCAGGGCCAGGATATTGGTCTGGAAGGCGATGCCGTCAATGGTCGCGATGATGTCGACGATCTTTTTCGACGAGGCGCTGATGTCGCCCATCGTCGTGACCACGCCGCCGACGACGTCGCCGCCGCGCGAGGCGATTTCGTTGGCCGTGACCACCAGCGCACTGGCTTCGCTGGCGTTGGCGGCGTTCTGGCGCACTTCGCCCGTCAGCTCGGCCATCGCGCGCGTGGTGCGGTCGACGTTCGATGCCTGCGATTCGGTGCGGCTGGCCAGGTCGGCGTTGCCGCTGGCGATCTCGCTGCTGGCGCTGGCGATGGCATCGGCCGAGGCCTTGATGTCGCCCACCAGCGTCGACAGGCGGTTGCGCATTTCTTTCAGCGCGGCCAGCAGGCTGCTGCTGTCGCCCGCTTCGGTGTGGATCTCCATCGACAGGTCGCCGGCGGCCACCGCCTGCGCGATCGTGCGCGCATAGGCCGGCTCGCCGCCCAGCTGCTGCCAGATCGTGCGAACCATGAACCACGAGATCGCCACCAGCACCGCGATCACGATCAGGGCTGACAGCACCATCGCGATGACGGTCTGGCGCACGCTGTTCTGGCTGGCCTCGATGCCGGCCGCGAACTGGCGCTGGGCCAGATCGGCCGTCTTGGTCAGGTCGGCATTGAGCAGCGCCAGTGCCTTCTGCATGGCGCCGACGGTGGCCTGCGGGTCGCCTTGCTCCAGCTCGAGCATGATGCGGGCCGACGACAGTGCCGGCGTGTAGTAAGCGGTGAATTCGGTATTCAGGCGTGCGCTCGTGGCTTGTTGCCCGGGGATCTTGGCGAGCTGGTCGAGTGAGGTGCGCACCTTGGCGGCCTGGTTGTTGGCCTGGTCGACGAGCGCCTTGTCGTTCTCGGTAACGGCATCGGTCAGCATGACGGTGACGGCCCCGATGTCGAGCGACAGAACCTTGACCGCGTCCATCAGCGGATAGTCCACCGACTCGG
>Ga0247812_10001784_pt1 | contig 12139 bp, 14 predicted proteins | sample UWRJL149409B1_FD_178011 | JGI IMG/M metagenome (GOLD analysis project Ga0247812, IMG submission 178011) | Plant litter microbial communities from Arlington Agricultural Research Station in Wisconsin, United States - UWRJ-L149-409B-1 | ecosystem: Environmental > Terrestrial > Plant litter >...
ACAAACAATGTCGCTGATGCTAACCTTCGATCTAGCTAAATTCAGCCAAATTTTAAGCGGAAACTCCCCTTCTTTCTAAAAGCTTTCTCTGTCTTTCTTCAACCTTAATCGCCATTTCTAGCACCTCAAATCCCAACCTCCGTGCAGTGACTTCATCCATCCTCCCTGTCTCGGGGACTCTCAAAATTATACTAAAATAATCCCTATTAACTTGCACTGTACCTACGGTCTCAATCTCCGACTTCTCTGCTCTTGTTGTATAAATGGTAACATCAGGGCCAATTATACCACGCCAAAGAGTTGCCATCCATTGCCAGTGATCTACCGGGGCATACTCATCATTTATTGGAACCCGTTTTGCAAAATCATCAGAGGTGGTAAGAGAAAACCCTGCCGGCAGGAGGGCAACTGGTAAGATTTTTGGCTTCTGATATTTCGGTTCGACGGTATTGGAGTCTAGTGTGGGATCGATAGGAGGGCTATCCTGTTTGGTAACGGGTGTAATGATGTATTTTGCAATTTCTTGCGACTTAGTATGCCAGCTTGATATTACAGACAGGTACTCCACAAAGGGATCTTTCATTGAGCCAAACTTCGAAGGTGATTTGGAAGAATGTTCATCTTCAGTCATGGCTGTATCAGCGGATGACGATGCAGTTTCCATAAATGGTATGGGGCCAGTCCATGTTTGAACTGCACAAAACGGATCCTTATTAAGATATTCTGTAATGAATTCTCCGATTTCCGTAAGTAGAGCCTGTTCGGAGCCCTCAATAGCCACAACAGCGCCACGTATAGCTGGCGTTGGACTAGCTATACCAGGTGCTCGAAGTGGAGGCGCAATTTTTTGCAACACTCTAATTTTATTCATGAATGGTATTGTCATGATCATAGCCGCTACTCCTAGAGCCTGACTATCACGCTGTTCCGTACTTTTTCCTAGTGGTGAAATATGCGTCTGTAAGGGAGGTAAATGAAGAGACTCGTCATATCCTTGCCGTGTATGATATTGGTATCGTGGAACAATGGGAGATTGCGGAGGGGGAGGGCCCATACTTCCCGGTTGAACAAGCATATGTCTCGGTCCTGGTAGAGAATTCCTGTAGCCTGGAGCGGACAAAGGTAGTGCGCGAGAGAAGGGCTGAGAGGAAAATGATACTGGAGATGAGGATGACCAATTGCGATTATAAGGGTCATTGTTATTTCTCCGTCGTTTCTGGTCGGGAGATGGAATTAGCATATCCATGTCTTCATCCACTTCACGATGAGTGTGAAGCGGTTGTGGCCGCTGATGTGGCATACGTCGATGATTCTGCTGGTAAGGAGGTGGTGCGCGGAGAGTATCCATTTTGCTGGCTTCAGCTTGCAGACGAGAAGAACTACTTGGCTGGTCTAGAGATGTAGATTGACTAACAGTTGGCGTAAAAGACGGAAGGGAACGTTCTTTTTGATGTCCCTCAAAAGATGGTGTAAATGGAGTGAATGGCGTGAGTGGCGTGCTTGGGGTGGATATGTATCTACCATTACACTTCGGACAGCGCAAAGGATCATCTGTAGAGGATGGGGAAAATATATGCACACCGCGAGACCTGCCTGCTCGTCGAGGTTGGTATCGATAACCCGGATACTGACGCTGATGGCGTTGTTTCTCTTCCTATTTCAAAAATTAGTCGTGTCTGGTAACTTCGTGGATGTACTGCCCACCTCAGCGAGCCGCTTCCAGTCGTTCTTTACTTCAGAAGTCTGGTCTCTCCATTGCTCTCCAATTATTTTTGATATCTCAGGATTTGCAAGCCCAGGATGTTGAGCAATAACCTGTGCTTGATAATGTTGCCGGTAAAGAATAAATGCTATAAAGAGACTTTAGCCTTGAAATTAATCAAAGAACTCTGGGGAAAGATAAAGGAGTAAAACGGTGTATGTCTATTAAAACACCAATCACAACCTGGAAATATCAAAGAGGAACATTACACACCATTTCGTGGTCGAGGTATCTTTGGATCTGGCTGACAAAGACATACTTTTTCTGATGTTAAATCAGAGCTAGGCAAACCATTGGTGCTGGCACTGCTGAGATCAAGATCTCCAATTTTAGGTGGGAGATTTAAAGTTTCTGTGGTCAAAGAGGCAGCTCTTTTTCTTGCTGTACGCCGTGGAGGAGAAATAGGAGTGGGAGGCTCGGAATGCTTCTCCGGATGAGCTGGCCGTAAGGAAGGACGGCGGCTAAAACCCGCTGAGATACTCACTGGAGATCTTGACGTTTCCAGGTTCGAGGAGCTGGCTTCCAACGCGTCTGGCATGATGATGCTTGATTGTCACAAGACAAAATGGAGAGGAGTCATAAAGTCCAGGGAACTGTAAATGAAAACAAGTAATTGAAGAATAAGATGAATGGGCTTCTTCGCCTTGTTGAGACTCTTTGTCTGCAACAACCTTTGATGGACAGGAAAACAATGATATCTTCTGTTAATAGATCTATAGGCAATATATGGTTGTGCCATTATTGCTAGATCGGTGTCTTTGTTGTCTCGGATGATCCGTCCTAGCTGATACAACGCGCATGCATCTGAGTTCTTTGTTGGTACATACTTCTAACTCACCGTTCCCAACATGTATGAGCTTCTACGAGGTTAATTGGTTTTTGAGTCACTAAAGCACAGCACAAATTCATGGAAAGCCAGAATGCTTTCCAGGGAGAGTTGACTGAGAATATTCAAAAAAGCCAACATTTCAACAACCACACTCATTTTCCTACAATTAACTCCAAATTATTGAGCTCGCCGCCTTAATTTGCTTATTCATACATCCTATGGTCGTATTTCCTGATAGAATCCAGAGACAGCGGCAAACGGATTGTCTCTTGACGCCACCACGCCAAACGCAACGGACCAAAATTTTATGGAAACCCCAGCACCGGAACCCCAAATTACCCATGATCCCGTTCATCGTTTACGAAATGAAGCCATTATCCGATTGGTCTGCGTTAAATATTGCAGCGCTCCGTCGGGCATCGATGAACAAGTCCTCGCACTCTCCAACATCGGCAACATCAATCTGATTACGGCCGCTCACTCGCGCAAGAATACTTGATGGCGTGAGCAGTTGTAATGCATACCGCAGACTAATGCGTGAACCGTGGTCTGCAATTTTATCTAGTGCAGCTTCGGTTATGGCAAGTCCTTCCACCGTGACACGAATCCGAATAATTCTCTTAATTTCCTCTGCCTCATAGGCATTGGTAGGAATGATAAGAAGCCGAGCCAAAAGGTCAGGGGGTATTCCATGTGCAGATATCAAATCCTCAGTGCCTCGAATTGTGCACATTCCGCGATTAGATGCGAGAATTACAATGGGGGATATGCTGGATTCGAGGGCACGGTTTAGATATGTGAAGCACTCAATATCTAGCATGTGAACCTGATTTTTGTTAGATTTTCGGCGTAGTTTATGCTGACATCTTAGACATACCTCATCAATAAACAATACACCAGGGACAAGCTCCGCAACGCCTTGATCGATATATTTGTTGACAACTTTGTTGATTTCCGTCCGCAACTTCTCTGTAATCTCTGTCATCTTGGGTTTCATCAATTGCCCCATCATACTCATGATGTCTTGTCCCCCTTGCGGCCGTGCATTCGCCATGTCGAGATCGTGCAACGTGACGTCCTGAACTATCTCCTTCTTCTTGTGTACATCGCCCTTTGGTACTGGTACATATTCCTCAGCCTCCAAATCGAACTCGGTGGCATAGGCATCTGATCGTCCGACACGCTTGCAAGCACCAGTGTTTGCTTCAATGTAGATAACATCTCCAACTGTGACTCTTTCCTTCTGTATGGCTTCATATATGCTTGGATCAAGGCGCAATTTCTTTTGTCCCTTCGCACTTTTGAGCCCAATAAGTAGTGTACTAATCGTCTTTCCGTAGCTCCCTAATGGGTTTTCTGCCTCTTCTGGAGTCAATTCTGTGACTTCGCCTTCATAGACCTCTTTCGTTTCCCGAACCTTGAGGCCAATGGCTCTTCGAAAGTTTTCCATCAATGCTTCCGTCTTCTTAACTTCTGTGGAGTACAGCTCACTGCCGACGATGGGACAGAAAGGCACTTTTGTCCCAAGCTCCTGACTGATCGCAAGAGCAAGAGCTGTTTTCCCGGTTCCAGGACCACCTGCAAGTAATATCGCTCTTCCTGCCATTTTCTGTGCCCTAATCAAATCAACAACAACACCACAAGCCTACAAACACAAGTTAGTAACTAGTATTAAGTTCGAAGACATTGATGGGCCTGACCTCTCGAGCTGCAGCTTGACCCACGAATCCACCAGCTTGCTTTTCAGCAGTTCCATCTGGTCGTAAACCAAGTCCTTTGATGTGGGTATGTGCAAACGTTCGATTGTCACGGGCATTACCCTTGACTTCGCTGATTTGTACCATGGCGTCCTAATTGCAGGGAGGAAGTTGGAGAATGAGTTATTCTAGATGGTGTTTTTGAGGCTCTAGATATCTAATCTAAGATGATGTGTACATGTAAAATATGACTTCGATAGGTAAAACAGGTAAAAAAACAAAAATCCGCGTCGCACTTCCTTCACATACGCCGTTAATTTATGTTTGCCTTAAATCTCAGGCTAAGATCGACGAGGCTGACAAAATTCTGCATCGTAAAAAGTATCCACTTTATAAAACATACTTTATTGTATAATTCTATATGAGCCAGAGACTGCAAAGGATACTACATGTCACATATTAATTCAAATAGAATAGTTCATAATCCTAAGAGTATAAAACTCCTATTCCTAGTTATTAACTAACACTATCGTACAATCGTCCGTCGCCCATCCATTTTTTCCAAAGGCCAAACCAGGTCATTCTGGCTTCATAGTCTGTCTCAGTAAGTGCAAGGGAAGAGCATCAACAAGGATCATGAATGTCAATTGTTAAAATCCGTGACGTATCGTAGTGGCTGTTCAAATTTCGCACAATAAAGTGCATTTTTGAAAAGAAATATCATAACCGGAATGAATCAGAGCGTCAAGCACTTCAGAATCATGCATATGCAAACCCTGGGGAATCAAATCGACGATGCAGAGATTAAGATCATGTCAAGCAATGTCAAAACCAGCATATAAGTGAAATACGTGAAGGTCGACTGTCTCAGTATGTTCCCTGGATAGAATCAGGATCGATGTATCAGTTTATACAAGCGACATAGAATCTTCAGTGGGCCGAATTCGTGCTGTAAAACCTGTAAGAAAGGGGACCAAATAAAATAGCGTCGTCAGTGCATGCAGATATGTTATATCGAATGAAAACTCGAAGTCATAGTCTCAACAGCAATAGACGACGGATTATGCGAATCATGGATGGGGTCATCATGTAGTCAACAATGCAATGGCGATATCCATGGTCCAATCGAGTGTCACTTATGAGGTTCCCGGGGGTCCATCACCTGGTGCTTGACCACCAGCTTGCTGTTGTGCAGCCATTGCGTACCACAAAGCTACATATGCTTCATACCCACCATCTAGAAACTATGTCAGTATATTCCAAGTATTTAATAGAAGGCTTAACTAACATGCTGCATAAGGATCAGCTTGTCCAGCTTGAGGAGCATTCTGAGCCTGTGATTGTGGCTGCGTATACGTCGGTTGAGAATATGAGCGATCACCATAATCATTTTGGCCGACACGGTTACGTCCACCGTCACCTCCTCCACGACCTGATGCAGCATTCTTCTGTTGCTATCGAATGTTAGTTAATACTGATCATTTATGATGGGGTTAGGCCTACTACTGCTTCAACTTTGTCCTCAATGGCACGTCTGGCTGCAGCGATTGCATCTCGAGAGCCGACAAGTCCAATTTCCCGATCCTTATCGGGGCCACCTGTTGCTGGTGATACGTTGATTTTGCAGCCTGTCGTGCTTTGCATATCCTTGATTGTCTCGCCACCTTTCCCAATAATCATACCGACTGCGTCGGAGGGAACGAAAATTGAGTCACTGATCTTGTCCCCCCCGCCGCTAACTCCTCCACCAAAGGTATTTCCATATGGATTTTCTCTAGCAGGTTCTCGACGAGGTGGTGCCGCATCCTTCCCTCCTGTGGTCTTGCTATCACTCTCGACAATTTCCATAATCAGATCTTTTGCCCGGGCAGCCGCCTCTCTTGAACCAATCAGATTGACTGGCCTAAGTCCATTGACACTCTTTGCCTCCCCAACAATGTTCACATGGCAGCCACTTCGTTCCTGCAAATCTCTAATAGTTTCTCCGCCACGTCCAATAATAAGACCAACAGTCCGATCTGGAACCATAATCTGCATGGTATCTTCACCATCTCTGAGTGCTGGTTGGTGAGATGAAGCACGAGCTGGAGGTGGTGCATCTCTAGAGTTCCGGTCTGATGTAGTGGCTCTAGCAGCTGCCGACATACCACTTTCCTCAATAATACGGTTCAACTCTGTCTTACAGGCAGCTCGTTGTGAACGGTTTCCGGTAATTGTGCACTGCCTAACAGGTCCACTTTGTTCCGGCCCCGAATTGAATTGTACCCTGCAGCCACTTTCAGACTCAATACGTCGAAGATTTTCGCCTTGTCTGCCAATAATCAACCCTACCAGATTCGACTCGATGTTGATGGTTTCAACACCCTCATCCACATCTCGATTTGGTGATCGCTCGCGGGTATAGCCACCTCTATTGTTGTTATGAGAGGGTGAGAACGTCCCACCTGACCCCCGACCTCTTATCCCTGGAGAGAATGATCGCTCTCGATAGTCTCGCGCAGCCGGAGCACGATCCCCTCTGCGCTCATCTCGATAAGGATTGAAGTTGTCTCGGAAAGCTTCGCGACGAACGGGAGGGGAACGGGAACGGGATCTGGCCTGGTATGGTCGAGCAGGCTGTGCGCCGTACGCTACACCCTTCTCTGCAGCAATCGCCTTGGCTTTTGCAATTGCATCAGCAAGACTAACAGTGCCCGAGCTGCTGGGTTTGATGCTGCTTAAATCCACACTGCCAGAGGCCGTAGGCTGTGGTAAATAGCCTGTGGAAGATCCATATGGGTTCTGCTGTTGGGGAGGGGGTTGTTGATAGCCCGGAGGCAGGTTTTGGTTAGACGTAGACTGAGGGCGTTGCGCAGCTATCTTATAGTTAGTATGGTCATTGAAAGCCTTTCATGAGGTGCAGCATACCTAAAGCAGCCAGAATGGCGCTGATATTTGGTTGTTGTTCTGCCATAGTGCAATTGTGCGGGCCCAGTGGTCTTAAGGATGGTGTGAATGCAAGTGCAAAGAATTAGGGCGCTCCTTCAGTGTCAGATTTAGGTAATGGAGAGAATGGTAATGAGGAATGGTAGGTTTGGGTTGTGTCCTCAGATGCTGCGTGTCAAAGTAGATGGCGACCAAGTGAAAGCAAAATAATAAAAGGTCATGTACTCAGTACTGCACTAACGTCGCAATGTGGAGCCGAGGCTTTTCATTGGCTAGTATAACAGCTCTGAAGTGGATCCTGGCCTGCCCTTGCCAGCCGAGCCAGCAGCCTTGTTCACACACGGCAGATCTGATTTGTACCGAGATATATATATATATTTTGACAACACCAACACCGTAGGGGTCAAGACAGCACGAAATCAAGCCCTGTGTGTTAAGAACTGCTAGGTTCTATACTCTGTGCTCACAAGAACACATCCATCATGATGACAATAATCTACGAACGGCTAAACAAACCCACCTTAATCATTCAAGGATTCATCTAGGACAAGTACAGTACAATACCATCATCCTGTGCGACCCCTTACCCTACCTGCATGACACTTCCTCCAACAATCATAACTTGCACAAACCGGCACTAAACAACAATGTAGCCAGAGTTACTTCCTTAGTTCACTCCGCAAAGGCTATTCACCAAACTACAATTTTATAGTGATCGTCCCCTGTCCGCCAGATTTATTTACGAGTAATATATCGTCAACAGCACATTTACTAGTTAGTTCCATAGGCCTATTCCAGTTTGCTTTACTTCCCAATGTTTCCTGCATTGGGCACTTCTCACACCTCTTCATTTGAAGAAAGCCGTGCTCTATGTTCAGAAAGCTCCAGAACTATCAATTGATAGGGTGTAGCAAATATGGCTATCAATAAGAATGAACCAGGAATCATCGATGCTTGTCCCAAATATTATATTAGTTTGTTCAATGCTAGTGGTTGAGGCGGAGGGGTTATCTATCTGCGAAGTTCCTCACAATTTATCTGCTGCTCCGTTTATATATGGTTAGCATGCTTTCATGCTGTCTCACTTAAGACATTGAGAGCAATCTGCTAGTCGTATGCTGGCGATGTTTTGAAATACAATTCTAAAAGATATCTACGGTATCCAAGTAAATTCATACAGTGCATTGTTATCTCTCCTATGTATATTGAATCGTGGTTATCTAGCGCAGCCATGAGGACCACAAAACACAAAAACAATTCTGCAAGTTTCTCAGATGCTTGGTAACCTGAAACTAAGACATAAACTTGAACTAGAGGAGTATAGTAGGCAAGCACCAGGTAAGGTTTGACTTGGGATTATTCATATCAACGTAGCGAGCAGAGGACGAGGCGAACATGGGTTGTGAGTGTGTTGACTAGTGTGAGGTCTTCAACTTCATCTTCAACCTCACCTCCATCTTCGGTTCACCTCCATCTTCGGTTCACCTTATCATCTGATCCTGTACTTGTTCCTCGGGAATAACCACCATCTCTACTTGTTGCTTCATTATTTTGAGAAGTTTATTCTTGCATACAAATACCAATCCTACAATTGAAGTTATCTCCATAGGCTTCGTCCTCAAGACTCGACGTTGTGCAGTCGAATATCATGGAGAAGGCAATAGAGGTGAGTTGCGCCCTGGTCAACCCACCAATTTTTTGGCGACCGCCTACTTAGTCTGCTTTTTCCCCCATTGCCGACACACACGCGCATTGACTTTCATCTTCATTAGGAATCATCCAGAAACGGTTTCACTTTCCAGGACTCCAGGAATAACTCTGAGAGCTTCTCGGAATCTTCTCAGGACAACGCCGACACGAATCAGTCGCCGCCGAAGGAGAAGAGAGAAAGAGGCAGCAGTCTCAAAGACGAGGCCTTCTTAAAGCTCATCAGCGTATCCGACGCCTCAAACCAAACCCTCGATCTTGGATCTCGCGAGGATATCACTGACACGCAGAAGGAATTTTTGGCACTACCTGCGCCCAATCAAATCCTTATTTTGGCACACGGCCAGGGTTATATAGTCATTCGTAACGTCAATGATATTATGCAAGTTGATTACATCAATCCGACGAGACCGCTCTCGTCAATAGACTTTTTCCAAAAAGTCATGATACAGCTAGGTCTATCGGCCTTTGGAGAGCCTCCAAGTAAGTTCTGCTTCCATCCAATTCCACTATCTTTGGGAGTTCATTTTAGGGAATCTGATATTGGACTAAGTTTCTGGGTCGGAGAGTGTTTGAGGAAGTGAGTTCTAATCAGATCCAGGTGAAAAGATGAACCCTCTTCGAACTGCATACGGATGGCTTGCAGACTCTAATCGAAGTCGCGAGGAGCTAGCTGCCGCTACTGATTCATCTGAATACATCACTTTCCCACTGGTGAGTCTTTCTGGAACTGTTTGTCATGCTGATAATAATTGGATGGAAGGGATTCAACAATCGAATTTGGTCTCGCTCACTTCGCCTCCGTGGATTCCCAGCAATGTATGAACGGTACGAGGTGAAGGCAGACAAGAAGAAATTTTTGGAGTTTAACGATTGTGAATCACAAAATGATATCATAAAGGGCGTATGGTTCGAGCTTGGAGGTAAGTTCTACTATAAGTAGCATGATATGATCAGCGCTAATCGAGTAAAAGAACTCGATGAATCGAGATGGAGAGCCGAACCTTCGCAGGAATTCAGAAATATTTCTCTTGCATTTTTCAACGGAGAGGAAATATTCGACGACGATCGTTATGAGTCTAATGATTGGAGGCTTGGTCAAACAACTAAGAAGCAGATACATACCCTTGAGGTTCAACTTAAGCTTCTAACTGCCAGTGATCAAAATGGTTCCGCATGCAGCAGTTTAGAATCTGACAAAATACAAACTGGATGGCTTGAAAGCACTTCACGTGTTGATATAGTTATTACCCGGTCCTCGGTTTGGGGTAGCGTTCTTAAGGAGTTGCAGACGGCACTTGAAGATAAGGGGGCACTTGCGTGTTTTTTGATCGATGTCATATTGAATAATAGGTTGGAGATTGCAATGAATCCAAAAGAAAACCCCGGTCGAAAATACCATGGGATGGTAATCTCAAACTTTAAGGATAAATTCAAGGCTATAACTGATAGCTTACACAAAAAGGAAGAAGTTGCAGTACTTGATTTGGTTAGCAGTCGTTTGGTAAATACTCTGAACTATTGCTGTGCTACTTATAGAGCCTGCAAAACCCTTTCTTTCATCTAATTACAACACTAACAGCACTTTTGTTCACAGGTTGAGGACACTACGGATGCTTTCACCACCACAACTGTAAGCGATGAGAAGTTTACTCGAAAGCGGCAGCCAAAGAAGAAATCCAAATCCAAATCCAGTCGTACAACCAAGGATAGTAGTAGCAATGGTGAGATGGTGAAGGAGAATACTGTGGTCGATGTTTCCGTGAGTCTCTACTTGCTGAGATAATTTCTAGACTCTCAAGAGAACCCAGAGCTAAGTTGGTGATAAAGGATGATGAGACGACTCGGAAGGCGACAGGATCAGTTATGCTAGAAGAGATGCCGTTGAATGCATTTATCTTAGATGCAAATACTGAGTCATACCTAGAAGGAGATTGGAATGTTGTCAAGAAGGAGAAAAATTCGCTTCGCAGTATCAGAGATAATGTTGGAAGAAGTACAGAAGATGGGCCAGATTATCGTAACGCATCAGCACCGGGTACTGATCTATGGGTAAGATCAAACTTTCGTCGCCTTCCCGCCAAAGCAGTTCTTCATACTTCACAGGAACAAGCTGCTTCGAAGTCAGGTAAAGTTGTACATAAAAACTCAAGCTCAGTGGCTCAGATCACTCAAAAGTCAGTACATAAGCTCAATACGCAACAAGGGCCACCAAGTATCGCCAAACAAGTAGTACAAGCTGGAAAAGACTTTAAATTTACTCAAGAAGACTATCCCGCGATGCCTTCAAAGCCTGTAAGCCCGGTACCAATGTGCCAGCTCAAGAGCGAGTCGGCAAAATCCACAACAGTTCCAAACACACAGTTCTTCAATTCTTCTCCGAAGACTAAAACAGAGGTTATCATGGCTGGTACCAAATCTGGCATTTTTGATCATATTTCTAAAAACAATCCAATAGACCTTGTCTCTCAAGACACTCTTGTTTCTGGGTAAGTATCAACCTTGGTGCTAAAATGTAATGTAGTGTACAATAGCCCTCTATAACTGACTAAATATCGAACTTAGGACTGAGGCACACATAAACCCATCTGAACTACATTTATCCACCACTTCAAATACTGATTCTCACAGCTCAGTCATGGAAATCACTCAGGTTGAGAGAGATATGGCTCTAATCAAATCCGCTACTTCGGTCGATAATGGCGACTCAACAAAATTCTCCAATCGATTGACGAAGCCTCGCGCTGACAGTCAGCCTTTGACTGGGCCAGTTTTATCAAAGGAAAGTTCTATAAGATCTTCGAAATCTGAAACCGAGTTATTTGCTATTGGTGCAGTTGAGGCCAATACTCTTGGGAATGGAGAGAACGGTTATGACCAAGCAGAGTTATCGGTAGATTCTGTCGCATCTGCTATTATCGAAACTTCTGAAGCAAACAATTTGGCGCATCAACCTTTTGAGACTCTTGATGAAGCTTTTGAGGTAAAGGACAAGATGCTCGGATGCAGTGGAATGAACTCAATCTTAGAGGCAGCAATATCTGACTACCAGGCTCGTGCTAGAGAGAATAACACTCTGGACACTGGACCAGGTTTTGGGGCTAACCAAGTAGATACTGAACACCACCATGAGCAATATTATGACCGACAGGTTTCTCAACAAGAAATTTTTCATTCAGAATCAGCCCATACGCCAGGTAACAGCAACATGAGTATGAG
>Ga0247812_10001786_pt1 | contig 12131 bp, 10 predicted proteins | sample UWRJL149409B1_FD_178011 | JGI IMG/M metagenome (GOLD analysis project Ga0247812, IMG submission 178011) | Plant litter microbial communities from Arlington Agricultural Research Station in Wisconsin, United States - UWRJ-L149-409B-1 | ecosystem: Environmental > Terrestrial > Plant litter >...
TGTGATGTCCTGGATAACGCTAACAGTCCATTCTTCACTTGAGGCCGTTGGTCTTACAGCAGCGTTTTCGAAAGCACTTTCTGAGAAAAATATTAGTTGTAATGTCGTTGCTGCCTATTATCACGATCATATTTTTGTTAATCAAAAAGATGTGAACAAAGCAATGGAAATTTTGTATTCATTTTCGGTTTAACGTATTATTAATTAGGTTTTAATACATATTAAAAGAGAGTATCTAACAATTTAGATGCTCTCTTTTTTATTTAATGAAGGGAAGTTTTTGGTAAAAAAATCATGAAATGCTATAAAAGTTTTAGAATTAAAAAACTAGGTTTGCAAAAAAATACAAAACCTACTACAAAAATGAAAAAACTTTTACTTTTAATTGTTTTATTTATTGTTTCTAAAACAGTCGCTCAAAACGATCCGAAAACAGCATTTCAAAAAAGTCGATACGAATTAGCACTATCGTACTATAAAAAAGCTGATTTTAAAAAAGCCTTAGATCTATTTCATCTCGCTTCCAGAATTAAACCTGAAACCGAAATTGGTAAAGAATCCATTCAAAAAGTAGATACTTTGAAAACTGTTTTGAGAGACTCGATTTTGACTCAGGCATTGGGAACCTGGAAAATGAATGGAAATAAACCGGTTTGGGCATTTAACCAAAAGGAAAGTCCTGCTGAAAAAGATGCTGAGGAATTTATTGCTATTCTGCCAAATGAAATTTTATTTTATGAGAAGAATAAAAAGACACAGGAAAAGAAATTAATCAAAACAGAACCTTTGGTTTATTATAATCAACATAAGTCAGATGCCTTGTTTTCGGATGTGATTTTATCAGATGGTACAATATGGAATTGTTCTATTAATGAAAAATCAGATGAACTTCGTGTAATAAATGTTGGTAAAACTGGCGATAATGGTATAGAAAAAATAGAAAACAATAATATAGAACGCTTTTATATTAAAGTAAAATAACAAGAAAGGGAATCTAAAATAATCAGATTCCCTTTTTTTATGTTTAATTTCTTTTTTATAAAAACTTAAAACCAAGCGAAATATTAGAAACTGCAGTTTTTACATTTCTGCCAGACGGATCAAGGTCTGAAACTCCGGCAAGATATCTGTAATCTAAAGTCAGTTTCCATAAATCGACACCAACTCCTCCAAGAATGCTGCTGTTGTTTTTTTCAAAAGCAATATAATTCAAGCTATTATTGGCTTTAATATCAGAGTAACTCTTCCAGTTATATCCGGCAAAAATGCGAACATTTCCTAATTTTCCTAAAGGAACAACTTTAAAACCAATCAGTAAGGTAGCATCAGTTCCTGATAATTTATACTCAGTTTCTCCAATTCCGGTTTGCGAAAGACTAAATTCTGATTTAGCATAACCAAATTCTGCCTGTCCATAAAAAAGCAATAAATTTACCCGCGCAAATCCTGCAACGCCAAATCCTGTTCCAGAGCTTTTTGAACTAAAGTCATCCGTAAGCGGAGAAGTAATATTATAAGAAAACTGAGGTCCAACTTGTATCAATTGTGCAAAACCATTTATACTAATACATAGTAATACTGCTAAAATGAATTTTTTCATAACTGGATTTATTATTTTTAGATAGCATAAAAATAAATATTATTAATTGAAAAAGAACGATTTGTATTATTTATTTGTTGTATGTTTTTGATAATCAATAAAATGAAAATTTTTAGTTTCAGAGAATATGATTTTTAAATCCTCTAAATTTGTGTACCCGAAGAAATAATGTTTTATGGAAATCAAATCAATTAAAGCCTCGCAAACCTGGCAAATCAGGCACGAGGTAATGTGGCCGGATCAGCCTTTTGAATTTGTACAATTAGAAGAAGATAATCTAGGATTGCATTTTGGTGTTTTCGATCAGGAAAAATTGATTTCGATAGTTTCCTGTTTTGTTGTGGATGAGGAAATGCAATTTAGAAAACTGGCTACTTTACAAAAATTTCAGGGAAATGGAAGTGCTTCTCAACTGCTGCATTATATTTTGAAGCTTGCAAAAGAAAACAACTTAACAAAAGTTTGGTGCAATGCAAGAACCAATAAAAAATCTTTTTACGAGAAATTCGGAATGAAAGATACTCTTAAAACTTTTATTAAAGCAAATCAGGAATTTACAATAATGGAAATTATTTTATAGAAACCATAATCGTAATAATGGAGTTAAAACGTCCAATATTAAACAATTACATTTTTTGTTGTCTTTAATACGTATTATTTTTCTTTCATATCTAGTTTGTTTTTATAAGTAATTTTAAGATAATTAGCCATAAAAAAATAGCGATTTAATAGATTTCATAAATAAAAAATCAATGAAAACGTTTTCGCTTTTATTAAATGTTAAAGCTTATAAAAAAATCTTTTTTTGTTTCGATACTTTGCTTACTTTCGCACCCAAATGAGAAAGTTAATAGTATTTTTAGTATTCATGAATTTGCTTCTGCTTGGCGGAGGGCAATATCTTAATGCGGGTACTCCTAAAAACTTTCATCACCATACCCTTGAGAAAAAGCACCGAGTGAAATTCACGAATCAGGATCAGGGCAGTTCAATCATTGAAGATGCCGATGTAGATCTTGAAGAGGAATATCTTGGAAGTGATGATCTTAAAGATGGGCTTACAAACAAGTTTTTTCCAACAAATTACAGTTTACTTGACAATTGGTACTTATCCTTTTCAAGCCAGACTATTGTAAATGATTACAATCGTTTTAAAATCTTCGTGCCATTCTGTGGCCAGTCAAATCCTATTTACATTACCCAACAGGTTTTAAGAATTTGATTCAACAGTATACATCGGTTACCTAAGTTGTGATCCGTAATATTTTGTTGAAGTATATTTTTTTTCTACCTCATCTTATATGAAAGTTAAGTTATAACTAAGGCTGCCTGATGCATTTTTTCATCTAAAGGAATCACTGTATTCCAAGCATTCAATCGCTTAATTTCCATTAAAATCATGAAAAGAATTATCTTGTTCACAGGCTTATTTGCCCTTGTGTGCCTTACTAGTTGTACAACTAAAAAAGAAGAAAAAGAAGAAGCAGAAAAATTCACCGTAACTAATCCGGTTAGAATTGATACTTCGTTTACAAAGGAGTATGTTTCGCAAATTAAATCTGTTCGAAATATCGAGCTTCGTGCCCAGGAAAAAGGGTTTTTACAAAACATTTATGTTGATGAAGGACAGTTTGTGAAAAAAGGACAACTGTTGTTTAAAATTATGCCCAATATGTATCAGGCGGAATTGCTTAAAGCACAGGCTGAACAAAAATCAGTAGAAATTGAATTGCAAAATTCAAAATTGCTGGCCGATAAAAATATCGTTTCTAAAAACGAATTAAGTGTAGCTCAGGCAAAACTGCAATCTGCAAAAGCCGAAGTTGCATTGGCAAAATTGCATTTATCATTTACCGAAATCAGAGCTCCGTTTGACGGAACTATTGACCGTATTCCTTTGAAACTGGGAAGTCTGATCGATGAAGGCGAATTATTGACAAGCCTTTCAGACAACAGTCAGATGTTTGCCTATTTCAACGTATCAGAACCTGAATATCTACAGTATCAAACAGATGTAAAAGACCGTGCTGACAATAAAGTTAGCCTTGTTTTAGCGAATGGAGATATTTTTAAAGAAAAAGGAAACGTAGAAGTTATCGAAAGTGAATTTAATAATGAAACCGGAAACATTGCTTTTAGAGCGAGATTCCCTAATTCAGCAAAATTGCTTAGAAATGGCGAAACCGGACAAGTTCAAATGATGGTTCCTCTTAAAAACGCCATTGTAATTCCGCAGAAAGCGACTTACGAAATTCAGGATAAAAAATATGTTTTTGTTGTGGATAAAAACAATAAAGTAACGTCAAGAGAAATTACAATTACAGGCGAAATACCTGATTTGTACGTGATCAAAAGCGGACTTGCTGAAACGGATAAAATTTTACTTGAAGGAGTTCAAAAAGTAAAAGAAAACGATAAAATTAAATTCGAATACCAAGCTCCTCAAACGGTTATCAATCATTTGCGCGTAAAAGCAGAATAGGTTTAATCATTAAAAAAATATAAAAATGTTTAATAAATTTATTCAAAGACCTGTACTGTCGATAGTAATATCGCTTATAATTGTCTTTTTAGGAATATTGTCGGTGTTGAATTTACCTATCACCCAGTTTCCTTCCATCTCGCCACCGATGGTAAACGTTACAGCAGATTACCCTGGATCGAATGGAGAGTTAATGATTAAATCAGTAGTTATTCCGTTAGAAAGAGCCCTAAATGGAGTTCCCGGAATGAAATACATGACTTCTGATGCAGGAAATGATGGTGAAGCAAGTATTCAGGTTGTATTTAATTTGGGTACAGATCCTAATCAGGCTGCAATTAATGTTCAAAACCGTGTAGCTTCTGTAACCAATAAACTACCTCCATTGGTAGTTCGAGAAGGTGTAAAAATTACTCGTGAAGTTCCGAGTATGTTAATGTACGTGAATCTTTATAGTACGGATAAGAACACCGACATGAAGTTCTTGTACAATTATGCTGATATCAACGTATTATCGGAACTAAAAAGGGTAAACGGTATTGGATCAGGAGATATCTTGGGAACACGTGAATATGCCATGCGTATTTGGTTAAAACCAGATCGTATGTTAGCTTATAAAATTTCTGCAGATGAGATAATGGAGGCTTTATCAAGTCAGAGTTTAGAAGCTTCTCCTGGTAAAACAGGAGAAAGTTCCGGTAAGCGTTCTCAGGCATTTGAATATGTATTAAAATATTCAGGACGTTTTACAACCAAAGAACAATACGAGAATATTGTGGTAAAATCAAACGCTAACGGGGAACTTTTACGTTTGAAAGATGTTGCCAAAGTAGAATTTGGAAGCTCGATGTATGATATTTATTCGAACTTAAACGGAAGACCATCGGCAGCAATTGTATTGAAACAATCTTTTGGTAGTAATGCGAATCAGGTTATTGAAGATGTAAAAGCTAAATTAGAAAAGATTAAGCAAAAATTTCCAAAAGGAATGGATTATGAAATTTCTTATGACGTTTCTAAATTTCTTGATGCTTCTATTGAAAAAGTAATTCACACTTTGGTCGAGGCATTTATTCTGGTTGGTTTGGTTGTCTTTCTTTTCTTAGGCGATTGGCGTTCTACAATTATTCCGGCTATTGCGGTACCGGTTTCCCTGATAGGAACTTTTATTTTCATGACTTTCTTTGATATTTCATTGAACTTAATTACCCTATTTGCTTTGGTATTAGCAATTGGAGTCGTCGTCGATGATGCGATCGTAGTTATCGAAGCCGTTCACGCTAAGATGGAAGAAGAACATCTTTCTCCGCTTAAAGCGACCAAAAAAGCGATGCACGAAATTGCAGGAGCTATTGTTGCGATTACATTCTTAATGGCGGCAGTATTTATTCCCGTTGCGTTTATGTCTGGTCCTGTTGGAGTTTTCTACAGACAATTCTCGATCACGATGGCGACAGCAATTATACTTTCGGGTATTGTGGCTTTGACTTTGACACCGGCACTTTGTGCGATGATGTTAAAAAATAATCATGCGACACCTAAAAAGAGAACTCCTATAAATAGATTTATAGATGGTTTTAACAACAAGTTTAATCTTGCACAAGGAAAATACCAAAATGTATTGGCAAAAATTGTAAACAGAAGAGCCGTTACTATTATTGCCCTTTTAGTTTTTTGTGCCGGAACATGGTTAATTAGCAGCACAGTTCCTTCAGGATTTATTCCAAATGAGGATCAGGGAATGTTTTATGCTATTATACAAACACCTCCGGGTTCATCATTAGAAAGAACCAATAATATTGCTGAGAAATTGCAAAAAATAGCCGAAACGGTAGACGGAGTAAAATCGGTTTCTTCATTGGCGGGTTATGAAATTTTGACAGAGGGAACGGGATCTAATGCCGGAACATGTTTGATCAACTTAAAAGACTGGAGCGATCGTAAACAATCTGTACAGGAAGTTATGACCGAACTGGAAGAAAAATCAAAAGATATTCCAGGAGCCAACATCGAATTTTTCCAGCCACCTGCAGTACCCGGATATGGAGCAGCAGGAGGATTTGAGCTTCGTTTACTGGACAAAACGGGTTCAGGAGATTTCAAAAAAATGGAAGCTGTTAACAAAGAGTTTGTAGAAGAACTGAACAAACGTCCGGAATTATCGAATGTGTTTAGTTTCTTTAGTGCGAGTTTCCCTCAATATATGATGAAAGTCGACAATGATCTGGCACAGCAAAAAGGTGTTTCTATCGAAAATGCCATGAATACTTTGTCAACTCTTGTAGGTAGTAACTATGAAATTAGTTTTATTAAATACGGAATTAATTATAAAGTTATCGTTCAGGCATCTCCTGAATATCGCGCACAACCGGATGATATTTTAAAACTTTATGTAAAAAATAATCGTGATGAAATGGTTCCTTTTTCGGCCTTTATGAAATTAGAAAAAGTGTATGGTCTTTCAGAAATTACGAGACATAACATGTATAATTCTACTGAAATTAGTGGTGGACCCGCTGTTGGATATAGTTCAGGTACCGCTATTAAAGTGATTCAGGAAGTTGCAGAGAAAAAATTACCAAGAGGGTATGATATTGACTGGGCAGGTATTTCTGCAGATGAGGTGGCTCAGGGTAATCAGGCAATTTGGGTATTCATGATTTGTTTAGGATTCGTATACCTTGTGTTAGCGGCTCAATATGAGAGTTTTATTTTACCATTATCTGTAATTCTTTCTTTACCGGCAGGTATTTTTGGAGCTTTCTTATTGCTGAAATTAACAGGATTAGAAAACAACATTTATGCTCAGGTAGCTATGGTAATGCTTATTGGTTTACTAGGTAAAAATGCCGTACTGATTGTAGAGTTTGCGATACAGCGACATGCAGCAGGAAGATCAGTACTTGAAGCCGCAATGGAGGGAGCGAAAGCGAGGTTCCGTCCTATTTTGATGACTTCATTTGCTTTTATTGCGGGATTATTGCCACTTGCTTTTGCTAGTGGTCCGGGTAAAATTGGTAACAGAACCATTGGTACTGCTGCTGCCGGAGGTATGCTTATAGGTACTATTTGTGGGGTATTTGTAATTCCGGGCTTGTATTTCATTTTTGCTAAAATTGCAGAAAAGCATAAACTGGTAAAAAATGAAGAAGAAAATCCATTAACAGAAGAAATTGATGATAACCATGTATAAATTCAAATCATATCAATATGGTATTGCGTTAGGTATATGTCTTACGGTTGCAGGGTGTAAAGCCCCTGCGCCTGAGGCAGCGCCTACAACCAGTACACCAGTTCCTGAATCGTTTGGTACAACAACCCAAACTCAGGACGCAAACAATAATACCTCAGCTTTAGTCTGGAAAGAGTACTTTAAAGATCAAAATCTGGTTGATTTAATTGATGTTGCCCTGAAAAATAATCAGGAATTAAATATCACTTTACAGGAAATTGAAATTGCTAAAAATGATATTCGTGTAAAAAAAGGACTTTTATTACCCACTGTTGGTGTTCGCGCCGGAGCTGGAGTAGAAAAGGTAGGTAGATATACGAGTCAGGGTGCAGGTGATGCTACTACACAAATTAAACCGGGTGTAGAAACTCCGGATCCGTTGGGTGACTTTACGATTTCGGCTTACGCCAATTGGGAAGTGGATATCTGGAAAAAACTGCGCAATTCTAAAAAAGCGACATTAAACCGATATTTAGCTACCGTTGAAGGTAAAAACTTTGTGATTACCAACCTTATTGCTGAAGTTGCCGATTCTTATTACGAATTATTGGCCTTAGATACGCAATTGGATATTGTAAAACAAACAATCAAATTGCAGACTAATGCTCTAGAAATTGTAAAAATCCAAAAGCAGGCTGCAAGAGCAACAGAATTAGGAGTTAAGAAATTTGAAGCAGAGGTTTTGACTTCGCAAAGTTTGGAGTTTGGAATTTTGCAGCAAATCAAAGAAACAGAGAATAAGATCAACTTTTTGTTGGGAAGATATCCGCAGGAAATCAAGAGAACAAATACTAACAACTTTTTAAGTTTATTGCCGGCTGCTGTAAGTTCAGGAATTCCATCTCAGTTATTGGCAAATCGTCCGGATGTAAAACAAGCTGAATTAGAATTGGTAGCTTCAAAATTAGATGTAAAAGTAGCCCGTGCTGAGTTTTATCCTTCATTGGATATTTCTGCAGCTGTAGGAGTTCAGGCTTTTAAACCATCTTATTTGTTTACGTTTCCGGAATCTATTTTATACTCGTTAGCGGGAGATCTTGCTGCACCGTTAATCAACAGAAATGCAATTAAGGCAGAGTTTGCAAGCGCCAATGCAAGACAGCTTCAGGCATTGTACAATTACGATCGTACGGTTTTAAATGCTTATTTAGAAGTTTCGAACCAACTTTCTAAAATTGAAAATCTTCAAAAAGGTTATGATCTTAAATCGAAACAAGTAGACGCCTTAAATACTTCTATTGATGTGTCTAACGATTTGTTTAAATCAGCGAGAGTAGATTATTTCGAAGTGTTGATGACACAACGTGATGCCTTAGAAGCCAAATTAGAATTGGTTGATACCAAAAAAGAACAACTAAATGCTGCTGTCCATGTTTACAGAGACTTAGGCGGCGGATGGAAATAATATTGCCTGTTAATTTGTAGAAGAAAAAGCCTTTCAAGAGTAAAATTTTGAAAGGCTTTTTTGTAATTATCATGCCTAAATTTAATTTGACTATTTAGGCATTACTATTTTTGCTCTAAAGCCTTTGCCAGGTTCGGTATCAAAATTGATGGTTCCTTTAACAGCCTGAATACGGGTTTCCATGTTTTGGAGACCATTTTTTATCATCAGGGTTTTTTCGCAACCTTTACCATTATCCGTATAGTTTATTACGATTGATTTTGTATCACTTTCAAATTTTATAACCACCAGATTTGCCTCGCTGTGTTTTTTCATATTCACCATTAGTTCCTGTAAAACTCTGCTAATGGTAATCTTTTTTATTTCATCGATACTTTCCCAGTTGATACTTTCTAAATTAGTAACCATGATATTTCTTTCGGTGGTATTATAGGTCGAAAGCATGTCTTTTAAGCTTTTGATAAAATCGGTACCAGTTTCAATTTTATTGTTTTCTCTTGAAATTCCCCTCACACGTCCGTAAATATCATCTAATTTTTGAAGTAGATTTTCTTTGGTACTTTCTGTTGATAATGGCTGAGATTCGGCAAAAGCAATCACATGAAATACATCGTTCGCCAATTCGTCATGAATTTTTTTGGCAATTCGGGTTTCGGTGTTATATGACGTCTTAAATTCTATTGCTTTGTTTTTATTTTTGTAATAGCGTATTAAAATGAAGATCAATATGACTAGAAAAACAAAGACAATGGCAAATACAATTCGTAGATAAGTGGCTTTTTGAAGCGATAATAGGTTTTCTGCTTTTTCTAAACGAAGTTTTGCGTTTTCATCTTTCTCTTTTTTTGCATCGTATTTTATTTTTGCAAACTTATTTTTAAAATTATTTCTAACCTTAATGATACTGTCGTTTAAAATAAAATACCTTTGTACATATTTGCCATTCTGCGCACTGTGATCATTTGAAATTAAAATTTGCAATGCTTCTAATCTTTCATCAACACTATTTAGTTTTGTGGCAATATTGTAAGCAGTGAGAGCATTTTTATTCGATCTTTGAATGTCTTTTTGAGCATAATAATCGGCAAGGTGCAGATAACTTTCAATCCTTCTGTACGTATCATCAAATTCATTTCTTGTCTGGAGTGCTTCATTCATTAAATTGAATCCTTTTTCATCTATTCCTTTTTTAAAATAAGCATAACCCAGATTATCTATAAGTGTAGCTTCTTGTTTGGCGAGATCTTTTTTCTTTGATAAGTTTTTGTTTAAAAGAGAGTCTAAAAGAGTGATTGCATTATTGTATTTTTTTTGTTGGATATAAACTGCCGCAATATTGCTTAAAGGAATTTGCTTCTCGACAGGATCTGTAAAATCTTTTGCAGCTTCTTTGTAATAAAAAATAGCATCATCATAAAGGGAAAGTTCTTTATCGGCAACGCCTAATGTATTATATATAGAAGCAGTATAGATGCTATTTTTTTGTACGTAAGCCAATGCTTCGGTAACGGTTTCCTTACTACCGTAATAATCTCCGTTGACTTGCTGAATTGATGACATCATAATAAGTATGTAGCCAATATTAGCACTGTCTTTTTTTACACCTTCTTTTAAAGTTTCATATAGTTGTTTAGCTTTGTTAAACTGATCAAAAGCGATATTAAAGTTTTGCTTATTATAATTTTCAAGACCTTTATTTCTTAAGCTAAGTGCCTCTTTTCGGATCAATTCTGTGTTGGTATTAACGGTCTTTTTTTGTTCGCACGAAAAAAGAAAAAGAAGTAGAATAAAAGAAAAAAACGGGGACCGTAACATACAGATTTACTTTCCCCGAAAATAGTAATTAATTAGATACTAAAAATATATATTTAATATTAAAGTGGAGGTGGCGGTACTACAGTTCCATCACCAGGGCCATCAGCATAAGTTGCTTTTATAGGATTAACAGCTTTTTCTGTATCCTTTTTGGGTTTGCTCTCGTATTCATCAGGAGTACAAGAAAATATAGTGAACAATAATGCAAAAGCGATAAATAGTATAAATTTTTTCATTTTGATTTAATTTAGAAATTAGACATAGGTATTGCTGTCCGGATTTTATCCAGAGCTTGTTTGGAGCAATACCAAATTGATTTTTAGGAAGTAGATCGTGTAGAACAGTAAGACGTTATTTATACTTCCTGAATAAACTCAGTCTTACGGTTTTTACACTGTTAGTTCGAAATAGTTTTTATTTTTGTTTTAGTCTGCAGACAAAACCTGAACTAATTTCTATGGCAAAGGAAAGGCGCTTTGAGGCCTTTGTTGACAAGGGATTCCCAGAATTCCCACGTTTTCCTGAGATTCCCAGGAATTCCTAAAAACAAAATACAATGCATAGTAAATTTAGGCTCGTTAGAACGCGTTAGTTGAATGAAAAAACAATCTGACCTTTTATTATATAGATACAAAAAGTCTTAAAAAGGTTGGATTTGATTATTAAAAAAGATGAAAATATTGCATTGAAGAAATCCATACATTGAAATTAATATCAGAACAAATCTGACTGTTGCAAAACGAGAAATAAATCATAGAATTACATTTAGTTTAGTGAAAAATGAACATGAAGAGTCGAAAGAGAATCCTGAAAAAGGAAATCTTTTCTGTAATGTCAGGAATATATTTTCTAAAACAATAGCTCAGAAATATATCCCGGAAAAATAATTATGGTTGAAATTGGAGCGATTGCTCTGGTGTAATCTGCGTGTTTATATTTTGCGCAGAGAAAAGATTCATTTGAAAAATTTCGAAATGAAATTGGAAAGCATTTTGAAAAATAAAATGTCTGAAGTTGTAAAAATGACAATTTTTCGAGGAGTAATCTGGCTGTTGAAATAGTTTGTTTTTTGGCATATATTATATGTTATTTATACTATAAAGATAAGAAAAAATAGCCGTTAAACCTAATAAAAACAAGGAAAATAGTCGTTTTTTGTGCTTTTTTTTGCAATTAATTTTTAGATTTTTTCTGGTTCTAATAACTCATTTAAAATCAAAAAAAACTGCCTTTTTTCAGCGGTTGGATTGTAATAAAATTATCTATATTTACTCTTTGTGTATAAATATTTTTAACACATATAGCTATGTGAGAGAAACGTGTTTCTTTTTGATTTACTTTTTTAAGAATCCTACAATCTATGTTTCTATGTGTTTAATTAAATTTTCATACATTATACCCAATGGATTATATTTATAAAAATATTGCATTAGGTTTTAATTTCTATTCACTATCCTTTTAAAAACATCTTTATGAAAAAGCTTCTACTACTATATATTGTTTTATGCACTTTTGGTTGCAAAAAATATGTTGTCTCGTTTGAACAGCCAACAGATATGAAACTGGATAACTTAAAACTTGAAGTACTTCTGGATAA
>Ga0247812_10001787_pt1 | contig 12131 bp, 10 predicted proteins | sample UWRJL149409B1_FD_178011 | JGI IMG/M metagenome (GOLD analysis project Ga0247812, IMG submission 178011) | Plant litter microbial communities from Arlington Agricultural Research Station in Wisconsin, United States - UWRJ-L149-409B-1 | ecosystem: Environmental > Terrestrial > Plant litter >...
TTCTCTTCTTCTGTCGAGCTCTTGGTCGAGGGAAGCGTTTCGGACTCTTTGCTCACGATAGGGTTGGGACCGGATATTGGAATGTATCCAGCGTGTTCTGTATTTACACATGGAGGTTTATCATCTTTGCTTTCCACCATATTGCTTGGGGGGTTCTACGCTACTGTGAGAGTCTTCCATCATGGTGAAATTAGCAAGAGGGTTGAGACGTTACTTACGAAGTTTCCAGGGGAAATTTCAACTCAAGTTGACCTTTTCTAGATAATCCGAAGTGATACAGATGCTGGAGAGTTCTGATGCAATTCTTAGCATTTTATAGTCCTTGCACACAAGGAAGAAGAATGCACTGCATTGTCTTTCGGAGATCTTTGTTCTTCATAGAGTGATCAAAGAACATCAATGGGACTATCGCTTCGATCTTTAACGATTGAAGAGTCAAAATACGGACCGGACAATGAGCTTTTAGCATGTCAAACAATGCCGCTGTCACTCTAGCATCATTTCTACACATGTACGAAGTATGAGTCGTAAGAACGAACTGCCGCTCGGAAGCCCAAGGGGAACTCTCCATGCTATTATTGGCGTTGAGACTTGCATCTCACCGGACCCATAACGTCTATAGGCAGCCACTGGTCATGAAACAAGTCGTTAGCTCCTGTGAAGTTGGTTTACGTGTGATTATTGTTCACAATTCGCTATGATTCGCTTCACCTCATCACCTCTCTAACACAACACTATCCCACATGAATCCATGCCACGTCGAATTCCGCGTCACCCAGAACCTCACCTCATTCTTGCCCCCCTTCAACAAACTTCCCACGACAGGAAACTCAAAATATCTCCATTCGCCTGCCGTAGTCCCACTTCTGTACACTGACGGATCATTCAACAGCCCGGTAGACGGATCGCTGCCTGTGATACCACTCGTCAGATTCCCAACTTTCACACCATTGACCAAGACCGTGGCACTGACACCCGTTGAATACCCGGCCAGAGAAACAATAAGTGTGGCGTTCTTTGGAGAAGCCGGCGCGTCAAATGCAATTGTCCAGTTTCCCAGCTTGGATTGCGCAAAACACCACTCGCTGGTTTTGGACTTGCCATATGTATAAGTTATATTTGCAGGGCATAACTCAGACACGCCATGGCCATACGGTGAGCCGCCATAAGCGAAGCCATAGCTCGTGCGGTCGAAATCACCAACTTGGAAGAGCTTCTTTTTGCGAGATATTTGCCAGGTAAGAGTTTTTAGATCCGTGGTTTTGGATTTGCGGACAACAACGTCGTTCTGTAGGAATGTGGTGGTTACGTCGGCGATCTTACTACCGTTTGACCATGCTTGTAGTCCATATGACCCAACTCTCACGTCATCGAACTCAAATTCTCCATGCTCATTCGCGTATCCAGTATAGTAGTAGTCAGAACCCATATCTATTGCGGTTTTACTTGGGTGATTATCACCGAGGAACACAGCTGCATTGGTTGCTGGGCGACCATCCGAGAGCGTTAGCCTACCCTTGACTTTGCCGCGAGTCTGGTATGCCGTGTTGTCAAACCATTTATATGGCCAGCCTGCGAATTCTTTTTTCGAGCGTTTGGTGACATCTGGAAGCGAACCGTCATTAAGATACCAGAGCCAGGGACCCCAAATTTTGCCACTAGGGAAGACGTCAACTGCTGAAACTTGAAAGTGCGTTCCGTGAATCATGTTCAGCTGAACCGCGTCCCCCGTTGCGGATTCGCGGTGGACCTTTAGTATGTCAGATATGTAGTTTCGAGATATTATGCTTCAAAGAACGAACTTACCATCAGTTCCTGCTTTAGATGATTACCGTTGTAGTAATCCTTTCCAGCATTAATGTACCAGCTTCCAAACCCTTTACCATAAACACCATAGTAAGACTGTGTTCTGACCCAAGATGTCAAATCATACTTTGTGATATATCCAGTTCCATCTGGCTGAAGCCACGTCTCATCCTGTACCTTGTTTGCAGGTCGAAAGTCGCTGAGGGGTGGCAATGGCTCATCTCTTAAATCTGTCTTGCCACGCGGGAAAGTCGTGTTATCAAGGCGCCAAAGGGTGCGGAATTCGCCCAGTGTAGGCAAGTTGCTGTTCTCAAAGTACTGATAGGCACCTGCGAGTCCGGCGACGATGACCCAGTGCATATTTCCCTCAGTCGCAGTGAAGGATACATCAATATAAGAAAGACCATCGAGGATACCTCTTTTCACGATTGATGCCGAGCTCCAAGACAAATCGTTCGCTGCGCCATCTATTCCAAGTTGTTAAATTTTGGCTTTGGTAGGAAGGAAGATGAAGGTGCCATACTGTAGCTAACATAGTGTCCAACTGCATCACCAACACAGTCATGGTCTTTGTAAAATAATTTCACGCCATATTTCGCGCCTTGCGTCACGTTCCAGACCCCATTGCCAATGACCCAAGTCTGGTTACTTAGTTGTTTCAGGAACGGCGCTGAGGGCGTAACTTGGCTAGTCTCGGATGGGAGCGCAGATATTGAAGTGATGCACCAAGCTGCAAAAGCCACAAGGAACTGCATTCTGGAGAATACTTGTGGTCGTTCGCTGTACTTTTATGGCAATTCTTCGTATTTCAAAGCGTGCGAAGCAATTCAATTCGTGATTAGAAAACATCGTAGCTTTTATAGGTACTTTGCGTCACTGTGCTAAAATTCCCATATGTCAGGGCAAACCACCGAGCAGTGCCTGCATACCGACCCATTCTGCCCTTCTCTCCCCATAGGAACAAAGAGAAAAGCATGGGTTATGATATGTGGAAGAAAATATCCCCATGGGGCCCCGCAAAATACGATCCACAGATTTCATAGTCTTTGTATTGAATCCGGTAGATATTCTCCCGAGAAGTGCGATTCTTCCCGCTCTACCAGGGGTAGGCAGGTGGGAATTTGTAACTATGTTTGCAAGTATAGAGAGCATTGAAGTTCTTAGAAGTTCTGGCAGCATTCAAATTGACCTAAAATAAAGGTAGCACACCATGGAGCAGAAATTCTGTCCTTGGAGGTCTGTTTAAACGTATCACGGGGTCTAGTCAATTATTAACCCCAATTCACTGCCGCAATCGTCAACGGGCTCGACCACTAAGGCTTAGCCATTGACTCGCTTATTTCATGGACCCTTTTTCGAATGTTGGATCGAATTGAGGTAGAAAGTAAAAGCAAAGAGGACGTGGTAAGCCAAACCAGCGTTTACTTGGAACCAGATATTTTTAAAGGGCGATGTTTATGCTGAAGTCACTTGATAGTGACTTGTGATCGAGCTTGGCTTGATTTTCATTGCAGGCCTTAAATATTTACCTCGCCAAGACAAAAGATTGCTCTAATCCGTTCTCAGAGCTTATGGATATATGTACACATGCCGATAGTGATTTCCTGTGAAGTTTACTTCGTCTCTCCAGGAAGAACAAACTACTTCCGCCATTTCTTAGAACTCTAAGAGTGGAGCAGCACAGTAGACTAGGCAGTCACCTTGGCCCTTTGTGGTGCGGGGACGGCAGCGGCTCCTTGGGCTACTGTGCTGCGCTGCCTTAGACGACACGCGTCAAAAAAAGATACTGGGAGATGTATATATAAGAACCAGTGTCTCTTATTTGAGCAATGATTTGTTTTGGTGTGAGCGTGAGGGTTTAAAAACTCGAGTTGCTGAGTGCAAGTGCACATTGAATTCCCTTTGCAGTCTTTTTCGTTCTCATTTTCACGTGGCTTTATTTGAATTGCAAGTACTTCGTGTCAAGGAATTCTCCATCGATTACCTCTGATGATGTGTTAGCTTGGATGATTCATCAGTATGAACCCACTTAGCTGGAGTATTAACAACTATGACTTTGGGAGATATTGGACCTTGTTAGATTTGCCTTCTAGTGAGTAGCTAGGCTGCGCAGGCTGAGCAGGCTAAATTACTATTTCTACCCGGAATATAAGAACAATCAAGTGAAACCAGGTCTTGCAGATCTATTGGGGGCTGGCAAACAGAGATCTCCAAATCCTGACGTGGCGAAATCCATCCATTCATTGGTCTTGTAGAGCGCGAAAGTCACTTGGGATTTGTACCATCAGGTTTTGAGACTTGAGGTGCTTCTATTCATATCTCTAAAAAAAAAAAACCCAGTCAACAGTCTGTTGTCGATCAATGGTTACAGATTCTTTGTCTGACTAACCGTAGCCAAACGCCTCCTATTATACTGTACTTCGAACACTAGACAGAGTTGTCGGCCACCGGCTTAGCAGGCTCCCTATAGATGGATATGGAACATATACACATGACCAAGTCCAACTTTTGTGTAAAGTAATGGAAATGGTAAGAGGTTCCACTGTCTCGTCTCACCTCATTAATACTATCTCACCATTCTTCAAGCTTCATCACTATGGTGCGCCTCGTTGTGCAAGCTTCTCAGAAGGAGGTGAATCAGACTGGTGGTCTGGTACGAGATCGTATCTCGATCGATTGAAGAGTCATCAGTGCCTCCCCACTGTTGGATCTTGGACTCAATGCAAACGTCTTTATTCGGAAGAGGCTTTTCACTATACGAAGTACACCTTTGCTCAGCACACCTCGAGTGACTTGGCGCACAGCAGCTTCACCCTTGAACGAAAAATCCCGGTACCCTGTCTCAGGCGGCCCAACCGGTGACGCTTGTGGCTTTTCTATTAAGTATCATCTCGGCACAACTTTGTCAGCCATGATGGCTGTCAGCCAGCAAGAGCAATTGGCTTGTAAACCTTCTCGTTTTCATCTAATTGTGCATATCATCCAATGACGGCGTCGGTCGTTTCGCGCAGGGAGTGCTCGGTCGCTGGATGGCACGGAAATATGTTCGGGGATATAACTGCGGGGTAGCTTTGGATGGAGGACTGCAAGTCGTCAGTAGCTTGCGTATTGGCCAGCTCAATGCCTGCTCTGGCTTTCTCTCTCTCTCACTTGCTGTCGCCCTCCCTCTCGGTTGTGTGGTTCGTACTTCGTATATTGAATATCCGGGGCGGCGGGCGATCTGCTAAGGCACGTTGGAGCTAGGATGGGAGCTCGCAATGCTTATGGGTGCTTGTGGTTGTGCTTGCGCTTGCTTATGGTTGCTTGTCTTGGGTCGGCAGGGAATCGACATGGGATTGGGTGTGTAAATGGTTTACGAAGTAGAAGTATGTTTACTTCGTATCGTCAAAGGGTGCGGTGTTACCGATGATCACGCAGGTCGCCCTTGCGATTCATTTCAACCATGCAGAGGGAGCTTTGTGAGCCCATCGGGATACAGGCAATTCCTTCGTTGGAAATGCACGACGGTCCCATCGCGTGACGTGCATCACCCATTTTCATACTTTCGTAGTTGATGGATGTATTACTGTAACAATTGTAACCCAAGAAATGACCTGGCAAGCAAGCCAGACAGGATAGGATATGATAGGACAAGACAGTAGAATACAGCACAGCAGAGTACAGCACAGTATAGTTACGGTATTGTTACCATAATAGTTATAGTAAAGTAAGTAGTACAGTGAGTGCTAACACCGATTACCTTCCTTCCTTCCTGCCTCATGCAAGGGTAAGCTAGCTATTGCTTCCACGGAAAGTACGTCGGACCAGGGCCTCCCATTTATTTTCATTGCCATTGCCATTTACATTTCCACTTCCATTTACATCCCCACTACTATAAGAGAACAATCCCCCGTTCCCCCGCCCGTGGTACACTTGCTCTCTGCTTGGGATCTTCTTGGCCTCGTGCATTTGGAGCATTCGCAGTATCCTCGACCCGCTCGGCGCGCTTTAGTCTTTGAATAGACTACAACAAAACGATAACATGGCTGAGCCTAATGATCCGGCCAACCCTGCCAACGAGTAAGTCAATCCAATCTTCCCGTACCGTATATTGCATGCTTTCCAGTTATTCCCACGCTTACAATCTCACAGCCAAAAGACCGAGCCAATTACTTCGATACCTGCTACCGACGACGCAGCGAATGAGAAACACCGCAAGCTCTCCGCCCTTAATGACGATGATTTCAGAAAGAAGAAATTCGAAGCCTTGACCAAGAATGAGACTGGAGAGTATGTAGCTATCCATATTCGAATTAGATCCCTCCTTCCCTGTTCTTGTTCTATTCACTAACCTGGCCAAGAATCAAGAATCCTCTTATCGGGCTTTCCAAGGCAAAGCTTCTGCAAGATGTTTCCGAATTCGCAACCCGATTTGGTCTTGAGCATATCCAGGATGAGCTCGTCAAAGGGGCACTTGTTGCACAAAACCCTTTAGGTTACCGTACCATCCATGAGCTAGACGATGAAGACCGTCTAGTTTTGGAGGAGGAAGTTATCCATAAATGGAGGCACCCACGACTTCTGTACCTTACCATCGTACTGAATTCTGTCGCTGCAGCTATTCAAGGATGGGACCAAACTGGTAGAATATTCTCGACGTCATCTACATTACTCTACTAACCTTCTCAGGTTCCAATGGTGCCAACCTTACCTTTTCACAAATACTCGGCATTCCAGACACTGGTCCTTTCTGTGACCCAACTAATACCGAAGGCTTCTATCAACCCGGAAATGAAGCAATTTGCGATAGAAATTCGTGGATAGTTGGTTTCATTAATTCCTGCCCATATATCGCCATTTTTGTATTGTAAGTATGGCGATGCACCGCCCAATGCACCAATCTAATTTAAACATATAGTGCGGCGTGGATTTCTGATCCTCTTAACAACTGGCTTGGTCGACGAACGGTAATTTTCATTGCCGCCATTTTCAGTTTACTTGCACCAATCGGTCAGGCCACAGTTCAAAAATGGGGTCAGCTCGTCGCTTGCCGTATCCTGCTAGGTATTGGTATGGGCTTGAAAGAAGTCACCGTGCCAGTTTACTCTGCTGAGGTAGCACCGAGAGCTATCCGTGGCGGACTAGTCATGTCTTGGTATGTAGAACAAAATCCCTCGTTTGACTGACATCGCTGACTTTCTCGTCTAGGCAAGTTTGGACTGCTTTCGGTATGCTTCAAATCTTGATCCACCAGACAGAGTAAGAAACCGTGGCTAATCAAGCTCGAATAGGCATTCTTCTCGGCACATGTGCAAACTTGGTCTTTTGCAAAAGCCCTAGTAATATTGCCTGGAGGCTGCAATTCGGTTCTGCCTTCATCCCTGCTATACCTCTTCTTATTGGAATCTACTTTTGTCCAGAATCACCTCGGTGGCTCTTGAAGAAGGGAAGAATTGCAAAAGCATATGAATCACTCTTAAAACTTCGAAATTCTAAGCTCCAGGCCGCTCGGGATGTGTTCTTCATCTATGCTCAGATCGTTTACGAAGATCAGCTCCTTGAAGAATCTGGTCTCTTGAAGAAAGGCAATATGTTCACTCGATTTATAGAATTGTTCACGATTCCACGTCTTCGACGAGCAACGTGGGCATCGGGTGTCGTCATGTTGGCACAGCAGATGTGCGGCAGTAGGTTCCCCAATTCCCCTTGTCATACCCAAGCTGATATTTCAGTCAACATTATCGCATTTTACTCCTCTACCATCTTCAGCCAAGCAGGTGCGAGTTTGACCGGTTCTCTCTTGGGATCATTCGGCTTTGGCCTTGTCAATTTCGTTTTTGCTTGGCCAGCCGTTTGGACAATCGATACATTTGGTCGTCGTGGTCTCCTTCTCTTCACTTTTCCGAATATGGCTTGGACGTTGCTCGCCGCAGGAATGTGCTACTTCATTCCCTCAAGCTCCCGTGCGCACCTCGGTATGGTTACGTTCTTCATCTACATTTACGATGCATTTTACTCTCCCGGAGAAGGTCCTGTTCCCTTCACCTACTCCGCAGAGGTATTCCCACTTTCCCATCGTGAGATTGGAATGTCCTGGGCTGTGGCTACTAATAATTTCTGGGCTACTGTCGTCTCTATCACGTTCCCACGTCAACTTCGTGCGTTCACTGTTTCTGGAGCATTTGCCTTTTACACTGGGATGAACCTTATCGCTCTGGCCCTTATCTTCCTCTTCTTGCCCGAAACTAAACAGCGAAGCTTAGAAGAATTGGACTATGTATTTGGTGTTCCTACACGTACGCATGCGGGTTACCAACTCTTTACGGTGCTCCCATGGTGGTTCAAGCGATGGGTCCTTCTCCGCAAGGATACTCCCCCATGCCCAGACTTATATAAATTCGAGAAAAATGAAGGTTGGACCGAAAGTGATAGAGATGATCCCAAGGCTACCACTACTGGTGCCGACACAGAATACAAGGAAAAGGCCGATGCCCCCAATTAGGGGACGCCCATAAATATTGGGGAGGTGTTGAAGTTCGCTTATCAGACCTGCGATATATTCTCAGTTGAGTGAATATTCTTGGGAGCGTTTTCGGGATTGAGTCTGTTTACCCATTGATACCTATTTATTTTATACTTACCTAGCAATAAGTTAGCTGGAGCTCCCTCTTTTAGCGTATGTAGATTTGGGGTTAGCTATACCAAGTATAGCCCATCTAAAAGCCTAATCAGTCTTTATCTACGTATTTTCTGATTTTGCTTGCCTGGTTGTAATTAGTGATCCTTTAGGTTCCTTTACTTCGAGCTACTATTTACCTAGCTGTCTTTTTCTTTAGATATTGAAAATTCAACCATTCCAATTCTCAAATTCCCAATGAATACTTGGTAGTCCTGTTCCACCATTTTGCTCTAAGCTAATGAGTTGTCTTAAACCTCCAAACAGTTCAATCACCTTGGGGGGGGGCTTAGTGGGACCATATGGCAACTTTAAATAGGTTATTTGTGTATCAATCCAGTGTGTGCTTGTACTATATATACACCGCTCCTCTTTGTATGAGAGTTCTGTGGCCCAAATAGTCCGTCATAAGCCACAGCAACAGCACTTCCCAGGGTCCTCCATCTTTAGCCAACATATGTCATGCTGAAGATAAGTGCCATTGATGAAACAAAAGCGTTTGTAAAATTTTGTGGGTTCCATTCACACTTACAGATAGGGCATAAGTCGACAGGGTCTTTTTAACAGATACCATAAGATACCATTAAATTGCCAGAATAGTATTTCATTTTCACACCATCTCAGCGTAGTTGTCATGCTGCTAGCAAAAACAATCTATCTGCACCTGGCTTTGGTCCTTAATACACCCGAGAATCAAGATTGATCCTAATTAAGACCAAAGAAATTCAACATGGAGTTGATATTTTGGATTTATACTAGTTCAATATAAGAGCATAAAAAGGGCTCTCTTGCTTGGTTTATTGCATCTTTGTCACGTATTCTCGGCTAAGCCCCTGAAAGTATCAATTCCTAGATGCATGGGATTACTTCCTTAGCATCGTTCTCCGGCCTCCTCTTTTATTTTTTTAATGCCGCTGTTGCATTTATTGTTTTGGTACTTACCTAGGCCTGTCCAGCTATGGCAATAGAGCCATCTTGTAATTATAGACTTAGGAGATATAACTATCTCATGTATGTATGATCACGGAGCTGATATGTAGTTTACCCCGACAGCACTTCTTTGTTGGCTACAACGTTCTTACTGTTTATTTGCTCTTCGATTGATCTAATATTGAACGACAGAATAGTATAGGGTAGTGGTCCTGATAGTGATGGGGTAGCGAGTATAAGGCAAAGTCGTGACCTTGATGTACTAGCTTACTCACAATACAGGAGAGCAGCAGTTCCAAGATCGTGGGGTGCTGGTAATACGATCCAAGGATGCATCGAAGGAACCTTATTGCAGTGGTGATAATGCTTGGTGTTAGTACTCTGTAAGTTTGCTAGTGCTCTCACAGATGGAGAAGCGCGAACCCAGTGTCCGTAGCACACATTTGTCAGCGCGATTCGACTTCATAAACTTTATGGTGCGATCTTCCAGCCCAGAATCTGACCTGTGATAAGCATTAGATAGACTTTCGTTCCCAGGCTTGAAGATTACGGCTTACTTTGTAGGCTGTTGGCTAACTATCTGGGTCAAGATCGGAGTTTAAGTGTGTCTGCATGTCTGCACTTGCAACTGCTGACCCTTCGTATATTTCCTGGGTGGATGGGCCCCTCCCCAGAGAATGTGATTACTAAAGCGAGGGAGATTGATTTTCACGTAATTATGAAGAATTCTGATGCAACTAGCATGCGTAATAGGTCAGGGAATCTACCAGGAACTTAACCGAGGAAATACGATTGACACGAAGCAGATGAAGAAATTTGAGTCTAGGCATAATCCATTGACACGACATGAAATGGGAAATGCAGTTGAAATATAGTATATTTGTCCTAAGATTCAGGTTTAATTGACTAGGTACGCAAGATGCCAAACATAACTAGGCTTGCCATCTCCAATCATGTTAACGTTAGGATGTCCCCAGGATCCAGTGCTGTGCTTGAAATGCGTTCAAACGCACTTCGTTTACCAAGGAACTTCTGTTACCGAGGACCTTCTGGTGTTAGTTGAAGTATTTAGATCTTGCAACTATGTCGGACAAAAGGTTCGTAACACTCTTTGTTTTGACTGTAAGCGACATGAGGGGGCTTCCTTCGATATTTTCAATCGCGATATACCCTCATTGCTACACTAGTGTGAAACAAAGGCTGATGATAGATACTTCTTCTATTGCCTTTCAAAATGTAGGATTTCGAAGAGTCTAACTTCACAAAAGTCAGCAAGCCTGTACTTTAAATCATGTAATTAGGTCTTGGAAGGGTTTGTGTCGGTTTCAGAAGGAGGCTCTAGGCCAAAGCATTTTCATCAAATCCATGAGTACAAAATCGGGATAAGACTGGTGCCAGCTGGTATATCATCATAAAAAGAGGCAATTGGGGTGGGGGCGGGATGGGAAGGTGCTTTACCTACTTTAATACTGGCAGCACACCTGTCTCACTCCAGACTTGATGTTCCCCACTCCAGACTTGATTTTACGTCATGTCATGATTCTTCCCCATCCATGTTAACATGGTGTCTTAGCCGAGCATTCTTACTGTACTCTGACAAGCTTTCCATAGCTTCAGGAAGCTCTTTTGCAAACAATGCCCTGTGATTTTCTTGTTCCCGAAAGGCAATGCTGAATGGGTAATGGCTTCTTGATTGGGGAATGTTCATCTGCTCCTCTATATGCTCCCTCCGATGCTTTTGCGAAGCCGTTGTCCAATCCGCAAGACCACGACTTATTAGCGAGCTAGGTATAAGTTCTCGCAGACTTCTCGACATGAACGAGGAATTTTGAGGAGCAGGTTTCCAAGGTCCAAACATCGGCTGTTCTCTTATGTACCTCTCATGATCATGTATTGATTTGGAGACGTTGATCTCAAACACTCTTTCTTCCCCAGCTTGGGATTTCTTGGCTTCATATGTCTCCTCGGGAAAAGCGGCCACAGCGGCGGCATCAAGCTTAAGATCAGCAGGTAGCTCCGAAGATGATGCAGAATCTGCCGTAGGGTCGGATACTGGTATAGTCTGATTAACCATTCGGTAGCGGACAGGGCTTGCGTCTATTAAGTCTTGGGCTGCGGAATCGGAGTTATAGATTGCGATGAATGAATTGCGGACAGGAGCATTTGGGTGATACTATAATCAAGTCAGAAGGGACTATGAACATGTGCCAATGGACGTTTTACCTTGAGTGAACGGAAGACGTTTACTTCGCCAAATCTTTCGAGAACCCGCAGGACTTCCCGACGTTCTTGGAAATTTCTGGCGGTTGGATACATCTTTATATGAACAGTGCGCAAGCCCAGCCTTTGAGCGGTAGACACAGATGCCGACATTATTGTATAGTAGTCTGGACTGACACCAAAGAGGTGCAGTGTCACCGGGGAATCATTATGGTTGAAGTTAAGAAGTGAAAGATGTGCGAAAAATTATTATGATGAGCTACTCCGGTGGCATGGGAAGACCAGACGCGCAGTTTATGGATGCATCGCATCCACTTCATCCACTTTGATCTCCACGACAATACGTATCACAAACAGCCGTGAATCGGTAATGTTTCTTTGATCAGAATTAGCAGCGACTTTAACATGGCCTCTGTAGTGCAATGTATTTGCTCTTGATAGTTGAACTCCTTCATTTATAGATATCAGAACTATCTTAAAGTATTCCACCTTGCGCCGACTGCACTGCTAACTAGCACCA